>Ga0160473_100863_pt1 | contig 17974 bp, 13 predicted proteins | sample HID1975I_E11MG_FD_108217 | JGI IMG/M metagenome (GOLD analysis project Ga0160473, IMG submission 108217) | Enriched soil microbial communities from UW Madison campus, WI, USA - HID1975I_E11 MG | ecosystem: Environmental > Terrestrial > Soil > Unclassified | place: USA: Madison, Wisconsin... | reverse complement strand
TTCGGGCGCGATCATCGCGGCGGTGTCCGAGATCGCCAAGCGCAGCCCGGCGGCAGGCGCGCTGGTCGCATCGCTGCCGCTGGTGTCGGTGCTCGGCATGATCTGGCTGTGGCACGATACGCGGGATCCGGCTCGGCTTGCCGATCATGCCGGCGCGACCTTCTGGTATGTGCTGCCGTCGCTGCCGATGTTCCTGGTCGTGCCGGCGCTGCTGCGCGCGGGCGTGCCGTTCTGGCTGGCGCTGCTGGCCGGGTGCGCGATGACCGTAACGCTCTATCTCACGATGACCTGGATCGCGCCGCGCTTCGGCATGCGGCTGTGATCCGGTGGCGCCCCGCCCTTCCTGGGCAGGGCGCCGGATGGATCAGGCCTGTTCCTGATCGGCGCGGGCGGTGCCGTTACCGTCCAGGTTCTGCGACACGAAGTCCCAGTTGATGATGTTGTTGAGCACCGTCTCGGCGAACTTCGGCCGGGCGTTGCGATAGTCGACGTAGTAAGCATGCTCCCACACATCGAGCGTCAGCAGCGGCTTCACGCCGTCATAGACGATCGGCGTGTCGGCATCGTGGTAGGACGTGATCTTGAGCGCGTCGCCTTCGAGCACCAACCAGGCCCAGCCACTGGCGAAGTGGTTGACCGCCTCTTCCTGCAGCTTCTTGAGCATAGCCTCGGTCGATCCGAAGCCGGAGGAGATCAGGTCGGCGAGCTTGCCCGACGGGCTGGTGCCCGACGGCGCCAGGCACTGCCAGAAGAAGCTGTGGTTCCAGATCTGGGCGCTGTTGTTGAACAGGCCCTTGTCGCCGCCGCTCTTCGCCTTGTGGACGACGTCGACCAGCTTCAGGCCCTGCAGGCCCTTTTCCTCGATCCAGCCATTGGTCTTGTCGACATAGGCCTTGTGATGCTTGCCGTGGTGATACTCGAACGTCTCGGCCGACATGTGCGGCTCGAGCGCGGTCGGCTCGAACGGCAGCGGCGGAAGTACGAAGGCCATAGGGTCTCTCCATGGTTGCAGGAAGCTGTGATGGCTGACTAACGCCGGAGCCACGGATTGTGACCCCGAAATCTGCGGCCGAAACGAAGAAGGGGCGGCGAACCCGTGGTCCGCCGCCCCTTCCCGCTCGGATTGGAGCCCGATCAGGCCTTCTGGTCGAGCCAGACCATCCAGTATTTGGCGAGGCCGGCGCGCGGGCCGGTGATCTGCGAGAAGACCTGCTTGGCGGCGTCCTTCTGGCCGGCGCGGGCGAGCGCGGCACCGAGGCGGCTGTTGACCAGATTCTTGTCGGCATCGCCCTTGGCCAGCGCTGCCTTGTAGACGTCGGCGGCCTGCGCGAAATCGCCGGCGCCGTAGAGGGCGTCACCGGTCGCCAGAGCGAGCTTGCCCGAACCCTTGCCGGCCTTGATGTCGTTGGCGGCGCTCTGCGTCGCGGTCTTGTCCGCGGCCAGCTTACCCTTGACCACCGTCTTGATCTCGTTGGCGGTACCGGTCAGCTTGATGTTGCCGCTCGACACGCCCTCGTCGATCACCGCGTTCGCCTCGGTCGGGAACTTCAGGTAGGTCGCCTGGACGTAATCCATGTAGTCGCGCTCGCCCTTGAGCGCGCCAGCCGTGCGCATCAGGCGCATCAGATCGAGCTCATAGTCCGGATCGACCTTGTTTAGATCGCGGTAGGTGATGAGCGAATCGCGCCAGTTGGACGGCGTCGGATAAGCCGCCAGCCACTCCTGGGTCAGATGCTCGAGCTGCGGCGCGAGCTTGGCGTTGTAGCCGATGCTGATGCCGCGGGCGTACCATTCGTTCGGAACCGCCTGGCCGGCGGCCTTCTGCTTGGCGATCGCCTGTTCCAGAACGGCAATGGCGTCGGCGGGCTTGCCGGCCTGGTTCTTCGCCTCGACCAGCAGGGCAAAGGCATTCGGATCGGAAACGCCGGCATCGACGGCCTGCTGCAGGCGCTGTTCGGCGAGCGCCATGTTCTTGTTGTTGTAGGCGATCTGGCCCGACGCGAAGTACATCGTCGAGAGCTGCGCACCCGTCACCTTGTTGCTGGCCAGCATGGCCTCGATCGCCTCGCCCTGCTTGGCCGTGTTGTTCTGGGTCCGGGCGCTATCGTACATCACCGATCCGACGACATACTTATCGTCGTCGGTGGTCGCGGCGGCCTTCGCCTCGGCCAGCTTGGCATCGGCGGTGGCGGTATCGCCGGCCTTGATCGCGTTCTGCGCGGCGACGACCGCCTCGCGTACCGGCTTGCTCAGCTTGAAGTCGGGGGCCTTGGCCTCCTTTTCCTTCTTCTGGGCCAGCGCCGGCTCGACACCGGCAACCGTCACTGCCCCGAGGGCGAGCGCGATGCCCAGCGCCATCGTCGAAACATACCTCATCTCTCGAGCCTCCTCTTGGCCGCCACACTGAGCAGCCTGAATAACCACGCGTGATTATCGCCCGGGGTTTCCCCGCACAACCCATCCACGAACGCGGGCGGTGTGCGGCTCGGGCGCTGAACGATCCTTGAACCGCCGAAGTCGGGTCCGGGTTTCATCTTTGCCGGACCGCCCTCCTGCGCTACGCGCTCGGCGATGATCGCGCTCCTCTCACCCGCCAAGACGCTCGACTATAAGCGGCCCCTGCCACCGGTCGAGGCCGGCGAGCCACGCTTCGCCGACGATGCGAGCCGCCTTGCCGCGGCGGCAGCCAAGCTCGGCCGCAAGAAGCTCGCCGCGCTGATGCACATTTCGGACAAGCTCGCGACGCTCAACGCCGATCGCTTCCGCGGCTTCGACGACCACGAGGAGCGGCCCGCGCTCTACGCCTTTGCGGGCGACGTCTATCTGGGGCTGGAGGCGCACAGCCTGGACGAGGCGGCGGTCGCCTTCGCCCAGGATCATGTCCGCATCCTGTCCGGGCTCTACGGGCTGCTCCGCCCGCTCGACCGGATCCGTCCCTACCGGCTGGAAATGGGCACGAAGTGGGCGCCTGGCCGCAAGAAGGACCTCTACGCCTATTGGGGCGACCGGCTCGGCAAGTCGCTGGCAGAGGATCTGGCGGAGAGCGGGAGCGACACGATCGTGAACCTCGCCAGCCGCGAATATTGGCATGCGGTCGAGCAGGCCCCGCCGAAGGGTGCGCGCATCGTGACGATCGACTTCCGCGAGGAAGGGCCGGACGGGCTGCGCTTCAACAGCTTCGCCGCGAAGCGTGCCCGCGGCATGATGGCCCGCTATATTTGCGAGCACCGGCTGGACGAGGTCGAGGCGCTGAAGGGTTTCGACAGCGACGGCTATCGCTGGGCCGCGGATGGTTCGGACGAGGCGACGTGGCGGTTCGTGCGCGGCTGAACCGGGTCAGCTGACCGGGCCGCCCCGTCTGCCGCGCCAGCGACGGCGCAGCCCGCGGAACAGATCGCGCTTGCTGAGCGCCTCGAACATCTCCTGCGGGCCTTCGGGATCGAGCACTTCATTGTCGGCCAGCCACTTTTCGACCTTGCTGAGATCGGGAAGTTCGTAGGGGCAAAGCGTCTTGCCCTCGCCGCGCAGCGTCTCGATCGTCGCGATCAGCGAACGCGTTTCGGCGAGCGCGCCGCTGACCGTGGTGATCTCCACCCCGAGATGTTCGGCGAGCAGGCGATCGCGGACCCACGCGATGGTCTCGCGCGCACCATCGTTGCCCGGCAGGCCGGCATCGACCGTGACGTCGCATTCGGTGTCGAGCCGCAGCGAGCGGTTGTTCATGTTCGAACTGCCGACCCGGATCACGGCATCGTCGACGATCAGGATCTTGGCGTGGACATAGATCGGCTCGCCCGCCGCCGTGACCGGATGGTACATCTTGAGCCGGCCATGGACGTCGCGCGCCCGTAGCGCCTTCATCAGCCGCGCCCGGGCGCTGTCCATCGCGATCGGCTCCAGCCAGCCCTGCGCCGACAGAGGATTGACGATGACGATTTCGGGCCCGTCCGGCTCGTCGAGACGCCGGGCGATGGCGACCGCAATCTTGCGGGAGGCGAAATACTGGCTTTCCGCGTAGATGAAGCGTTCGGCGCGGGCAATCTGGTCGAGATAGAGCCGCTCGACCTCCAGGACGGCGTCGCTGCCCGGCATCTCGGGCGCGGTGCGGGCGATCGCCACGCCGACGTCGCGAAATTGCGTCTCCAGTTCCTTCGGCCAGGTCGCCGAGACGCCGCTGACCGGCTCCAGCTTGGCGCCGCCGGCGGACTTCCAGCGTGCCCGGCCATGTTCGCCGAGCGCCGCGGCGGCATCGCCGTCCAGCGCGGTCGTGGCGTCGTGCCAGGGCTTGTACGGTTTGCCGTTGGCTCCCTTCCGATCCGGATCGTCGTCGCGGTGGGCCGACGTGTCCCAGCGCTCGTCGGTCATGTCGATGCCGCCGCAGAAGGCGAAGCAATCGTCGATTACGACGATCTTCTGGTGGTGCGACGCGCCCGTCGGGTGGGCGCTGTCGAGCCGGGTGTGGATCCGGCGGTGCCACATCCAGCTGATGAAGCGGAAGATCGTCCGGCCGCGGAACAAGAGCTTGAGCGCACCGAGGTCCCAGCGCAGCAGGAAGACTTCCAGGTTCGGGTTGCGATCCACCAACCAGGAGATGAACGGGCCAACCTTCTGCGGGACGCCCGGCGCCTCCTCGGCGCTGCCGAGACGGATGCGCGCGTCGAAATCCCACCCGATCAGCATGATCCGGCGCTCGGCATTCATCATCGCGATGCGGGCGACGCGGAAATACTCCTCGGCATCGACGATCACCGCCACCCGGTTCGCCTGCTCGATCCGCCAGCAGCTCTCCCCTGGCTTCGGCAGCAGCGCGATCGTTTCGGGCGTCATGGCGGTCATGTCCCCGGTTTCGGCGCGTCCGGCAAGTCCCGATGCGCGGCGCCCCGCCTCCACGCACGCACGCACGAGCGCGCGCGGGGGTGGCGCTCGCGGGCACGCTGCGCTAGGACGATGGCCTGCCGCAGAGCGGCGCCCTCCTCTTCCTCATCGCACGGATACCGACTTGGCCAGCACCCCGCCGTCCATCGAGAATAGCGACATCTCGCCCATCTCCATCGTCGACGAGATGAAGGCGTCCTACCTCGATTACGCCATGTCGGTGATCGTGTCGCGCGCCTTGCCCGACGTGCGCGACGGCCTGAAGCCGGTCCACCGCCGCGTCCTCTTCTCCTGTTACGAAGCCGGCTACGTCGCCGGACGGCCGTATCGCAAGTCGAGCCGCATCGTCGGCGACGTGATGGGTAAGTATCACCCGCACGGCGACGCATCGATCTACGATGCACTCGCCCGCCTCGCCCAAGATTGGTCGATGCGCGTCATGCTGATCGACGGCCAGGGCAACTTCGGATCGATGGATCCCGATCCGCCCGCCGCGATGCGGTACACCGAGGCGCGGCTCGCCAAGGTTTCCAATTACCTGCTGGACGATCTCGACAAGGATACGGTCGACTTCCAGCCGAACTACGACGCGTCCGAGCGTGAGCCTCAGGTCCTGCCCGCCCGCTTCCCGAACCTGCTGGTCAACGGTGCCGGCGGCATCGCGGTGGGCATGGCGACGAACATTCCGCCCCACAACCTCGGCGAGGTGATCGCCGCGTGCAAGGCGTACACCGCCAATGGCGCCATTACCGTCGACGAGCTGCACGAGATCGTGCGCGGCCCCGATTTCCCGACCGGCGCGCTGATCCTAGGCACCGGTGGCGCGCGCAACGCCTACCAGACCGGGCGCGGATCGATCATGATGCGCTCGCGCCATGTCGTCGAGGAAGGCCGCGGCGACCGTCGGTCGATCGTGCTGACCGAGATCCCGTACCAGGTCGGCAAGAACCGGCTAGTCGAATCGATCGCCGAGGCGGCCAAGGACAAGCGCATCGAGGGCGTCAGCGACATTCGCGACGAATCGAACCGGCTCGGCGTGCGCATCGTCATTGAGTTGCGCCGCGATGCGACGCCGGACGTGGTGCTCAACCAGCTGTGGCGGCACACGCCGGCGCAATCGAGCTTTCCTGCCAACATGCTGGCGATCCGCGGCGGGCGTCCCGAGCTCCTGAGCCTGCGCGACATCATCGAGGCGTTCGTCAAGTTCCGCGAGGAGGTCATCACCCGCCGCTCGAAGTACGAGCTGCTGAAGGCGCGCGAGCGGGCCCATGTGCTGCTCGGCCTGGTCGTCGCGGTCTCGAACCTGGACGAAGTCGTCAAGATCATCCGCGGCTCGGCCAACCCTGCCGAGGCGCGCGCCAAGCTGTCCGCGCGGGAATGGGCGATCGCCGAGATCGCGCCGTACATCGCTCTGGTCGAGGCCGTCGAGCAGGAGGTCGAAGGCGACACCTACCGCCTGTCCGACATCCAGGTCCGCGCCATCCTGGATCTGCGCCTGCACCGCCTGACCGGCCTGGGCCGCGACGAGATTGGCGACGAGCTGCGCAAGCTCGCCGCCTCGATCGGCGAGCTGCTGGAGATCCTTGGCAACCGCGTCCGCCTCTACGAGGTGATGAACGAAGAGTTCGATGCGATCGCCGCCGAGTTCGCGACCCCGCGCCGGACCGAGATCGCCTCGGCCGGCAGCGACATCGACGACGAGGATCTGATCGAGCGCGAGGACATGGTCGTTACCGTGACCATGGCCGGCTACATCAAGCGCACCCCGCTCGATGCGTTCCGGACACAGGCGCGCGGCGGCAAGGGCCGGTCCGGCATGGGCACCAAGGAAGAGGACGCGGTCACCCGGCTGTTCGTCACCTCGACCCACACACCGGTGCTGTTCTTCTCGACCGCCGGCAAGGTCTACCGCAAGAAGGTCTGGCGCCTGCCCGAGGGTGCACCGCAGGCACGCGGCCGGCCGATGATCAACCTGCTGCCGCTGGCTGAAGGCGAGACGATCTCCGCCGTCCTGCCGCTGCCCGAAGACGAGGCGGAATGGGGCAAGCTCCACATCCTGTTCGCCACGGCACGGGGCCTCGTTCGCCGCAACAGCATGGACGCGTTCACCAACGTCCCGACCGCCGGCAAGATCGCGATGCGCTTCGCCACCGACGAGGACGGCGAGGACAATAATGACCGGCTGATCGGCGTGTCGCTGCTGACCGAGGAAGACGACGTGCTGCTCGCGACCCGCGGCGGCAAGGCGATCCGCTTCGCCGCGACCGACGTGCGCGAGTTCCAGAGCCGCACCGCGACCGGCGTGCGCGGCATCTCGCTCGGCGCCGGGGACGAGGTCATCTCGCTGTCGATACTGCGCGGCACGCCGTTCGGCACCGAGCAGCGCGACGCCTATCTGCGCGCCGCGCCGTGGAAGGAGGGTGACCGCGAGACTTCACTCGAGCCCGACGTGCTGGCAGAGATGGCGGAGCGCGAGGAATTCATCCTCACCGTCTGTGCCAACGGCTATGGCAAGCGGTCCTCCGCCTATGAATATCGCCGCACCGGACGCGGCGGCCAGGGCATCACCAACATCGACAACCTCAAGCGCAACGGGCCGGTCGTGGCCAGCTTCCCGGCGCACAGCGGCGAGCAGCTGATGCTGGTGACCGACCAGGCCAAGCTGATCCGCATGTCGGTCGGCGACACGCGCGTGATCGGCCGTGGCTCCGCGGGCGTGCGGCTGTTCAACGTCGCCGACAACGAGCATGTCGTCGGCGCCGCCCGGATCGAGGAGAGCGAGGAGGAGGCCGAGGCCGATGTTCGCGGCGAGACGGCGGCGATGACGCCGGAAATCGCGCCTGTTCCGGACGGCGACACGGCCGAGGACCTTTCCGACGGCAGCCAGGACGGCTGATCGGGCGTTGCAGCGCGCTTCAGCGAGTGTTGCCCTGCTGCCACAGAAGCGCAGGAACGGTGACATCCTGATTGAAGGCGTTCGCGCCGTTCCCGGCGACGACGTATGACACCCCCTCAGCAATTCGGCCAAACCGGAAATATCGGTTGGCCCACGGAGGGGATGCCATGTTTCGTCGGTCCGACGTTTCGCCAGCCGCAAATCGCCGGCTTCCATTTGCCGCCACGTCGGGCCGGCTCGCGCTCGGTGTAGCGCTGGCGCTCGGCGCCGGTGCGGCGCACGCGCAGGATCCGGAGCAGACCCCGGCCACGCCGCCGAACAGCGCGACCGCCGCCGCCGCCCCGGCCGAGAGCGCGGAGGGACAGGCGGTCCAGGAGATCGTCGTCACCGGGTCGCGCCTGGGCCAGAGCGGCTTCACCGCGCCGACCCCGGTGACGGTCGTCGGCGAAGCGGAGATCGCCCGTCAAGCGGCCCCGAACATCGCCGAGGTGCTGAACCAAGTTCCGGCCTTCCGGGCCCAGAGCACGCCGACCACGACCGCCATCTTCGTCAGCAACATCGGCGCATCCACCGCCGATCTGCGCGGGCTTGGCGCCAATCGTACCCTGGTCCTGATCGACGGCCGCCGCGTCGTCGCATCGACGACGCAGGGCGGATCGTTCACGCCGGCCAACACGGTCGACCTCAACCTCGTCCCGACCTCGCTGATCCAGCGCTCGGAAGTGGTCACTGGCGGCGCCTCCGCCGCTTATGGTTCGGACGCCGTCGCGGGCGTGGTCAACCTGATCCTCAACAAGGATCTGACCGGCATCCGCGGTAACGTGCAGTACGGCATCACCGAATATGGCGACAATGCCGAGCTGCTCGCCTCGCTCGCCGCGGGCACCAAGTTCGCCGACGGTCGCGGCCGGATCATCGCCGGTGTCGAATATGTCGACAACAAGGGCTCGGGCAATTGCTACACCCGCGACTGGTGCTCGCAGAGCTATAACACGATCAGCAATCCGGGCCGCGTCGGCGGCCAGGCGGCGACCCTGATCCTGCCGAACGCCCGGACCGCGACCGCAACCCGGGCCGGCATCATCACCGGCGTCACCCGTGCCGGCGTGCCGATCGTGACGCCGCTGCGCGGCACCGAGTTCGGCGCGACGGGCGTCACCTTCCGCCACAATTACGGCACCTATTATCCGTCCAACCCGACCGGAACGAACGGCGGCATCTTCCAGAGCGGCGGCGGCGATCCGACGCTGGCCTTCTACGACAATTACCCGCTGTCGGCTCCGGTCGAGCGGGTCAACGCCTTCAGCCACGCCGACTTCGAAGTGTCGGACGGCATCACGCTGTTCGCGGAAGGGTCGTACGGCCACGTCAACGGCCGCATCCTCGGCGCGCAGCGGCGCGATCTCGGCAACGTCTCGATCCGCAGCGACAACGCCTTCCTGCTTACCCGCTATCCGGCGATCGCGGCACAGCTCGCGCCGACGGACGTCGTCAACTTCGGCAAGATCTACCAGGATCTGGGACCGCAGATCGGCGCCGTGAAGCGCGAAACCTATCGCGGCGTGGCCGGGTTCGAGGCGAAGCTCGGCAGCAACTGGGCGCTGGACGGCTATTACCAGTATGGCCGGACCAACTATTCGCAGCGCGGCTACAACACCACGATCACGCCGCGCCTGACCCTCGCGCTGGACGCGGTCCGCGGGCCGAACGGGACGATCGTGTGCCGCTCGACCCTGACCGCCCCCGGCAATGGCTGCGTCCCGTACGATCCGTTCGGCGAAGGTGCCTTCAGCCAGGCGGCCGCCGGCTACGTGACCGGGACGGTCATGCAGGACACCCGGCTGCAGCAGCATGTCGCCGCCCTCACCCTGCGCGGCGACCTGATCCAGCTTTGGGCGGGGCCGCTGTCGGTCGCGACCGGCGGCGAATATCGCGTCGACAAGGCGTTCGGCACCGCCGATCCGATCTCGGCCGCGAACCAGTTCTACACCAGCCCGGGCGGTGCGATCGACGGCAAGATCAAGGTCAAGGAAGCCTTCATCGAAGCCGGCCTGCCGCTCGCCAAGGACGTGCCGTTCGCGCGCACGCTGGAGCTGAACGCTGCCGGCCGCATCACCGACTACAGCACCACCGGCACGGTCAAGACCTGGAAGGTCGGCGCGGTGTGGGAGCCGACCGACTGGATCCGCTTCCGCGGTACCCGGTCGCGTGACATCCGCGCGCCCAACATCTTCGAACTGTTCGCGCCGCCGCAGAGCTCGTTCCAGAGCGTCATCGATCCGGCGCGCGGCGGTACGCAGAACCTGCCGCAGGTGTTCCTGGTCGGAAATCGCAACCTGCAGCCGGAAGTCGCCGACACCTACACTGGCGGCGTCGTACTGCAGCCCGACCTCGGCGGTCCGGGCCGGCTGCGGCTGTCGGCCGACTGGTTCGACATCTCGCTCGACGGCGCCGTCTCGACGCTGGGCGCGCAGGTCATCGTCAACCGCTGCGCGGCGAACCCGCAGCAGCTCGCCGATTGCGCCACGCTCGTCACCCGCGCTGGCGGTCTCGCCAATGGCGAGATCCTGTCGGTCGCCAATGCCAACCTCAACCTCAACCGCCTGATCACCCGCGGTGTCGACGTCGAGACATCCTACCGCCTGCCGATCGCCGACGGTGCGGTGTCGGTGCGTATCCTCGGTACCTGGATCAAGGATCTGATCACGGTCGATTCGAGCGGCGTGGCGATCGACCGGGCTGGCCAGAACGGGTCCGGCGTATCGCAGCCGTCCGGCGTGCCGCGCTACCAGATCAACACGTATCTGACCTATGACGGCGATCCGTTCTCGGCGCAGGTCCAGCTCCGCTACATTTCGAAAGGCCGGTACGATCGCACCCGCATCGGCCCGGACGAGGAGGGCTATTCGCCTGCACTCGGCAACAGCATCAACGACAATGCCGCGCCGTCGCGTTTCTACATGAACGTCAACGGCCAGGTGACCCTGCTGAAGCGCGATACGCAACGGGTCGAGATGTACATGGCGGTCAACAACCTGCTCAATCAGGATCCGCCGAAGGATCTCCCGTCCAGCTTCGGGCCGACCAACAACGTGCTCTACGACGTGCTCGGCCGCGCCTACCGCATCGGCGTACGCTTCCAATACTAATCGACGGTAGGGGGCGGCGCCTTCAAGCCAGGCGCCGTCCCGCCCAGACGACCCGGCCGATCACCGCGATTGTCGCCGGATCACAATCGCTCCAGATCGGATAAGCTTCGTTGTCGCTGCGGATCGTGATGCTGCGTCCAGCCGGGCTCAGCGCGATGCGCTTGACGACGAGTGCCTCGTCGACGCGCAGGACGTAGACGCCGTCGCGGAGCCGATCGGCGGCATCGGCGCGGTTGACCAGGATGTCGTCCCCCTCGCCGAGCGTCGGCACCATCGAATCGCCGGTGACGCGAATCAGTGACAGGCTCGTCGGGGCGGCACCGGCCAGATCGCGCAACCAGCGCTCGTCGAATCCGATCCGGCCGACCTCGGCCTCGTCGGCGACGACGCTGCCCGGACCGGCAGAGGCGCGAACCGTCAGTTGCGGGATCAGCACCAAGGCCGAACGCGCGGCGCGCGGTTCTGCGGCGGGTCCGCCAAGAGCGCTCTCCTCGATGTCGAAATAGGTCGCCAGCGTACGCCGGTCAGCCTCGTCCAGCTTCCGCGGCACGCCGCGCTTGATATACTGCTGAACGTAGGTTGGGTTGCGTCCGATCAGCCGCGAGAGCGAGGCATAATCCTCACGCCGATCGCGGATCAGCGCTTCCAATACTGCCCTGGGGTCTGCCTCTGCCATGCCCCGCCGACTAGCATGGTGGCACTTTCCCGAAACCGTTCCTACAGGCCAGCCCAGTGATGGACTGACCCGGACTGGAGCGTTTTGGCCCAGATCGGGACACTGAGCCGAGGCTGGATATCGTCCCGTACGGAGAGGATGGTGGGCGCGGCAAGGATTGAACTTGCGACCCCTGCGATGTCAACACAGTGCTCTACCACTGAGCTACGCGCCCACGGCGACGCCTCTAGTCGAGCTTCGCGGGCGGTGCAAGCCGCCTTGCGCATCAACCGCCCGTGGCACTGCCGAGTTCGAACATCCGGTCGACCTCTGCCACCAGATCGCGCAGGTGGAAGGGTTTGGAGAGCACGCGCGCCTGCGGCTGAAGGCTGCCGTTGCGCAGCGCCACGGCGGCGAAGCCGGTGATGAACATGACCCGCATGTCGGGCGCGATCGCACCGGCGCGCTGGGCCAGTTCGATACCGTCCATCTCCGGCATCACGATATCGGTCAGCAGCAGGTCGAACCGCTCGCTTTGCAGGAGCGGCAGCGCCGCCGTGCCGCGATCGACCGCCGTGACCGCATAGCCGACCCGTTCGAGTGCGCGAACAAGGTAGACGCGCATCGAATCGTCGTCTTCGGCAAGCAGGATCCGGATCATCGCGCCCCTCGGGATACCCGCCGATTGGGTGGCGGCGGGGCGCTTATCTATGCCCAAACCGCTTAAGATTTTCCAGCGCTGGCTAAAGCGCGCCGCAGAGGATTGCCAGCAGCAGCGACGCTGCCTAGCTCTTGGAGGATGGACGCCGCCGCGATCCCGCCGACCTTCGTCCGCCTCGGTCCGCCGGGCCCGACGCGGCCGGTGGTGCTGGCCGTGCCCCACGCCGGCCGGGACTATCCCGATGCGCTGCTCGCCAATGCGCTGGTGTCGCGCGATCGGCTCGAGGCGCTCGAGGATCGCCATGCCGACGCGCTGATCGGGTCGGCAGTCGCCGCCGGCACGGTGGCGCTGGTGGCGTGCCGGCCGCGCTCCTGGCTGGATCTCAACCGAGACGAGCGCGAGATTGATCCGGCAACCGTCTCACCGCCGCCGCCGGCGCACCGGCTGATCCAGTCGGCCAAGCTGCGCGGTGGGCTGGGCCTGATCCCGCGGCGCATGCCCGGGGCGGCTGAATTGTGGCGGGCACCGCTTGCCGCCAGCGAGCTCGAGGCGCGGATCGTCGACCACCACCGTCCGTTCCACGCCGCCATCGGCACGGAACTCGCGGCGGCGCGGGCGCGGCACGGCGCGGCGTTGCTGATCGACCTGCACAGCATGCCGCCGGTAGCCAACGACACACTGGGGAGCGCGCCGCAGATCGTGATCGGAGACCGCTATGGCCGCAGCGCGGCGTCGCGGCTGATCGATGTGCTTACCGGCGTCGCGAGGCGGTTCGGGCTGGCGGTGGCGCACAACGCTCCATATGCCGGCGGCTATACGCTCGACCGCCACGGGCGACCGGAGCGCGGCTGCCACGCGGTTCAGATCGAGATCGACCGCACGCTGTATCTGGAGCGCGACAAGCGGACCCTGAGCCCGAACGTGGCAGAGACGTCGGCGCTCGTTCTGGCGATGGTGGATGCGATGGCCGCGGAGCTGGCGATCGATCCTTCTGCCATTGCGGCCGAGTAGGCTCGGCTCACAAAAAAGCCACCTCGTGCGGTGCACGAGGTGGCCAAGGTTCAGGGAGGAAACGCACCAGAAGGTGCGCTAATGCGAGGTCGCGAAAGGGGAAACACGACCCGCGCATCTCAAACTAATTAGGTTCGGCAAGGTTGCCGTGCAAGCCGGCTCCAAGCAAAATATGCGGATGCGGCGTAAATTTCACGCGCCGCGGCAGGCCCATGTCCGCCGATCTGCTCCGAAGCGGTCGCAGCAACGACACGCAAATCGTTGATTCCACTTGGCAGGCAAACAGACGAAATCGGACGGACAAGCCGCCGGCGATCGCAGTACCGCGGCGCCGCAGCCGGCCACCGCAGCGCAGCGGCGCCCGGCCTGAGCGACGGACTACCCGATCAGGCCGCGGGCACAGCCTCCTGCACCGGGATCTTGCCCTGACCCATCTGCTTGGCAAAGATGTCGCGCACCAGGTTCATCGACAGCAGATGGGCGTAGATCAGCGGTAGCAGACCGGACTGAACCATCTTGCGGATGACATCGCCGCGCAGCTCGCGCAGCTTCTCTTCATTCACCATCTGGAAGCCGCGGTAGATGTACGGCTGCGGCGCGCCATCGGGCTGGATCGTGACCTCGCCGTCGATCAGCAGCTTGTGCTCGAGCAGCTCCTGCATGAAAGCGCCGGTACGCTGCCCAGCCTGCTCGAACTGCTCGCAGAAATCGAGAATGCCTCTGGTGGCCTCCGAGATCTGGCCGTCGACGAACAGCGGATCGCCCTCCTCGAAGCGGCCGACCGCATCCGACGTTGGATCGAAGCAGAGCGACAGCTCGTCGCTGCCCTCACGCAGGCGCGCCAGCATGAACGGATAGCGACGAATGTAGGCGGGCACATAGACCTCGCCCAGCAGTGCTCCGTTCTCGTCGACGAACGTGTTGACGCCCTCGTTGAGGCCCATCAGCGCCAGCGGAACGGGATTGTCGCCGACCGAAAAGACGATCGGATAGTGGCGCTGGACGAGCGCGAACTCGTCGACCGTTACCGGCACGGCATGGGCCTGCGCCAGGAAGGGGGCACGATCGACCCGACGGGTGCGGTAATCGGCATGGCCGCCGCTGGAGAGCGGCTCGAGCTGGTTGTAGAAAAGCGGCAGGCCGTTTCCGGGCACGCTGGCCATCGTCATTCTCCTGAATTCGTCCGCCGGCGATGGCGCGCCGGGTTCCCCTGGCGGCTTCGTCTATGGTGCGGGCGCAGCCGGTGCAAGCCAGGCAACGCTGCCCCACACACGCGATCGCGCGCGATGCGGCATTCAGGGCACGAGCTTGCCGGGATTGAGGATGCCGTTCGGGTCGAGTGCGGCCTTGATCGCCCGCATTGCCGTGACCCGGGCCGGATCGGCGAGCCGGGCGAATTCGGCCAGCTTGGTCTGGCCGATGCCGTGTTCGGCGGACAGCGATCCGCCCGCCGCTGTCGTCAGATCGTGGACCAGCCGGGACACGGCGGCGCCCTGCCCTTCCAGCCACGGCCGGCCCTCCACCCCGGCGGGTGGGCGGACGTTGAAGTGGACGTTGCCGTCACCAAGATGGCCGAAGGCGAGCACGCGCACGCCGGGAAAGGCGCGTTCGACCTCGCCCCGGGCGCTGTCCATGAAGCGGGGCATGGCCGACACCGGGACCGACACGTCGTGCTTGGCCGCCATGCCGTCGATCCGCTCGGCCTCCGACATTTCCTCACGCAGCAACCACAAAGCATCGGCCTGCGCCTCGTTGGCGGCGACCACCGCGTCCTCGATCAGCCCCTCCTCCGCCGCGGCGATCAGCGCCGCGCCGAGCGCCTCGCCCGGATCGGCGGCCCCGGCGGGGGCGACCGCCTCGACCAGCACGTGCCACGCGTGGCGGCCAGCGAGCGGCGGACGGGCGCGTTCGATGTGGCGCAGGACCAGGTCGAGACCGTCGGCGGGCACGATCTCGAAGCTCTCGACCGCCTCGCCCGTCGCATCCTCCAGCCGCCGCAGCAGCGCTAGCGCGTCTTCCGGCGAGGCGAGGCCGATCCAGGCGACGGCGCGCTGCGCGATCGCGGGGGACAGGCGCAGGCTGGCGGCGGTGATGATGCCGAGCGTCCCTTCCGCCCCGGCGAGCAGCTGGCGCAGATCGTAGCCGCGATTGTCCTTGCGCAGCGCGGACAGGCCATCGAATACCTCGCCCGTCGGCAGAACCGCCTCGATCCCCAGCACCAGCGCGCGCATCGGCCCGAACCGCAGCACCTGGGTGCCGCCGGCGTTCGTCGAAACCAGCCCGCCGATCGTCGCCGAGCCCTTGGCCGCCAGCGACAGCGGAAAGCGCCGGCCGTGCGCCGCGGCGGCATCGTGCAGGTCGCTCAAGATAACACCGGCTTCCGCCACCGCGACATTGTCCCGCGTCGAGACGGAACGGATCGCCCGCATGCGCCGCAGTGATACGAGAAGCGCCGATCCGTCGGCGGACGGCGTGGCGCCGGCGACCATCGACGTGTTGCCGCCCTGCGGAACGATGGCAACCCGGGCCTCGGCCGCCATCCGAACGACGTCGGCCACTTCCTCGACCGCCGCCGGCGACAGCAAGGCGGCGGCGGCGCCGTGGATGCGACCGCGCCAGTCGGTCAGCCACGGCGCCATGTCGGCGGGATCCTGGGTGAAGCCGCGCGGCCCCAGCCGATCGGCGAGGCGGGCGAGCAGATCGGCACTGGGAGGAGCAAGCGGCATCGCGCACGCCTATAGACCAGCGACGCCAATCCCTCCAATTAATCGCGGGTTCAAGCGCGACCGGGAAAGCAGCGTCATCGCTATGGAATTGCCGTCTTGATCGCCTGGGGCACGATCACGCTTATGCTTGCCTCGGTCGCAGCCGGGGCTGTCGGCGTGGGCGGACGATTCGAACTCGCGCAGCTTGTCATTCGTGAACGCGTCGTGGTCCGCGTGCCGGCCCGCGCCGCCCCGCCGAAGATCAAGTGGAAGGAAAAGCGAGCGCCGAAATGCATGTCGGCCGAGGGGCTGGCGGGCGCCGCGGTGATCGAGCCGGACAGCATCGACCTGATCGCGCGCGGCGGCGAACGTTTCCGGGTTGAGCTCGCCGCCGCCTGCCCGGGACTGGCTTTTTACTCAGGCTTCTATCTGGTCCCATCGGCTGACCGCATGATCTGCGCCGGCCGCGATGCGATTCACGCCCGATCCGGTGGGGCCTGCCTGATCAAACGCTTCCGCAAGCTTGTTCCCGACGATTGACGACGGGCGGGCGTCCGACCCGTTGCAGACCGCCCCATACCGACGCACAGTGTCCCCCGCAGAACCGCTTGAGCGGCACGCGCCGGGAGGGGCAAGATATGACATCGAAGACGAGCGGGTTCGTAGGCGGGCTGTTGTTGGCGCTGGCGGGCGCCGGCAATGCGCAGGCGGCTTGGGTAACGACCTGGGCGGCATCACCCGTCCCGCCCAGCGCCGCGATGGGGCCGATGCCGGCGACGCCGACGTTCAGCAATCGCACCTTGCGCCAGACACTCCGCCTCTCCGCCGGCGGCAAGGCGATCCGCATCCGCTTCACCAACGCTTACGGCCAGGCACCGCTCGAGATCGGCGGCGCGCGCATCGCGATCCTGCGCCCGGACGGCAGTGAGCAGCCCGGCAGCAGCCGCATGTTGACCTTTGCCGGCAAGCCGATGGCGACGGCAGCAAAGGGAGCCCCGCTGGTCAGCGACACGGTAGCTCTGGCCGTGCCGGCGCTCGCGAAGCTATCGGTCAGCCTGTATGTGCCGGGCGATACCGGCCCATGCACCTGCCACGCCGTCGCCCTGGACGATACCGACGTGTCGGCCCCCGGCAACTTCACCGCCGCCCCGTTCAAGGCCGAGTCGAAGAGTTCGGCGCGCGCCTTCCTGGCCGCGGTCGAAGTCGACGCCGCAGAGGGCGCGCGAACGATCGCAGTACTGGGCGATTCGATCTCGGACGGGGTCGGCTCCACGCCCGGCGCGAACCGGCGCTGGCCGGACCTGCTGGCGGAGCGGCTGGCTGCGCGCGGCGGCCGGCCGTGGGGCGTTGCCAATGCCGGGATCAGCGGCAACCGCATCCTGTCAGACGGCATGGGCGAAAGCGCAATGACCCGGCTCGACCGCGACGTGCTGGCGCTGCCCGGCGTGGCAGCCGTGATCGTGTTCGAAGGCGTCAACGATCTCGGCATGGGCTTCGGCCGGTTCGAAGGGCCGATGGCCGAGGCGATGAAGAGCATGCGCGGCGGCAAGGTCGACGCGGAGCGCATGATCGCCGGATATCGCCAGATCATCGATCGCGCCCATGCGCTCGGTATCAAGGTCTATGGCGCGACGATCGCCCCGTACAAGGGCGCGAGCTACTGGTCCCCCGAGGGTGAGGCGGCGCGGCAGGCGATCAACGGCTTCATCCGCACCGGCGGGGCATTCGACGGGGTGCTCGACTTCGACAAGGCCTTCGCCGACCCCGCCGACCCGGCGGCGATGCGGGCGGGATACCATATGGGCGACCATCTCCACGGCACCGACGCGGGCTACAAGGCCGTGGCGGACTCGATCGATCTAGGGCTGTTCGAGCGGTGAGAACCGGATGGTGTCCGCTTGGGCGTCGCAGAGGTCGTGACGGCGGGCGGACGCGTGCGAAGGGCTAGGCCTCAGCTGCCCGGCACACATCCACCCACTCCGCTTGCGTGAGCGCCGCCATCCGCTCGGGCGTGATCCGTAC
>Ga0160473_100854_pt1 | contig 18062 bp, 19 predicted proteins | sample HID1975I_E11MG_FD_108217 | JGI IMG/M metagenome (GOLD analysis project Ga0160473, IMG submission 108217) | Enriched soil microbial communities from UW Madison campus, WI, USA - HID1975I_E11 MG | ecosystem: Environmental > Terrestrial > Soil > Unclassified | place: USA: Madison, Wisconsin... | reverse complement strand
CGTGCATTCGCTGGACCCGGTAGGGGTCGGTTTCGCCGCCGCCGCGGGCCTGTTCTGGGCGCTGTACATCGTCTTCGGCAAGCGGCTGACGCACATGCATGCGGGCCAGTCGGTCGCCCTGGGCATGAGCACGGCGGCGCTGATCATCCTGCCGTTCGGCGTGGCCAGCGCGGGGACGGCCCTGCTGGCGCCCGCCGTGCTGATCGCCGGCCTGGCCGTGGCCATCGCCTCCAGCGCCCTGCCCTATTCGCTGGAGATGATCGCCCTGCGCCACATCCCCAAGCGGACGTTCGGCGTCCTGCTGTCGGCCGAGCCGGCGATCGGCGCGGTGGCGGGCCTGATCCTGCTGTCCGAACAGCTCAGCGGCCTGCAGTGGCTGGCCATCGGCGCCATCGTCATCGCCTCGGTCGGGGCCATCCTGACCACCCGTGAGGCTGTTGTGGACACGCCGCCCCTGACGGCGTGATCGGAGGTCTGCTGCATCAACGTGGAAGCCTCGCACTGGCCGGTGACTGAAGATCAGCGCTAGCGCTTCGCACCTTCCATGACATAGGCCGCCGATACGCACATCAACCCGCAACAAAACACGACTGCAGATGCCTTGGACCAGATATTCGAGGTGAAGGCGCCCTCGGTGACAAAGCCGGAGGTCAGAGCAAAGAAAATGCCGCCAGCCATGCAGAGCGCAACTGCGACATAGTCCAAGACCCGCCGCACCCCCGATGTTTGTGGCGCCACTGGTCCGGGCCTTCCCGACCGTCGGAGGGTTACCACAAGTAACACGTGACCGACGACGATCAGCCACCACGGAAGGCTCGCTAACGGTCGGATGCCGAGCAGCCAACCGATGGATATGATCCACCAGACAATAGCGAACGGTATTCTCGCGAGATAGGTCATCCACGATACTCTGGCACGGAGTGGCCTTTCTCGAAAACTACCCCTCGCCAGGCTTCTGACCCTTAGATCCCATCCCTAGCAGCCCACCTTCACCCGCCGTTAACCATGATGCCGCAAACCGTTAACGGCTGTTCCGGGGGCGTTCTTGCGTAATCTCATCGCCGCTGTCGAAGCGATCGATCCGCTGGAGGTGACCGGCAAGGTCGCGGGCGTGAACGTTCTGCTGATCGAGTCGCGCGGCGGCCTGTCGCGACTGGCCGTCGGCGCCCGGGCCGAGATCGAGCGGCGGCACATGACGCCCCTGCCCGCCGAGGTCGTCGGCTTTCGCGACGCCAAGGCCCTGCTGATGCCGTTCGGCCCGGTCGAGGGCGTGGCCCCCGGCGCCGACATCCGCATCATCGACACCGCCGCCAGCGTACGCCCCACGACCGCCTGGCTGGGCCGGATCATCGACGCCTTCGGCGAGCCGATCGACGGCAAGGGACCGCTGCCGCCCGGCCCGGCCGCCTATCCCCTGCGCGCGCCGCCGCCGCCGGCGCATTCGCGCGGTCGGGTGGGCGAGCGGCTGGATCTGGGCGTGCGTTCGATGGACGTCTTCACCACCACCTGCCGGGGGCAGCGTCTGGGCATCTTCGCCGGCTCGGGCGTCGGCAAGTCGGTGCTGCTGTCGATGCTGGCGCGTCAGGCGACCTGCGACGTGGTCGTGGTCGGCCTGATCGGCGAACGCGGCCGCGAGGTGCGCGAGTTCATCGAGGAGACGCTGGGCGAAGAGGGGCTGAAACGCGCCATCGTCGTGGTCGCCACCTCGGACGAACCGGCGCTGAAGCGGCGCCAGGCCGCCTATATGACCATGGCCATCGCCGAGTTCCTGCGCGATCAGGATCTGGAGGTGCTGTGCCTGATGGACAGCGTCACCCGCTTCGCCATGGCTCAGCGCGAGATCGGCCTGGCCGCGGGCGAGCCGCCGACGACCAAGGGCTATACCCCGACCGTCTTCACCGAACTGCCGAAACTGCTGGAGCGGGCGGGGCCGGGGCCGACGCGGCCGGACGGGACGACGGCCGGGCCGATCACCGCATTGTTCACCGTGCTGGTGGACGGCGGCGACCATGACGAGCCGATCGCCGACGCCGTGCGCGGTATCCTGGACGGTCACATCGTCATGGACCGCAAGATCGCCGAACGCGGCCGCTTCCCCGCCATCGACGTGCTGAAATCCGTCAGCCGGACCCTGCCCGGGTGCCAGACCCCGCCGGAGCGCGAGTTGAACCGCCGCGCCCGTCAGTGCCTGTCGGCCTACGCCAATATGGAAGAGCTGATCCGCATCGGCGCTTACCGGACCGGCGCGGACCCCATCGTCGACCGGGCCATCGCCCTGAACCCGGCGCTGGAAGCCTTCCTGGGTCAGGACAAGGACGACGCCACCCGTCTTGCCGATTCCTTTACCCAACTCGAACAAATACTGAATCAGGGCATGATCCATGAGTGAGCATCGCCTGATCCGTTCCTCCGGAGACGTCTGAATGACCGCCTGGGCTCAATCGCTGATCCGTATCTCCAACTATGAGGTCGAGACGCTGCAGAAGCGTCTGGCCGAGATCACGGCGCGCAAGGCCAGCGCCGAAATGCGCGTCGCCGTGCTGGAGGCCGAGTTCGAGGTCGAGGTCCAGCGCGCCCGGTCCGACACCGACGCCCGCTCGCTGCTGGCCGCCTACGCCGCCGGCTGGAAGATGAAGAAGGCCGCCGCCGAAGCCGACGTCACGGCCCTGGACGGCGAAGAGGCCGGCGCCCGCGACGCCCTGGTCGGCGCCTTCGAGGAGCTGAAGAAGTTCGAGCATGTGGCCGAGGCCACCCGCCTGTCCAAACTGGCCGCCGCCGCCAAACGCGAAACCGCCGCCTTCGACGAACTGGGCCTGCGCCGCCGTGCGGCGGGGTAATATCTTCAATCCTCCCCCGCATGCGGGGGAGGGGGACCATGCGCAGCATGGTGGAGGGGGCGGACGCATCCGCCGCGCTTCATCGCCCACCGCCGCACCTGATCCCGCCCCCTCCACCGCTTCGCGGTCCCCCTCCCCCGTTCCGCTGCGCTGCTCGGGGGAGGATTGGTCGCGCCGCACCCTCCTGGCCTCCTCACTCGCCCTGGCCGCCTGCGGGCCGGTGGAGACCGTCGCTCAGCCCGACCGCCTGGTCCCGGTGCTGAAGGACATCGCCCCCTTCCCCATCGGCGCCTGCGTGCCCACCGCCTATCTGGACGACCCCGCCTGGGTCGATCTGGCGACCCGCCAGCTGTCGCAGCTGACCCCCGAGTGGGAGCTGAAGATGGAGTACGTCCTGCAGGACGGCGACGGCTCTTACCGGTTCGAGGCGCCGGACCGCATCGCCGCCTTTGCGCGTCAGCACGGCATGCGGCTCTATTGCACGACCCTGATCTGGTATTCGCAGGTCCTGCCCTTCTTCCGCGACCTGGACCCATCGCGGGTCGGGGCGGAATACGACCGCTATATCGCCGCCGTGGTCGGCCGTTACGCCGGTCAGGCGGTCGGCTGGGACGTGGTCAACGAGGCGGTGGCCGAGGACGGGATCGGCCTGCGCGACACCTTCTGGGGCCAGACCCTGGGCGGCGAAGACGCCTATATCGCCCGCGCCTTCCACCAGGCGAAGGCCGCCGATCCGGACGCGATCCTGTTCATCAACGAGTACAATCTCGAGAACAATCCGGTGAAGGGCGCGACCTATCTGCGCCTGATCGAGAAGCTGCTGAAAGCCGGCGTGCCCATCGGCGGCATCGGCGTGCAGTCGCACCTGGACATCGAGATCCCGGACGGCAACATCCGCACTTTCATGCGCGACGCCGGCCAGTTGGGCCTGCCGATCCATGTGTCGGAGCTGGACGCGTCGTTACGGCGCGAGGGCCGTCTGCCCGACCTGCGCACCAAGGCCGAAAAGCGCGAGAAACAGGTCGCCCGCGTCGCCGAACTGGCCGAGGCCTTCATGGCGCTGCCCGCCGCCCAGCGGTTCGGCTTCACCACCTGGGGCCTGCGCGACATCGACAGCTGGCTGCGCCGCCCGCCCCAGGACGACGGCAAGGACAGCATGCTGCTGTTCGACGCCAAGAGCCGACCCAACCCCATGTTCTGGCCGGTGGCCGAGGCGTTCGCCCGCTAGCCTCCTGCACGAAAAACGCCCGCCGGTTTCCCCGGCGGGCGTTTCAGAACTTCGGGCCGTCGAAACGATCAGGCGGCGGCGGTGATGGCGCCCTCGGCCGGGTCGCGCAGGACATAGCCGCGGCCCCAGACGGTTTCGATGTAGTGCTTGCCGCCGGCGGCCGTGGCCAGCTTCTTGCGCAGCTTGCAGATGAAGACGTCGATGATCTTCAGCTCGGGCTCGTCCATGCCGCCGTACAGGTGGTTCAGGAACATTTCCTTGGTCAGGGTGGTGCCCTTGCGGAGCGAGAGCAGCTCCAGCATCTGGTATTCCTTGCCCGTCAGGTGGACGCGGTGACCGTTCACCTCGACCGTCTTGCCGTCCAGGTTCACGGCGATCTCGCCGGTGTGGATGATGGCCTGGGCGTGACCCTTGGAACGGCGGACCACGGCGTGGGTGCGCGCGATCAGCTCGTCCTTGTGGAAGGGCTTGGTCAGATAGTCGTCGGCGCCGCCGCCGAAGGTCTTCACCTTCGTCTCGATCTCGTGGCTGCCGGACAGGATCATCACCGGGGTGTTGATCTTGCCCACGCGCAGCTGGCGCAGGACTTCAAGGCCGCTCATGTCGGGCAGGTTCAGGTCCAGAAGGATCAGGTCGTAGTCATAGATCTTGCCCAGATCGATGCCTTCTTCGCCCAGGTCGGTCGTGTAGACGTTGAAGCCTTCCGACTTCAGCATCAGCTCGATGCTTTGCGCCGTGGCGTGATCGTCTTCAATCAGCAGAACACGCATTCATGCCCCTCCAGGCAAAGCTTGATCGTGGACCGGACGCCCCGCGGCCGGGTAACCTTGTTCGGACGTTAACAGCCGAAAACCTTAAGAACGGTTAACGCCATCCGATGATCGAATCGTAGGCTGATTTGCGAATCGCCGTCGAGAGTCCTGAGTCAACGATTCGTTAATTTCTTCGGGCCGCCCGCGCCGGGCCCGCTGCGCCTGCTCATCCGACGCACACGCCATCGCGCGCTACGACCGATCCTGGCGTTGAATAGGACCATGTTCCTATCACAGTCATCGAGCGTCAGGGAGGACGGAGTGAACACAGTGTATCGAGTGCCGGTCGCAGAGGACGACCGGATCAGGGCGGGCCTGGCCCTGCAACTGGTGGCGGCGGCCACCGGCGTTTCGGCCGAGCGAATGCGCGGCGACCGGCTGGCGCCGCCGGCTTGCCGGGCGCGGTGGCTGGCGCTGTATCTGTCGCACGTCGCCTTCGGCTGGCCGCTGGAGCGGGTGGGCCACGCCTTTGCGCTGAACCGGGCGACGGTGGGCGCGGCCTGTCGCTGGGCCGAGGACGCGCGCGACCGCCCGGCCATGGACGCCCTGCTGGACCGACTGGAAGAGGTGGCGCGCGCCGTGCTGGACGCCCCGCGGTGGGAGCCCGGCATATGAGCGACCGCCGCCTGCCGCGCATCCGCGCCCTGCTGGCCCGGCCCGGCGCCTGGGTGGACGAAGCCGACGATGGCTACGCCCTGCGGCTGGGGCCGACGCGGCGCGACCGGGTGCATCTGACGTTCGACGAGGCGACGTTCCGCGCCCTGGTCGGCGCGCCCGGTCTGACGGTTCGACCCGGCGGCGGCTGGGCGATGCGGACGGTCAGGGCGACGGCCGACGGCCCCGCCCCCGGCCGCCCCGGCGTGATCGAGGGCGAGCGTCCGTTGATGGAGGCGGACGGCCGCGTCACCGCCCGGCGCGCCAATCTGGGCGAAAGCCCCATCGCCTGGCTGGCCCGGCGTCAGGACGCCTCCGGCCGCCCTTGGCTTAGCCCGGCTCAGGTCGCGGCGGGCGAACGCCTGCGGGCCGAGGCAGAGACGGCGCTGCGGGGTCCGTCCCTGACCATGCGCTGGGACGCCCTGCCCCGCTCGGGCGGCGGCTCGTCGGCCCGGGTCGAGCCGACCGACCGCGCCCTGTCGGCCGCCGCGCGGGTCGAGGCGGCGCTGACCGCCTGTAGCCCGCGCCTGCGCCGGATCGTGGAGCAGATCTGCATCCACGGCAGTTCGCTGAAACTGGCCGAGGAAGGGCTGGGCCTGCGCCGCCGCCAGGGCAAGATCCTGCTGAAACAGGGCCTGCAGGCGCTGGCGGCCCACTATGGGTCGGGATGACGCCCTTCAGGGTCGCCGGGCCGGAAGGCCGGCGGCCACCGCCCGCGCCCTGGCGTCCAGCGCGTCGCCGTCAAGCAGGTCGGACACGACGATATGCGCCTAAGCGGCGGCGTTCACGTCGGACAGGTCGCGATCCGCCAGCAGGCCCAAGGCCTCGACGATGTGCGGATGCCGCGTCACCGGCCCCAGGTGATAGCGCCCACCGGAGAATGCGATCGCTGGGATTCTGGACACGTTTATGCAATCCAGCTTGGCCTTGACCGAGATCTGGCCCGCGGGAACTTCGATCGAGGCCTTCTGAATCAGCATGCCGTTCTGGTGCTTGAGGCTCTCGGACTCGAAGATCAGCCCGGGCGGCAGGTCGACGGTGATGGGCCGGCCGGTGGTGTTTTTGAACACGAGACACAGATGCACGGCGCCGGCCTCGTTGCCGATCGTCTGGCTCGGAACGCCCTCGGGGTTCTTGCAGTCCTCTTCGTCGAAGAAGTTGTAGGTCAGGGTCGGATCGACCAGTTCGACGCCGTCCGGAAGGACGAGCGGGTCCCCGACAGGCGGCGCCTCGCTGTCGCGCATGCCGGGCAGGCCCACCACGGGGTCGGGGGCGGGCTCGGGAGCGGCCTGGGCGGAGCAGGCGGCGGTGATCGCGATCAGCACACCGGCGGCGACGAGACTGGCTGTCCTTGACATGACGGCTTCAATCCTGGGTTTCGGCGCCGCGCGGCGCAGCGGACAAGGGGAAAGATCGGCGATGACCGCCCGGACTACTGGTCCGGGTTCTGGCCGCGGGCGCGATACTGGGCGGCGGTCATTTTCAGCCGCACCGCGCCGTCGCTGACGGTGACTTCGCGACCGTAGATGCGGCGCAGCCTATAGGTGTTGTCGGCGGTGAAGAAGGTCTCGTTGTCGCCGTAGATTTTCTGTTCTCCCGGAACATGCATGACGTCCCCGACGACGACGGCGTCGGACGACACCACCGACATGCCGTTGCGCACGAGCACTCCGCCGCTTGAGGCGGCCGCGTCGACGGCGGCTTGAACGGGTGCAGGCGCCGGTGCGGGCGCCAGTGCCGGTGCCGGTGCCGGTGCGGGTGTCGCCGGGCCAGGTTGCGCGATCCTGTTCACGACCCCGTTCGCCGCCCGCTGGGCGACACCCTGGGCCGCGCTCCGAGCTGCGTTCTGGGCGATCCGGCCCAGAAAGTCCTGGGCGGGGGCGGGCGCCGCGATCAGCGACAGCGAGAGGCAGGCGAGGGGTAGAAGGCGCATGGCGGAGGCTCCGGCTGAGATCGTCAGCCTTAGGCCGCGCGCCGCCGCCTCGCGCGCCGACAACGACCAGTCGGTGAAAATGCGATGAGACGCGCCGTCAGGCCGCCGCCAGCGCCGCCTCTCTGATCCGGCCCACCATGCTGTTCAGACCGTTGGCGCGCTGACGGGTCAGGGCCGAGGGCAGGCCCAGGCGGTCCAGGGCGGCGCGGGCGTCGAAGGCCAGGATCTCGGCCGGGGCGCGGTCGGAATACAGCTTCAGCAACAGGGCGATATTGCCCTTGGACAGGGCGCTGTCGCTGTCGGCCAGGAAATGCAGCCGATCATCGCGGCGCCGGGTGGTCAGCCAGACCTGGGCGGCGCAGCCGGGCACCTTGTTGGCCTCGATCCGGTCTTCCTCGGGTAGGGGCTTCAGGCCCTTGCCCAGATCGATGACGTATTCGATCCGCCCCTCCCAGTCGCCCAGCAGATCGAATTCCTCGACAAGTTCGGCCAGGACGTCGTCGATGGGGGCGGGCGCGGCGTTCATGGCCCGCAGATAGGCCGGGCGGACGGATCACACAACGCCGCCTCCAGACTTTCACCCCCAGACATTCCCCATCCTTCCCCGGTTGCAAGATCGCCTGCGAAGGGAGCGCCCTCGCGCCGCCACAGTGGCGCGCGTAAGCTGCGCGGTCGGCCCGGCCTGTCCGGACGCCAGCCTTTTCGCCGTCCTCTTCCTTCGGGCCCATCCTTGCCGTCTTCGCCTTCCTCCAGATCCGGAAGCCACGCCGCCCCTCGCGCCCGCGAGGGCGTGCCCGCGCTGGCGGCCTGGCATGCGGCCTGGGCGGGGGCGGTGGCGCTGCTGGCCCTGGGCTGGCGCGTGCTGGATCCCGGCATGGGCGGCGCCGTCTCGGTCGGCGTTCTGGTCATGGCGGCGCCGGGACTGGCAGGGCTGATCCTGTTGTGGCGCGACCGGCGGGACGAGCGGCTGGGCATCCTGTTCGTGTGGTGCCTGGCGGCGGTGACCGCGTCAGGCCTGACGGGCGGGCTGGGCGGGCCGCTGTCGGGCTTCCTGTTCATGCCGCTGGCGGCGGGCGTGGCCCTAGGCGGACGGCGCCTGCTGCAGGGCGGAGCCCTGGGCATGGGCGCGGCCGTGCTGACCGGGCTGATGTCGGCCATGCTGGGCGGCCCGGACGAGGCCCTGCCCGGACTGACCGCCGCGACCGGCCTGCTGGCCGCCGCAGCCGCCGCCGTCTCGGCGCGGCTGGCGCTGGCGCCGTCCGAACAGAAACTGGCCGCCGTGGTCGGCTCGGTCGAGCGGATCGAGACGGTGCTGGCCCGCCAGCCCGGCCTGACCCTGCTGCTGGAGCCGTCGGGCCGCATCCTGGCCGCCTATGGCGCGCCGCCGCCGGCCCTGCCGGTCGAGCCCCTGTTCGATCAGGGGCTGATCGCCGCCGTCCACGCCCCCGACCGCTCGCTGGTCCTGTCGGCCATCGAAAAGGCCCTGACCGGGGCCGAGGTCGAGATTCGCTTCGCCCCGCGACTGGCGCTGGACCGGCGCATCGTCCTGCTGCTGCGCCGCTTTGACCCGGCGCCCGGCGGCGGGCCGCGCCTGATCGCCCAGGCGTTCGACGGCACCCTGGCCCACGCCCGCGAGGCGGGGCTTGAGGCCGCCCGCGCCGAGTCCGAGACCCAGAACGCCGGCAAGACCCGCTTCCTGGCGAACATGAGCCACGAACTGCGCACGCCGCTGAACGCCGTGATCGGCTTTTCGGACATCATGAAGCAGCAGTTGTTCGGCCCCCTGCCCCACCGTTACGCCGAATACGCCGACTCCATCCACCAGGCGGGCGGCCACCTGCTGGACCTGATCAACGACGTGCTGGACGTGTCCAAGATCGAGGCCGAGCGCTATCAGCTGCAGATCGAGCGGTTCGACGCGCGCGACGCCGTGTCCGACGCCATGGCGCTGATCCGGCTGGCGGCCGACGAAAAGGGCCTGGCCCTGGCCGCCGTCCTGCCGGTCGAGGCGGTCGAGGTCCAGGCCGACCGCCGCGCGGTCAAGCAGATCGCGCTGAACCTGCTGTCCAACGCCCTGAAATTCACCCCGACCGGCGGCGCCATCACCGTGACGGTCGAGGCCGTCGGCCCCTATCTGGAGCTGATCGTCTCGGACACCGGCGTCGGCGTCGCGCCCGAGGACGTCAAACGCCTGGGCCGCCCGTTCGAACAGGCGGGCGACGCCGACCAGCGGTCGCAAGGCACGGGCCTGGGCCTGTCGCTGGTGCGCGCCTTCGCCGAATTGCACGGCGGCCGCATGTCGATCGACAGCACCTTGGGCGAAGGCACGGCCGTGACGGTGCGCATGCCGGTCGTGCCCGTCGCCGGCGCAGAAGTCGTGCCGATCGGCGCGGCGGCGAGTTGAACCTTCTCCCTCCCCTTCATGGGAAGGGTGGCCAGCGCGTCTTCGATCCTCCCCCGTTTACGGGGGAGGGGGACCATGCGCAGCATGGTGGTGGGGGCGAGTTCAAGCGCGGTGCGTGGGGCTTGCCCCCACCACCGCCTGCGGCGGTCCCCCTCCCCCGCTACGCAGGGGAGGATCAGGGCGACCCAAGCCTAGATCCGCCCCATCGCCAGGAAGGCCCGGCCGGCGGAGAAATCGCCCGCCTCGAACTCGGCGCGGGCGACGCTGCCGTCGCGGAACAGGAATTCGACCGTAAAGACCTCGCGCGGGTCCAGCGCCTCGACCGCGTCGATGGCCGCGTCGGAGAAACGCCACAGGTCGCCGGCCTTCTGTCCGCCGGCCAGCAGGGCGCGCGGCGCGGCCTCGGAGCCGGACGCCCAGACAGCGCGGCGCAGGCCCTCGGGAGGCAGGACGCCGGGCCAGGCGCGCGGCGCCACGGCCGGATCGCGCAGCACGATGCGCGCGCCATAGGGGCGCGGCTTGCCCACGAACGACACCACCGCGACGCCGCGATCCTGCTCGTCCAGGCCGAACACGACGGGCGAGGCGCCGGTGACGGTCGCCTGTTTCAGCCGCCAGCCGGGGGTGTCGAAGCGGTCGGCGACCCAGGCGGCGCGCACCCCCTCGAAATTCATCCGCGCCGTGCGCGACCAGCCGGCGAAGGCGCCCTCGACCCGCCGTTTGACCACGCCCAGTTCGGGGTCGGCGCAGGCCACGGCGGCGGCGCGGCCGCGCGCCCGTCCGGCCGAGGCGTTCAGCGAAATCTCGTTCACCCCCGCGCGCAGGGCCGCGCCCCGCGCCTGACGCGCGGCGGCGTCCAGGGCGGCGGCGACCGCCGGCTGGAACAGGCCGCAACGGGCATGCGCCTCCAGCACGAAGGCGCGCTCGTAATAGGGATTGGCCTGCTGCGCCGACGCGGGCGCGACGGCGCACAGCAGGGCCGCAAGGCCCGCCATCAGAGGCGCCGTTCTGGCGCGAACGAGGGAATTCTCTATCCTCATGGGACGCGACCTTACGCATCAGGCGTTCCGGTCCGGTTTCCGAGCAGGGTTACCCAAATGATACTGTCGACCGACGTCTGGGTGGGCGCCCTGATCCGCCGGGCCCAGTTGGAAGGCGCCTACGCCACCGTGGTGAAAAAGGGTGACGACCGCGCCGGCGCCGTCATCGTCAAGGCCTTCAACACCACCGAACGCCGCGCTCGCCTGTATAGCGAAGCTTTCGGCGTCGACGGCGAACAGTTCTGGATGCAGCCGGTCGAGAGCGATCAGGAAAGCGAGCTGGACGCCTATATCGACCGCCAGCGGAAATACGACCCTGACCTATGGGTGGTCGAGATCGAGGATCGCCAGGGCCGGCATTTCATCACTGAGAAGGTGGCCGGGCCGCCAGTTTGAGACGAAAGCCCCTCATCGCATTCCCGCCGAAACGGAATCGACGACGTCGTCTGGTCATCGACAATGGAGGGGCGGGCGAAGCCGCGCCATTCGGACATGGAACATGAGACACGTTTTGATCGCCGCCGGAATCGCCTTCATCGCCGGCTGCGCGGCGCAAGAGGCCGAGGGCGGGACGCTCAGGGATCTGAAGTGGGGCATGACTTCGGCGGAGGTGATCCGCACCCTTGACGGACGCGCCCGCGCCCAGACGGGCCTTCCCGACGAAAACGGTCAACTCGGCGTCGTGAGCGTCGAGGATGTCAACGGCCGCACGATGCCGGTGGGCTTCTTCTTCAGGGACGAGAAGCTGGTCAGCTATCGGGTCGAGTTCGAGGACGGGTATGAACAGTGCCAGGCCAGGCGATCCGAACTCGATGGGCTCTATGGCGACTCCTTCTACAAGTCCGGCGGCCTGGGCAGCGGCTGGACCAACAGCGTCTGGTATGTGCCCGAAATCACCGGCCAGGTGCAGCTGCTGGCCATCGGCGACGAAGCCGACGCCTCTTGCCGCCTGACCTTCATGGACGAGATGGCCCCTAACGCGCGCGACGCCCAGGGCCTGACCCGGCACGAGGGAAAGCCGACCCCGCGCCCGGACTATCGCCCCTATCGTCCCGGCTGAGACCGGCGTCGGTTTCACATCCGTGAACAGCCGCGCGGCCGGTGGTGAATCCTTAACCGCGTTCGGGAACGGAACCGCAAGCCACGGTGCCTAGGGTGGTCCTGTCGACCAGAAGCGTCGACGTGATGGCGAGTAGGCCCCCGATGCTGTTTCTGCTGAACGACGTGGTGTTCGACCTGGACGAGACCTGCCCGGTCACGTCCGCCGACGCGCGCCGTTTCGAGAAGCTGGGCTTCGACTATGTGCTGGAGCTGGGCTGCGAGTTGTTCGCCGAGGATCCGATGCTGCACCGGAACGACCCGGTGCGGGCGCGGCGGCTGGCCTGGCTGATCGCCGAACGCTCGCCCGACGTGAACGCCGCCCTGTTCGCCGCGCCGGCCGAAAACTGCGCGCCCGAACTGGTCGAGCCGCGCTTCTGCGCCCTGCCCGACGCGATCATCCGCCAGTTGCAGACCCGGGCCCTGAAGGGCCGACTGGACGCCGTCAGCGCCGACAAGGCCGTCTGGGGCCGTATGGCGGCCTGAGCTTTTCAATCCTCCCCTGCGCAGCGGGGGAGGGGGACCGCCGCAAGGCGGTGGAGGGGGCGGCCACGGCCGCGCCTTCACACTCTCGAACAAATCCGGGCCTGACGGCGTGCGTGACCATGCCCCCTCCACCATGCTGCGCATGGTTCCCCTCCCCCGTTTCGCTGCGCTTCACAGGGGAGGATGGTAAGGGTCAGATCGCCGCGAACAGCGCGTGCACCGCCACCGCCACCAGGCCGATGGCGCCGAAGCCGATGATCAGGCCGAACACCGGGTGCAGCGGCTTGCCGTGCGCGTTCAGGCGCGGGGCGCATGTGATGGCGGGCGTCGTCTTGCGGGCCGTGCTGGCCATGCTCGTTTCCTTTCCCTGCGGCGCCCCGCTGCGATGGCGGGCGTCTCACACGGCGAAGCCTGACTCCAAAAGCCCCGCTTGGCGAGGGGTTATTCGCCCCTTCACGCTCTGGTGACTTTCGTCGCCGCTCGCGCTAGGTGCGCGCCATGTCGAAACTTACGCTCGCCGAAGAGGCCGGTCGCCGCCGGACCTTCGCCATCATCGCTCACCCGGATGCGGGCAAGACGACCCTGACAGAGCATATCCTGTTGGCGGGCGGGGCCATTCGCGCGGCCGGCGCCGTGCGGGCGCGCGGCGAGAACCGGCGGACCCAGTCCGACTGGATGAAGATCGAGAAGGAACGGGGCATTTCGGTCTCGGCCTCGGTCATGACGTTCGAGCACACCACGTCGGACGGGGTGGCCAAGATGTTCAACCTGCTGGACACCCCGGGCCACGAGGACTTTTCCGAGGACACCTATCGCACCCTGACCGCCGCCGACTGCGCCATCATGGTGCTGGACGCCGCCAAGGGGATCGAGCCGCAGACGCTGAAGCTGTTCGAGGTCTGCCGCCTGCGCGACATTCCGATCATCACCTTCATCAACAAGCTGGACCGCGAGGCGCAGGACCCGATGGCCCTGCTGGACGAAATCGCGTCCCGGTTGCAACTGGACCCGGCCCCGATCTGGTGGCCGGCCGAGAGCGGCAACCGCCTGCGCGGCATGGTCGAACTGGGCACGGGCAAATTCCAGCCCTATGCCAAGAAGGTCGCCGGCTCGACCGCAGACGCCGAACACCCCGAGGCCCTGCCCCTGGCCGACGCCGGGCGCTATTTCGAGGAAGGCGAGCACGCCGCCATGACCGAGGCGCTGGAGCTGGTCGAGGCGGGCTATCCGACCTTCAACCGCCAGTCGTTCCTGGAGGGGCACCTGACGCCCGTGCTGTGGGGCTCGGCCCTGCGCCACTTCGGCATCGACGAGCTGCTGGCGGCCATCGGCGAATGGGCCCCGGCGCCCAAGACGATGAAGGCGCGGAAAGAGGCCCCGCCCGAGACCCGCAACGCCCCCGCCCCCGTCGACGTCGTGGTCGAGCCGGGCAGCGCCGAGGTGACCGGCTTCGTGTTCAAGGTCCAGGCCAACATGGACCCGAACCACCGCGACCGCATCGCCATGTTCCGCATGGCGTCCGGCAGCTTCAAGCGCGGCATGAAGCTGAAGGTCCAGAACACCGGCAAGCAGCTGTCGGTGAACGCGCCCATCATGTTCTTCGCCAGCGACCGCGAACTGGCCGAGGACGCCTATGCCGGCGACGTGATCGGCATTCCCAACCACGGCGTGCTGCGCGTCGGCGACAGCCTGTCGGAAAGCGGCCTGGTGCGGTTCGCGGGCCTGCCGAACTTTGCGCCGGAAATCCTGCAACGGGTCCGGGTCAAGGATCCGCTGAAGGCCAAGCACCTGAAGAAGGCGCTGGAAGGCCTGGCCGAGGAAGGCGTGACCCAGCTGTTCCGCCCCGAACTGGGCAGCGACTTCATCGTCGGCGCCGTCGGCCAACTGCAATTCGAGGTCATGGCCGATCGCCTGGGCGAGGAATACGGCCTGGACGTCATCTTCGAGCCGTCACCCTATGCCGAGGCCCGCTGGATCATGCCAGGCTCGGGGGGCGACAAGGCCGACCTGGACGACTTCGCCGGCAAATATCGGCCCCAGATGGCCGCCGACATCGACAACCAGCCCGTCTTCCTGGCCAAGTCCAGCTGGGAGACCGGCTACGTCGGCGAACGCTTCCCCCGGATCGCCTTCATGAAGACCAAGGAACGGGGCTGATGCTTAGATTCCCCTAGACGGCCTACGTTCGCCTTAAGCATAAAGGCGTTGGGGGAACGAGGGTATCGGGGGAGTCCTTGCGATCGATTACGATTGGCGCGATGCTGGTCGCGCTGGGCGCCGCCTCGCCTGCGGTCGCGCAGGACGAGCCCCGCGCGCTGGGACCGAACGCCAATGTACAGGGGCGGTTGGGCGCGTCATCCGAGCGCCTGCCCGACGGCGCCGCCTATGACTGCTACGCTATCGAGACCCAGCCGGGACAGCAGGTCACGGTGACCATGCGGTCGCAGGCCTTCGACAGCCGGCTGTGGATTTCGCGGGGCGGCCAGTGCGCGACGGCGCGGCTGCAGCATGACAATGACGACGCGCTCGGCCGCGACGCGCGGATCAGCTTCACCGCCGCCGGCGGGCGCTATCTGATCCTGGCCCGGACCAAGGCGGCCGAGGGCGCCGGCGCCTATCGCCTGACGCTGGAAGGCGGTGCGCCAATGCAGATGGCCGCGGTCGAGGCGCCGCGTGGGGAGGGCGAGCGCGTCGCCCTGATGAACCAGCAGGTGGCCCAGCGCGAGGCGCGACTGGCCGCCGAAGCCGCGCGCCGCGCCGCCGAGGCCGAGGCCGCGCGCGTAGCCGAGCTGGAGCGGCAGGCGATGGAACGGCAGGAACGGCGAGAGCGGGAGGAGCGCAACGCCGCCCTGTTCGGGACCTTCATGAACACCCTCAGCAGCGAGTTGGCCAACCACCAGCAGCAGCAATATGAGCAGCAGGCCTTTCTTAACGACCTGAACCGCCAGGCCCAGCAGGTCGCGGCCCAGCGTGAGGCGTCCGAACAGCGCGCGCGCGAAGCCGAGCAGAGCGCGCGTCAGGCCCAACAGCAGCAGAACGCCCAGGGCATGGCGCGCCAGTTGGCCGAGGCCAACGCCTATCGCGAACGCCAGATGGCTCAGACCACAGATCCGGCCGAACGCCAGCGACTGGCGGCCCAGAGCGCCAGCGCCCTGCAGGCTGCGCGTCAACTGGGGGTCGAGGGCGATGTCCGCAACCAGACCCAGGCCATCATGAGCGGGCGCCAGTCCTCGGCCATGCAGGACCAGGCCGACGCCCAACAGAGCCAACGCGACCAGGCCGAGGCCGAGCGCCGCGCCGCCGAACAGCGCCAGATCCAGCAGGCCGAGCAACGCCGCCTGGCTGAGCAGCAACGCCAACAGGAGGCCCAGCGCCAGGCCGAACAACAGCGCACCCAGCAGCAGGCCGAGCAGCGTCGTCAAGAAGAGCAGCAGCGTCAGGCCGCCGCCCGCGCCGAAGAAGAGCGCCGCCGCGCCGCCGCCAACGTCCCGCCCGTCTACGCCGCCGCGCCGCCGATCGGCCGCCTGACCGAGGACTGGTCGCCCTGGTTCACACACGCCACCCACAACGGCGTCGTCATCTCCTGGCGGGCGCGGATCTACGACCGCCAGAATCTGCGGATTCAGTGGAAATGCGATAATCGGTCGGGCGAGCGGCGCTATTGCAGCATCGGCGACAAGACCTACCGCTGCTATGCGGGATCGACGCCGGTCGGCTCGGGCGGCGGCATGGGCGAGGCGTCGGACGTCGGCATCGGCCGCGAGTACGCCTTTATCGGAGAGAACGGCTGCAACGGAAACGGCCTGACCTTCGTCCTGCCCCGCTCCGACGTTCGCGCCACCCCCACCACATGACTCATCCAGACCGAGACCTTCCCATGAAGATCGCCCGCCTGTTCGCCGCCGTGTTGACCGCGGCCATCGCATCGCCTGCCCTGGCCCAGACCCCTATCAAGGCGGGCGAGACCGCCAGCGGAACCCTGAACAGCGCCAGCCCGATCGCCGACAGCGTGCGGCACGGCTGTTATGTGCTGGAGACAACGCCCGGCAGCAAATGGGTGATCGAACTGCGAGGGTCGTTCGACACCTATCTTCAGGTCGGGCGGGGCTCCAGTTGTGAGGGCGCGACCTGGGACCGCAAGAACGACGACGTGAACACCTTGCTGCTCAACATGAGCTCGCGGATCAAATTTTCAGCGGGCGGCGGCAATTATCTGATCATGGCGCGCGGCCTCTATGGGGCGGTCGACGGGACCTACACCCTGAGCGTGACCCAGGAGCCCGGCGTGGCCACGCGCGGCCTGTTGCCGGCGGGCGAGGTTTTCGCCAAGCCGGTGGTCGGCACGGCTTCGACGGTGTCGGGCCCTCTGCCGCAGGAGCGGCCTGGCCAGACGCTGCAGGATTGCGCCAGTTGCCCCGAACTGGTGGTCGTCCGCCCCGGCAGCTTCATGATGGGCTCGCCCGCCACCGAGAACGGTCGCGCAGGGTCCGAGGGCCCGCGCCATCTGGTGACCCTCGGCCGCGCCTTCGCCATCGGCAAATACGAGGTCACCTTTGACGAATATGACGCGTGCGTGGCCGACAGAGGGTGCCGACAGGTAGCCGACAACGGGTTTGGACGGGGTCGCCGGCCGGTGGTGAACGTCACCTTCGCCGATGCCGAGCGCTATGTCGCCTGGCTGTCGAAGACGACCGGCCAACAGTATTTCCTGCCCTCGGAATCCGAGTGGGAGTATGCGGCCCGGGCCGGGTCGGATACGCCGTGGAACACCGGCTCGGCCATCCTGTCGGATGACGGCAACATCATGGACCAGTTCCAGAAGACGGTGGTCGTGGGCGGCTATCCGCCCAACGCCTGGAGCTTGCACGACACGCACGGCAACGTGGCCGAATGGGTCCAGGACTGCATGGACACCGGCTATGTCGGGGCGCCGACCGACGGCTCGGCCGCCCTGGCCGGCAACTGCCAGGCCCAGCGGGTCTATCGCGACAACGCCTGGAACGCGACGCCGGCCCAGGTGCGATCCGCCGCTCGCCAGTTCGCGGCGTCCAACGCCGCCTATCGCGGGATCGGCTTCCGCGTGACGCGCGCGCTGGGGACCGACGGCCTCTAGTCGATTACGGCGCCTTTCCTCCGTCACACGGTCGTGGTTCTGTAGGGACGAAGCGGCGCGGGGCGCGTCGTGGAGCCAAGTGTTCATGTTGCTCGTTCTCGCCGCCGCGACGGTCCTGATCGCGCCGCAGTCCCAGTCGGGGCCGGCGCTGATCTCCTATGACCAGTCGGTGCGCTGTGCGGGTCTGACCCAGGCGGCGTCGGAACTGGAGGGCGGCGAGAGCGGCGAGGGCCGCGCCCTGTTCGATGCGGCCCTGTACTGGTCGCTGGCGGCGATGCAGGCGGCCCAGGCGTCGGGGCGGTCGACCGTCCTGGCCGAGGGTGACCAGACCCGCGCACGCATCGTTTCGGTCCGCCAGCTGAGCAGCGGGGACGCCGCCGCACGGGCGGAGCTGGACCGTTGCCGCCGCCTGACGCCCAGGCTGGACTGACCCCCGAACGGGACGGATCCCCCGCCG
>Ga0160473_100850_pt1 | contig 18107 bp, 17 predicted proteins | sample HID1975I_E11MG_FD_108217 | JGI IMG/M metagenome (GOLD analysis project Ga0160473, IMG submission 108217) | Enriched soil microbial communities from UW Madison campus, WI, USA - HID1975I_E11 MG | ecosystem: Environmental > Terrestrial > Soil > Unclassified | place: USA: Madison, Wisconsin... | reverse complement strand
GTGTTGGGGACGATGCCGATCGCGACGATCGCGTGGCTGTATTCCTCGGTCTGGGTCTTGCCGTCGGCTGTCTTGATCGTGGCGGTGACGCCCTTGGCACCCGCCTCCAGCTTCTCGACCCCGGCCTTGGTGAGGATCTTCAGGCCGCTCTTGGTGAAGGCCTTGGCGACGAAGGCGCTGATGTCGGCATCCTCGACCGGCAGGATGCGATCGAGCATCTCGACGATCGTCACCTCGGCACCCATGTCCGCGTAGAAGCTGGCGAACTCGGCACCGATCGCGCCCGATCCGATAACGAGCAGCTTGGTCGGCATCTCGGCCGGGACGAGCGCGTGGCGATAGGTCCAGATGCGCTTGCCGTCCGCCTTGGCGAAGGGCAGGTCGCGCGCGCGGGCGCCGGTGGCGACGATGATGTGCTTGGCTTCGAGATCGGTGGTCTGGTCGCCGGCCTTGACCTGCAGCCGGCCCTTGCCGGTCAGCGTGCCGATGCCTTCGTAGACCTGGATCTTGTGCTTCTTCATCAGCCCCTTGACGCCGCCATTCAGCTGATCGGCGACCTTGCGGCTGCGCTGGACGATCTTGTCGAGCTCGAAGCCGGGCTTCTCCACCGTCAGGCCGTAGGCGGCGGCGTGGGTCATGTAATGGTAGATCTCGGACGAGCGCAGCAGCGCCTTGGTGGGGATGCAGCCCCAGTTGAGGCAGATGCCGCCCAGCCGCTCCCGCTCGACGATCGCGACCTTGAGGCCGAGCTGCGAGGCACGGATCGCGGAGACATAGCCCCCCGGACCGGAACCGAGGACGATGAGGTCGAAGCTGTCAGCCATGGGTCGCTTGTCCGTTCATGGATAGAAGATGGGGATCAGGCCGCCGCGATGGAAGCGGTGGCGGGCGACGGCAGCGGCGGCGCGGGACGCGGCCGGCGCTGATCGTCCACCGCGACGAAGGTGAAGCTCGCCTGGGTCACCTTTTCATGGCTCTGTTCGCCGCGCGCGCGACGCCAGGTCTCCACATCGACCTTCATCGAGCTGCGGCCGACATGGACGAGACGGCCGAACACCGAAACCTCGTCGCCGACGAAGACCGGGCGATGAAAGGTCATCGCGTCGACCGCGATGGTGACCGCGCGGCCCCCGCTGTGGCGCGAGGCCACGGAGGCGGCGGCGAGATCCATCTGGCTCATCAGCCAGCCGCCGAAGATGTCCCCATAGGGATTGGTGTCGGAGGGCATCGCGGTCACCCGGATCGCCGGGGCCTCGTTCGGCGGACGATCGATCACGTCGCTCATCAGGCGAGCATGCCCAGCGGGTTTTCGACCAGGCGCTTGAACGCCGCCATGAAGGCCGCGCCGTCCGCGCCGTCGATCGCGCGGTGATCGAAGCTGCCGGTGGCCGACATCACGGTGGCCACGGTCAGCTCGTCGCCGACGACATAGGCCCGCTTCTCGCCCGCGCCGATCGCCAGGATCATGCCCTGCGGCGGGTTGATGATCGCCTCGAACTGCTTGATGCCGTACATGCCCATGTTCGAAAGGCTGGCGGTGCCGCCGGTGAATTCATGCGGCTGCAGCTTGCCCTCCCGCGCGCGGCCGGCGAGATCCTTGATCTCGGTGGCGATGGCCGAGAGGCTCTTGGTGTCGGCCGAGGTGACGACCGGGGTGATCAGCCCGCCGGGGATCGAGACCGCGACCGAGATGTCGGCGCGCTTGAACGAGATCAGCTGGTCGCCGCCAAACTGCACGTTGCAGGCGGGCACCTCCATCAGCGCGATCGCCTGCGCCTTGACCAGCATGTCGTTGACCGACAGCTTCACGCCGCGCGCGTCGAGCCCCTTGTTGAGCTCGCCACGCAGCTTGAGCAGCGCATCGAGGTTGATGTCGACGGTAAGATAGATGTGCGGAACGGTCTGCTTCGATTCGGTGAGCCGGCGCGCGATCGTCTTGCGCATGTTCGACAGCTTCGACGTCTCGTGCGGGATATCGCCGGGGGCCGGTGCCGCCGCCTTGGGCGCGGGAGCAGCCGCAGCAGGGGCTGCCTCTGCGTTGGCGGCCGGGGCGGCCGCAGGAGCGGACTTGGCGCCTTCGACGTCGGCCTTGACGATGCGGCCGTTGGGGCCGCTGCCGGTCACGCCGGCCAGGTCGACGCCCTTGGCGGCGGCGATGCGCTTGGCGAGCGGGCTAGCCTTGATGCGGTCGGCCGAAGCCGAGGACGGAACCGGATCGGCCTTCGGCGCGGCCGCGGTGGCGGGCTTCGCGGCGGGCGTGTCCGCCTTGGGCGCGGGGGCCTCGGCCTTGGGGGCTTCCTTGGGCGCTTCGGCCTTGGGGGCCGCGTCGGCGGGCTCGTCCTCACCGGTGATCAGCGCGATCACGGTGCCGACCTTCACGCCGTCGGTCCCTTCGGCGATCACGATCTTGCTGATGACGCCCTCGTCGACGGCCTCGAACTCCATCGTGGCCTTGTCGGTCTCGATCTCGGCCAGGAGGTCGCCGGACGCGACGGTGTCGCCTTCCTTGACGAGCCACTTCGCCAGCGTTCCCTCCTCCATCGTCGGGGAAAGCGCGGGCATCTTGAGTTCGATCGGCATGGTGGGGCGGACCTTCCGGCTGGGTTCGATTTGATCCCCCCTTCGCAACAGAATAGCCGGCTGGTCAAGGCTGCGGCTTGCGCTGGCCACGGCAAAGGCGCAGCCTTTGCGACGGGGGGACTGGTTTTCCGTGATGCGTATCTACCTGGTTGTGATCGACGAAAGCGATGAGGCGCGGGTCGCGCTGCGCTTTGCCGCGCGCCGTGCCGCCAAGACCGGCGGCGGCGTCGAAATCCTCGCGCTGGTGCCGCCGCAGGAGTTCGTCACCTGGGGCGGCGTGCAGGCCGCGATGGAGGAAGAAGCCCGCGAAAAGGCCGAGGCGCTGGTCGTCACCGCCGCCGGCGCGCTGATGGAGGATGCCGGCATCCGCCCGTCGATCACCGTGCGCCAGGGCGATCCGGTGGCGGTGGTCAAGGCGGTGCTGGCCGAGCAGCCGGGCGTCGCGGCGCTGGTGCTGGGCGCGGCGGCATCGGGAACGCCCGGCCCGCTGGTCGCGCATTTCGCCAACGAGGCGGGGCAGATGCCCTGCCCGGTGATGATCGTGCCGGGATCGCTGACCGACGAAGCGCTGGACCAGCTGAGCTGATCGCCGCCGGCCGCCAGCGCTGATATCGCCAGATGCGCTTTACCGTAACACGCCGCAGGTTGCTGACCGCGCTGGCCGGGCTGGGTGTCGCGACGGCCGGCGCGGCGGCGTGGGTGGTGGCGCGAAAGCCCCTGCCCTCGACGCTGTCCGGCGCGGATTTCACGCGCGGGCATCGGCTGCGCGGGCGGCCCCGTTTCCCCGAGCCGGCACGCGAGGAGCGCACCGGGATCGTCATCATCGGCGGGGGCGTGGCCGGCCTGGCGGCGGGATGGACGCTGGCGGAAGCCGGGTTCGACGACTTCCGCCTGCTGGAGCTGGAGGACCAGGTCGGCGGCAATGCGCGATCGGGCCGGAACGCGGTGTCGGCCTATCCGCTGGGCGCGCATTACCTACCCGTCGCCAATCACGAGGCGACCGCGCTGCGCTACATGCTCACCCGCCTCGGCATGATCATCGGCGAGAAGGACGGCGCACCCGTCTACGATCCCTATCAGCTCTGCGCCGATCTGGAGGAGCGGCTGTTCCATCAGGGGCGCTGGCAGGAGGGGCTGATCCCGCGCCGGGGGCTGAGCGACCGGGACAAGGCCGATCTGGCGCGCTTCGCGGCGATGATGGCGGCCTTTTCGGCACGGAACGGAGCCGATGGGAAGCCCGCCTTCGCGATCCCGATCCGGCTGTCCTCGCAGGATCCCGATCTGCTCGCGCTCGACGCGATCGGCTTCGGGCAGTGGATCGACGAGCAGCGCTTCACCTCGCCGGTGCTGCGCGCGCATCTGCGCTATGCAACGCGTGACGATTACGGGTGCGAGCCCGCGGACGTCTCGGCCTGGGCGGGGATCCATTATTTCGCGGGCCGGCGCGGCTGGGCGGCGGACGGGGCCGGCGACAACCAACTGACCTGGCCGGAGGGCAATGGCCGGCTGGCCCGCCTGATGGCGGATCGCTTCCGCGACCGGATCATGGCCGGTCGCATCACGCACCGGATCGCGATCGAGGGCGACGGCGTGGTCGTCGACAGCCTCGATACGGCGACCGACAGCGGCATCCGCACCCGCGCGCGCGCCGCCATCATCGCGACACCGCATTTCATCGCCGCGCGGATCGCGCCGGAGGCCGCCCCCGATGCCACCGGCTTCGGCTATGCCCCCTGGGTGGTCGCCAACGTCACCGTCGATCGCCTGCCCGCCGGGCGCGGCGAACCCGTCGCCTGGGACAATGTGTCGGCGACCAGCGAGTCGCTGGGCTATGTCGTCGCCACGCATCAGGACCGGTCGCGCGGCGGCCCGAGCGTGCTCACCTGGTACATGCCGCTTTCGACGATGCCGCCGGCCGACGCCCGCCGCCTGATGCTCGCCCGGCCGGTGGAGGAATGGTCGCGCATCGTGGAGGCGGACCTGCTGGCGATGAACCCCGAGTTGGAGGGGGCGATCCGGCGGATCGACGTCTGGCGCTGGGGCCATGCGATGGCGCGGCCGGTGCCGGGCTTCATCTGGGGCACCGCGCGCCACGCGGCCGATGCGGCCCGCCCGCCGCTGTTCCTGGCCCATTCGGACCTGACCGGCATCTCGATCTTCGAAGAGGCGCATTATCACGGGGTGACGGCGGCGGAAGGGGCGATGCGGCATATGGGCCATCGCCATGCTTCGGTGCTATGAGCGGCGCGATGACAGCCCCGCCCCTGCCCCCAGCCCTGACCCAAGTCCTCCCCTATGACGGCCAGCATCTGCTGGCCGATCTGCACGGTTGCCCGGTGCTGGACGATATAGCGCTGATCGAGGTGGCGCTGCGCGAGGCGGCGGCCGCCGCCGGCGCGACGATCATCGACCTGCGCCTCCACGGCTTCGGGCCGGGGATGGGCGTGACCGGCGTTGCGCTGCTGGCGGAATCGCACATCTCGATCCACAGCTGGCCGGAGCATGGCTATGCCGCGCTCGATTTCTTCCTGTGCGGGCGCGCGCATGATCTCGACGCGGCGCTGGGCGCGGTCGTCGAGCGGCTGCGGCCCGAGCGCGTCGAGAGCCATCGCGTGGCGCGCGGATACGGGGCTGGCCTGAAACCCTAACGAATGATAGCGTCGACCCGATAGAAGCGCCCGGACCAATCCGGGCCGACAAGATCGGGGAGAGGCATGGCAGGGAAGATCGTCGTCACAGGTGCGTCCGGAGGCTTCGGCCGCGCCGCCATCGAGCTGCTGCTCGGCAAGGTCGACGCCGGGCAAATCATCGGCACGACGCGCAAGCCGGAGGGGCTTTCGGCGCTGGCCGAACGCGGCGTCGATATCCGCGCCGCCAATTTCGACCGGCCCGAGACCCTGGCGCAGGCCTTTGCCGGCGCGAAATCGATGCTGCTGATCTCCACCGCGCGCGTCGGCAGCCGGGTGGGCCAGCATCGCAACGCGATCGAGGCAGCGAAGGCGGCGGGCGTCGAGCATATCGTCTACACCTCGATCCTGAGCGCCGAGGTGCCCGACAACCCCGCGATCGTCGCCTTCGACCATCGCGACACCGAGGCCGACATCCGCGCATCGGGGCTGGACTGGACCTTCCTGCGCGACAGCCAGTATTCCGAGGCGGTGGCGCAGGCGATGGCGCCGGCGGCGCTCGCCACCGGCCGCTGGCAGAGCGCATCGGGCGAGGGGCGCGTCAGCCTGGTCTCGCGCGACGATTGCGTGGCATCCGCCGTGGGCGCGCTGATCGATCCGGCGGCGCGCAACCGCGCCTTCCGGTTGACCGGTCCGGATGCGATGACGCTGCGCGCGGCGATCGCGATGGTGGCCGAGGTGGCGGGCCGGCCGATCGAATTCCACGACACCGACGATGCCGGCATGTTCGCCGCCTTCGACGCGCTGGGCGTGCCGCGCCACGCATCCGATATCGTGCCCGAGGGACCGATCCCCTGGTCGAGCGACGACATGGTCACCTTCGACCAGGCGATCCGCGAAGGGATGTTCGATCACGTCACCGACGATGTCGAGGAACTGTCCGGCCGCAAGCCGCGCACGCTCCGCTCCGTCCTCGAACAGCACAAGGGAAGCTGGCCGCTATGAATCCGTTTTCGACGATGACCGAACCGAAGCTGGAATTCGCGATGGAGGTGCGGCTGCGCTTCACCCGCGTCCAGACGATCCCCGACGTGCCGCTGGGCGGGATGCGCAGCGCCGTCTATGTCGATTCAGGCGAGTTCGAGGGGCCGAAGCTGCGCGGTAAGGCGGTGCCGAATTCGGGCGGCGATTACGCCCAGTTCCGCCCCGACGACGTCGCGGCGTTCGATGCGCGCTACATGCTGGAGGAGGACGACGGGACGCTGATCCTGCTCAACAACCGCGGCTTTCTGTGGGGACGGCATGACGACACGATGGCGAAGCTGCGCGACTGGGCCTTCGCCGGGGGCGAGCCGGTGCCGCATGCCGATTACTATCTGCGCGCCTTCCCTACCTTCGAGGTGAGCCGGGGCAAGCATGACTGGCTGACCAAGCACGTCTTCATCGGAATCGGGGAGCGGATGCCCGACGGCAACCGAGTGCGGTATTACGCGCTGCTGTAACCTGAAGACAGCGATGCAAGCCCCCGGATTCGCGATGAAATGCGGATCGCAAGATCGCTTGCGACCAGCCGAGGGCCGTTAACCCCCTTTCGTAGTTAACGGCCCTTTCATAATTGCAGGCGCATCTGCATAGTCTGTCACGGGGCCAATGTGGCAGGGGACAGGACGCCGGTGACTGCGCAATTTCGTTTTCCGCGCTTCTTCGTGACGACGCCCGCGCCGTGCCCGTATCTGGCGGGCCGGACGGAGCGCAAGGTCTTCACCGAGCTTTCCGGCGAGAACGCGTCGGAGATGAACGACGCTTTGGGCCGGATCGGTTTCCGCCGCAGCCAGGGTGTCGCCTATCGTCCCAGCTGCGCCGATTGTTCGGCCTGCGTGTCGGTGCGCGTGGTCGCCAACGAATTCAAGCCCAACGCCACGCAGCGCAAGACCCTGCGCCGCAACGCCGATCTGGAAATCACCGCCTGCAAGCCGTGGACGACCGAGGAGCAGTTCGCGCTGCTGCGCCGCTATCTCGCCGCGCGCCACCCCGGCGGCGGCATGGCGGACATGGACGAGGTCGATTTCGCCGACATGGTGGAACAGACCCCGGTCAACAGCTGGGTCATCGAATATCGCGAGCCTTCGGTCGGCGGCCGGCCGGGCCGGCTGATCGGCGCCTGCCTGACCGACCAGCAGGGCGACGGCCTGTCGATGATCTACAGCTTCTTCGAGCCGGACCATGCCGATCGGCCAGGGCTGGGCACGTTCATCATCATGGACCACATCCTGCGCTCGGCGCGGGCCGGCCTGCCCTATGTCTATCTGGGATACTGGGTGAAGGGATCGGCGCGGATGCAGTACAAGGTCCGCTATCAGCCGATCGAACGGCTAGGCCCGAGCGGCTGGGCGCGATTCGAACCGAATTCCGCCGAAGTGGAGACGGGACCGCTGCCGATGCCGCTCCCGCTGCCCTCCAAGGAGCCGATCTTCGGCTGAGCCGGAGAATTGTTAGCAAGATAAGCGACGACGACTGCCGCGATCGCGACGAAGCGAGCGCGCGCGCCGGTCAAATCGGCAAAAAAACCGCCATAGTTCAATCGGGTCGCAGACACTGACTTTCGATCGAACGGAGCAGCACTGTGGCAGGCATTTTCAGAATCACGGCAGGCGCGGACTATAATCCGTGGTCCTATTACGACCTGGGCTATTACAACGGAACGCTGGTCAGCTCCGGCATCGGTGTCAACGACGACTTCGGCCTCGGCACGCAGTTTTCGCCGATGGGCTTTTCCAGAACGGGTTCAGGCGCGATCGCCTTTCTCTTCTATTCCGGCAGCGGGAACCTCGACGCAACCAGCGGTGGGCTGTATCTCGACGCTTCGGACTTGAAGGGGAACGTCGACTTCCAGGCCGGCGACTTCGCCGATGTGCTGATCGGCGGGGCAGGCAATGATTCGCTGGTCGGCGGGGCCGGCAACGACAGCCTCGACGGGCGCGGCGGCAGCAACCTGCTCGACGGCGGGCTGGGCATAGACACCGCGCGGTTCGACGGCGCGGGTTACGTCATCGCCGATCTTTCGCGCGGTTACGCGCTGCAATGGAATGGCGACCGCTTCGCGATCTCGACGACGGTTCGCATCGAGAACCTGATCGGATCGGCCGAAGCGGACACGCTGACCGGCCATGGCGCGGCGAACGTGATCGACGGCGGGGCCGGCGACGACCGGATCGATGGCGGCGCGGGCGACGACACCCTGATCGGCGGGCTCGGCAACGACCTCCTGATAGGCGGTGCGGGGATCGATACCGTCAGCTATGTCAATGCCACTGGCGGCATCAGCTTGCGGCTGGATACGACGGCGGCGCAGAACACCGTGAATGCGGGCTTCGACACGCTTTCCGGCATCGAGAACATCACCGGATCGGCCTTTGGCGACAGCTTCAGGGGCAATGACGGGAACAACGTGATCGCCGGGGGCGACGGGAATGACGCGATGCAGGGTGGGCTGGGCGACGACAGCCTGATCGGCGGCCTCGGCACCGATACCGCCGTCTATTCCAGCGCGACCGCCGCCGTGATCGTCAATCTCGGCCTCACCGTCTTCCAGAACACCGGCGGCGCGGGTCGCGATCGGCTGGTGTCGATCGAGAATCTGATCGGTTCTGCCAAGAACGACACGCTGACCGGCAGCGGCGGCATCAACGAGCTTGATGGTGGATCGGGCAATGACCTGCTGTACGGCATGGGCGGCAACGACGAGCTGATCGGCGGTCTAGGCATCGACAAGCTGTATGGTGGCGACAACAACGACGTGCTGCGCGGCGGCGACGGCAACGACCAGCTGGCCGGCGATGACGGCAATGACCAGCTCTTTGGCGACGTCGGCGACGACATCCTGCACGGCTTCGACGGCAACGACACCATTATCGGCGGGATCGGCAACGATACGATCTATGGCGATGCGGGCAAGGATAGCATGACCGGCGGCACGGGCGCGGACCGGTTCCGCCTGCTGCGGACGTCCGACAGCGGATACGCGGTTTCCCAGCGCGACGAGATCCTCGATTTCAGCCGGGCGCAGGGCGACAAGATCGACCTTTCGGCGATCGACGCGAAACCCGGTGGCGCGAACGATGCCTTCACCTTCGTGGCGAGCTTCACCGGGGCGGCGGGCCAGCTGCGCGTGGTCGCATCGGGCGCGGACTGGCTGGTATCAGGGGATATCGACGGCAACCGGACGCCCGACTTCGGCATCCTGGTCAGCAGCCCGATCGCGCTGGCGGCGTCTGACTTCATCCTGTGAGATGCAGGCGGCGGATCGGATAGCCCGCTCCGCCGCCCACACCGATCATCCCATCTGATCGAGCATGTGATCGGCGGTGCTGACGCGAAATTCGCCGGGGGCCTCGACATTGAGCTGTTCGACGACGCCGTCGTTGACCAGCATCGAGAAACGCTGGCCGCGCGTGCCCATGCCGAATTTCGACCCGTCCATCGACAGGCCGATGGCGCGCACGAAATCGCCATTGCCGTCGGCGAGCATCTTGACCTTGCCGTCGGCACCCGCGCCCTTGCCCCAGGCCTTCATCACGAAGGCGTCGTTGACGGCGGTGCAGGCGACCTCGTCAACGCCCTTGGCCTTCAGGTCGTCGGCCTTGTCGATGAAACCGGGCAGGTGCTTGGCCGAGCAGGTCGGCGTGAAGGCACCGGGCACCGAGAAGAGCGCGATCCTGCGCCCCTTGAAGAAGCTGTCGAAATCGACCTGTTCCGGCCCGTTGCCATCGATGGTGGCGAAGCTGGACTGCGGCAGCGCATCGCCGACCTTGATTGTCATCTGGTGATCCCTCCGGGTTCGTTATCGATCGCTGCCTGATAGCCTCGACGGCGTTATGCGCAAATCACGCAATTTCCTCCCGCCTTAAGCGGCTGTTGACCTTGTGGCCCTAGTCACGGGTGACGGTGCGCGGATTGTCCGCCGCACGCAAGGGGGATGCGATGCGCGGGCTGCGGGGACGAAGCACGATCGAAGCCGAAGTCAGTTCACCACGGTCGCTTTCGGGCATCATATCGCTCGCGGGGCTGACGATGGGCGAGGATTCGGTGGCGCAATCCGCCGCCGGCGACCAGTTGCGCAGTTTCGCCCGCTTGCTGCCCGGCCTGATGCTGGCCCATGCGCTGCTGGCGATGCCACTGCTCGCCTTCGCGGGGGCCGGACGCGACTTCGCGGCCAGCGGGCTGATCGGCGCGGCGTTGGTGATCGACATGGCCATATGGTGGGCCGCCCGCCATGGTACGAAGAAGCCCGATTCCTCTTCCAGCGGCGTGGTCCGCATCATCGCGGCGACCAGTTTCATCAGCGGTGCGCTGTGGACCATGATCGCGGTCTGGGCGCTCGACCGGGTCACGATGGCTCCGGCCGCGCTGATCGCGGCGCTGGTGATGGCAAGCCTGGTCGCGGCGTTGATCTATGCGCTGCTGCCCGCCGCGCTGTTCGCCCATATCTCGTCCGCCGCCATCGCGGTGATAGCGTTGCACCTCGATCCGCTGCTCGCCGTGACGGTCATCGCCGGCCTGTTCGCGACCACCTTCTGCGCGCTGGTGACCGCTCGCGACTGGCGCGAGAGCATCCGGGGGCAGGGCCGGGTCGACATGATGGCGCGGCAGGCGCGCGACCTGCTCGCCGACTTCGAACGAAGCGGCAAGGGCTGGTTCTGGGAAACCGACGCATCGGGGCGGATCACCTATGTTTCCGCCAGCATCGCCCAGCTGGCGAGTGCCGGCGGCGACCCCATCGGCCGCGCGATCACCGGCGTGTTCGAGACCGACGAGGAGCGGATCAGCGTCGCCGGAAAGGCTCCGGGCGAACGCTCCATCGGTTTCCACCTTTCCGCGCAGATGGCATTCGACGATATCGTCGTCCGCCCGGCCCGATCGACCGAGGACCGCTGGTGGTCGATCTCCGGCCGGCCGGTGCGCGACAGTCATGGCCGCTTCCTGGGCTTTCGCGGCAACGGCACCGACCTGACCGAGATGCGCCGTTCCGAGGCCGAAGTGGCGAAGCTGGCGCGATCGGACTCGCTGACCGGCCTGCCCAACCGCATGGTGATGAAGCAGACTCTGGAGGCGGCGGTGCGCGACGCGCTGCTCCACCGTCGCCCCTGCGCGCTGTTCCTGCTCGACCTCGACCGGTTCAAGGTCGTCAACGACACGCTGGGCCATCCGGTGGGCGACGCGCTGCTGCGCCAGGTGGCCGAGCGGCTGGCGGGGGTCGTCGGCAAGGCGGGTCGTGTCGGCCGGCTGGGCGGCGACGAGTTCATGGTCGTCGTGCCGCATTTCCTCGACCGCAATTACCTCGCGCATCTGGCCGATTCGATCATCGCACGGGTTTCGATGCCCTATGTGATCGAGGGATCGCAGCTTTCGATCGGGACGTCGCTGGGCATCGCCCTGTGCCCGGACGACGGTACCAGCGCCGACGCGATCACACGCAATGCCGATCTGGCGCTCTACGCGGCCAAGGCGGGCGGCAAGGGCATATCCTGTTTCTACGAGAGCAAGATGCACGCCGAGGCGGAGGACCGCCGGCTGATCGAGATCGACCTGCGCAACGCGCTGGGCGAGGACGGGCTGCACCTGGCGTTCCAGCCGCTGGTCAACGCCGCGAGCGAGGGCGTCGTCGGCTTCGAGGCGCTGTGCCGCTGGCGGCATCCGGTGCGCGGCATGGTCTCCCCCGCCGACTTCATCCCGATCGCCGAGGAGATCGGCCTGATCCCCCGAATCGGCGAATGGGTGATCCGCACCGCCTGCGCCGAAGCGGCGAAGTGGCCGCCGCATGTGCGGGTGGCGGTCAACATCTCCCCGTTGCAGTTCGCCAATCCCGCGCTGCCGGCGATCATCACCAGCGCACTGGCCGAGGCGCAGCTTGCACCGCAGCGGCTGGAGCTGGAGATCACCGAGGGCGTCTTCATGCAGGACGACGCCGAGACGACCGAGATGTTCGCGCGGCTCAAGCGGATCGGCGTGCGCTTCGCGCTTGACGATTTCGGCACCGGCTATTCGAGCCTCGGCTATCTGCAGCAGGCGCCGTTCGACAAGATCAAGATCGACCAGAGCTTCGTGCGCGGCGCGGTGCTGGAAGGATCGCGCAACGCCGCGATCATCCGCGCGATCGTGACGCTCGCCGAGAGCCTGGGGATGGAGACGGTCGCCGAAGGCGTCGAGACGCATGACGACCTGGCGCTGATCCGGTCGCTCGGCTGTTCGACGGTGCAGGGCTACATCTTCGGCAAGCCGATGGGGCCGGAAGAGGCGCTGGCGCATGTCACCGGCGGATCGACGATGATGCCGGTCGGCTTCCCCAAGCAGCGCGCGACGCGGATCGCGGTGCTGCGCAAGGCGACGCTGATGATCGACGGCCGGAAATGCCCCGCCCGGCTGCGCAACATCTCCGAATATGGCGCGATGATCGAGGTGGACAACGCGGTGCCGGACGATGCGCGGATCGAGCTGGTGCTGGCCGATGGCGAGCGCCTTGCCGCCCGGGTCCGCTGGTACCACGAGGGCCGGCTGGGGATGCGATTCGACCGGGCGTTCAACCTGGACAAGATCCGGATCGGCAACGGGACGCTCGCCGCCTGAGCGGCGGGTGGACCCGACTACCACTCTCTTCGTTGGTTGCGTGAGGCGACGCGCGAATTCCGTCCAGTTTCCGGCCGTTTCGTGCTGCAGCGCCGCAACGAACTGCGCTTGCCAAGCGCACGGGACAGGATATCCTGCCTGTAACTATAAGGAGAGTTGGCGTGACCGAACTGAGCCATCTGGAAAATCGGGCGGGAGACGAGAGCCTGGTGATCCTGCAGAGCCTGCTGTGTATCCTGCGTGAGAAGAACCTGCTGAACCGGGCCGATATCGAGGAGCTGTGCGAGCGCGTGGCCCTGCGCGCGACGCAGGCGGAACGCGATCCCCTGCCCTGCTGCGCCGAGGCGACCCGCACGGCAGCGGTCGAGATGGGACGGATCGGCACCTATATCGGCCAACGTTACGGCGGCAAGCACCGGCCCCGCGCCTGAACCGCGACGGGCAGTGACGCACCGGCGGCGGATCAGTCGCCGCCGGCTATCGCTATCCCGCCCTTGACGACCAGCCGGACGCGGCGCGTGGCGGCTATGTCGCGCGTCGGATCGCCTTCCAGCGCGACGAGATCGGCCAGGAGGCCGGGTTTGACGCTGCCGCGATCGGGCAGGTTGAAGGCACCGGCATTGCCCGACGTCGCCGCGATCAACGCCCGCGATGCGGGCATGCCGGCCGCGACCATCAATTCGATCTCCCGCGCGTTCGTGCCATGCGCGAAAACCCCGACATCGCCGCCGACGCAGATCCGGACGCCCGATTTCAAGGCGAGCGCGAAGGACCGCCGGCTGGCGGCGACCCGCGCGGGGGCGGGCTCCGCACCCTTCCAACCGGCGTAGCGCGCGCTGGCGTCCGAGGCGGCAAGCGTCGGGCACAGGGTCATGTTCCGGGCACGCATCGCGGCGAAGATCTCGGCGGTGCCGCCATAGCCATGCTCGATGGTGTCTGCGCCGGCCTCGATCGTGCGGCGCATCCCCTCCGCCGTCGTAGCGTGGACGGCGACCGGGCGACCGGCATCATGCGCGGCCTCTACGGCGGCGCGCAGTTCGGCGAGCGAGAAAGTCGGCCGGCTGTCCTCCCCGGCCTGCCAGCGGTAATCGGCGTAGAGCTTCACGACATCGGCCCCCGCCGCGATCTGGCTGCGCGCGGCGGCGACCACCTCGTCGACGCCGCTCGCTTCCTCCGCGCCCTGCGGCACGGGCACGCCGGGTTCGAATCCTTTGGGACCGTAAGCGCCGCGCGCCACTATCGCGCGGGTGGCGATCAGCATGCGGGGGCCGGGCACGATCCCCTCGGCTATCGCGCGCTTCAGGCCGACGTCGGCATAGCCCGCCCCTTCGGTGCCGAGATCGCGTTCGGTGGTGAAGCCGGCGTTCAGCGTGGCCCGGGCGGCGACCACGGCGCGCGCGGTGCGCAGCGCAACCGGCTCGTGCAGCACCTGATCATCCCATTTCGCCTCGTCATAGGGATGCAGGAAGAGGTGGCCGTGGCCCTCGATCATGCCGGGGATCAGGGTAAGGCCGGGCAGGTCGATCACCCGCGTGCCGGGCGGCGGCGTGATCGAGGGGCCGGCGGCCGCGATCCGATCCCCCTGCACGAGCACCTGCCAGCCGACGTGCGGCACGGCATCGACCCCGTCGAACACGCGATCGGGGCGGAGCAGCAGGGCCGGGCCGTCGGCCGGGGGCGCGGCGGCCGCGGGGAAGGACAGCGCCAGCAGCAGCGGCGCGAGCACGCTCGTGAGTCTCAACCTCTCCCTCCCCCCCTTGCTCATCGCCGCTCGTCGCGTCGGCAGGCGGGCGCGGATCAGGCGGCCGGCGGCGCGACGTTGGTCTTGATGTCCTCGTACTTCGGATTGTCGAGGGTGAATTCGGGCAGCACCGCGAACAGCCGGCGGGTCGGCGTGACCATCGTCAGGCCGGACAGCTTGTAGGTGCTGATCTTCGTCATCCGGGGCTTGCGGCTGTCCTGCTCCAGCGTCACGCCGTCGACAAAGAGCTCGTCATGCCGGGTGTAAAGGACGTGCGGCGCGACGACCATCTGCGCGCGATTGTAGACCGCCGTGATGCAGCGGCGGTTGCCGATCGCTTCCGCGATGACCGCCGCCGAAGCCTCTATGCCCACCGCCGGTTCGGGCGGTGGCGTGTCGGCGGCCGAGCGCAGGCTGAGCTTCGGTCGAAGGGTCGATTTGCCGGTTGTCGTCGTCACTAGTCTCGCGATGCCCTTGCTTGTTTATCTACTTGGTCGACCGGAAGGACCGGACGGCGTCGAGCGTCCCGCGGACATGGCCGGCGGGGCTCATTTCCGAATGGACGAACACGATCTTGCCATTGGGGGCGATGACATAGGAGGTCCGGCCGGTCAGGCCGGCCTTCGCCTTCAACGGCACGTCATAGCCCGAGATGATCGCCGGGGTGGCGGAGCCGACCGCGAACTTGTTGCGGCAGGCTTCCTGCGAGAAGCGGTTCAGCTTGTCGATCGGATCGGCGGACATGCCGATCACGGTGGCGCCCAGCGCGTTGAACTCGGCGGTCGCCTCGGCGAACTGCGACGCCTCGATCGTGCAGCCGGGGGTGAAGGCGGCAGGGAAGAAGTAGAGCACGACCGGCCCCTTCTTCAGCGCATCCTTCAGCACGAAATCGAACGGCTTGCCGGCAAGGCTGGCCTGGGCGGTGAACTGCGGCGCGGGGGCACCGATCGCCAGCGCGGCGGGCGCGGCGGCGGGCAGAGCCAGCGAGCCGGCGAACGACAGGGCGAAGAACGTGGCACGCGAAAGCGACTTCATGGTGCGACCCTTCCCGAAGCGAAGGCAGGACCATAGCGATGCTGCGCCTGCGATGATAGCGTAGTCATGCCAATTATCCGCAGTTTCATGGTGCTTTCGGCGCTTGCCGCGTGATCCGCGGGGCCCTAGCCTGCGGGAACGGGGCAGGCAGGAACGGCGAGAGGACGGCATGACCGATCACGACCTGAAGGCGCGCGCGATCGCGCTGTACGACCGCTTCACCCATATCCACCATGATCGCCGCGCCTTCATGGCGGAGCTGACCGCGCTGGCGGGCGGTTTGGCCGCCGCCCAGGCGCTGCTCGGCGTGATCGCGGCCAGCCCCGCCGCCGCCGCGATCGTCCCCGCAAACGACCCCCGGCTGACGATCGACACCCCCGAATGGCCGGGCGCGCACGACCGGCGCATGGCCGGGTATCGCGCCCGACCCCGGCTGCCCAAGGGGCCGCTGCCGGTGGTGATCGTGATCCACGAGAATCGCGGGCTGAACGACCATATCCGCGACGTCGCCCGGCGGGTCGCGCTGGAAGGCTTCATCGCGGTCGCCCCGGATTTCCTGACGCCGGTGGGCGGCACGCCGGCGGACGAGGACGCGGCGCGCACCGCGATCGGCAAGCTGGACCTGGGCCAGGCGGTGGAGGACGGCGCGGCGACCATCGGCTGGGCCGCGCAGATCGGCGGCGGCAACCGCAAGGTCGGGGCGATGGGATTCTGCTGGGGCGGCGCGATGACCAACCGGCTGGCGGTGGCGGCGGGATCCGCGCTGTCGGCGGCGGTGCCCTATTACGGCCCCGCCCCCGACCCGTCCGAGGCGGTGAAGGTCAAGGCACCGATGCTGCTGCAATATGCCGGCATCGACGAACGGGTGAACGTGACCGCCGAGCCCTGGATCGCGGCGCTGCGCGGGGCGGGCGTATCGGTGGAGAGCCATATCTATGCCGGGGCGAACCATGCGTTCAACAACGACACCTCGGTGGAACGCTATGACGCGGATGCGGCGCGGCTGGCCTGGGGCAGGACGATCGCCTTCCTGAAACGCAATCTCGCCTGAACCGGAAGCCGGCCTGAACCGGAAGCCGGGCTGAACCGGAATCTGGCGGGCACATGAAGCGACCAGTGGGCTCGGGCGTTGACCGCCCGGAGCGGAAAGCCGGCGCGAGGAGGCCGAGACGATGAGCGACACGATCACCTTCTACCACAACCCCCAGTCCCGCGCGCAGATGGCGCACTGGATGCTGGAAGAGGTCGGCGCGCCCTATGACACGGTGCTGATCGATTTCGAGAAGGGGGAGAACAAGACCCCCGAATTCCTGGCGATCAACCCGATGGGCAAGCTGCCGACCATCGTCCACCGCGACGTGCCGGTGACCGAGACCGCCGCGATCATCGGCTATCTGGCGGATGTCTTCCCCGAGGCGGGGCTCGCCCCCTCCCCCACCGCGCCCGAGCGGGGCACCTATCTGCGCTGGCTGGTGTTCGGGGCCAGCTGCTTCGAGCCGGCAGTGCTCGACAAGATGCTCAAGCGGCCGGATGCGCCGGCGGCGGCGACGGGATATGGCAGCTACGAGAACACGCTCGACGCGCTGGAGACCGCGCTGACGCCGGGGCCATATATCCTGGGCGACCGGTTCAGCGCGGCGGACGTCTATATCGGGTCCGAGCTGAACTGGGCGATGATGTTCGGCGCGCCCGAACTGAAGGACCGCCCGGTGTTCGTCGACTATGTGAAGCGGCTGACCGAACGGCCGGCGTACAAGCGCGCCTCCGCCGACCAGAAGTAAGGGCCGCCGTCAGGCAGGACGGCGACGCGCCCAGCGGCGGGCGATGAGGAAGATGCGTGGCCCTTCGACCAGATAGCGGCGCGCGAGGCGGCGCGGTTCGCCCGACAGGCGGTGCGCCCATTCGAGCCCGGCGCGCTGTACCCAGCGGGGCGCGCGGCGGCGATCGCCGAGCAGGAAGTCGATCGAAGCGCCGATGCACAGGCCGATGCCGGTGGCGTCGCCGCGATCGGCGATCGCGAGGGCGAGCAGTTCCTGCTGCGGCGAGCCGACGGCGAGGAAGGTGAAGCGCGCCCGCGCCTCCGCCACGAAGCGTGCGGCATCGGCGAGCGCGGCGGCATCGCGAGCGAGGCCCATCGGGGGGCGGTGCTGGCGGATGTCGAGCCCGGGGTGCAGCGCGCCCAGCCGGGCGACCAGATCCCCCTCCCCGCCGACGATGGCGATACGGTCCCCTTCGCGCAGGACATCGGCGAATATCCGCGCGGTGAGATCGCTGCCGGGGGCAAGCGGCAGATCGACGCCATAGTGGCACGCAAGCGCGCCCAGGATGCGGCTGTCGCACATGCAGAGCAGCGCGCGATCGTAGAGCGGGCGGAGATCGGGGCGGCGTTCGAGGCGGACGACATGGTCGACATTGGGGGTGACGACATAGGCGAAGCCATTCCCCGCCGGCCGCGCGGCGATGGCGGCGAGCGCGGCATCGAGCGGGAGCGGATCGAAGCG
>Ga0160473_100845_pt1 | contig 18160 bp, 14 predicted proteins | sample HID1975I_E11MG_FD_108217 | JGI IMG/M metagenome (GOLD analysis project Ga0160473, IMG submission 108217) | Enriched soil microbial communities from UW Madison campus, WI, USA - HID1975I_E11 MG | ecosystem: Environmental > Terrestrial > Soil > Unclassified | place: USA: Madison, Wisconsin... | reverse complement strand
TTTCACCAGTCATCAGAAGCGCAGAGTAATGACGTTCACTCACCGCGAGGACGTGCAGAAGTTCGTCGGCGAGCATCCGCCGGAAGGGTTCCAGCATGTGCTGGATCGCGACAATCCGATTACGGTGGGCCCTTATATGAACGAGCCCGATTACATCAACAACTGTTACCAACAAAGCATGGCGATGTATCGCGCCGAAGAAGTGTTTGAGCGCATTCAGCAGGAATATGCGGAGCTGACCGGACGGGAATACCCGATTTTGGAGCTGTATCGGATGGAGGACGCCGATGTCGCCGTCTTCCTGCTCAATTCGTCGGCCGAGATTATCAAGGATGTCGTCGACCAGCTTCGCGGGCGCGGCATCAAGGCGGGGGCGATCTCTCCGAACATTATTCGGCCGTTCCCGGCGAAGAGAATCGCGGAGGCGCTGAAGCACGTCAAAGCCGTCACCGTCGGCGATCGTGCCGATTCTTACGGGGGCCACGGCGGCAACATGGTAATGGAGGTACGCGCCGCGCTTCAGCAGTACGGCAATTCGTCCACACTTGTCATCAGCCGCATCTACGGCCTTGGGGGCAAAGATTTCTACGCCGAGGACGGTCTGGCTTTGTTCCAGTTCGCGATCGACGCGATGAACAAGGGCTATGTGGAGAAGCCGTTCGACTATCATGGCGCAACGCCCGGCGATCCTACGAAAGCGCCTAAGCGCGTGTTGGAGCCGATGAAATACGAAGATTTGAAAACCGGACTGATTACCGTAACTCCGAACGAGGAGACGGGCAAAGTCAACGTGCGGATTCCGCCGCTGCGTTCGCTGACGAAGAAGCCGAAACGGATTGCTCCGGGACACGGAGCTTGTCCGGGGTGCGGCATTTTCTCGGGGCTCGAGCTGTTCTTCAAAGGAATCGAAGGCGATATCGTCGCTCTGTTCCATACCGGCTGCGCGATGGTCGTCACGACGGGTTATCCGTATTCGGCGCATAAGGCGACATACATTCACAATCTGTTCCAGAACGGCGCGGCTACGCTGTCCGGCGTCGTCGAGATGTTCCATGAGCGCAAGCGCCGCGGAGAGCTGGATCAGTACGGGCTGAAGGACGATTTTACCTTTGTGATGATTACGGGCGACGGCGGAATGGACATCGGCATGGGGCCGGCGATCGGCGCCGCGCTTCGCAACCATAAGATGATCATTCTCGAATACGACAACGAAGGCTACATGAACACAGGAGCGCAGCTCTCGTATTCGACGCCGATGGGACACCGGACGTCGACGTCCAACGTCGGCAAGTTCCAAGGCGGTAAAGTGTTCCATCATAAGGATACCGCGCAGATTATGGCCGCTACCAACATTCCTTACGTCTTCACCGGCAGCGAGGCGAGTCCCCAGGACCTCGTGCGCAAAGGGGCCAAGGCGCAGTGGTATGCGCAAAACGTCGGCCTTGTGTACGGCAAAATCCTGATTACGTGTCCGCTTAACTGGTTATCCGACGACAAGGACGGCTCCGATATTATCGATCATGCGGTGAACAGCTGCTTTTTCCCGCTTTACGAGGTGGAGCGCGGCGTTACGACGATTACCTATAACCCCGAGGAGAAGGGGAAAAGGGTGCCCGTCGCCGACTGGCTCAAAATGATGGGCAAGACAAGACATCTGAACAAACCGGAGTATGCGGAGACGCTGCGAGAATTCGAAGCGGAGATCGAGCGGCGTTGGAACGTGCTGAAGGCGAAGCACGACAATCCTTATCTTTGATGGGGCGGAGGCTGAGAAGATGCCTTACGCATATCGCCACGCGGCCACGGGAACGCTGTTGGCCGCCTGGCAAACGAACGGGTATAAGCTTACTTATTATGGAATCGTAACTTGGGAGAACGTGCCGTCCGCAGCAGCTGCAGCGGAAGCGTTGGCCCAAGCCGGAATCTCTCCGGAGGATACGACAGCAGGCAGACTTGAGGAATGGGAGACGCTGGAGCTGACGGAGCATGAGGCGAAGCTTGCCAATGTCAAGCTTCGCAACGACCCGGCCAGAATCGTCTTCTACCGAGACGGTGCGCTCGGAGCCAGTACGGCGCCGAACGTTTAACGGCATTAAACAAGCGTCCTTCGAATCTGGAAGGACGCTTGTTATTTTTGCGATAGTGCACGGGGGGTTGTCTGCCTACGCTTCCGGAAGCAGGGAAGCCGATTTACTGCCGTTGACCGACAGAAGGTCCGACACTTTCTGGAGGCGAAGCACTTCGTTAGGCTTAAGCTCCCGCTGAAAGTAGCCGTATAGATAAGCCGCTTCAAGAAAGCTCAGGCCCGGATAGCAGACGACCTGCTGATGCGAATACGGATTGTCAAGCAGAATTTGCCATTCGCCGTTGCGACCGGTAAGCGGGATGGCGGCAAGCACATCGTTTTTGATGACGAAAATAAGCTCAAGTTCGTCCCAGACGGCATTCCAGGAAGGACTAAACCGCTGCGGCTCGGGAAAAAGCTCGCGGGCTCGGGACAGCTTGCGGTCAATCGTGGCGATCTTGTCGTCTCCGTACGTTTTCAGTTCTGTGCGAAAATCCTCGATAAACCGGTAAAAGGAAAAATATCCTTCCTGCGCGATCCGTTCACTGTACGTTTGCTCTAATTCCTCCGATTCGGTCCGCATATAGTGGAGGAAGGCAGACTCCGACATTCCCGACAGCCCCTTAACGGCAATAATTTGGAAAACTTCAAGAATTATTATAACGCAGCCGCGCCGCCATTCAAAGAACGACGACAGCCGTTTAGGCTTGTGATATAATGTAAAACAATGCGCAAGGCGCGGTTAGAGTTGTGGGAGGGAAATACAAAGATGAGTCGGCGTTTTGTCATCGAGGCCGTCATGATCGCCATATACGGTCAATTGCTCTTGCCGAAGCGTCCTGTCGAGTACAGGATACCGTACACTTCGGTTATGGAGCTCTATGATATGAAAGACAGCCCGGAGCCGGTCATGCCGGAAGCGGACGACGATGCTTACGTGAAGACGAAGATCGGCGAGATGATTGCGTACTTCGAGGATTCGTTTAATAAAAAGAAAATCGAGCGCGCGTTGATGGCGCCATGGCGGGAAAGTCCGCCGCTGCCGATCAACGACAACGTCTCGCTCATTATCGTGAATGCGGCGGAGAACATGCAGTACGGCGAAGTGTTCGATCCGATCGAGACGGAAATTATTTTAATGGCGAATAAGCTGCAGTGCCCGATTCTAACCGATCAGATCGAGTTTCAAGACAAGGTCGTGCACAATTCCGTTCCCGTACAGCTGTTCGATATCGACGATTTCGAATATGCGGTTGAGGAAGTCGCAGAGACTGCGGAAGAGCACAAAGAATAAGAGAGCTGCCGAGTCGCTCGGCAGCTTTTGCGTCAAGCCGGAGGGAGGACGAAGCCGATGCTGTACAGAATCGCCCGCTGGATGGCCAAGAGATTAAGTAAACAGCGGAAGCTGCGGCAATCGATCCGCTGGCACGAGCGTTGGGGAATCGAAAGAATGACCTTGCAGGAGCGTGTCGATTATGCGATGCTGCTGCACGACTACGGAAAGACGGAGCAAGCGGTCGAGTTTCTGACATCTCTTCTGAAGGAGAGAGGATACTCGAAGGCTTATGAAAGACGAGCCCATATTTTCAATGAAATGGGGCGGGAAGAGGAAGCGATCGCCGACCTGGACGCTGCGATCAGGTTGGACCCCGAGCCGTCTATCGTATGGTACACCAGGGCGATTTCGCATAACAATCGCGGGGATTTCGAGCTTGCGGCGCGCGATTTTCAGGAAGCGCTGCTCAGGAGAGAGGATTCCAAAGCTTCCACCTATTACGAATTAGGCAACGTCTATATGAAGATGGGGAGCTACGAGGAGGCGGAGGCTGCTTTCGCAAGCGCTTGTTCGGATGCGGGCAACGCGATTCCTCATTACTATTTCCGGCATGCTCAAGCATTCGAGATGCTTGACAGAATGGACGAGGCGGCTCAAACGTTGGCCCAAGCGACCAAGCTGCAGAAGCAATGGCGCGATGAAGAGCAACAAGGGGCAGCCAATTACAGAGCGAGAACGAACTATTCTCCTACAGCGATCGATACTTTGATTCGGACTGCTGAAGAAGAATACGGCTTCCTTCTCTACGAATCGAAGCTGAGGGAAGCGGCCGGCGATATAGAGAGCGCTCTCGCTTCGATTCGCGAAGCGACCGAACAGTATTCGCCAGGCCCTGATTTGCAGCTTCGCCGAGGACAATTGCTGCGCCTGCTCGATCGCCCGCAAGAGGCGCAGGAAGCGCTGGAACGGCTTGTAGCCGACTATCCGACGTGGCTGCCGGGCCATATGGAACTGAGCGCTCTGCTGCGGTCGCAGGATCGCCCGGACGAGGCGGTACGAGTACTGCTTGAAACGAAACGGCGATACCCCGAGCATCCTGTCGTCCGATACTGGTTGGCGGACGCTTACCGGGAATCCGGTCAAGGGGACGAAGCGCTTCAAGAGAACGAGGAGCTAACGGAGCTTGAGCCGGACGACCCGCTAAATTGGAAGCAGCGCGCCGAAATCCTGATCGATGCCGCCAAGTATCGCGATGCCGATGCTGCCTATACGCAGTCTTTGCAGTTGGAGCAATCGGCGGAATGTTATATGCGCCGAAGCTATTCTCGCTATATGGAAGAGCGTTACGAGGAAGCGATGCTCGACATCCAGGCCGCGGCTGAACTGGACAGCAATCTTCTGAAGGAAAGCAAGACGGCGTACGCGATGGCGGAGCTGTACATGGGGATGGGCAATCACGAGCTGGCGGATTCCGAATATTCTCGGGCGCTGGCGCTTGAACCGGACAATCCGCAGATTTACGATCGGCGCGCGCGCTGCCGTTTTGCGGCGGAACGCTGGGAAGCGGCGCTGGAGGACTGCGATCGGGGGCTGCAATTGACAGGGGCGAACCCCAGACTAACCTGGCTTCGCGGGCTGATCCAATATCGTATGGAGGATCTGGACGGAGCTTTGCACGAGATGACGGCTTACACGGACCTCGTACCGGACGATGCGCAAGGCTTTTACAATTTGGGACATATCTATAATCATTTGAATCGGCCTGACGATGCAATCGCGGCCTTCTCCAAGACGATCGAGCTGAGCCCGTTCGACGCTCAGGCGTATCTCGAACGAGCTTCGATCTGGTATCATCATTACTTTGATCGGACTCGCGCGGTCGACGATCTTGCGCAATGGCTGCTGTACGCGGAAACCCGAGCCCGAGACGGGGACCGTTTTGAACTGTTGAGCGAGGTAAAGGGCTTCGACGACGAGATGAGGGAGCGGGCCAAGGACCAGTTTCTTCGGGTTTACGGGAGCTCGCAGTATTTATCCTAAAGTGTGTGATCAAAATTGGACTTGTTGAACTACCTCTTAAAGGGGATTACTGTTATGGATCAGCTTATTCCTGTATATGTATTAACCGGCTTTCTCGGCAGCGGCAAAACGACGCTGCTGAATCGTATTCTAGAGGATGGCCGAGTCACGAAAAAGAAAGTGGCGGTGCTGCTTAACGAGGTCGGCGACGCCAACGTCGAGGGCCAATTGCTGGGCAAGGACGTGCCGATGGCGGAAATGTTGGGCGGCTGCATCTGCTGCTCGATCCGCGCGGATCTTGGCATGGAGCTGACGAAGCTTGCTCGCGAGCATCGTCCTGACGTCATTTGGATCGAGACGACCGGTATCGCACGTCCGCTTGAAGTGATGGATGCGGTCACCGAGGCTTCCATGTATGAGAAGTTGGAGCTGCGCGGCGTTGTTGCGGTGGCGGATGCCCGTCATCTGCTTGACCGGGTGCGCATAGGCGCAGGCAAAACCTATAAGCTTATGAGAGAGCAGATTGAGGCGGCCGGTTTTGTCGTGCTGAACAAAACCGATCTGGTGGCCCCTGCGGAGCTTGCCGAGCTGGAGGGCTTCATCGCCGACTGGAATCCGCACGCCTGGGCGATCTCTACGGTAAGAACGGAACTCAATCTGGACGCAATTTACCGCATGGATCACAACGTCTCGGCGCCAGCGGAACGACAAGAAGCCATATGTCCTCCAGGGTGTACGCATGATCACGAGCATCAGCACTCTCACGAGCATGCGCATGATTCCACTCATGACCATGTCAAAGCATTAACCTATTATTTACCCGGACCGGTCGACAGCCGCATTTTCGAGGAATGGGTCGCCGGGCTGCCGGAGGGCGTCTACCGAGGCAAAGGCATCGTGACTTTTCGGGATACGTCCAGTCGCTTCCTGTTTCAATACGCCTACCGGGAGAGCGATTATATGCGGATTACTCCGCAGGGAACCGTCCATGATGTCGTCGTATTGATCGGAGAAGGGTTTCCGCGCGAAGGCTTGTTGAAGCAGCTGGAGCGATTATGTCTGGATTGATGACTAAAAAGAAACAGTGGTACGCTACGGACTATGAAAATAAAGTCTGCGGCTGCCACTGTATTTTTATCTATACAATCATCTGCAGCTCCTCAATATGGCGTCATTCTTCTTTTCATTTTATACATGCCGCTGGTCGCGATCTTGACCGTCGCTTTCACTTCCCCCAAGCGCGTAGGCGCAAGAGGGGAGCGTCCTCCCGACGTCAGCCGTTTCCAGGTCGGATAGTCGCGGCGATAGAGCCTATGCTCCAGGTCGAGGACGTCGGCGTTCGCCTCCCAGCCGATGCGATGGGTTGTTCTGATCTGTTCCTCGATTTGTTTCCCCGCTATTGTCTCCAGCTCTTCCTCGGACTTCATCTTCCACAATTCCAGCAAGGAAGCGACCGCCTCGAAATCCACATGGAATACGGGCTCGCCGTCCTGCATCGTGATTCGCACCTTCGTTCGCGGCTTACTCAAACGAAGGGTGGCGATACGCTCGTCCCCTTCGCTCAGCTTTACCCGCGCGGCTTGTTTTCTGTCGACCAACCACCGGACGCCGAGCAGCTTCTCGGCGGGCAGCCATTCCTGGTAATGCGTATTGCGCAGCGCAAAGGCTCCGTTAATTTCCAGCTTTGGATCGGGTTCTCGATTTTGCGTCCACGTATGGTTGGTCACGGACAAGGAGGGAAGCAGGGTCGTCTCCCCGGGCTCGCGAACTTGTCTGAGGAAACGGGATACCCGCATCGGCGCAATGATCGGACGTTGACTGTAATTGGTCTCGGGGGCGTACAGAATGGAATTCATCGGCGACAGGTTAAAGAAAGGCTTGGTCGTAAAAAGCTCTTCGATTTTTTTATCCGTGCCGTAGATCCAGGGCGTATACCGTATTTCAGGATAGCGGATCAAGGAATCGATCAGTCCTAGCAAATCCCCGTTCTTCAAAACTCTGTTCGTTAGCACGATTGAATTCAGATGTCCCCAGAAAACCGTCTGCTGAGTCGTCTGATACAGCTCGATGATGGCTTCCGACAGCGTCTCGCCGCTGGCTCGTCCCACCCACACGAGAGCCGGTCTATCTCCCTTTCCCGCTTCGGTCTTGGCGACGCTGGAGAAATCAAGCTGCTGAACGTATACCTGGTACCGCTTATTCTCGTAATCGATGCCGATGCCGGTAAAATAATTGACGTCCTGCAGAGATTTCACGTCCCAGCACCCTGTCAGCAAGCAGCAGATGCCGATAACCGATGCGCAGAGCAGCCAGTTTCTCATCCTACGTCTTCTCTCCTTGGCGGGTGGAATCATGCGTTCCGTACATGCTCGGCCTTTTCTTATACCATTGCTTGGGAAAAGCCGCAATGGCGAATAGCGACTCCTTGAAGCGAAGCGGGGACAGCGGGGAAAGGTACGGAATGCCGAACGAAGTGAGCGACGACAAATATACGACGATCAGGAACACGGACAGGAAGAAACCCAACATGCCGAAGATGCAGCTTAAAATGAGAACGAACAGCCTGATGAACGTTACCGACCCGCTAAGCGATTGATTGACGAGCGTGAAAGTCGCAACGGCCGTCAGCGCCGCTATGACCAGAGTCGTCGGACCGGTCAAGCCGGCGTTAATCGCCGCGTCTCCCACGATCAGTCCGCCGACGACCGCGACGGTCTGGCCGACCGCTTTCGGCAAGCGCATGCCCGCTTCGCGGAACAACTCGAACAAGCCGATCATCAGGAACAGGTCGACCGGTCCCGACAACGGCAGCCCGAGACGCGCTACAACGATCGTGGCCAGCAGCGGAAACGGGATTTGATCGAGATTATAGGCGGAAATCGCGACCCAGAATCCGGGAAGGAAAATCGCCACGATCAACCCGACGATGCGCAGCAGCCGTTCCAGCGCGACGTAGTAGAAGGGCAGATGCATATCTTCCGGCGATTTAAGCATCGTCATTATATTCGACGGGGCCATCAGCACCATGGGAGATCCGTCGACGACGATCGCGAAGCGCCCCCGCAGCAACCCGGCGGCAATATAGTCCGGGCGTCCCATGTATTCGATAAGCGGGAACAGGGAATTGGAGGAGTCGGACAGCGCTTCTTCGAGCAGTTGGCTGGACAGGACGCCGTCTACGTCAATGTTGCGCAGTCGGCCGCGTACTTCTTCCAGGAGGTCCCGATTCGTAATGTCTGTCATATAGAGCAAAGCGACGGAAGTGACGCTGCGGGCGCCCAATTGAAAGTATTCGACGCCGAGACTAGGCGTCTTCATCCGTTTGCGCACGAGGGCGACGTTCGTTTCGACCGCTTCCGTAAACCCGTCCCGAGGACCTTTAATCGAAATTTCCGTATTGGACTCGCTCGTCTCCCGTTGCGGGGTAGAGGCCATCTGGACAACGTGCAATTGTTTCGTTTCTTCAAAGAAGAGCACGAGGTTGCCGGAGAACACTTGCTGGATCATGTTGTCCACCGCGCCATGCCCTTCAAGCCGGTAAAAATTATGAGATTGGAAAGGAAGAGAGCCATCGGAAGAATCCTCTTCGGAAGGTGCCCGGGTCAGCAGTCTTCTAAGCTGCGAGTACAGAAAATCGTTCAACTGCCGCCCGTCGATCATTCCGTCGCAATAAACGAGCAGAGGATTCAGAGAGACCGGAGCTTCATTTTCCTTGTAATACAAGTGAATGTTGACGTCGCCGGAAGCGCAGAACAGCTCGCGCAGCTTCTCTCGGTCGAGCTCACACAGAGAGGGCCGGGGCGGGCCGGATTTGCCGCTTTGCGTATCCTGGATACGATCGGGGTTCGGTGCTTCACGTAGCGGTTGCTTGGGTTCCATGGGCTTTCCCTCGTTTCGGGAGAATCATGAGCAGCAGGACAAACGGGAAGGCGTAGAAGAACGTCATGACGATCGGGAAGTATTGGCCGATAAAATGAAGGAAATGCGCATCGCTTATCCGCCCATCCGTGATGATGACGACAAGCACGCAGCCGACAAGCGCCATTAAGGGAAGTTTGATCTTGCGCCCGGTTAGCTGCAGCAGATCGAACATGAGATAGAAGGCAAGGGCGACGCGAATCAGCGATCCGGACAACCATTGGTAGATCGACAGGAAATCCAGATGGGAGATGAACTTGCCCAACATTAGCATTCTCCACTGCTCGAAGGCCGGATAGCGCTGATCCGCGGCCTCGAAGGGACCGAAGATCGTAATTGCCGCGAGGAGCGGGCCGAAGACGAGCCCGGTTACGGCGAGGGTCAGAATAAGAAGCGCGCGCAGCCGGAACTTTTTGCTGAGATGCTGCTGCAAGGCGAGCAGCAAAATAAATTCGACCAGTCCGCCAAGCGTATACTGCGTCCCGCGCAAGATCGACGATACGTTATTAGAAAATACCGGAAGTAAATAGCTGTAATCTTTGAATTGGAAATTGACGCTCATGACGAATACGCCGAAAGCAACGACGCCCGGCAGCAAGATGCCGGCCGCGATCGCGACCGTTCGCAATCCGGCTGCCGCCGCGACCATGCCGGAGACGACGAACAGAATGACGGTAATCGGATACGGCGTTTTCGGCAAGTAGGTCACTTTGGTCCAAGCTGTCGTATCCCTTACGGTGATGAAAAGAATCGTCGCGCACAACAGGATCAGGGGCAGGATAACGAGCCATGCGACAAAGGGGTTGTAATGCTGCTTAAACCATTGATACAGCGATTGCTGCTTGGTCATGTTCATAACCCGATAGACGACGATCGTCCAGAGAATGACCGCGGGAACGGCGAGCAGCGCGCTGATCCAGGAATCTCGGTAGGCGGATTGCAGAATAAGCGGGACGATAATGACGTGATTCGTAATTCCGATAGCCAGATTAAACAAAAAGATGGCCTGAATGATACTGATTTTGACTTGGCGCATGTACGGACGTGTCCCTCCTTTGCGTCCGTATAGTATGAACGAAGAAGCGAGGCCGTATGCAAATAATGGAATCGCCGATCCATTGATCATTCCCGCTGGCTCGAGTATGCTGTAGGAATGCGGGTTGTCCTGCCGGCTAACGCCGGCCCGAAGAAATAGCTTAGCGAGGAGGGAAGTGAATGGAATGGATACGTGCGGAGACGATGGAGCAGCTGCGAGAAGCGTTTGCGATCCGAATGGAAGTGTTCGTCAAGGAGCAGGGTGTCCCCGCTGACATCGAGCTGGACGAGTATGACGAATCCCCGTTATCTTGTCGTCATTACATCGTTCGTTCGGATCAGGACGCGGTCATTGCCGCAGGCAGATATCGATCCTACGAGCCAGGAATTGCCAAAATGCAGCGGATCGCGGTTTTGAAGCGCAGCCGGGGAACGGGAGTAGGTTCGTATCTGTTGTCGGCAATGGAAGACGAAGCGAGGAGCGAAGGATATCAGGCCTCTATTCTCGACGCGCAGTGCTCGGCCGAACCTTTTTACCGCAAACTGGGCTACGAGACCGTCTCGATCGAACCCTTCCTGGATGCGGGTATTCCGCATGTTCGCATGCGCAAAAGTCTAAATAAGTAAGTTGGAGTTAATAGGAAGTTTATTTTCGTAAAATCTAGCAACCTTTATCCGTTTTTGGCGTTATAACATATGATCCAAACGGGAGTGGTTCACCAACTAGAATCAGAAGGAGCAGAGTATGAAGAAAAGTTTTACGTTTTTGTTGCTTTCCGCACTCATGATGTTATCGTTCCAAATTCCTCAATCCGCTCATGCAGAAGGAAGCGTCGGCGGTTTGGAGACGCTTATTCTCGTCCGAGACTCCAACGAAATGTGGCATAACGGAGTCACGGTCAATGCCCCGCAGCCTATGACGGAGGTCAAAGGCGTGACATACGTTGCGGCAAAAGCATTCATGCACGAAATTTACGGCAAGGTGGCTTACGACTCCAAGAGCAAGAAGTACACGCTGACCAGCGGCAAAAACGTTCTTCAACTCGTTGCGGATAAGTCGACCTACACGATCAACGGCGCAACGAAGAGCATGACCGGCGCGCCCTACGTATTGAAAGGGACGCTGATGCTCCCCGTTCGGGTTGCGGCCCAGAGCTTCGGTCTTACAATGAGAAATTTGCCGGTAACGAAACAGATCGAGCTGACATGGTCCAATGCTCCGATCGCCAAGTTTTCCGTGTCGGAGTTGAACCCTTACGCGGAGCAGACTCCAGTTCGCTATACGGACGAGTCTTATCATCCCAGCGGGCTAGCGATTATCGAGGAGCGTTGGGAGAACAACAACGAGATTTTTGAGCAACCGGGAACCTACGTCGTCACTCACTGGGTTAAGGATGAACTGGGCAATTGGAGCGAGCCTTATTCGGTGACGATAACGGTTAAACCAGCCAACCAGCCTCCGGTAGCCAGCTTTACGATCGAGAAAGACACGTACAGAATGGGCGAATTTATTACTTATACCGATCTGAGTACGGATGACGAGGATCGGATCGTCAGCCGCGTCTGGACGAACGCGCAGCGCGGATTTTTCGAACCGGGACCGCAGACCGTGACGCTGAGAGTAACCGATGCGCTCGGCGAGGTGGGCGAAGTGTCCAAGACGATCACGATTACCGACGAGACGCTGTACACCAAAGAAGAGTTTGATCTGCTTTACACGGAGCCAGGCGAGAAGTTCGAGATGAGCGGAAGCTCCGTGCTCCAATGGCCGACGATGAGTTACAACATCAACGATCGTCAGCAGACGTTGATCCGCGCGAACAGCCCGGAGACGATCCGCGAAGAAGGCATTTATTACGAAGATATGGTGTCGGGCGATGTCCGCTTCCTGCTTCACAATCAGAACGGACGCTCCAAACCGGTCAAAATCTATATTGTTCTGACGAACAACAACCTTGAACCGGCTACGGTTCGCATGGGGGCCAAAGGCATGGCCGGTCCTAATCCGATCGTATCGACGGTAGGCAAAGCGGTCACGGGACGGTTCCTGGAATCTCTGCTCTCGCCGCAATACTCTTATGTGCAAATCCCTGCGGGAGAAAGCCGTATGATCTTCCAAGAGTACAGCGATAAAGCCGTTAAACCGGGCGATGTGTACTCGATGTTCGCGGATGTGTGGATGAGCGCTGCTTTGGACTTCAAAGTTGTCGTTGTGGATGCGGAACGCGATGTCATAAGCGCGCTGCCGGGTCTGAGCATTCTGGATACCGATGGCGCGCACGTTCGCGGCACGTTCGACAACGCCAACCGCATTATGTATGTGAACCAAATGGTCGGCGATGTGAAGAGCCGTATGGTGCTGGCCGACAAAGTCGTCGATACGAGAATATCCGGCATCGACAAAACGACGTATACGCCTGTGCTGAATGAAGGCAACTACGGCGTGCTGTACACGATCCAGTTGAACAACGTACAGCCCCATACGGCGATTGTGCTTAGCCCTCGCGGCGGCCACTATGCCGGTGCCTTTACGGTAAACGGGAAAGTTGTCTATACGACGTCGACGAGCATTCTGCGCAATACGAACGAGCTTGGCATGCTTTACAAAACCGGGGATTCGGCGGAATCGGTGACGATTACTTTTACGCCGGCCAACGGCAGCATGTTGCCTATCAATCTCTTATTTATGCCGCTTCCGACGCCTAAAGTTTAATTTTCAAGAAGCTGTTCCGACAGTAACGAAGTCTTGCTCAAGAGACTTTGCTGCTGCGGGGCGGCTTTTTTCTATGGCTGACTTTTCGAGCGCTTTTTTTGCGAACATAGCCTTTCAGTTAGTCGAAGTTGTTCACGAAACGGTCTGCGAGACCGTAAGAGGCAGGCAAACGTACGAATTCGATTGCGTAACGGTCTGCGAGACCGTAAGAGGCAGGCAAACGTACGAATTCGATTGCGTAACGGTCTGCGAGACCGTAAGAGGCAGGCAAACGTACGAATTCGGATGCGTAACGGTCTACGAGACCGTAAGAGGCAGGGAAACGTGCGAATTCGGTTGCCCAGCGGGTCGCTAGAAGATCAGGAAAAACGTCAGCAATAAAAGTTGACATTGATAATCATTATCATTCATACTAGGGGAGAAGAGATAAACAAACGATCAAATTCGGACTTTTAGAGCCACCTTCATATAAAGGAGTTGTCAGTTTACGATGCAACTATCGACCAATCCGGGAGAACTGATCTTTCATTTCTCTTCGGTGAAGAAGCTGTCGGACAATGAATTGGTTGCCGCCCCATTGGGAAAAGGCATTGTCTATAAAAAGGAAACGGCCAAGGACTGGGTGGAGATCAGCGAAGGGCTGACGGATCAGACGCATATCAATCGTCTGCAAGCGCACGACGATCAGTTGTACGCTTGTTCCAACAAAGGCTTATTCAACTGTTCGGAGGGGAAATGGCAGTCTGCGGGATTGTCCCTTGGCTGCTACCAGTACAAGCAGTTCGGGGAAATCGGACTGGCGGCGACGGTATGCGGACTCTGGTATATGGAGGACGAGGAGTGGCGTATGATGATGCGTTCGGATGTGACCGTGTACGATTTTCTGTATTTGCCTCAGTATGTCGTACTCGGAACGAATGAAGGCATGTCGATTCTGGACCGGATGACGACGAGTTGGATGAACTACAAGCTGGATACGGCCGTGACGAGTCTGTCCGTGCACCGCGGAACGCTTATCGGCGCAACGGAACACGGGGAATTGCTGACCGGCAACCGGCGCGGAGGGTTTGATCGGTACCGGATGCCGGGAATTTTTATTTTCTCAATCGTATCGCGAGGACAGGAAATATTCGCTTGCACCGATCGCGGCCTGTATCGGGTAAGTTCGATCGGCGGACGTATTTCATTAATGGCATTAAAAATCGGTTGTCAGGTGACGGACGTAGACGTAGACGAACGGTGCTACTATATGGCGACGTTGTTCGAAGGCATTCAGTGTATGGAACGCTAACCGTGCTTCGCGCTAGTCGACGTCAGAAGCTGTCGTAACAGCCTTGCCGTTGTCCTCGTCGCTTGGATAAGGGAAAAAAACGATAAACGCGCTGCCTTCTCCGTCTCGGCTCTCAGCCCGGATTGTACCGCCGTGAAGCTCGGCGAGCGAGCGGCTGATCGCTAGCCCGAGTCCCGCTCCTCCATGCGTTCTGGCGCGGGAGCTATCGATCCGATAGAAGCGCTCGAACAGATGAGGCAGATGCTGCGGCGCTATACCCGTTCCGTTGTCCACAACTGCCAGCTCCGCGCCGTCTTGGCGCGGCCTCACAGCCACTGTAATCATTCCGCCGATCGGTGAAGTATGCTGAATCGCGTTCTGGAACAGGTTCAGGGCAATTTGTTTGACCTTATCGGCGTCCAGTTGAAGCTGGTTCGTCGGCTGCAGGTCGAATAAAACTCGCCGTTCTCCGGCCAACAGCTTGAACTGAGGCTCCATCTCGCGCAGAATGGGGCCTAATTCTGCTGCCTCCAACTGCGCCTCCGGCATGCGATCCGCCTTGGCGAGCTGCAGCAGGTCGCGCACAAGTTTGTTGATTCGTTCGGATTCGCCGTACATGCCGCGCAACGCCTTGTCCAGCTGATTCGGGTCCGATGCGGCTCCGCGCAGCAGAACTTCAAGAAAGCCGTGTATCGAAGTAAGCGGGGTTCGCAGCTCGTGGGATGCGTCGGAGACGAAGCGGCGCATGCGCTCCCGGCTTTCCTGCTCCGCGCGGAACGAGCTTTCCAGCCTCGCCAGCATCCGATTGAAAGAATGGGACAGCCGATCGATTTCCATCGGACCGACGGGCTCCGGCAGACGTTCGTTCAGCTTGCCCGAATCGATTCGTTCTACCGTCTCGACCATACGAGACAGCGGCGTCAGCGTGCGCCGGATGACAGGCAGAAACAGCAGCAGGGCACCGAGCAGCGCAGCGAAAGCAAGCGCCGAATAGAGCAGCACTTGACGGCGAAGCTCTGCCTTTAGCGGAGCCGTTCCGGTGGCGACCTGGACGACACCGCCGCTGCCCTGGAACGAGCGGACGGCTTGCAGCACGACAAGCTGCTCCCCGCCGGCGCCGTTCACGATGCGAAACAGCGGCTTGCCTCGGCGCGGCCTCTCCGCAGCCCGGCGATAGTCGTTGTCGGACAGGCGGGGCACGGAGTTCACAGATTCGCTTCCGTTAGTCGAAAGCACGGTAAAAACGCCTTGCTTGTTCACGTAAGCGACGGACGCGGAGGGGAAGAAGACGAACGGCTCCGCGGGAATGCGACGTCCCGACTCTGTCAGCCGCCCCCAGACCTCGCCAGGGACCGATTGCACCTGTCTCTGTATAGCTGCAGCCCGGTTTTGATAAATAAATCGCTCCATGAACAAGTACTGGGATAGCCCGATAATGACTAGCAACCCGGCAAGAATGAGCAGGATGCGAGAGATCAATTGGTAGCGAAGAGAGCGGGGGAACAAAATCGGCCTCACGCCTTGCAGCCAAGAAGCTAAACGGCTCATACGAGATCTAACCTGTAACCCGCGCCCCGGATCGTTCGGATCACCTTATGATCGCGATCTTGCAGCTTGTCCCGAAGCGAGCGTATGTAAACTTCTACAATGTTGTCCTCCCCGCCGAAATCGTACCCCCATACCCGATCAAGAATCGCGCTTTTGCTTAGTACATGGCCGTGATGGAAGACAAGATGCTTCAGCAGCTCGAATTCGGTCGGCGACAGGTCCAACTCGCGTTCGCGGAAGCGGAACTCCTTGCGCGCCGCATCGACGGAGAACGGCCCGATCGTGACCTCCTCCAGCAGATGCGGGAACTGGTTTCGCACCCTTGCTTGAATGCGGGCCAGAAGCTCGGCGAAGCTGAACGGCTTGGGCATGTAATCGTCCGCGCCGAGCGACAGTCCCTTCACCCGATCCTCGATTTCCTCCCGCGCCGTGAGCATGATTACGGCAACGGGCCGCTCCTTTTTCAGCGCGCTGCATACCTCAAAGCCGTCCATCCCCGGCATCATCACATCAAGAATGACGATGTGGGGCGAGAAGCTCTCTGCGAGGGAGAGCGCTTCCTGTCCGTCCTGCGCCGCAGCCACTTTATAGCCTTCGTTAACAAGCCCCAGCTCGAGAAACTGCAATATATTCGGCTCGTCGTCGACGAGCAAGACTTTAATTCTTTGCGCTTGTTTAGCTGCAACCGTCATCTTATATCCTCCCGGAGACATTATCGTCCTCTCTCCATTATGAGCGATAGAGCTTAACTTGCGCTGAGAGAAAGCTGAAAGAATGCTGAAAGCGCAAATGCTTTTTTTGAACCTCCCCTACATAAGGATGTTCAGCAAACATTCAGCGCGCGCTCATCTAGAGCTAAGGTTTTCCGCTCATAATTGGCGGCAAGATCAGAAGAAGCGAAGGTGAACCAGTCGGATGAAAAAGAAAATGCTAGGGTGGACAGTCGCAGTCGTCGTGATTGCGGCGGGAGCATGGGCGGGCTACCGCTATTTCGACAGTCAGAAGGAGCCCGTGCTCGCGGCGGCTTTGTCGACGACCCAGGTCCGCAAAGGAACGATCGAGGTTAAAGTAAGCGGAACGGGGAATATTCAGCCTTCGGCGCGGGAGACGGTTACGGCCGGCGCCAGCGGCACGGTGAAAAAGGTGCATGCGAAGAAGGGCGATACAGTCAAGAAAGGCGATGTGCTTGTTACATACGAGGAAGAAGAAGTGGATAATGCAAACCAGATCAGAAGCAAGGAGATTGATTTGAAGAAGAAAAAGCTGGAGCTGCAGGACCTGCAAACGAAGTTCAAATCCGCCCCGGATGATGAAAGCCGAGAGTCGATCGCGCTCAGCATCCAGAAGCAGGAGCTGGATATCGAAAGCGTGCAGGCGGATATTGCTTCGTTAAAGGAGGAAAAGGCTGACAACGCCGATCCGGTAGTGGCGCCGATCGACGGAATGCTGACGTCGTTTAACGTCAAAGAGGGCGACGTTCTTAACCCGAACTCGACGGTCGCGGAAATCGTCAATTACGCGCAGCTTCAAATGGTCGTCGGCATTGACGAGCTGGACATTCCGAAGGTGAAGCTGGAGCAGGAGGCGTCCATTCTTGTCGAGGCGCTGCCCGAGCAGGAATTCACGGGCAAAGTCGTCTCCATAGCCGACGAAGGAGCGTCCAGTAACGGAGTCGCTTCCTTCGACGTTACGATCTCCTTATCGGCGGCAGACAATCTGAAGGTCGGAATGTCGGCCGAGGCCAGCATTTTGACGGCACAGAAGACGGATGCGCTCTACGTGCCGGTTGAAGCGGTTCAATCCTCGCAGGGCAAGTATTTCGTGTTGGTTCCGGCGAGCGCTCAGCAAGGAGCGGGCGGCGCGGGAACGCCTTCGGCTGCAGTTCCTTCGGGCGAGCCGTCGGCGACGGGAACTCCTCCGGCTCAAGCGAACGGAGCTCAGGGCGGACAAGACCAGCAGGGACAACGCAGGATGGGACAAGGACAAGGCGGCTCAGACGCCTCCGGTCAGACTCGACAAGGCGGGGTGGCCTCCGGAGAAGGCACCGACGGGCAGACCAGGCAAGGCGGCTTTACCCCAGGCGAAGGCGGGGCCGACCGATTCGCCAATCTGTCCGAGGAGGAACGGGCGGCGATGCGCGAGCGCTTCATGTCCGAGCGCAGCCAGGGAGGAATGGGCGCCGCAGCGGGGACGGGTTCGGTCTCGACGACCAGGGTGGAAGTCGAGGTCGGCGTTAACAACGAGGACAACATCGAGATTGTGTCCGGCCTGAAGGAAGGGGATATCGTCGTGCTGCCGACGACTTCAAGCTCCGGT
>Ga0160473_100844_pt1 | contig 18222 bp, 16 predicted proteins | sample HID1975I_E11MG_FD_108217 | JGI IMG/M metagenome (GOLD analysis project Ga0160473, IMG submission 108217) | Enriched soil microbial communities from UW Madison campus, WI, USA - HID1975I_E11 MG | ecosystem: Environmental > Terrestrial > Soil > Unclassified | place: USA: Madison, Wisconsin... | reverse complement strand
GTCGCTGTTCGGCAAGGTTGCCGAAATCGCCGGCGAATACCTGCGCAAGGGTTCGCAGGTGTACATCGAAGGCAAGCTGCAGACCCGCGAGTGGGAAAAAGACGGCATCAAGCGCTACACCACCGAGATCATCGTCGACATCAACGGCACCATGCAGCTGCTGGGCGGCCGTCCGCAGAACCAGCAAGGTGGCGGCGACCAGTACAACCAGGGTGGTGGAAACAACTACAACCAGGGTGGCCAGCAGCAACAATACAACCAGGCGCCACCACGTCAGCAGGCCCAGCGCCCGCAACAGGCTCCTCAGCGCCCAGCGCCGCAGCAGCCAGCGCCGCAGCCGGCTGCTGACTTTGACAGCTTTGATGACGATATTCCGTTCTAAGCAACGATAAAGACGAGTTTGTACAACAGTCTTTGAAAGGCCCCGCGCTAGCGGGGCCTTTCGTTTCTGCAGTGTGTCGACAGAAGTTATACATCACAGTAAGCACTTACGCCGTCTATCATGACGTGCTCAGCGGTAATCTCCAATTTTAGAGCCCCGTTATCAGCATTCAGACGAATAATACCGTTTTCTTTCGTAATGTTTAGGTCAAGCATGCAGTTTGATTGCATGCCAGAAATTTGCAGTTCTCTGACGCCTACGGCTAGCAGTCTTAACTGGATGCGGTTGAATCCTGCGGTTTTCCACTTTGTGGGTGGGTGATTGGGGAATTCCCTCAGGTCAAACCTTAGGAGGACTTTTGGGCCATCACGCTGAATTTCAATGCCATGCACATTGACACCTTTTAGTAAGGGCGTGTCCTCCCCGTATAGGGACTTAAGTGCTGTCGGGTCTACAAGGTGTTCAGTCCAATTAATCATTTTGCCTCGCTAAGAATCCCATTAGTATTCAGTCCGCCGGATAAGCCAATAGGATCACTTTCGACATACCTCCAAGTCTGCGGGTCATGACCACGGAAGTAATTGTAGTGCAGCCCGCTCTCAGCGTCGTAGTACTGCCCCGGAAAACGCAGATTGAGCAACGTCTGTTGTCCTGAACCTGTGGATCCTGATTAGGTTTGCCCTCGCCAAAGGCATCCGACTGCCACTGCCAGACGATCTGCTGCTTGGCCGAAGTGGCCAGGCGTAGCGGGTCGAGGTGGTCGCTGTGCAGATAAAGCAGCTGCGCAGCGCCCGTGCCGCGCATATTCACGTTGGCCAGTGGCAGCGAATCCAGCCACAGGTAGGACTACGTGCGCTGCAAGGCCCTGGTAGGGGGCGCGTAGCGAATAAGAAAACACCGGCACAAGGCCAGTGTCATAAACGTTCTTATAACCCATATATTACTGAAGCTTAACTAATTTTTTTGAGTATCTGTACATAAATAAGTCAATGCATAATTATCAGCGACGAAGATTTTCAGCAGCCGATTTGAGTTGCTCAATAAATTCCTCTAATGGGATGCGCGAACCTAATTTTCCGTCTTTACCAGGTAAAGCAACACAAACCTTTTCACGCCCATCTTCCCGGTCAAGCAACAGTAAAAACTGATCACCGAAATGCAGCTCTGCTACTAAATGCTCATATTCCGGTTCGCTTAAAACAATCGTGTGCCAATCAGATTTTTTCATTATTACCTCAGTTCAAGAAGGCCCGTAAATTTCCCATTCTGATCAAACCTCGCTCCTCTACCATCTGGACTTTCATGCACATCGGCCCCGCCATGTCGCGACTCACCAGTACCCATAATGGCATTGTATCAGTTCCATTATCCACTCTGGTACCTGACGGAGCCAGAGTGGATTTTTAGGTAATCAATAGAGGTTGTTATTTTATCGCTAATCGGTCATGACAATTAGGTCGGCAGAACCTTCCTCAAGTTCTTTGTATGAATCCCGGAAGTGTAAGTGGGCTGAAGGGCTAATAGATTTATTTTTTTTCCGGTGTACAGCCTCTTGGAGCAAACGCACAAGCTCGTTGAGTTCGGCTGCGCTTGCAACTATAGATGCTTCAGATAGCTCTATTAATTCGCTCGAATTTTTACCATATCCATATATCTTCATTGTATTTCCTCGCAGTCCGAAGGTCTGGTCATGCATTGGCCGTCATATGGGTTTTGTACGCAATATCACTCATGATTTCTTTGTATGACGGCCAGAATAATGGAAGCCCAAGCTTAAACCCCCTTCTGCGCAAAAAATCTAGGAGTTTTTGTTTTTGGAGGCTTTTGCAGGATCAGTGCCATGGCTACCACTTCCGCCCTTATTGATAACAACCTCAGGTTTTCCCTTTTGATTGATATGGGCTTGTTCTTGTTGGCCAGGCACGTGCGGATTGTCAACTCTAACTGTAATTTGCGTTCCTGGAACCTTCGTGGGAACCCCGGAGCTTCTTTTCCATTTTGCTCCTGATTAGCACGTAGGAATCTTTGGTGTTTGGTAGCCGAACATGATGAGTTCGCTTCACATGCTTCCTCAAAACCAGATGCGTAATGATTAGGTGAATTGTCTCGAGTATTTCATCAAGATCCTTGGGGGGGCTTATCTTGTAGGCCGCTCCCCGATTTACTGGCCTTGTTGATTGTGATTCCGTTGATCTAATACCTGAGCATTGAATAACTCACGATCTACTGTGTCAAATATATTCACACTTGGATTCTCCTTGGTGGAAATAAATCCAAGGCCCACATCGTCATGCGGATATATAAATAATCCAAGCCTCTCAAGATAGATGAAAATATGTCCGCAAAGCCCACCTAGTGTCATTTGGATATAATAGGCTTTATAGAGAAGATTTATGTTGCCCTCTGTAATTGGTACATTCCTGAATCCATCGCCGTCAACAATGCTATAGGGTGAGCTTAATAGCGGCTCGATAAATTCCTTCACATCTGAATCGCTGTATTCATACAGTGGTTTCAGGTCGCTTATATCACAACTTAGAGTCAGGCTTGATATTGCGGAAACTCCAAATTCAATCTCGTTCCTAACTAGGGAGTCAAGTATGGATATTGCAATCTCACCCCCGTGCCTTATCTTGTCGCCAATGTAATAAAAATACCCATAATATCCGGGTGAGCTAGTGTAGCTTTCAAGGCATATGCTGTTTTTAAGATCTTCTATGTTCATACAGTAATCAACCTTAATTGCAGTGCCATTAGCTGCTGCCTGCGGGGAGGTAGGACAGGACTGATACAGTTTTGATACTGATTAGGATAGATGTGGGACAAGAATAGGACAACTTCCGCCATCACCGATGGAGGAGGTAATTGAGAGACTGCGAGATGGGACTGAAGGACGGGAGATTGGGGGGAGCGCTACACCGGGGGGCAAGTCGTAGCGCTCTTTTTCTCGCGGGTTGAATAACCCACCCTAAAAGACAGAGATTAGATGGCCCGACTGTAGGAATTAGCTTTCGTCTGAACATGGATAGCCTGTCATGTCGAGTGAAAGAGACAGTTCTGAAACCAACTTAACCAAAGACTTAGAAAACCTTAATGGAAGTACTACGGTTTCATCAAGGCTGTAATAAATAGCAATCCTAAAAACTGAATCCTCTAGCGCCAATCTTTCTCCAAGAACCTTCAATCCTTCGATAAAACTGCATGCGGTTTTATCGAACACCAGCCAGTCATTAAAGTCGAAATCATTTATCCATATGGATAGATGACCCGTTTTTGAACTTACGCTGCTCATATATTTATTGGGCAGCTTCATCGCCAATGCAGCAAGCTCTGAACAGTCAGTATTTTTTATTACAATCGCAAGGCTGCATTCATAAACCATCTTAGGCACCTTGTAAAATTAGCCAGCTGGAAGTTTAGGTTTTGGGCAGCCGAACATTGAAGGATGCACCTCGCAGGCCTCTTCAAAGCCAGGAGGAAGTATTAGCGGAGGTACTAAGTTTAGAATATCGTCAATTCCCCCGGCCCCGCCCTTGTTATCTGGCTTAGGCTTACCTTCCAACCACTCCTTGTGGTACTCATCGGTTACATCTTTCGAAATCTGCCCATTAGGCCCCCTTCAGATCATTCATGTCACCTTGTTTGTGGAACCACTTCCATAGGCCCTCGGTAATGGATGACCATACTTTTCGTACAAAAACTTAGTAAAAAAGCCGCGGCTCCGGCGAATCCAGCAAGCTGACCAGCTTGGTCAGAGCAAAGCCCAACTCCGCGCGGCTTGGCGTCATCAGTGCGATACGCACGCCGCAGGTGGCAGCGCTGCGCTCCGGCAGGAACTGACTGCCACTGACCACGGTGACGCCATTGTTGCGCGCCAGGTTGGCAAATTCGTCGCTGGTCCACGGCTCGGGCAACTCCAGCCAAAGATGGAAACTGTTGGGCTGGCTGCGGACCTTGTACTTACCCAGGATCTCGCGGGCCATTTGCTGGCGCGCGGCCGCTTCGTCCTGCTGTACCTGCACCAGTTGGTCGGCCATGCCGCTGTTGATCAGGTTGCTGGCCAGTTGCGCCATCAACGGCGAGGGCATCCAGACGCTGCTGCGCACCATCGATGAGAGCCGCGAAAGGGTTTGGGGCGGGGCATAGAGGTAACCGATCCGCAGCGCGGGGAGCACGCTTTTGGACAAACTGGTCAGGTACACCGAGCGCTCTGGGGCATAGGCCGCCAACGGTTTGTAATCAGGGGCCGGTTCAAGGAAGCCATAGATATCGTCATCGACGATGAACAGGTCGAACTCGCGGGCGATCTCGGCGATGGCTTCACGGCGTGCGTGGGGCATGATCGAGTTGGTCGGGTTCTGGTGGGTGGTCACGCACACCAGCAGGGAAGGGCGGTGCTCCAGGCACGCCGCGCGCAAGGCCTCGGGAATTAAACCGTGCTCGTCCATGGCCACGCCGCGCAGGCGGCGCCCCATGCTGTGCGCCAGGGAAATGATGCCCGGGTAGCAGAATGACTCGCACAGGATGACGTCATCGTTCTTGGACAAACTGCTGATGGCCACCAGCAGCCCGTGTTGGGCGCCCGAGGTCAGCACCACCTGCTGCCAGTTCGCTTCGGGTAGCCAGCGTTGAATCCAGGCCGCACCGGCCTGCTTGTGCGTCGCGTGGCCACCCTCGGTGACGTAATCGAGCACCTGGGCCAGGTCGGGAGATGCTGCCAGTTCGTTTATTGCCCCGCGCAACCAGTCGGTCATGTGCGCGTCATTGGGTTTGATGATCGAAAGGTCGATCTGGCCACTCTCGCGCTCGGCTGGCGCAGGCATGGGGCGTGCTGCCGAGGCTGGCGCATGCGCCGGGCGTTGCTGCAACACAAAGGTGCCGCGGCCGACCTCGCCCACCACCAGGCCTCGTTTGGCGGCTTCGTCATAGGCGCGCCCAATGGTGCCAGGCGTCACGTTCAATGATTCGGCCAAGTCCTTGAGGGTCGGCAGGCGATCGCCAGCGGTCAGTCGGCCGCTGCCGATGTCCTCTTCAAGGGCGTCGGCGATCATCAGATAGACCGGCTGCGCCAGGTCGCTGTAGTGAGGAACCCACATAGAAATGGCACCAAAGGCTGCAAGAACGCGGAAGCCTAGCACGAAAGGTCTGATAGGAGTAATTGTGTTTTCTTGTGGGCAAATTACATCGATTGAGCTGGCTTTTACCGGCAAGATGAGCGACTGAAGGTCCTTCAGCCTCGGCAGAGCTCGGCGAACTGCTTCAGGGATTTCAGTGGTTTTTCCAGAAATCTTTTGAAATCAATAAGTTGATTGAATCGATGCAATCGATGTTCTCACGGCATGCTGAAATAAATTGAGTCGATTCTATTTTTGTAATTACAATGATTGAGTCGATGCAATTTTCAGGTTGCCGCCCTGGCTCCGCTGATCTCATCGCACAGCTGTGAACGGCTTCAAAAAAAGACAACGTCTGCCGCCTCTGCCCGGCTTAGCACGACACCGAATGGCCTCAAGCTAGCTCAATGGAATATCACTCGAAATGGAAAGCGCACACCTGCAACAAGGAGCCGAGCCTCAGACTTCACTGGAGATCCGCCTGCCTTGGGTAACCTCAAGTGCCTGGCAAATCTTGCTGAACAATACCCCCCTCGATTTTGAAACCAGCAAAGAGCTCTACCCTCAGCTCAAGGATCAGGCGCAGGAGGTGCTGGGCAACGCACTGTGCCAGCAGATTCGTGGTTTCGTTGAAGACCCGCAACTGACCAGCATGATCGTGCGCAATTGCCCACGCGACCGTGACGTACCTCCTACGCCGTACTCGGGTGTGCTCAGCCCGCGCAGCACGCCGATTGCCTGCTTGGTCAGCCTGACCATGCAGAGCCTGATGGGCATCAACCCGATCGTTTATGAGGGGGAGAACGACGGCCGGCTGTTCCGCCATGTCATTCCGGCACGCACTTCATCCAGCCACAAGAGCTCCCACGGTTCGCGGCTGCGTTTTTCCTACCACGTCGACAACCCCGACCTGCCGCTGTCATCCGAACCACTCGGCACGGCCTCCTGCTGCCCGGAATACCTGTCGTTCTTTGGCATGCGCTGCGACCCGCGCATCAGCACAACGCTGGTCAACCTCGATGCGGTAGTGGCGGCGCTGCCGTCGGCCACCGTGCGTGAGCTTTGCCTGCCACAGTTCGAAATCCGCCGCCCCGACTCGTTTACCGCCAATCGGCGATGCACCGCCGAGTTGCCCGTGCTGGCGCATGGCAATGCCGGCGAGTGGTTGTGCCGTTTCGACAGCGAGAACACCCACGGCCTGAACCTGCGTGCCGAGCAAGCCCTGGCCAGCTTGCGCGGTGTGCTGGAGACCCGCCGCTTCGACGAGCCACACCTGCTGCTGCCGGGCGACTTCATGATTTTCAAGAATCAGCGTGTGTTGCATGCCCGTGATGGCTTCGAGCCGCAGAACGACGGTGCCGACCGCTGGCTGTTGCGCCTGTTCGCGGTCAACGACCTGAACCGTGTGCATTTTGCCCGTGCGGACCACCTCTACGAAGTGCGCTCCTGATCTTTCTCAACGACTCGATGGAAGTAACGATATGGAACTGTTAGGCGCTTTCTGGGCGGAACACTGGCTGCTGGCGATCCTGATGCTGGGGGCGATCGCGTTCATTGCAGGCTTCGTCGACAGCATTGCCGGTGGCGGCGGGTTGTTCCTGGTCCCTGGGTTTCTGTTAGTGGGCATGCCGCCCCAGGTGGCTCTCGGGCAAGAAAAACTGGTGAGCACACTCGGCACGCTGGCCGCCATCCGTAACTTTCTGGCCAACAGCAAGATGGTTTGGAAGGTGGCGCTGGTCGGGGTGCCGTTCTCGTTGCTCGGTGCTTATCTGGGGGCGCACCTGATCGTGTCGATCTCCCAGGAGACCGTGGGCAAGATCATTCTGGCTTTGATCCCGTTCGGCATCCTGATCTTCCTCACCCCCAAAGACCGCCCGGTCGAGGAGCGCGAACTGTCCCCGCGCACGCTCTACACCGTGGTGCCGTTGACCTGCCTGACCATCGGCTTCTATGACGGCTTCTTCGGCCCAGGCACCGGCAGCATGTTCATCATCGCTTTCCATTACCTGCTGCGCATGGACCTGGTCTCCAGCTCGGCCAACTCCAAGACCTTCAACTTCGCCTCCAACATCGGCGCGCTGGTGGCGTTCATCATGGCCGGCAAGGTTGTGTACCTGCTGGCCCTGCCACTGGTGGCCTGCAACATTCTCGGCAACCACATGGGCAGTGCCCTGGCCTTGCGCAAAGGCAACGACGTGGTGCGCAAAGTGTTGGTGTTCTCGATGCTGTGCCTGTTCACCAGCCTGGGCGTGAAGTACCTGGTTTGACCTACCTACTCGGAGATAACTGATGAAAACCGCATTCGTAACCGGCGCCTCCTCGGGGTTTGGCCGAGCCATCTGCCGTACGTTGATTGCCAAGGGCTACCGCGTGATCGGTGGCGCCCGGCGCATGGACAAACTGCAGGCGCTGGAGGGTGAGCTGGGGGTCAACTTCATCCCCTTGGCGCTGGATGTCACCGACCCTGCGTCGCTTGAAACGGCTGTCGAGCAGATTCGTGATGCCTCGCTGCAAATCGATCTGTTGGTCAACAACGCCGGGCTGGCGCTTGGGGTCGATCGCGCCCAGGCCAGCAGCGCCGAGAATTGGCAGCGGATGATCGATACAAACATCACCGGGCTGGCCATGGTCACCCACAAGATCCTGCCGCAGATGGTGGAAGCAGACAGCGGGATGATCATCAACATCGGCTCGATTGCCGGCACCTATCCCTATCCAGGCGGCAACGTGTATGGCGCCAGCAAGGCATTCGTGCGCCAGTTCAGCCTCAACTTGCGTGCCGACCTGGCCGGTACCCGCGTGCGGGTGAGCAATATCGAGCCGGGCCTGTGCTCGGGCACCGACTTTTCGGTGGTGCGCCTGAAGGGCGACCTGGACGCGGTGGAGGCGCTGTACCGCGACGTGGAAGCCATCCTGCCGGAGGATATCGCGGCTACGGTGGCGTGGATCGCCGAGCAGCCCGCGCATGTGAATATCAACACCCTCGAAATCATGCCGGTGGCGCAGAGCAGTGCGGCGCTGAATGTGGTGCGTAATCTGCCCAGGCCGTTGGGCGCTGCTTGATTGCCCCATTGTGCTTGTCGTGAGAGGGAAGCGCGCAAGGCGTTCGCCGCAACATTTTCGGCGCCTATGAGATCGAGCGCCGCCCGCGCGGCGCTTCGCAGCACAAGGCTGCTCCCACATCTGTTTCGGGCCAGTTATGCCTGATGCATTGGCGCGCGGCCCCTTGGCGCCCGCCTCGATATCGCGTCGTACAAACAAGGCGGTCGCGCGCAAATGCCACAGGCCTCATTGGCCCGAAACAGATGTGGGAGCGGCGGTGCGGCGGTCCGACTTGCCCCGCGAAGCGCCGCGCGGGCGGCGCTCGATCTCACAGGCGCTGAAGATGTTGAGAGGAGCACCTCCTGACCCCTGTCATAGCACCTTCCCGATTCTTGACTAGTCTTACCTATCGGCGGCCATCAAAAACCCGCCACCGTGACTACCAAGAGGCGCCGGCCATGTTCCGCGCGTCCACCACCTGATCAGGAGTGCACGATGGACCTCAACCGTCGGCAGTTCTTCAAGGTCGCCGCTGTCGGCCTTGGAGGCTCGAGCCTGGCGGCGTTGGGCATGGCCCCGACGCCGGCCTTCGCCGAGCAGGTGCGTCACTTCAAGCTGGCGCACACCAAAGAGACCCGCAACACCTGTCCCTACTGCTCGGTCGGCTGCGGCCTGATCATGTACAGCCAGGGTGATGCGGGCAAGAACGTCAAACAGAACATCATCCATATCGAAGGCGACGCCGACCACCCGGTCAACCGCGGCACCCTGTGCCCGAAAGGCGCGGGCCTTCTGGACTTTATCCACAGCCCAAGCCGCCTGCAGTACCCCGAGGTGCGCAAGCCGGGCAGCAAGGAGTGGGTGCGGGTGGAGTGGGACGAGGCGCTCGACCGCGTCGCCGACCTGATGAAGCAGGACCGCGATGCCAACTTCATCGAGAAGAACGCCCAGGGGCAAACCGTCAACCGCTGGCTTACCACCGGTTTTCTCGCCGCCTCCGCCGCCTCCAGCGAGGCCGGCTACCTGACCCACAAGGTTGTTCGTGCAACAGGCATGCTGGGGTTCGATAACCAAGCACGTGTCTGACATGGCCCGACGGTGGCAAGTCTTGCCCCGACGTACGGCCGTGGTGCCATGACCAACCACTGGTCCGATATCGCCAACGCGAATCTGGTCCTGGTGATGGGGGGCAACGCAGCAGAAGCGCATCCGTGCGGCTTCAAATGGGTGACCGAAGCCAAGGCGCACAACAAGGCGCGGCTGATCGTGGTCGACCCGCGGTTTACCCGTACCGCCTCGGTGGCGGATTACTACGCGCCCATCCGCACCGGCAGCGACATCGCCTTCATGGGCGGGCTGATCAATTACCTGCTGAGCACCGACAAGATCCAGCACGAATACGTGCGCAACTACACCGACGTGTCGTTCATCGTCAAAGAAGGCTATGGCTTCGAGGACGGGCTGTTCAGCGGCTACGACGCGGCCAAGCGCGTGTACGCCGACAAGTCCGGTTGGGGCTACGAGCTGGGTGAGGACGGCTTTGCCAATGTCGACCCGACCTTGCAGCACCCGCGTTGCGTGTTCCAGCTGATGAAACAGCACTACAGCCGCTACACCCCGGAGCTGGCCAGCATGACCTGTGGCATGCCGCAGGACGCCATGATGAAAATTTGGGAAGAGATCGCCACCTGCTCGGTACCGGGCAAGACCATGACGATTCTCTACGCACTGGGCTGGACCCAGCACTCGATCGGCGCGCAGATCATCCGCAGTGCGGCGATGGTGCAGCTGTTGCTGGGTAACGTCGGCATGCCGGGTGGTGGGGTCAACGCCTTGCGTGGGCACTCCAATATCCAAGGCCTGACCGACCTCGGCCTGCTGTCCAACTCGCTGCCGGGTTACCTGACCCTGGCCGGTGATGCCGAGCAAGACTACGCCGCGTTCATCGACAAACGTGCTTCCAAGCCCCTGCGCCCTGGGCAGCTGTCCTACTGGCAGAATTACGGCAAGTTCCACGTCAGCCTGATGAAGGCCTGGTATGGCGCCAATGCCACGGCGGAAAACAACTGGGGCTACGACTGGCTACCCAAGCTCGATGTGCCGGCCTACGACGTGCTGCGCATGTTCGAGATGATGGGCCAGGGCAAGGTCAACGGCTACATCTGCCAAGGCTTCAACCCGATTGCCGCGCTGCCGGACAAGAACCGTGTCACCGCCGCGCTAGGCAAGCTCAAGTGGCTGGTGATCATGGACCCGCTGGCCACCGAAACCTCGGAGTTCTGGCGTAATGCCGGGCCGTTCAACGACGTCGACACGGCCACTATCCAGACCGAAGTGATCCGCCTGCCCACCACTTGCTTTGCCGAGGAGGACGGCTCGCTGGTCAACAGCAGCCGCTGGCTGCAATGGCACTGGAAAGGTGCCGACGGCCCGGGCCAGACCCGCACCGACGTGCACATCATGAGCGAGCTGTTCTTGCGCCTGCGCCAACGCTACCAGGCCGAGGGCGGCGCTTACCCCGATGCGCTGATGAACATCAGCTGGCCGTACAAGGTCCCTGAAGAGCCGTCCCCGGAGGAGCTGGCCAAGGAAATGAACGGCTGGGCGGTAACCGACGTCACCGACCCGACCGGCGCGGTGCTCAAGGGCGGGCAACAGTTGTCGGGCTTCGGCCAGCTCAAGGACGACGGCAGTACCGCTTCGGGTTGCTGGATTTTCGCCGGCTGCTGGACCGAGCAAGGCAACCAGATGGCACGCCGCGACAACAGCGACCCGTACGGCATGCACCAGGTGCAGAACTGGGCCTGGGCCTGGCCGGCCAACCGCCGCATCCTCTACAACCGTGCCTCCAGCGACCCGCAAGGCAAGCCATGGGACCCAGAGAAAAAACGCTTGGTGTGGTGGAACGGCAAAGCCTGGACCGGTACCGATGTGCCCGACTTCAAGGTCGACTCGCCACCGGAAGCCGGGATGAACCCGTTCATCATGAACCCCGAGGGCGTGGCGCGGTTCTTTGCGATCGACAAGATGGCCGAAGGCCCGTTCCCCGAGCACTACGAGCCGTTCGAAACGCCGATCGGCATCAACCCACTGCACCCGCAGAACAAGAAGGCCACCAGCAACCCGGCCGGGCGCATCTTCGATTCGGTGTGGGACAGCCTCGGCACCCATGATGAATTCCCTTACGCGGCGACCACCTACCGGCTGACCGAGCACTTCCACTTTTGGAGCAAGCATTGCCGGCTCAACGCGATCGCCCAGCCCGAGCAGTTCGTCGAGATCGGCGAGGTGCTGGCGAACGAGAAGGGCATCAAGGCAGGTGACCGGGTGCGGGTGTCTAGCAAGCGCGGGCATATCGACGCGGTGGCGGTGGTGACCAAGCGGATTCGCCCGCTGCAGGTCAACAACCAGACCGTGCACCAGATCGGCATCCCGCTGCACTGGGGCTTCACCGGGGCGACCCGGCACGGCTACCTGACCAACACCCTGGTGCCGTTCCTGGGTGATGGCAACACCCAGACGCCGGAGTCCAAGTCGTTCCTCGTCAAAGTGGAGAAACTCTGATGGCCAGCCAAGACATCATCGCCCGCTCGGCCACCACCACCGTGCCGCCTTCGGTACGCCAGCAGGAGGAAGTCGCCAAGCTGATCGACACCACCAAATGCATCGGCTGCAAGGCCTGCCAGGTGGCGTGTTCGGAGTGGAACGAGCTGCGTGACGAGGTTGGCCACAACCACGGCACCTACGACAACCCCCAGGACCTCACAGCCGAGACCTGGACCCTGATGCGCTTCACCGAGCACGAGCGCGACGACGGCAACCTGGAGTGGCTGATCCGCAAGGATGGCTGCATGCACTGCGCCGACCCCGGTTGCCTTAAAGCCTGCCCGAGCCCGGGGGCGATCATCAAGCACGCCAACGGTATCGTCGATTTCAACCAGGACCACTGCATCGGTTGCGGCTACTGCATCACCGGCTGCCCGTTCAACATCCCGCGCATATCGCAGAAGGACCACAAGGCATACAAGTGCACGCTGTGTTCCGACCGGGTCAGCGTGGGGCTGGAGCCGGCCTGCGTGAAAACCTGCCCGACCGGGGCGATCGTTTTCGGCAGCAAGGACGAGATGAAGGTGCATGCCGCCGAGCGCATCGTCGACCTCAAGTCACGTGGCTACGACAACGCCGGGCTGTACGACCCGGACGGCGTCGGCGGCACCCACGTGATGTACGTGTTGCACCATGCCGACACCCCTCGGCTGTACGCCGGCCTGCCGGACCAGCCGGTGATCAGCCCGCTGGTAGGCTTGTGGAAGGGCTTCACCAAGCCGCTGGCGCTGCTGGCCATGGGCGCGGCGGTGCTGGCTGGGTTCTTCCACTATGTGCGGGTTGGCCCGCAGCGGGTCGAAGAGGACGAGCACCCCACGCCGCCTGATGACAGCGTGCACCAGGTGGACCCTGCGGTGCATGTGTACGATCCGAAGCAGCCCGGTGGGCAAGGGGAGCAACGGCCATGAACCACAACAAGCCTATCCTGCGTTACAACGCCAACGAGCGGACCAACCACTGGATTGTCGCCATTCTGTTTTTCATGGCCGGGCTGTCTGGGCTGGCGCTGTTCCATCCGGCACTGTTCTGGCTAAGCCACCTGTTCGGCGGTGGGCCGTGGACACGCATCCTGCACCCGTTCATGGGCGTGGCCATGTTCGTGTTCTTCCTCGGCCTGGTGGTGCGTTTCTGGCGCGCCAACTTCATCACCGCCAACGACCGCCTGTGGCTGCGCCGCATCGACCGGGTGATGGTCAACCGTGAAGACGGCGTGCCGCCCATTGGCAAGTACAACGCCGGGCAGAAGCTGCTGTTCTGGACGCTGCTGCTGTGCATGCTGGTGCTGTTGCTGAGCGGTGTGGTCATCTGGCGCGCGTACTTCAGCCATTTCTTCGATATCGGCTCCATTCGCCTGGCTACCTTGCTGCATGCGCTGGCGGGTTTTGTGCTCATCCTTAGCATCATTGTGCACATCTACGCCGGTATCTGGATCAAGGGCTCCATTGGCGCCATGCTGCATGGCTGGGTCAGCCGCGCCTGGGCCCGCAAACATCATGAGCTGTGGTACCGCGAGGTGACCGGCGACAAGCCCCCGGGTGATCACGGACGTAAAGAAGGATGAGTACATGAGTACGATACTCGTACCCGGGCAGATCGAGGCCTCGGCGGTGGCGCCACCCTTTTTGCACCTGCCACCCAAGGGCTTGTTCGCCCTGCGTGCCGAGCGGCTGGAGCTACTCGCTGAAGGTAATGCCCTTGGCGATTACCTGTGGCTGATCGCGCGGCTGTGCCACATCCAGCAGTGGCTTGTGGATAACCCGCCTGGTGCTTTGCCTGTGGCCGAAGACCGCCAGCGCCTGTGCATAAGTCATGGGCTGCCGCCGCTGGCAGCCGACAGCCTGGTGCGCGAAGGGCCGTGGCTGGTCTGGCTGCAGGCGTTGCTCGATCAGTTCGGTGAAGCGGCCAAAGGGCCGTTGGCCCAAGCGCTGCAGGCACTGCGCAACAGTGACGACGGCCAGCGCAAGGGTTGGGGTATCGCGTTGCTAGCAGGGCAGTTCGATGCCGTGCCGGCCGCGTTTGTGCCGTTTCTGGGCGCGGCGCTGCAAGCCGCCTGGTCCTATTGGCTGCTGGCGCTGCCGGCCTGCGAACTCAAGCCGGCGGGCAGCCTGGCCCAGTGCCCGGCCTGCGGGTCGCCGGCGTTGGCCGGTGTGGTGCGTAACCGTGGCAAGCATAACGGCCTGCGTTACCTGGCCTGCTCGTTGTGTGCCTGCGAGTGGCATGTGGTGCGGGTCAAGTGCGTGTACTGCGAGTCGAGCAAGGACCTGCGCTATACCAGCCTCGAGGATGATCGCCATGCGCCGGGCAAGGCGCCGTTGCAGGCTGAGTGTTGTCCGGGGTGCAACACCTACCTGAAGCAGCATTATCTGGAGAACGATGCCGCTGCCGAGCCGCTGGCCGATGACCTGGCCAGCCTGGCGCTGGATATCCGGCTGGATGAGGAAGGGTTTCATCGCCTGGCGCCAAACCTGCTGCTGGCGCCGGGCGGCGGGTGAGTGTCTACACTGCAAGATCGAGTCGCGCCCTTCGCGGGGCAAGCCCGCTCCCACAGAGAACTTGCTGGTTCCGAATACAGCGAAGTACCTGTGGGAGCGGGCTTGCCCCGCGAAAGGGCCAGAACAGACAACGGATTAGCTGAAGGTAGTACCTGATGTCTTCAAGCCTCGCCAACGACACCCCACGCCTGCCTTCCATCGACACCCTCCTGCGTCACCCGGCCTGCCTCCCGCTGATCGACCGCCACGGCCGCGACGCTGTGCTCGCCACCCTGCGCCAACTGCTCGACGACCTGCGCGAGCCCGCCCATCTGGGCCAACTCAGCGCCGCCGAGTTGGCCGCAGAGGTACTGCTCGGCCGCACTGGCGAGCGCCTGGCTACCCAGCAACGCAGCCAGGTCCGCCGGGTGTTCAACCTCACCGGCACCGTGCTGCACACCAACCTCGGCCGCGCCCTGTTGCCGGAAGAGGCCATCGACGCTATGCAGACCGCCGCCCGTTACCCGCTCAACCTGGAGTTCGACCTGGCCACCGGCAAGCGCGGCGACCGTGACGACCTGATCGAAGGCCTGATCCGCGAATTGACCGGTGCCGAAGCCGTTACCGTGGTCAACAACAATGCCGCAGCGGTGCTGCTGGCGCTGAACAGCCTGGGCGCGCGCAAGGAGGGCATCATCTCCCGAGGCGAGCTGATCGAGATCGGCGGGGCCTTTCGCATCCCCGACATCATGGCCCGTGCAGGCGTACGGCTGCACGAGATCGGGACCACCAACCGCACCCATGCGCGCGACTACGAGGCCGCCATCGGCCCGCGCACCGGCCTGCTGATGCGCGTGCACTGCAGCAACTACAGCATCCAGGGCTTCACGACCCAGGTGCCTACCGCCGAGCTGGCGCGCATTGCCCATCACCATGAACTGCCGCTGCTCGAAGACCTGGGCAGCGGCAGTTTGCTTGACCTTACCCGCTGGGGCCTGCCCGCCGAACCGACCGTGCGCCAGGCACTGGCAGATGGCGCCGATATCGTCACCTTCAGCGGCGACAAGCTGCTTGGCGGGCCACAAGCCGGGATCATCGTCGGGCGCAAGGGCCTGATCGCCAAGATCAAGAAGAACCCCCTCAAACGTGCGCTGCGCGTCGACAAGATCACCCTCGCCGCCCTTGAAGCGGTGCTGGCGCTGTACCGCAACCCGGACCGTCTGGCCGAGCGCCTGCCCAGCCTGCGCCTGCTGACCCGCAGCCAGGCCGAGATCCAGGCCCAGGCCGAGCGCCTGGCGCCCGAACTCAAAGCCCGCCTCGATGGGCAATGGGCGGTCAGTGTGGAGCCGGCACTGGGCATGATCGGCAGCGGCAGCCAGCCGGTAGCGCGCCTGCCCAGCGCCGCGTTGTGCCTGCGCCCGCAGGTGTCGAAGAAGCTGCGCGGGCGCAGCCTGCATGTGCTGGAGCGCGCCTTGCGCGAGTTACCAGTGCCGGTGCTGGGGCGTATCGACGACGATGCGCTGTGGCTCGACCTGCGCCAGTTGGACGATGAAGCCCAGTGGCTGGCGCAGCTGCCTGCCCTGCAACTGGGGCCGGTGCAGTGATCGTCGGTACCGCTGGCCATATCGACCACGGCAAGACGGCGCTGCTGCAGGCCTTGACCGGGCAGGCTGGCGACCACCGTCAGGAAGAACGCGAGCGCGGCATGACCATCGACCTCGGCTATCGCTATGCCGCACTGGCCGAAGGTGCGCCACTGACCGGTTTCATCGATGTGCCGGGCCATGAGCGTTTTATCCACAACATGCTGGCAGGGGCGCACGGCATCGACCTGGTGTTGCTGGTGGTGGCTGCGGACGACGGCGTCATGCCGCAAACCCGCGAGCACCTGGCGATCATCGAGTTGCTGGGCATTCCTCAGGCGTTAGTGGCGGTCAGCAAATGCGACCGGGTAGCGCCGGCGCGCCTGGCCGAAGTGCACGCGCAGATCGCCGCGCTGCTGGCGCCGGGGCCGTATGTGGGGGCCTCGCAGTTTGCACTGTCGAGCATCACAGGCGAGGGTGTGGAGGCATTGCGCCAAGCACTGCTGCGGGCGCAAGGGCGGGTGCGGCAGCGCAGTGTGCGCGGCGGTTTTCGCCTGGCCATCGACCGCGCCTTCGCGGTGTCTGGCGCCGGCGTGGTGGTCACTGGCACGGCATTGGCCGGCCAGGTCAGTGCGGGTGACACCCTGTTGTTGGGCAAGGCTGGCAAACCCGTGCGGGTGCGCGGCCTGCATGCCCAGAGCCAGGCCGCGCTGATGGCCGAAGCGGGCCAGCGGGTGGCGCTGAACATCGCTGCCGAACGGTTGGCTGTCGAACAGGTACACCGGGGTGACTGGCTGGTGCCCGAATGGCTGCACGCACCCAGCGTTCGGGTCGATATCGAGCTGACGTTGCTGGCGGGGGAAACCCGCCCGTTCGAGCATTTCAGCGCTGTGCATGTCCACCTGGGCACTCAGGATGTGACCGCCCGCGTGGCGCTGCTCGAAGGTGAGGCACTGCTGGCCGGCCAGCGCATGTTTGCCCAGTTGCTACTCAACGCGCCGCTGCAGGCCGTGCATGGCGACCGGCTGGTGCTGCGCGACCAGCGCGCCCAGCGCACGCTGGGGGGCGGCTGGGTGCTTGACCCGTTTGCGCCCAGTCGGCAGCGTCGCAGCGAGGCGCGGCTGCGCCAGTTGCAGGTGCTGCGTGATGCCGAGGGCCTGGAGCAAGCGTTACCCGCCTTGTTGGATGCCGCGCCCGCAGGGCTCGACCCGCAGCGGCTGGAGCGGCAGTTCAACCGCCTGCGTGCGAGCTGGCAGTTGCCCGCGAATGTTCTAGTGATTGCCACACGCCAGGGGCCGTTGCTATTTGCTCGTGCGACGTGGGATGCGTTGAAGCAGCAGGTGCTGGAGCGGCTGGCACTGTTTCATCAGCAGGAGCCCGACCAGCTCGGCCCGGACCGCGACCGTTTACGGCGCTTTGCTGCCTTGCCGCTGGAGCGTCCGGCGTTTGTCAGCCTGCTGGATGAATTGCTTGATGAGGGGCAGGTTGCCAGCAGCGGCCCGTGGTTGCACCTGCCCGATCACAAGGTGCAATTGAGTGAGGCCGATAACGCGCTATGGGCGCGGTTGGAACCCCGCTTGCTGGAAGGGCAGTACGACCCGCCGTGGGTGCGGACGCTGGCCAGTGAATTGGGCTGCGCCGAAACGGATGTGCGCTTGCTGATGCGCAAGCTGGCCAGGCTGGGCCTGGTGCACCAGGTGGTGCGGGACCTGTTCTACCCGGCTGCGACGGTACAGCGCATGGCCGCGCTGCTGCTTGCCCAGGTGAGTGACGCGCCGGTAGTGCAGGTGGCTGCGTTTCGCGATATGTTGGGCATCGGTCGCAAGCGCAGTGTGCAGATTCTTGAGTATTTCGACCGCATCGGCCTGACCCGCCGGGTGGCCGACCAGCGTTACATCCGCGCCGACAGCGCCCTGGCCCAGCAGCAGGCCAGGCACTGAGTTCAAGGAAGGCAATCGCGCCCGGTGGCGCGGCCGGGCTTCAAACCCGGTTGGGGACGGCAGCCGTTCCCGGGCAGGTTCGAC
>Ga0160473_100837_pt1 | contig 18398 bp, 14 predicted proteins | sample HID1975I_E11MG_FD_108217 | JGI IMG/M metagenome (GOLD analysis project Ga0160473, IMG submission 108217) | Enriched soil microbial communities from UW Madison campus, WI, USA - HID1975I_E11 MG | ecosystem: Environmental > Terrestrial > Soil > Unclassified | place: USA: Madison, Wisconsin... | reverse complement strand
GGGGATGATCGGGCACGGCATAGATCAGGCTCAGCGGCTCCTTCGAATTCATCCAGCGTTCGACGACGCGCCGGCTGAAGGTCTGGGTGATCGAATTGGTGGTGATGAAGCCGAAGCGGCGTAGCGGATTGGCTTCGCCCTTCTTCGTCGGTTTCGCGGTCAGGTGCCGCGCCGCCTCGTCCCAGAAATGCATGACGAAATCGGCGCCGCCGGGCACGTCGGGGCGGACCTTCCAGCACGCCTCGGCATAGCCGTCGCCCAGCTCGGCGCGCATATCCTTGCCGCCGATAAAGGGCGGGTTGCCGACGATGAATTCGGCCGCCGGCCATTCGGCGCGGCGGGGCCTGGCATAGACCCAGGTTTCGCGCCGCTTGGTCTCGTCGGGCACTTCCTCGCCGGTGATCGGATGCGGCTTCTTCGAGACGCCGTCCCAGACGGTGATCAGATCGCCCCGCACGTCGCGCGCCAGTTCCTTGCTGGCATAGGCGAGCAAAGCGTCCTGATGCTCGATCGTGCCATAGGCGTCGAGGATGGGCTCGGTGAGTTTATCGAGCCCGACCGTCCTGATCTCCCACTTTAAATAGCCGAGCCACAGGACGAGGTCGGCGATGGGTACAGCACGGGGATTCAGCTCAAGGCCATAAAACTGCGCCGGGCTTACCTTGAAGCGTCCCGCGCTGCGGGCCAGCTGCTGGCCCTTGGTCCAAAATTCCGGGTAGTCCTTGATGCTCTCCGGTTCACCTCCGAGCATCTGGATCGCTTCCAGCACTTCGCCTTCGAGGCGCTTCATCAGTTCGAGCGAAACGTAGAGGAAATTGCCCGTGCCGCAGGCGGGATCAAGAACCCGAGTCGTGCAGAGCTTGCGGTGAACAGGCAGCGCATCAGGAATTCGGCGATTTCGGCCGGGGCGTAGCGCTTCTCCAGCCGCTTCGCGATCTTCGCCAGCCGCTGGGCGATATCGCGCGTCACCTCGGCCGATTTGCGGGTGGGGTTCAGCGATTGCGGATCGCTCCAGATCGCGGCCAGCCGCGCCTGAACATCGCCGTCCAGCAGATCGTCCATCGACAGGCGGTACCCGTGGCGATCGGGGAAATGATCGTAATTCTTTCCCAGCCCGGAAAAGTCGGCATAGACCTCGATCACATTACCGACATCGACGATCAGCAGGAAGGGCGGATAGCCATGATCGACGGGCAACGCGCGGGCATAATCCTCCGCCTGGCGCCGCGCGGCGATCATCACCCTGTCCCAGTTCTTGGTGCCGCGTTTGGCGTGCCCCAGCTTTTGCGCAGTTTCCAGCCCGGCAAGCGCCAGTTGTTCGGTCTCCACCGACTGCTGGCGCTTCGCCGACTGTTTGGCCTCCAGGATGAAGCAGCCGCGCTTGTAGCAATCGATCCGGCCGGTCGAGCTGGTGCGGTTCGGATGGCGGAAGGTGACGTTGCGTTCGAAGACATAGTCGTTGAAGCGCGTTTCCTCGCGCGCAAATTCCGGTTGGGGCAGGCCCAGCGCGCCGGTGAGCCGTTCGACGAACAACTGGTAGTTCGACATTTCGGAGCCACCGGACGGCTTGATGTCCGCGACCAGCTTTTCCAGTTTCCCTGCACTGATTGTCGCGGTCCCCATGCCGCGACGCTAATCAGCGATCAGCAGGCAGGCCAGCCTTGATTGGAAAAATGTAGATCAATGCGGCTTCTATTTGCCTCTCAATGGAAAGCGGTCAGGCGGCAATCGGCCCCGTTTCCGTAGTCTTCGACACCGGCCGGGCGAACGTTGAACGTCGGCTCCTGACAAGAGATGCCGTTCAACGTGGCGCCTTACGAACGTCGGGAAAGTCCCCAACCTCGGCCCTCTGCCGATCCCGGTCGCTACTAGCCCCCCGAGCAGAACACAGCACGAACATCCCCCTGTCCTACATGCCCCCGCCGAGCTAGGAAACCGTCCCCCAGCCTCGCCCGGAGGAGTCGCATGTCCCGCCCCGTGCCCCGCCCGCTTCCCCCGAGCATCGCGATCCCCCGCCGCGGATCTCCGGAAAGCCCCCGCGCTACGAGCACCGCGAGCGCCTCGCGCAAGATGTCAACCAGCGCCCCGCCACGCGACACCTGTCACCTATGGGACACCCTAAAAAACTTTCGCACTAACAACGGCTTGCCGGCGTCGGCGCGCGCCTCGGTTGTCAAAACGACACATAGCCTTTGTGCGACAACCAAAAGGGGCGATATGGCGTCTGTGCGGGCGTCGGCAGGGCCGGCTCCGGCCGCGTTCAGGCGGGCATGTGGCGGCCGCGCCCTATCGCCGCTTCAGGCGCACCAGCGCCTCGTCCAGCGCGGAGAGGAAGCGCGATCGGTCGGTCTTGGAGAAGGGGGGCGGGCCGCCGATCGCCTGGCCCACCGCGCCGGCGCGCAGATCGGCCATGATCGCGCGGGTCGCGACGGCCGCGCCGATCGAGCTGGTGGTGAAGGGCTTGCCGTTCGATCCGATCACCACCGCGCCTGCCTTCAGGCAGCGATCGGCCAGCAGGATATCGGCGGTGACCACGATCGTCGCCGGCCCCGCCATCTCGGCGATGCGGTCGTCCGCCTCGTCGAAGCCGCTGCCCACCACGATCCGCTCGATCAGCGGATGGGCGGGGACGCGCAGATGGCTGTTGCTGACGATCGCGACCGGCGTCTCGTGCCGGTACGCGACCTTGTAGATCTCGTCCTTCACCGGGCAGGCATCGGCATCGACGAGGATGCGGATCATCGCGGCTTGCGGGGCCCGCCTGATCCACCTGGTCCGCCTGGCCCGCCCGATCCGCGATGCGGCTTGCCGTGCGGCCGCGCGGCATGCGGGCGGTGGCGGGTCGGCGGCGGGCCGGCGCGGCGTCCGCCGCCGCCGCCGCGTTCCAGATCGGCCGGGTTGCCCTGGAACGGTTCGATCCGGACCTCGCCCTCGCCTTCCTCATCCTGCCCGGCGGTGCGCTTGACCGCCGCCGCGAAGCGCGCCGCGACGGCGCGGGGGATCTGGAACACGGTCTCGTCGCCGCCGATGCGGATCGCGCCGACCTCGGTCTTGGTGATGTGCCCCCGGCGGCAGAGCAGCGGCAGCAGCCAGCGCGGATCGGCGTTGTGGCGGCGGCCGATGTTCATCCGGAACCACACCGTATCCTCGAAACCGGCGCGCGGGCCATCGGGCCGGGCGGGTGCGGCTGTCTGGTCGAGCAGTTCCTCCGGCGCGGGCAGCCGGGCGCGGTGCGCGCGGACCAGCGCCGCCGCGATATCCTCGGGGCTCCGCTCGGCGATCAGCCGCGCGGCCAGCGCGCGATCCTCGTCGTCGACCTCGATCGGCTGCAGCAGCGTGGCGAGCAGCCGATCGTGATCGTTGCGGCGGATGTCCTCGGGCGTGGGCGCGTTGATCCACTCCGCCGCGATGCGCGCGCCGCGCAGCATCATGTCGACGCGGCGGCGGCGCGGATAGGGCACGATCAGCACCGCGGTGCCCTTCTTGCCCGCGCGGCCGGTGCGGCCCGAACGGTGCTGCAGCGTCTCGGCATCGCGCGGCAGCTCGACATGGACGACCAGCGACAGCGTCGGCAGGTCGATCCCACGCGCGGCGACGTCGGTCGCGACGCACACCCGCGCGCGGCGATCGCGCAAAGCCTGCAGCGCGTGGTTGCGCTCGTTCTGGCTATGCTCGCCCGAAAGCGCCACCGCCGCGAAGCCGCGCTCGATCAGCGCGGCATGGAGATGGCGGACATTGTCGCGGGTCGCGCAGAACAGCATCGCCGATTCGGCCTCGTGGAAACGCAGCAGGTTGACCACCGCATTCTCGATGTCGGCCGGCGCGACGGTGACCGCCTGATAGCTGATATCGCCATGGCCGCGATCCTCGCCCACCGTCGAGATGCGCAGCGCATCCTTCTGGTAGCGCTTGGCCAGCGCGACGATCGGCTTGGGCATGGTGGCGGAGAACAGCAGCGTGCGGCGCTCGGCCGGGGTGCCGTCCAGGATCTGCTCCAGATCCTCGCGGAAACCCATGTCGAGCATCTCGTCGGCCTCGTCGAGCACCGCGACGCGCAGCGCCGACAGGTCGAGCGCGCCGCGTTCGAGGTGATCGCGCAGCCGGCCCGGCGTTCCCACCACGATATGCGCGCCCTGCGACAGGGCCCGACGTTCCTTGGACGCGTCCATCCCGCCGACGCAGGTCGCGATCCGCGCGCCTGCCTTGCCATAGAGCCACACCAGTTCCCGGCTGACCTGCAGCGCCAGTTCGCGCGTCGGCGCGATGGCGAGCGCGAGCGGGGCGGAGACGAACGGCATCCGCCCGTCCTCGCCCAGCAGCTGCGGCGCCATCGCCATGCCGAAGGCCACGGTCTTGCCAGATCCGGTCTGCGCGGAAACGATCAGATCGCGGCCGTCGGCCTCGGCCTCCAGCACGGCGGCCTGGACGGGGGTGGGTGCGGCATAGCCACGTTCGGTGAGCGCTTCGGACAGAAGCGTCGGCAGTTTACTGAAAGGCATTGCCGCCACATGGGCGCGCGGGGGGCTCCCGGCAAGCGATAGATTCGCGGCCGCCTAGGAGATTCGGGGGAGGCTGTCTCGGAAACCGGCACCGCCGGCGCGCTCAGAGCAGCGCGAGCGCCGCCAGTTCGTCCGCCAGATGCGTCGGCAGCCCGTCCAGCCCGACCGCGTCGGAAAGGTCGGCGGGAGCGTCCTCGTCAGTCAGATAGCGCCAGCCCTGATGCGCCCGCTTCGGCTGCGCACGCACCAGAACCACCTTGGATTCCAGCCGGATCAGCGTGCGGCGGCCATCGGGTGCATCGGTGAAACCCAGGATCGTCTGCCGCGCTGCCAGCCGATGCGCGAGGATCCAGTAGAGCGAGCCGCCGATCAGCTCGGCATCGCGCTTGGGGCGATAGCGGGTATGGATGGTGACCTCGCCCGTCCCGCCATCCTCGGCGCTCCAGCCGCGCAGATCCTCGACCGAGCTACACCCGACCGCGACCTTGGTCAGGTGAAGCCGCCCCGCCCCAACATCCGCCGCCTTCCCCTCCATCGCGGTCAGCCGCTGATCCCGGTCGCGGTGGCGAGGCCCAGGAAGGCGAGGAAGCCGATCGAATCGGTCGTCATCGTCACGAATACGGAGGAGGACACCGCCGGGTCGGCCCCCGCGCGCTCCAACGTCACCGGCACCAGTACGCCGGCCAGCCCCGCGATCACGATGTTGAACAGCATCGCCGCCGCGATCACCCCGCCCAGCTGCGGGTTCATGAACACCAGCGAGACCCCGATCCCGATCACCGCCGCCACCGTCAGCCCGTTGAGCAGCGCGACGCGGATCTCGCGCACGATCGTGCGCAAAGTGTTGGACTGGGTCAGCTGGTTGGTGGCGAGCGCGCGGACGGTGACCGCCATGGTCTGCGTGCCGGCATTGCCGCCCACCCCCGCCACGATCGGCATCAGCGTCGCGAGCGCCACCATCTTGGCGATCGTGCCCTCGAACGCGCCGATGATCGTGGACGCGACCAGCGCCGTGCCGAGATTGGCGATCAGCCAGCGGACGCGCGTGCGATAGCTGTCGAGCACCGGCTCGTTGATATCGCCCTCGCCCGCGCCGGACAGCCGCAGGATATCCTCGCCGGCCTCTTCCTGGATGATGTGCAGCACGTCGTCGACGGTGATCATGCCGACCAGCCGGCCGGTCTGGTCGATCACCGCGGCCGAAATCAGCGCGTATTTCTGGAAGCGGAGCGCCACTTCCTCCTGGTCCATGTCGACCGGGATCAGCGTCTGTTCGCGCTGCATCACGTCGGAAATGGAAATGCCGCGCGGGGTGCGCAGGATCCAGCTGAGCTGGCAGGTGCCGATCGGGTGATGCCCCGGGTCGACCACGTAGATTTCCCAGAAATCGGTGGTCAGATTGGGATGGTCGCGCAGGAAATCGGTCACCTGGCCGACGGTCCAGTGCTCGGGCACGGCCACCAGCTCGCGCTGCATCAGGCGGCCGGCGGATTCCTCGGGATAGGACAGCGCTTCCTCGATCGCGGCGCGATCGTCGGGGGAAAGCGCGCGCAGCACCGCGCGCTGGTCGTCCTCGTCCAGTTCCTCGATGATCGCGACCGCGTCATCGGTGTCGAGCTGGGTCGCGATCTCGGCAACCTCATGCGGTGCCAGCGAGGCCATCAGCTCGTCGCGAACCCAGTCGTTCATTTCCGACAGGACGTCGCCGTCAAGCTTTTCCGCCAGCGCCGCCGCCAGCGGCCGGCGCGCTTCCGATGGCACGAGCTCGAACAGATCGGCGATGTCGGCCGGGTGCAGCGGCTCGACCAGCTCGCGCACGCCCTCCTCGTCACCCGTATCGAGGCGCGTGATCACCGCGCTCACGAATTCGGGCTTGAGCCGGTCGTCCTCGTCCAGCTCGTCGATGCGCTCGATTTCGGGCGCGTCGTCGGTTTCGATCTCGCTCATCGGACGCTCCCTCACTATCGGCCGATCTAGCGCCTTACGCGAATCCGGGCAGGATGGAATTCCCCCGTTCAGGGAATTCGATCCTCGCCACGCCCATGCTAAGCGCGTGGCCACGACAGAAGTTCAGGGAGTTTCCATGCGTATCACCGGATCGATCCGCGCCGCCATGCTGATCGCCACCGCGCTCGCCACGCCGCTCGCGGCCCAGACCGCGACAGCCCAGACCGCGACAGGCCAGACCGCGACAGGCCAGACCGCGACAGGCCAGACCGCGCCCGAGCCCGTCTTCACCGCCGCCGGCATGCGCGGCCATGTCGCCTTCCTGGCCGACGACGCGCTGGAAGGGCGCGGCACCGGCACGCGCGGCTATGACATCGCGGCGCGCTACGTCGCCACCCAGTTCGATCGGCTCGGGCTGAAACCGGCGGGCAATGCGGTCGGGACCGACTGGTTCCAGCCGATCCGCTTCCAGGAACGCAGCTTCGGCCCTGCCGGCGCGAGCCTGAGGCTGACCGGCCCCAACGGCACGCAAAGCTGGAAGAACGGCACCGCGATCATCACCCGACCCAGCCCCTTCGAGGCCAATGCCGCGTTCGAGGCACCCGTCGTCTTCGCCGGCTTCGGCCTCGACAAGCGCGATCTCGGCTTCGACGATTATCGTGGGCTCGACGTGAAGGGAAAGATCGTCGCAGTCCTCGCCGGCTTCCCCAAGGGCACCAACAGCGAAATCGGCGCGCATCTGAACGCCGAAAAGGCGAAGATGGCCGAGGCGCGGGGTGCGATCGCGATGATCACCGTGCCCACCGCCGAATATGCGAAAGCGTTCCCCTGGTCGACGCTGATGCAATACGCCACCGTCCCGCGCGTCAGCTTCCTCGATCCCGACGGCAAGCCGCATGTCGATGCCCCGGGCATTCGCGCAGGCGCCACGCTCGACACGCCCGCGGCCGAAGCGCTGTTCGCCGGTGCAAAGCGCAGCCTGGCCGACGTTCTGGCGGAAGCCGACCGCAGCGGCGGCAAGCCGAAGGGCTTCGCGCTCGCCACCCGCGCCCGCTTCCAGATCGCCACCGCCTACAAGGATATCACCAGCCCCAACGTCGCCGCCGTGCTGCCGGGATCGGACCCGAAGCTGGCGGGTGAGTATATCGTCGTGATGGGCCACCTCGATCATCTCGGCATCCGGCCGGAGAAGGAAGGCGACACCATCTACAACGGCGCGCTGGACAACGCCGCCGGTGTCGCCACCGTGCTGGAAGTAGCGCGCGCCTTCGCCGAGGCACCAACGAAGCCCAGGCGATCGATCCTGTTCCTGGCGGTCACCGCCGAGGAGAAGGGCCTGCTCGGCGCGAGCTATTTTGCCGAGCATCCGACCATTCCCGCGGACGGCATCGCCGGTGTCGTCAATCTGGACATGCCGCTGCTGCTCTACGACTTCCAGGACGTCATCGCCTTCGGTGCCGAGCACTCGACGCTCGGTCCGCAGGTCGCGGCGGCGGCCTCGTCGCTCGGCGTCACCCTTGCGCCCGATCCGACGCCCGAAGAGGGCATCTTCACCCGATCCGACCATTATGAATTCGTGAAGAAGGGCGTGCCCGCCGTCTTCCTCGTCACCGGCTATGGCGGAGAAGGCCGCCGGCATTGGGAGGATTTCCTCAAGAGCCGCTACCACCAGCCCAATGACGATCTCGCGCAGGCGATCGACTGGAACGCCGCCGGCAAGTTCGCGCGGATCAACTATCTGATCGCGCGGGACATCGCCGACGATCCCGCGCGGCCGATGTGGAACAAGGGCGATTTCTTCGGCGATACCTTCGCACCCGGAAAACCGCGCGCCGGCAGGTAAGCCCGCTCAGCCGGTCCGCAACCGCCGCGCATTGCCCGTGGCGCGTTTGTGGACCGGCGCCATCGCCCGCCCCGGCGCCGCGATCGCGCGTTCGATCACGCGGGACGATCGCTTCATGACCGTCGAGACCTCGGTCGGCGACGCGGGCCTTCCCGTCATCGCGATGCGCGTCATCGCCTGCCAGTTCGCCATGGTATCCGCCTGCATGATCCGCCAGTCGTCGACCATCGCGGCGGATGCGCGCGAGAAGGCCTCGAACTTCTCCGGCGCCATCCGGCCGAGTTCGCGATAATCGCCGTTGAGCGGATCGCGACAGGCATCGCCGATCATGCCGCACCGCTTCTGCACCACCGCCCCGGCGGCCGCCGTCATCTCGCCGAGCTTCCACCCCGCATCGAGCATCGCCGCCCCGTTCCGCCACGCCGTCATCCAGATATCGAAAGGCGTCATCGCGCTGCTCCCTGTGCCAGTCCGCGACCTCAACGAAGCGCGGGGCAATGCGAGCCACGGGATAATGCCATCTGGGACAGCGCGGGCGATTACCCGCCCCGTGCCTGCTTCTCGCGCGATATCAGCTTGTCGATCGCATCCGGCACGAAGCGTTCGGCAAACCCCGCGAAGAACGCGACCACCATCATCCGATGCATATCAAACGAATGGCAGAAGCCGACACCCTTTCCGATCGTGGCAAGTCCGCCTTTCATCGAAGTACTACATTCTTCCGGAGCGGGCACCGGCAGGATCTTTAGACCGACACCCAGTTCCCCCGTAACGCCACCGGCGATCAACAGATAGGCGAGCAGCGCGAAGACCCCGCCGCTCAGGATCGATATGGCGACGCTCTGCCGCCCCGCGCTCAGCGCGGTGATCTCGTTGAAGGGATCGCCCTGCAGGACATTCTGGCGCGCGATGTCCTGGAACTTGCGCCCGATGCTCACGAACGCCCCGAGCAGGCCCATCAGGAACACCAGCGCCAGCCCCGGTGCCATACCGACGTCCGTCGGCAGGGGCATTCCTGCATTTCGCTCGACCAGCCAAACCCTCCAGCCGCCCGGCATCGGCGTCGAAAACACCGCTATCACGAGCGCCACGAGCGCGGAAACCGCCATGGCCCGCGTCAGCAGCCACCATTTGATCGAAGCCAGCGTCTGTTCGCGCTGAACGTTCATTACATAGAGCTGTTGCATGTAGTTGGTCAGATTGATCAGGTCCGCCCGGACGGCACGGATGTTCAGAGCACTTCCCTTGTCGGTCGATGCAGGCAGCGACGCCTCATAGGCGGCGTCGGCACGGGCCGGCGCAATCCGTTTGAAGCGTTCGATCAGCAACCAGCGTCGGGCCATCAGCACGTCGTCCGGCAGTGCCGCCAAAAGCTGTGCGTCGATATCCAGCAGGGCCTCGAACCTGCGGGACGTATCGCGGATGGCCTTCGCTTCGCAGAAGCGCCTGAACAGCAGCCGCAGGAGAACACTGGGATATACGTAAAGCACGGCCTGCAGCAACATTCCGATGCCCCGGCCATAGGCTTCGACCAAGCCCTGTTCGTACCGACGCATGAATTCGGGCGCATTGCCGGGCTCGCCGACAATGAGCCGCTCTAGCACCGGGCCACGCTGACGCTGTCGCCGGATCTCCTGCCGTTCCGCCAGTAGCCATTGCTGACGCAAGGCGCTGGCGCGCGACCGAACCGACTTCCAGAATTCGCTGACCCAGCCCACGCGCGCCTCCCCCACGGATGGCAAGCGAAAACGCGATTCTCACATCGCCAAGACCTACCATGGCCGTCGACCGCCTCCTCCCCGATCATGGTCCATTGTGGAGGGTCCGCACCGCATCTACAGGCTGTCCCCGGGAATCAACGGAGCATCTATGGCTACGGGACTGGTCGCGCTGCTGGATGACATTGCCGGCATCACCAAGCTGGCGGCGGCATCGCTGGACGATGTCGGCGCGGCGGCGGGGAAGGCGGGCGCGAAAGCGGCGGGCGTGGTGGTGGACGATGCCGCCGTCACCCCCAGCTACGTCACCGGCTTCACCCCCGATCGCGAACTGCCGATCATCGCGAAGATCGCGGTCGGCTCGCTACGCAACAAGCTGCTGATTCTGCTGCCGATCGCTATGCTGCTCAGCGCCTTCGCGCCCTGGGCACTGACGCCGTTGCTGATGGTCGGCGGTGCCTATCTCTGCTTCGAGGGCGCCGAAAAGGTGCTCGAACTGTTCGGCGAGCATGACGAGGCGGCCGAGGAAGCCGCCGAGGGTGATCCCGCCACGCTGGAGAAGGAGAAGATCTCGGGCGCGGTCCGCACCGATTTCATCCTCTCGGCCGAGATCATGGCCATCGCGCTCGCGGATCTTTCGGACAACCCCTTCGTCACGCGGGCGCTCGCGCTGGCGGCGGTCGGCATCGTGATTACCATCGCGGTCTACGGCGTGGTCGCGCTGATCGTGAAGATGGACGACATCGGCCTCCATCTCGCCAGGAAGCCCAGCGCCATCGCCCAGGCCGTGGGACGCGGCCTGGTGCGCGGCATGCCGATCGTCATGAGCGCGCTGGGCACCATCGGCACCGCCGCGATGATCTGGGTCGGCGGCGGCATCATCGTCCATGGCATGGAGGTGTTCGGTTTCGCGGCGCTCCCGCACGCGATCCATCACGCGGCCGAGGTCGCCGGCCAGTCAGCGCCCGTCGCGGGCGGCGTGGTCGCCTGGATCGTCAACGCGATCGGCGCGGGCATCGTCGGGCTGGTGCTCGGCGGCGTGATCGCGCTGGTCGTCCACCGGATCAAGCATCGCCACTGATCGCGACCCGCCCGGGCCGGGCCATCGCTCACGCAAGCGCGACGCTCGGCCCCGCTTCCGCGCGACGGGCAAGGCGAAACCCGCGAAAGCTGGCCTTCCAATCCTTCCTCCATGCCTTTTCGTGGAAGAAGAAGGCGACCGCGTTGACCAGGGGATCGATCAGCGCAATCCCGCCCGCGATCTTCGCCGATCCGGTCATCACATAGGCGACCGTGAAGCCGATCATCAGGTGGATGGCGAGATAGGTTCCGGTCTTGATCAGATCACGGGTCATGACGGACGGTCCTCAATTGCGAATTAAATGCTTATGCAAATCATTCGCAATTGAGTCCAGCGCAGCCTTTTCGCTTCAGTGATCGACCCGCTCGCTCAACGGCGGTCGCGACGAGGATCGGTCAGGCGGTGCCCACCGCCTCGGCGATGCTGCCGAAACCATCGCGTGCCATCAGCGCGGGCAGTTCCGAAGTGATCCGCCGCGCCAGCCCCGGCCCTTCATAGACCATCGCCGAATAGAGCTGGAGCAGCGTCGCCCCCGCGCGGATCCGCGCCCAGGCGTCCTCCGCCGAATCGATCCCGCCCGCGCCGATCAGCGGCAGGCGGCCGCCGGTCGCCTTGCGGAAATCGCGCAGCCGCTCGATCGCCATCGCCCGCAGCGGCCGGCCCGAAAGCCCGCCCGATTCGCCGCCATGCCGCGACTTGAGCGGCGGGCGCGATATCGTCGTGTTGGTGACGATCAGGGCGTCGATGCCATGGCCGATCGCGACGGCCGCGATGTCATCGATATCCGCAGGCTGTAGATCAGGCGCGATCTTCAGGAACACCGGCGGCCCCTTCGGCCCGCGCGCGTCGCGGACGGCAGACAGCAGGTCCGCCAGCGCACCGCGATCCTGCAGCGCGCGCAAGCCCGGCGTGTTGGGCGAACTGACGTTGACCGTCAGATAGTCGCAGACATCCGCCATCATCCGCACGCCGGTCACGTAATCGGCGATGCGGTCGGCGGCATCCTTGTTCGCGCCGATGTTGACGCCCACGATCCCGCGCCGCCGGTCGCGCGACGCCAGCCGGCGATGCGCGGCGGGCTGGCCCTGGTTGTTGAAGCCCAGCCGGTTGATGACCGCGCCGTCCTCCTCCAGCCGGAACAGCCGGGGGCGCGGGTTGCCGACCTGCGGCTGCGGAGTCACCGTGCCGACCTCGACATAGCCGAAGCCCAGCCCCAGCACCGCATCGGGCGCCTCGGCATTCTTGTCGAAACCGGCGGCAAGGCCGAGCGGATTGGGGAATTCCAGCCCCGCGACGGTCACCGCGAGGCGCGGATCGGAAGGCGGCACGCGGCGCAGCGGGGACAGCTTGAGCGCCGAAAGGGCATAGCCATGCGCCGTTTCGGCATCGATGCGAAACAGCAACGGTCGGAACGTCGAATAGAGGGTCATATCGCGCCCTATGGCAGCAGCGTCGCGCGACCGCTAGGGTCCGCTCATAACCTCCTGACGGAGCTCGACATGATCCGCTCGCTTCTGCTCGCCACGGCCGCTCTCGCCGCCTTCCCCGCGATCGCGCAGACACCGCCGCCCGCCACCGCCACGCCAGCGCCCGCCGCGCAGACCCCCGATGCCCAGATCCCCGATGCGCAGCTCGCGCGCTTCTTCCAGGATTTCGACGCTGCCGAGCTCGACCGATCCCCCCTGTCCAAGGCCTATCGCGGCATCCGCGACGAGGATTACGGCGAGTGGGACGACATGTCCGAAGCCGCCCAGCTGCTCGACCACCAGGCCGATGTCGCCGCGCTGGAGGAGATGCGCTCGCGCTTCGGCAAGACGGCGCTCAGCCCCGCCTCGAAACTCAGCTACGACCTGTTCGAAAAGATGATCGAGCGCCGCTCCAACGCGTTCCGCTTCCGGCAGTACAGCTATACCTTCGACCAGATGAACGGCGCGCAGAGCGACCTGCCCGCCTTCCTGATCAACATCCACAAGGTCACGAACAAGGCCGATGCCGAGGCCTATGTCGCGCGGCTGAAGGGATTGGGTCCGGCGCTGGACCAGGTGCTGGCGGTTTCCGCCCGCCGTGCGGACAAGGGCATCACGCCGCCCCGCTGGGTCTATCCCTATGTCATCGACGACGCCCGCAACGTCGTCTCCGGCTTCCCCTTCACGAAGATCATGACCGAGGCCCCCCTCTACGCAGACCTCAAGGCGAAGGTCGCCGCGCTCGGCATCCCGCAGGCGGAAAAGGACGCGCTGCTCGCCGCCGGCACCGATGCGCTGCTGACCGGGGTCCGCCCCGCCTATCTGCGCGTCATCGCCGAGATGGAACGCCAGCAGAAACTCGCCGGCACCGACGATGGCGTTTGGCGCTTCCCCGATGGCGCCGCCTATTATGCCGAGCGGCTCGCGAACTACACCACCACCGGCTACACCCCCGCCAAGATCCACCAGCTCGGCCTCGACAACGTCGCGCGCATCCATGGCGAAATGCGCGAGATCATGCGCAGGACCGGCTTCAAGGGCGATCTTCAGGCCTTCTTCGCCTTCATGCGCAGCGACAAGCGCTTCTACGCCAGCAACGACCAGGCCGGCCGCGACGTCTATCTTGCGGAGACCGAGAAGGCGAAGCAGGCCGTCACCGCCAAGCTGCCCCAATGGTTCGGCACGCTGCCCCAGGCCCCGCTGGTCGTGAAGCCCGTCGAACCCTTCCGCGAGAAATCGGCCGGCAAGGCGTTCTATCAGGATCCCGCGCCGGACGGGTCGCGCCCCGGCACCTATTACGTCAACCTCTACGACATGGCGGAAATGCCGCTGTTCGAGCTCGAGGCGCTGTTCTACCACGAGGGCATTCCCGGCCATCACCTTCAGCTCGCCATCCAGACCGAGCTGAAGGACATCCCCGCCTTCCGCCAGTTCGGGGACGTCACCGCCTATACCGAGGGCTGGGGGCTCTATGCCGAAAAGCTGGGCAAGGACATGGGGCTCTACGAAGACCCCTATCGCGATTTCGGGCGGCTCCAGCTCGAACTGCACCGCGCGATCCGGCTCGTCGTCGATTCGGGCCTGCACGACAAGAAATGGACGCGCGAACAGGCGATCAAATATGTCGAGGACAATTCCGCCGATGCGCCGGGCGGCATCGTCAAGGCAATAGAGCGTTATATCGTCTTCCCTGGACAAGCGACCGCCTATCTCGTCGGCAGGCTCAAGATCAGTGAACTTCGCGCCAAGGCGGAAAAGGCTTTGGGCGACAGATATGATGTGCGCGGCTTCCACGATGCCGTGCTCCGCAACGGTCCGGTGCCGCTCGATGTCCTGGAGAAGCTGGTCGACGACTGGATCGCCTCGCGCAAGCGAAGCTGACAACGTTTGTCTTTTTTTGCGTGTGCGACGCAATTCACCGCGATTTGCGAACAGATGTCGATTCCGTCCAATACCCTCGATTGACCCCTGTCTAGCGGAACCACGCGACCCGAAGGTTCTCGGACATGTTCCGACAACCTTTTCCTTGACGGCCCGGCCGAAAAATTCGGCCGGGCCGCTTTTTTTGAAACATTCACCACGCTATGGCACTTTGGTGGGTCGCACCACGGACAAGGTCGGTAGCATGCGTTGCTCGGTGACCAATGGCTGCTTGGGACGTGCGGAAGCGTAATGTTCTCGCTCGACTATTTCGCGCCTGCGGAAGATTTGCGCCCGTATATCTCATCCTATTATCTGTTTAGGTCGGATCTTCCGCAATTGGCGGATGTCACCCGGGCCGACCTCGGCCAGATGCGCTTCATGCTCTCCGGTCGCGGCAGCTTTGCCTTCACCGATGGTGTGGCGGTGCCGGTGCCGCCGGTCTGCGTCATAGGCCCGACGCTCGCGGCAGCGCGCTTCGCCAGTCTCGATCCGCTCGTGGTCTTCGGGATCAGCATCCGGCCGGCCGGCTGGGCGATGCTGATGCGCGTGAACGCGGCCGAACTGTCCGATGGGCTGATCGACGCGCGCGGCATGTTCGGCGTGCTCATCGACGACGTCCACGACGCGATGGCCAATGCCCGCACGGTGGAGGAGATGCTCTCGATCGCCAATGTCGGCATGCGCGCGCTGGTGACCGGGCGTCAGGATCCGCACCTCTGGTTTACCGAACTGACCGACGCCTGGCTCAGCGGCGCGCTTTCGCCGTCGATCGATTCGCTGATCCGGGAGGCGGGGCTGTCCGCCCGGCAGGTCGAGCGGCTGGCGGGGCGCTTCTACGGCGCGCCGCCCAAGCTGGTCGCGCGCAAGTATCGCGCGCTGCGCACCGCCGTCCGGCTCGCGACCGATCCCGGCGGCTGGCGCGACGCGGCCGGCGACGCCTTCTACGAACCGTCGCATTTCATCCGCGAGGTGAAGCGCTTCACCGGGCTCACGCCCAGCCAGCTGGTCGATCTGCCACCGCCGGTGATGCGCCTGACGTTCGAACGCCGCCGCGCCGCCGCGCACATGCCCCTGCTCGCCGCGATCAGCTGACCGCGATCGACCAATCATCCGTTGCGGTTGACCAGATAGGCGTAGGCCGATTCCATATCCAGCGGCCGCGCGAAGTAGTAACCCTGCCCATGGGTGCAGCCGAGCGCACCCAGCGTCTGCGCCAGTTCGACCGTCTCGACGCCCTCGGCAGTGGTATCCATGCCCAGCGCATCGGCCAGGCCCAAGATTGCGCGGACGATCGCCACCGAGTCGCGGTTGGCCAGCATGTCGGTCACGAAGCTGCGGTCGATCTTGAGCATGTCGATCGGCAACCGCTGCAGATAGGCGAGGCTGGAATAGCCGGTGCCGAAATCGTCCATCGCGATCCGCGCGCCGAGTTCCTTCAGCGGGTGCATGATCCGCGCCGCGCGCTCTGGATCGCTAATGATCGCACTTTCCGTCAGTTCAAGCGTCAGCCGTTCGCCCGAAAGCCCGGCGCTCGCCAGCACATCGGCGACCACGCTGCAGACGTCATCGCGCGCTATCTGGATCGCCGATACGTTGACGCACATGCTGATCGGCAGCGCCCGGCCCGCCCTCGCGTCCCAGTCCGCCATCGTCCGCGTCGCCGCTTCGAGCGCCCAGCGCCCGAGCGGCATGATGAGCCCCGACTCCTCGGCCACGGGAATGAAGTCCGCCGGCGAGATGAAGCCGCGCTCGGCATGCGTCCAGCGCGCCAGCGCCTCGAACTTGGCGACCTTGCCGGTCGCCAGGTCGATCAGCGGCTGATAGGCCAGCGTCAGTTCGCGCCGCTCGATCGCGCGGCGCAGTTCGGTCTCCAGGCTGAAACGCTCGCGCGCCTGCACCGCCTGCGCCTGCTGATATACCTCGATCCGGCCCGACGCCTTGGCGCGCTTGAGCGCGAACTGCGCGTTGCGGACGATCTCCTCGGCATCGGGCACGCCCTCGCCCAGATAGGCGCAGCCGACCGCGCAATCGATCCGCACTTCCTCGACATCGGCAAGGCGGAAGGGCGAGGACAGCGCCCGGCGGATGCGCTCCGCCGCCTGCAGCGCATCGGCCGGCCCCTCGCTGATTCGCAGCAGGATCGCGAATTCGTCGCCTCCGATCCGGGCCAGCCGGTCGCCCGCGCGCAACGCCGAAAGCAACCGGCGCGCGACCGTGATGATCAGCTCGTCGCCCGCGATCGCGCCCATGCATTCGTTGACCCGGCTGAAACGCGTCAGGTCGACGACCAGCACCGCATGGCTCATGCCGGGGCCTTCGCTGCCGCTCGCCGCTTCGAGCACCGCCTCGACCGTCTCGATGAAGACCACGCGATTCGGCAGGCCGGTCAGGCTGTCATGAGACATCTCCGCGCGCAGCGAGCGCTCGGTCTCGACCTCGGCGGTGCGATCCACCATCGCGATGATGCAACGCCGGTCGTCCGGGCGCGATGTCTGCAGTTCGGAAATCGTGATCGTGAAATACCGGCCGCCGATCAGGCTGCCGTCATGCCAGTCGAAGCTCGTGCTCGTCTTGTCGCCGGACAGGAACATGTCGAGCGCGCGTCCCATCCGTTCCGGCGCGAACAGCGGGATGGAAAGCAGCGGAGCCGGCATCTGGGTATTGAGCTGGCCGCACAGCCGCTTGAAGGCATCGTTGGCGGCGAGGATCACGGGCGCGCCATGCCGGCTCTGGTGGAAGAACGCGGCGGGGATCGGCAGCGATGCCAGGAAAGACTGGCGAATCTGGTCGACCTGCTCTGCCGTCAGCACCATCGGCACGGCCGCTCCATGGGGCACGATCTGGCCGCCGGGCACGGGAACCAGCAACGGCTTGGTTCCCGTGCCCGCCATCGATCCGATTTTCGATTCTGCGGCCTGCATGAAGCCCGTCTATCGGCAATCCGTTAATTCAAGATTGCCCGTGGCTTATTTCGCAGCATGCTTATTTAGGCGCGCGGTAGAAGCGGTTGTCGCGCGGGAAGCCGTTGGGCGGCATCCGCCCGCCCGCACCGCGCGCCGTGCGCCACGGCGTCAGGTCGGCCTCGGTCCGCACCCGCCCGCTGTCCCCGCCCATCGGCCAGGAAAGCCCGTCAGCGAATCGGAAGGCGATCGCGTCCGAAAGGCCGCCGTCGCGATAGCGCTGCAACGTCACACCCTGCCCGCGCGTCATTTCCGGCAGCTCGCCGATCGGGAAGATCGCCAGCTTGCGGTTGTCGCCGATCACCGCGACATAATCGGCGTCGACAGGAATCGGGTGGACCAGCTTCAGCCGCTGGCCCGGCCGGGTGTTCACCACCTGCCGGCCCTTGCGGGTTTCGGCGACCACATCCTCGGCCTTCGCCACGAAACCGCGCCCGTCGCTCGACGCGAGCAGCAGCCTTGCCCCCGCCGTGGCAGGCAGCAGCGCCAGGATCGGCGCCTCTCCCTCGATATCGACCATCAGCCGCACCGGCTCGCCGAAACCGCGCCCGCCGGGCAGCTTGTCGGCGGCGAGCGTGTAGAATCGGCCGCCCTCGGTCGCCAGCAACAGCTTGTCCGTCGTCTGCGCGTGAAAGGCGAAGGCCGGGCCATCGCCTTCCTTGAACTTCAGCGCATCGGTGCTGCCGAGATCGACATGGCCTTTCATGGCGCGCAGCCAGCCGCGTTGCGACATGATCACCGTGATCGGTTCGCGCTCGATCATCGCCTCCAGCGGGATCGCGCGCGCCGGTGCCGCCTCCTCGATCGTCGTCCGCCGCCGGCCGAGCACCGTTTCCGGGCCATAGCGATCGCGAACCTTGCCCAGGTCGCGCTTCAGCCGGGTGCGCTGGCGCGCGGGCGAATCGATCAGCGCGATCAATCCCTTGCGCTCGTCGTCCAGCGCATCGCGCTCCTTGCGGAT
>Ga0160473_100829_pt1 | contig 18488 bp, 18 predicted proteins | sample HID1975I_E11MG_FD_108217 | JGI IMG/M metagenome (GOLD analysis project Ga0160473, IMG submission 108217) | Enriched soil microbial communities from UW Madison campus, WI, USA - HID1975I_E11 MG | ecosystem: Environmental > Terrestrial > Soil > Unclassified | place: USA: Madison, Wisconsin... | reverse complement strand
GAAGCTTTGAAGAAATAATTAAGCTTTATCTTTTTTCAGGATTTGTAAAAAAGTATAAACGTAGCAACCCACACATACAGCAAATAAACTTTCCAGCAAAGCGAAAACAGCCATAATCGACGTAAGTATAATTGCTGCTGTTGCAAAATTAAATATCAATGTTGCGGTAATCAATAGGCAAAAAATAAAGCCTAAGGTTGCCGCAAATTTTTTAGGGGCTAAATCTGTCATTTTTGGATTTAGATTCATTGCTTTTGAGATTTTAATGGCTGAAAATTTCAATAAACTTAATTTGCCATTGGTAAATGCCCTCATCCCAAAATCGAATGTAAGAAATAATATTGCCCAATAATTTGAAAATGTAATGCAGCAAATTGCAATTATTGCAACCACAAACGCAATAATCCTCACAGCATTTTCATTAATTCTTTCTACCGAAATTGGGCAAGATAATTCCATTGACTCTTAATTTATCGTGAAATTAGAAATCTCAGTCGGTAATTGAAACATTTTAATATTTTTACGTTTGACCAAACAGCTCATTACTTCATTACCAATTCCTATTAACATGCAATATAAAAATGTTCTCGCCATTGCACTCATCATCTCGATTGCTGTGATCTCTTCCTGTCAAAACCGGGAGAAAGAACTCGATCAGGTGATACAGACTAAATTCAACCAGGCAATTATCGACGATTTACCCGCTTATAAGAGATTAAATGATCTTATTGTAGACAATATAGACACGATTGTTAGTTTTAGAAAAGCCCAGATTGAACATCCTGAACGAGCTGACAGATTTGATTTTCTACACGATAACGAAGCAGAAAACAATTTTATTCAAAATGATATCAACTTTAACAATATGCCGGCCTTTATTCTTCCAAAAATGGATAGCGCATTTTCATCCATTAAGAAAGGGAAAATAAGTGGCTTTAGCATTCATGCTAATGGGATGATTGACATGTCAGTAGAACATACCTTTAATGAAAAAACCAATTGCGACACTTATAGCAGTTTGGTTTGGCACATGCCAGAAAACCTACCAATTGATTTAACTGCAAAGGATACGGTGCTCACTAACGAATGCAGATACATTGTTCACGTAATGAAACGAGGAAACCCATAACGATATTTGTTTAAAATAAGAGCCATTTATTTCTAGTCAATAAATTATTTCATTAACCTTGTAAAATTCATTCCTATATTTATTAAATAAGTTACGCACTAAAAATATAGAATGGATAATTCCGAAAGACTGAACCTGCTTCTAGTTAAGCTGGAAAATTTATTGCTCAGGCAGCAAGGTTTTGAAGCAGAAATAGAGGCTTTGAAGCAAGAAGTCAGGACTTTGCAATCGCCGGGCACTAGCTTTACTCCACCTTCAGCACCTGTTTCTGAGCCAATTATCGTACCACCTCCAAGAAATACCCCACCGCAGGCTGTAGCAACCCAAAGTGTTTCACAGCCAGCACCAAATCCCTTTCCTCCTGTTCAAAATCCACCACAAAATAATTTTGCAGATCGGTTTAAACGGGAAAACATGGTCAAATCTGATTTTGAAAAGTTTATCGGCGAGAACCTGATTAGCAAAATCGGTATACTGATTTTAATTTTAGGTGTAGCGATTGGCGCAAAATATGCCATCGACCATGATATGATCAGTCCACTAACACGGATTGTTTTAGGTTATGCGGTTGGCGCAGGGTTAATGGCTTTTGCCATCAAACTAAAAGAAAAATATGAAAATTTTTCGGCAGTTTTAGTGAGTGGAGCCATTGCTATCATGTATTTTATTACTTATGCAGCCTACGATTTTTATTCACTGATTCCACAAGCCCTGGCTTTCGTATTAATGGTTGTGTTCACTTCGTTTACAGTTGTTGCCGCGATAAAATACAACAAACAGATTATTGCACACATCGGTCTGGTTGGCGCCTACGCGGTTCCTTTTTTATTAAGTGATGGATCAGGAAAAGTAGGCGTGTTATTTACCTACATGGCCATCATCAATATTGGCATCTTAATTTTAAGTTTTAAAAAGTACTGGAAACCGCTGTTCTATGCCTCCTTTGGTTTAACATGGATGATTTTTTTAGCCTGGAGGCTCGACCTTGGCAACAACAATAACTATTTTGCCTTATCATTGCTGTTTTCAACCGTTTTCTTTATTATATTTTATATTACAAACCTGGCTTATAAGGTAACCAAGAAAGAAATTTTTGGCTTCAGCGATGTGGTGATTATACTTTTAAACTCCTTTGTTTATTACGGAGTTGGTTATCTCATCCTATCGCAAAATAAAAATAGTGTTGAATTATTGGGCTTATTTACATTGGCCAACGCAGTAATTCATTTCATCGTGAGCCTGATTATCTATAAAAAAGAACTTGCTGATAGAAACTTATTCTATTTGATTTTGGCAATGGTGATTACTTTTATCACGATGGCCGTTCCTGTTCAATTAGATGGCGGTTGGGTAACAATTTTCTGGACGATAGAAGCCGCTGTACTGTTCTACGTTGGAAGAGTAAAAGGCATCGCCATTTATGAAAAACTTTCTTTCCCGCTAATATTTTTGGCTTTATTAAGCTTACTACAAGATTGGGAAATTTATAACTGGTATTATTATGGAGGAGAGCCGCAGGATATGCCGATTTTGAATGTTGGTTTTTTAACCGCTTCTATTTTTATAATTAGCTTCATCTGGATGTTAAATATTAATAAATTAAAGACAGAAAAGCCATCTGAATGGCCATGGATGAGGCAAATAGTAAATTACGGAATTCCAACAATCCTACTGGCTGTTATCTATTTTACTTTTAGAATTGAGATTTGTAAATACTTCAATTACCTATCACAATCTACCAGAATCGCTCTTCACCAGAGAATCGGAACCGATGATGCGACTTATGAATTTAACTATAATATTGATACACTAAAAACGGCCTGGCTCTATATATACACCCTGTTTTTTGCCGCTTCATTAACTTATCTGAACATTAAAAAATTAAAAAACCAAAACTTGGCAATCGCTAATTTGGTAATCAATTTATTGGCAGTTGTAATTTTTCTTACCCACGGACTTTATACTCTAAGTGAACTTCGCGATCATTATCTATTCCCTGAGAGCAAATATTTTAGCATCAGTTCTTTTAATATCGGAATCAGATACATTTCATTTGCCTTTTTTGCACTATTGATTGTTCAATGCTATCAATTACAAAAGTCAGCTTTGTTGAAAAAAGACTTCAAAACCCTGTTCGATTACTTATTGTATATTTCCATTTTGTGGATCATCAGTAGTGAACTTATTAATTTACTGGAGCTTTCACATTCAAATGGCAGTTATAAACTTGGATTAAGTATTCTTTGGGGGATTTATTCACTATTTTTAATCAGTATGGGTTTAGCGAAAAACAAAAAACATCTGCGGATTGGAGCGATGGTTTTGTTCGGCATAACCTTAATTAAGCTATTCTTTTATGATATATATTCATTAAGTACCATATCTAAAACCATAGTTTTTGTGTCGTTAGGTGTGCTATTACTCATCATCTCTTTCCTTTACAATAAGTACAAACATTTAATTATTGACGATGCTGAAGTTAAAAACTAATATATTTATTTTGCTTTTCGCCTGTTTTGCCACGGCAAATGCACAAACCAACGCCTACAAATTTAAACGAGAAATTACTGGTGTTAATTCTTTATGGCATAGCATGAAGTTGCCAGACGGGCTGTACAAAAATGCAAATGTAGGATTTGAAGATTTAAGGATTTTCGGTATAAAAGGCAAAGACACCTTGGAAGTTCCATATTTGCTAAAACAACGAGCTGACCAGATTATTTCTAAAGAAATTGATTTTAAACCGGTAAATGAGAGTGCGAATGCTAATGGCTATTACTATACTTTCGAGTTGAAAAATGTTACGGAAATTAACCAAATAAATCTGGCATTTAAAGAAGCTAATTTCAATTGGGATGTAACGCTTGAGGGGAGCAATAGCAATTCCGAGTGGTTTACCATTTTAAAAGATTATCGCATTTTGTCGATTAAAAACAAAGATACTGATTATCAATTTACTAAACTTAGCTTTCCAGATTCAAAGTATCAGTATCTGCGATTGATGATAAAAAGTCCTGTTAAACCTGCTTTATTAGAAGCACTAATTAATAAAACTGATACCGTAAAAGGCACTTATCAGGATGTAAAATACAAGACATTTGAGCTAAAAAACAATACTGTAGATAAAGAGACAGTTATCGATGTCGCACTTGAAAATCCTGTACCACTATCCTATTTGAAATTGAATGCACAAAGCGATTTCGATTTCTATCGCCCAATAAAGATTGAATATGCAACTGATAGTTTTAAAACAGATAAGGGGATGCAATATAATTATGCACCACTTTTTGAGGGTACCATCAGTTCCTTAGAAAAATCGGAGTTCAACTTCCAAAATACAATTGCATCGAAACTTAAAATCACCATTCAAAACAACGATAACAAACCACTACGTTTAAATGGTTTAGCATTAAAAGGGAATCTTTACGAGATTATTGCTCGTTTCGACAATCCTACGTTAACTTATGCACTATATTATGGAAATGAGAACGTAACGGCACCAAGTTACGAGATTGAGAAATTTGAAAATGAAATCCCTTCTATCTTAACGGCTGTAACCATTGGTAATCAAAAGGAAAACCCTGCGTATTCAATTAAAATAGAAAAACCACTATTCGAAAATAAGACCTGGCTTTGGGCTTTAATGGCGGTAATTATTGCATTATTGGGATGGTTTTCTTATAAAATGCTGAAGAATTAAAGAATAAGATAATGAAGAATATTTTTCAACCTGAGGTAACTAGTGAGGTTATCGACAGGATTAATAAACTAACACCAGCTACCAATCAACTTTGGGGTAAGATGAACGTTTCTCAAATGCTTGCGCACTGTAATGTAAGCTATGAGATGGTTTATGATAATACTCACCCAAAACCAAAATTCTTTATGAAATTGTTAATGAGAGCATTTATTAAAAACTTAGTAGTTGGTGAGAAACCGTATAAAAAGAATTTACATACTGCCCCCTCTTTTTTAATTGCTGATGAAAGAGAATTTGAAAAGGAAAAAATTCGTTTAATAAATTACCTAAACAAAACGCAACAATTAGGTGAAGTTCATTTTGATGGGAAAGAATCACTTTCGTTCGGAAAACTTAACAAAACGCAATGGAATAATATGTTTTACAAACATTTAGATCATCACTTAAGCCAATTTGGTGTTTAAAATAAACTAATATAAAACATGAAACGATTAACGATTACTATAGCGTTAATCATCCCTCTCATCATCTGTACCTCCTGGGGTTTCTTTGCGCATCAAAGAATTAACAATTTAGCTGTTTTTACTTTGCCAACCGGTATGATTGGTTTCTACAAAAACAACATTAAATACATCACAGAACATGCTGTAGACCCAGATAAACGGAGATATGCCGATACTTTAGAAGCTCCAAGGCATTATCTAGATGTAGAGAATTATGAGAAAAGTATTGATAGCATTCCAGAAAAATGGAATGATGCTTTAGCCAAATACGGACAAAAGCATTTAAATGCAAACGGCATTGTTCCCTGGCAAATTCAGCGTACGTATTTTAGCTTAGTTAAAGCATTTACTACCCGCGATTCAATTAAAATTTTAAAGTATTCAGCCGATTTAGGTCACTATATTGGCGATGCACATGTTCCGTTGCATACCACGGCTAATCATAATGGGCAACTTACCAATCAGGTTGGCATACATGCTTTCTGGGAAAGCAGACTACCAGAGCTTTTCTCTTCCCGTTACAATTTTGTTGTCGGCAAAGCGATTTATATCGAAAATCCACTAAAAGAAGCCTGGAAAATACTAAAGCATACCCACAGTTTGGTTGATACCGTTTTGACTTTAGAAGCTAAACTCGCTGCATCATTCCCAACAGATAAGAAATTCAGCTTTTCGGAGAGAAACAATACTGTGTTAAAACAATATTCTTTAGAATATTCGAGAGTTTACCATGACCAAATGAATCAAATGGTAGAACGGCAAATGCGTTCGGCGATATTGGAGATTGGCTCATTTTGGTATTCTGCCTGGGTTGATGCGGGCCAGCCAGAACTTAAGAACCTAATCAAAGTGGATATAGCAGCCGAAGAAAAAAAGATTCAGGAAGATATAGAGAAGAAGTATAAAAACGGTGTTGTAATCGGGAGAGAACTTTAGCCCATTAGATAAGTCTTTCTAAATTAGCCTACATTAAAAAGCCGCACAATAACAGGAAATTACCTGCATAGTGCGGCGCTTAAAAGCTGTTAAACTCTAGTCTTGCTTAATTTCCTCTTCAATAATTTCCTCAACCTTTTTTTTCGAGAAAATGGATTTCAATGCACCGTAAATTACCGGAACAAAGGTACCTACCGCGATAATCAAAACTAATATTTCAAAGTTTTTTTCTACAAAAGGAATTTTACCTAATAAATAACCAGCAAACAACAAACTGCTGATCCAGGCGATACCACCAATGACATTATAGTAGGTAAATTTCCCGAACGACATTCTCGCTGCTCCAGCTACGAAAGGTGCAATGGTTCTAATGATTGGCAAAAAGCGACTGAAAATGATAGCTTTGGCACCATGCTTTTCAAAATATTCATGCGATTGATGATAGTATTTAAGCTTTAAGATTTTATTATTTTCTTTAAAAACCTTAATTCCAAAATACTTACCTAACTGATAATTCACTGAATTGCCTAAAATAGCTGCAGCAATCAAGATGAACAGCATGAACCAGATATTTAAGCCTGTGCCATCACCTGCAACTAAGGCACCAACAGCAAATAACATTGAATCGCCGGGTAGAAAAGGCGTTACTACAAAACCAGTTTCTGCAAAAATGATAAGAAATAGAATGAGGTATGTCCAGGTTTTATATTCCTGCATAATTACTTCTAATGTTTCTTTTGTATTAGTGAGTAATTGTATAAGTAAGTCGAAAAATTCCAAGGGTAGTTAATTTATATTTTGGACAAAAGTATGAATATCGAAGTGATAAATAAGAAGTGTATGGAAATTTAATTGTTTGGCACCAAACGTTGTTTCATTTTACCGTTTTTTGCACCTTCAATGATCACGGTATAAACCTTTCCTTTGGCTAAATTCCTGAACGAAATGGAATCCCGAACGCCAGTAGAATCGACAAGGTTTAAGAAAATTGTTGATTTGCTGCTATCTACATCAAGAATTTGTCTGTAACCGGTTTTTTCACCATAACCAATAGTCTCAGTAAAGGTTTTTTTTCTATCGGTAATTATCACCTTTGAACGCAAAGTATAACCGTAATTGATGAAGATAATTTGAGCCATTTTATCATTCTGTCTCACTTCATCCTGAAAGATGATCAATTTAGGCTTCGTTCCTGGCAAACTATCCGTTTTAGTGTAATAGATCGAATAATTTTTTCCCAAAGCGAACATTTCCTTAATTTCACTATTGGAGGTTCCGGTAACACTATTGCGAGAATCTATTTTGTATTCTTTATCAGCCTCTACTACAAAATATGAAGAATTAGTGCTTGTAGCGAGCGCTGTAACGCCAGATACACTGTTAAATAAAGCTTCGTTAAAATAAAAATTGGTTGAGGTGTCGGAAATGATTGTATTAAAAACCCTAACTTTCGAATCTCCAACTATAAAATTATCGTTTTTAATACATGAACTAAATAGTACAATTGCAAAAAGGATAAAAGGTAGTGTGGGGTTCAAAAAATTACGCTTTTTCATAAAGATTATACTGTTCTAATAAAACGTAAAGATAAGAGAAAGCATATAAACAGATGCATTTAATTATCAGTTATAATATGCGCTTCAAGGGTAGCCGCCGTTGCGCCGCTAAACCAGATGGTATAAATTTTACCTGCAACAAAGTTCGCATTATCAATGGTTTTGATGTTTCCAGAACCAACAACGTTATATCTCAAATTCAGATCAGCATCTACTGAAAAGTAACTAGAAGCTTCCTTAAAGAGCAAACCATTAACAAATTGGGTACCTGCCTGTACACTCACATTAATGCCTGTGGTAAAATACGGTGTTAAATTAATAAGTTTAATTTTTGCCTTTCCACTTTCAGTATTGCTTAAATTATCTTCATAACTTACAATTTCTCTGGCGCCGTTTCTATCGTTTACCAGAAATGTAGAATAAGTGAGTGAGGGTGTAAAATTAAGTGCAGATTCTGTTTCCAGATTAGCAGAACCCATAAACCGGATGGTTCTGTTTCCAGATGCGACTTTTAAATAATCTGTTGTTTGACCAAAGGCTAATGCTGCAGTAGAACGTTTTCCGCCATCAACAAATACATCTTGATCGGCCTCTGTTTGTGCAGCGTTGATCATTTTAACTTTTGCTTCACCATTTACTACAACATCAGGGTCGTGTTTTTTACAGGAACTTAAACTAATGAAAAATATGGCAAAGAAAAGAAGAATAGAGCGGTTAGTAAAGATATTCATAAACATGTATTTGGTCGGTAAACAAAAATGGCTTGGTCAAAAACCAAGCCATTTATTATATTCCAACTAAAAAATTAGTAGACTAGTAGCTGTTATTAAGCATTACCGGCATAACTAACATTAATACATCTTCGTTATCATCATTGGTTTGAGGGATCAATAATCCTGCTCTGTTTGGTGTAGACAATTCTAATGTTACTTCATCGCCGCTTAAATTACTAAGCATTTCAATTAAAAAACGAGCATTAAAACCAATTTCGAGGTCTTCCCCATCATACTGGCAACTCAAACGCTCATGTGCTTCATTAGCGAAATCCAAATCTTCAGAAGAAATATTTAGCTCACTTCCGTTAATTTTTAACCTTACCTGGTGTGTTGTTTTATTGGCAAAAATAACTACGCGGCGTAGTGTATTTAAAAACAAACCTCTGTCGATAACCAATTTATTTGGATTATTCTGAGGAATTACTGCTTCATAATCAGGATAGCGTTCGTCTATTAAACGACACACCAAATTAATATTTTCAAACTTAAAGAAAGCACTTGTTGCGTTGTAATCTACAGAAACGTTAATATCTGTAGAGGGCAAAGCTGCCTTTAATAATGTTAAGGCTTTTTTAGGTAAAATGAATGATGTTGCTTTATCAGCTTTGCTATCCATTCTGCGGTAACGAACCAGTTTGTGCGCATCAGTGGCAACAAAAGTAATGTGTTGTTGTGAAAGCTGGCAAAAAACACCAGTCATTGCCGGACGTAATTCATCATTACTTACTGCAAAAATCGTCTTGGTAATGGCTTCTGTTAAAACTGAAGCTGGTAAATTTACCGAAGAAGCATTTTCAACTACAGGAATTTTAGGAAAATCATCACCATTTTCACCGCTCAATTTATATTTTCCGTCGCCGGCACTAATTTCGATGGCAAAAGTTGCATCATCAATATTAAAAGCAATAGGCTGATCAGGCAAAGTTTTAAGCGTATCTAATAAAATTTTAGATGGAACGGCAACTTTACCTTCTTCTTTTGATTCTACAGCCAAAGCAGTAGTCATACTGGTTTGTAAATCGGTAGCAGAGATCGTTAAGTTTCCGTCTTTAATTTCGAAAAGAAAATTTTCAAGTATAGGTAAAACTGTACTGCTGCTTTAGGCACCATTCACAGTTTGTAAATGTTTTAATAAAGTTGATGTGGATACAATAAATCTCATGATATCAATTAGTCTTCTTCAAAAATATAAAAATTATTTAGCGTACTTGTATTTGCGGTAATAATGTTGAAAAATTGCAAAGAATATTAACAATAGCAAGGGCGCCGCCACATTTATAAATTGCCATTTACCTTTTTCCAGTTTAATTCTGGCTTTATCCAGCAATCTAATCTTAACTTCTTTATTTCTTAAACTAATCAGATTATCATCATCCGTAAAATAATCAACAATATTTAGTAGCAACGCTTTATTGCCAAAGGTTCGTTGCGAAAAACGATCAAAACCCAAAGGAAATGCGGAGCCATCTTTCTCAGAAACCTGATTTTTAAAAATATCACCATCCCCAATCACAATCATTTTTGCGGGTTTGCTGCTCAATACTGTTGTAAAAGGCTGGCTGATGCCTTGAGGCAACGGTCTGCCTGCAAATACCGATGGGAAACTTCCCTCCAAAATTAAACCTACATTTTGTGGTGTACTTTGAAATTCTCTCGGATCTAACTGCGCTGCAACCATTTGCAAGCTAAAAGGCTTTGGTAGGTTATATACCTTATTATATGGCGATGTAGCTAAAATGTAGGATTTGCTTACCCCTTTCACGCCAATGGTATCAACAGTGCTGGGAAATTCAGATTTTATGCCATCTATTTTTTTAACTACAGTTTGCGCTGTATCGGGAAGTAAAATCGGATAGTACATCCAGGGATAGAGTTGCATCTGGCTTTGTGCACCTACAGCACCTGTAGAAACCGGAATTTCTGCATTGTTTGCCGGATCGGCAACGATATTATAATTCACCCTGGCGCCATACATAAATAACATGTCGTCCAGATTCAAATCCATTGCGGTGGCAAGCTGCCCGTTTTGCGTTCGCAGGTTTTCGAGTGCTGCATTATTTTGATCGATGCTCCAAAGCACACGACCGCCGTTCATTACAAAATAATTGATTTTATATTTTTCAGTTTCTGAAAATGGCTTTTTAGGCTTGGCGATAATCATCATATTTAATTTATCCAAGCCTTCTTTGGTAATCGTATTCAAATCAACCCGACCAACAATGTAGTTATTTGCCAAAGTTACTCTTGCATCTTCCAGCTGCAAATCCGTCAGTTCACCATTCGATTCTGTAAAGCCAATACGAGGATTATAACCATTTAAAACCTTTTTTAAACTTGATGTAAATATGTATTCTAAATTTTCAATGGATCTGTTGATATTTTCTTCATAGCCGCCAGCCACATTAAAATTTTGGAGCAGTTTAACGGGCATCTGCTTCCCATCGGCCTCGATCACCGCAGCAGGCACGATGATCTTCTCGGTTGTACCACTTTCCGTTTTTAATGCTGTACGTGTAGCTTCAATCCCATCCTGAGCCATGTTGTATATCACCGTATCCTGCTCAGCAGCAGTTAGTCCAGCCAGCGGATCAACATAGTTAAGTTTGATTTCGACATTAGCATAGGCCTTATAATCAGCCAACAAATCTTTCACACCTACTTGCAACCGCTTCAAAGCCGGCGGCAATTGCCCATCTAAAAATACCGTTATGGTTACTGGCTTTTGGTTATTGCTTAATAATGCTTTCGTTTTCTCGCTTAAGGTGAAACGCTTATCAGCAGTAAAATCAAATCGATGGAAAAAGTAATGACTAGCAATATTTAAAATAAGCAAAGCGATAATGACCACGATAAAACTAAACCATTTATTTTTTGCCATTATCGCTTCCCTCCAATTACCAGCTTGGTAAATAATAAAAATAAGACCGAAAAAGTGATGAAATAAATCAAATCTCTTGTATCTAAAACACCTCTGCTAATGGAATTATAATGTTGATTGATGCCCAGACCAGAAATTAAACCTTCTATATTTTGCAGTGAAATGAGTTGACTGGAATAGTCAAAACCTAAAAAAGCAAAGGCGCATAAAGCGGCACAAATTACAAAAGCAATCACTTGATTTTTGGTCAGAGCGGATGCAAACAATCCAATTGATGTAAACGCAGCGCCCAGCAAGAATAAACCAATGTACGAACCTATTACTGCTCCGGTATCAATATTGCCCTCCGGAAAACCAAGTTTTGAAATGGAATAATAATAAATGATGGTAGGAATTAACGAAAATAACACCAGTAACAAACTAGATAAATATTTTGCGATAACGATTTGCCAAACCGTAATGGGCCTGGTAATGAGTAGCTCATATGTACCTTCTCTCCTCTCTTCGGCAAACGAGCGCATCGTGATGGCTGGAATGAGAAACATGAACAAATAAGGAACCAGACTAAAAAAACCAGCTAAATCTGCATATCCGTAATCCAGTAAAGAGGTATCGGGAAAAAACCAAAGTAAAAGACCCGAAACCAACAGAAAAACGCCAATGGTGATATAGGCAACCATCGAACTTAAGAAACTGAATAACTCGCGTTTAAATACTGCGTACATAGAAATTTAAATGCCGAAGATAACTAAATATTTGGGCAAATTTAAATGTACAACGTGGTGAGTAAAGACTAAACTGTAGCTATTTCTTAAAAAGAAAACCCTAAACCTACCGAAAACACGCGGTTTTTTAATGATGTTTCATCAAAGCCGTCGGTATCAATACTGGTTAATCCCAAACCGTAACCTGTATGAATGTTAAATCCACTCTTCAGTTGATAACCGGCTAAAAAATTTAAACCAAAATCGCCTCTTTTGTAATCTTTATTGCTTCCAAATTCTAAATCTTGTTTTGATGAAATTGTAGTTATGGAACTTGATATTGCCATCCCAGTTCTTTTTGCTTCACCACTTATCGCGATAGCATAATAAGGACCAGCGCCTAAGAATATTTTCCCTGTACCTAAGTCAAAGTTAAACACGGCATTAACAGGAACCTCAAGATACATGGTAGATAATTTATACGTACCCTGAAACGTAAAGAGATTGTTAGGCTCAAAATTTGATTCAAAAATTTCGGTTTTTCCACCTTTCCCGGTTAAGGTTAATCCAGGTTGTATAGCAAAACTTTTAGAAATAGGAAAATCAATTGTTCCGCCTATATAGAATGAAGTATTTGATTTAAAGTTATATTCTGGGGGGCCATCAAAAATTTCAGCAGTGCTATGAGATGACATTGTTGGCAAGGTTACCCCAGCTTTAATACCAATTTTAGTTTGAGCAAAGGAAAACATGCCAATGGCGCAAAAAAGTGTTGTAGTCAATATTTTTTTCATATCGTTTATTTAGATGCTCAAAGATACAAAAACTTGTAAACTTTAAGTGGTTAGGATATAAGATTTAATGTTTGTTGATGCAAAAAGATTCTAAGGCGATTTAGATTTCGCTTATAGCCCAAACACGTAAGCCAATCGAATTCCCACGAAACCTTTAGTACTGGTATTGTTGATCCCGATTATTCTGGTTTCATTTTTCCCTGTCCAACATTCATAACGAATACCTAAATCAAGCTTGTTTTTTCCTGCCATTTTGAATTGGTTGCCAATACCGGGAGACCATACAAAAATAGTTTTTTGGCCATTGTTGGCAGGCAAACCTGCACCAAGTTGCGCTTCAGCATAAAAATGTTCACCCAATTGATATTTCAAGCCAGCTTTTAATGGGATATAAACCAAATCTTTGACATTGATTAATTCATTTCGCTTGCCAAAAAAGTTCATGATGCCACCATTAACGGTTAAAGCAAATTCTGAAGATATTGGAAAATCTGCTTTGATAGATCCGCCTAAACCGATGCCTGACAGGCTAACAAAATTCCCTGATGGAAATCCAAATTCGGCACCAATACTTATACTGGTTGAATTTTGGGCTTTCAAATTTTTTGCAGTAAAAAATAAGAGTAAAAGTAAAATGAATCGGAGCTTAAACACGAGTATTACGCAGTGAGTTTTCTAAAAATATCTTCCAACGATTCTTGATTATTAGCTTTTTTAATTCCATCTAACGTGTCATTTGCCACAATTTTACCTTTATTGATGATGATAATATCATCGCATATCGCTTCAACCTCTTGCATGATGTGGGTGGAAATTACCACCGTTTTATTTTTACCTAGTTCTTTAATCAAAGCCCTGATGTCTACCAGTTGGTTTGGATCTAAACCTGAAGTAGGCTCATCCAAAATTAAAACTTCAGGATTATGAATAATGGCCTGTGCCAGCCCAACCCGTTGACGGTAACCTTTTGATAACATGCCGATTTTCTTATGCTGTTCAGGGCCTAAACCAACCTGTTTGATTACTTCATCAACGCGATTAGCCAAGTTTTTCAGTTCGTAGGTTTGGCCAACAAAGTTGAGAAATTCTTTTACATACATATCTGTATAAAGCGGCGTATTTTCAGGCAAATAGCCAACGTTTTTCTTCGCTTCAATGGCTTGCGTTAAAAGATTATGATTTGAAATTTCGGCACTACCAGATGTAGGCTCGAGATAACCTGTAAGCATACGCATTGTTGTAGATTTCCCTGCACCATTCGGCCCCAGAAATCCTAAAATACGGCCAGGTTTAGCTTCAAAACTAATCGCGTCGACAGCTTTTTGCTTATCATAATGCTTGGAAAGATTTTTGACCGAAATACTCATCTTGTTTAATATTAATCGTAAAGAATACGAGGTTATTTAACAGTTCGTCATTGACGATTTAAGATTTTTAATTCACGTGAGGCGAACTCAACTTTTTGTTATACCTAAACTTATCCAATTGCTCTGCGGCCTGAGCAATATTATCTGATGACAAAATATCGGCGCCATTATTTACCAAATGATAATATACGTTTTTTACAGGATTGGCTATTGAACTTTTATCAATATTGCCCATGGTTCCCAGTATCGTTGTAATACCTTTATCATGCAGATATTGATAAAGTTCTTTATCGGGAGCAGAAACGCCAACAAAAGCAACAATCCTATTGTTTGGAATACCTAAACTATTTAAGCGCTTCAGTTCTGATTTCTTTTGCACTGATGCAGAAATCATCAATTCAGGTGCCAGCTGATGCACTTCTTTGGCCTGGTTTGCAGTGTAAGTAATAATAATTGAGTTGCTTTCTACATGATACTGTCGAACTTTTTCAATCACTTTTGCGTAGGAAACACCTCTCTTTAAATCTATCGTAAGTAGTACTTTGCCTTTACTCCAGCTTAAAACACTATCCAAAGTTGGAATTTTAAAATTGATTTCCTGACCATCATCGTCTTTTAAGTTAAAAGCTTTTAATTCCTCGTAAGTGTAGTTACCAATGTTTCCTTTTCCTGTCGAAGTTCGGTCTAATTGATCATCGTGCATGATTACCATTACTGAATCTTTGCTATACGCGATATCAAATTCAATCACCATTGGGTTATAGGTGGTGGCATTTTCAAATGTTTCGATACAGTTTTCTGGAAAACCAGGCATTGGTCCGCCACGGTGAGCACTAATTAGCGGAAAACGATGATCGGGTGACCATTTTAAGAAGTTATATAAATCGTTGGTTTTATCGAATTTGATATAATGGTGAACTTTATCCTCTTGTTTGCATGATGCAAAAACAGCTATAAAAGCCAGGAAAAGTAAGTGATGGAATTTCATGTTTCAAAAATAGGAAAAAATGGAAGATGTAAGCTGTAAAAGGAAATTCTTAGCGTTTTGCGGTTAAAGCGTAAATAGAACTACAATTTTCACCACCTAAACCCGATTGCAGCGAGCATGAAGTGTAACGTAGTAAAGCGGAAAGCGGGGCTGAACAAACCAATTTTCACTGCAATTGCTTTACCCCTAAATCTTCTTATGGAGACTTTGCAAATCGGCTGATCATTCCAGCTCAAAAACCTTCAGGCTTATACCTTTAAACCCTCCGCCTTTTTATTATCTTTGCCCCTATTATGGCTCAAAAGAATAACGACGAACAATTTAAAAATGTAATATCACACGCTAAAGAATACGGTTTCGTGTTCCAAAGCAGCGAAATATATGATGGCTTAAGTGCCGTTTACGATTACGGCCAGTTGGGTGCCGAGTTGAAAAATAACATTAAAACGTACTGGTGGAAAGCCATGGTGCAAATGCATGAAAACATTGTGGGTATTGACTCTGCAATTTTTATGCACCCGAAAGTATGGAAAGCCAGCGGACACGTTGATGGTTTTAACGACCCGATGATTGATAATAAGGATTCGAAAAAACGCTACCGTGCCGACCAGCTATTGGAAAATAAAATTGATGAATTATATTCTGAACTCGCTAACTTTTCTGCTGATAACAAAGCTAAATTCGAAGAATTTCAACAAGAGATTTTAGGTTTAAGTGACGAGGGACAAGCGGCTTGGGTACCAAGTTTCAAGGATGAGGAAGGAATTTTAGACAACGCTAAATATCCTTTTGTTGATGAAGCAAGCTGGAGATTTGTGAAAAAAGGTTTAACGCTTGAGGTTGAAATGAATCTGGCACTTAAATCTGAAAATTTAGCACAGCTGAAAAATTTAATTGTTGATTACAAAGTAATTTGCCCGATTTCTAAAACATCAAACTGGACGGATGTTCGCCAGTTTAACCTGATGTTTAGCACACAATTTGGTGCAATGGCTGAGGGAAGCGATGAAGTTTATCTTCGTCCGGAAACGGCACAAGGTATTTTCGTAAACTTTTTGAACGTTCAAAAATCGGGAAGGATGAAAATCCCTTTCGGTATTGCGCAAATTGGTAAAGCTTTTAGAAATGAAGTGATTGCCCGTCAGTTCATTATGCGTATGCGTGAATTTGAGCAAATGGAAATGCAATTTTTCGTTCGCCCGGGTGAAGACAAAAAATGGTTTGAATACTGGAAAGAAGCCCGCTTAAAATGGCATAAAGCTTTAGGCACTTCTCCTGAAAAATACCGCTACCATGACCACGTTAAGCTAGCGCATTACGCCAATGCCGCAACGGATATTGAATTTGAATTCCCGTTCGGATTTAAAGAAGTGGAAGGTATTCACAGTAGAACTGATTTTGATTTAACACAACACCAGGAGTTTTCTGGTAAGAAAATGCAATATTTCGATAACGATTTAAATGAAGAAGGCAAACCTTACGGAAACTATGTGCCTTACGTGATCGAAACTTCAATCGGTTTAGACCGTATGTTTTTGTTAACGATGATTAATGCGTTCGAGGAGCAGGATTTAAGTACTGAGGATAAACAAGATAGCCGTACTTTATTGCGTTTGCACCCTGCTTTAGCGCCTTATAAAGTTGCCGTTTTCCCGTTAACTAAAAAAGATGGTTTACCGGAAAAAGCCCGTGAAATTATGAATGCATTGAAATTCGATTTCAACTGTATTTATGAGGAAAAAGATGCAATTGGTAAACGTTATCGCCGTCAGGATGCAATTGGTACGCCTTTCTGTATCACGGTAGATCACCAAAGCTTAGAGGATAATACGGTTACCATTCGCCATCGTGATAGCATGGACCAGGAACGTATTGCCATTGCAGATTTGGGAACCATTGTAGGCAATGCGGTAAGCTGGAAAAATCTATTGGCATAGATTTCGTTATGCTGACTAGAATTCAGCATCTTTAATATTTAGTCGCAGGTTAAAAGCCTGCGACTTTTTTGTGAAAAAAAATGAATTTAGCCGAACATTACGATAAACTTTATACTGAATCTGCAGCTAAAATCACCGCTGGGAATTATGAAATCGATCATTTAATTGATGACGAGAAAGACCAGCGTTTTGGAATTACTTTAGTGATTAGGCCAGATCAAAACACTAAAATGAATATTCAAAGGTTTTTAACTGAAGTAAAAGCAATAGAGCCGGATCAATATTATTATCAAGATTCAGATATTCACATCACGGTAATGTCTATCATTTCATGTTACGCAGGTTTTGAATTAAGTCAGATCGATATTCAGGATTATATTCAATTAATTAATCAAGTTTTAAAGAAGCACAAAAGCTTTAAAATTCAATTCAAAGGACTTACTGCATCCCCATCTTGTATATTAATTCAAGGTTTTTTAACCGATACATTAAATGAGATTAGAGATGATTTACGTTTGGCTTTTAAAAATTCGGCCTTACAACAAAGCATTGATAAACGTTATACCATTCAAACGGCCCATGCTACTATCATGAGGTTTAGGGCTAAATTACAAAATCCGGCAAGATTAATAAGTTTAATTGAACAATACAGAAATTTCGATTTTGGTACTTTTACCGTAGATCAAATTGAACTGGTATACAACGACTGGTACCAGCGTGAGCGTTTCGTTGAGTCATTGCATGTCTTCAAGCTGTAGAATGTCTACAAAACATAATCCCTTGGTCATAAATTATCTACGCCATACATCAAATTTCCTATTCAATTACTGCAATACTATATTTGTTATATCCTAAAATCGCGAACCATGCCCATTCCACAGAAATTCTTTGCCCGCCAACACGAAATCGCTGCCGATTATTTGATAGAACTAGATAAGCATCTTGATGACATTGTTTCCGGCCGGGCAACAGAAATGTTCGAGGTGAGGGATTTTGCTGAAATATTGCATGTTCATCCGACCCATTTTAGCAATACAATTAAATCTGCTACAGGCCATTCGCCATGTTTTTTCTTTGAAGAGCGTTTAATGGAAATTTCAAAATCGATGCTAAAAAATGTAAGCATGCCGATAGCTGAAATTGCAAGAACGCTTACTTACGATCCATCGAACTTTACTAAGTTTTTTAAACACTTCTCAGGGCAAACTCCCAAACAGTTT
>Ga0160473_100820_pt1 | contig 18596 bp, 10 predicted proteins | sample HID1975I_E11MG_FD_108217 | JGI IMG/M metagenome (GOLD analysis project Ga0160473, IMG submission 108217) | Enriched soil microbial communities from UW Madison campus, WI, USA - HID1975I_E11 MG | ecosystem: Environmental > Terrestrial > Soil > Unclassified | place: USA: Madison, Wisconsin... | reverse complement strand
GCTGCCGCTAGTATTGTGCTAGTAGTCTCTTTATTTATAAACCGAACTCCAGAGAGCAAACCTCAAACCGATTTGGATCGTTTTGCTGCAGAAACTAAAACAATTGAATCTAATATCGATTTAAAAAATATTTCTCTTGTCTTACAAGACCAGCAGACTATTACCGTAAAAGACAGTACAATTATAAGCTATGAAAAAAATGGTAGAAAAGTAACTGTTGGAACACAAGCTGTAAATACCAACTCAAGCAGTGCTTCTGCTTTTAATACAGTAAGAGTTCCTTACGGCAAAAGAACACAAATTGTTTTAACAGACGGTACAAAAGTCTGGCTGAATTCTGGTTCTTCATTAATATATCCTACTCAATTTGAAGGTTCGATTCGTGAAGTATTCTTAACAGGTGAAGCTGCTTTTGATGTGGCGCACGATAAAACGAAACCCTTTTTTGTTAAAACAAAAGAGTGTGATGTCCGTGTATTGGGAACGATTTTTAATGTAAGTTCTTATCCTGAAGATGAAACCGTTCAAACTGCTTTATTGCAAGGAAAAGTTAGAATTACTTATACTAAAAAAGGATTTTTAAACAATCAGGAGCTTCAAGAAGATTTGACTCCTGGAATGATCGCTACGATTAATAAAGATAAAAAACAGCTTAAGGTAGAACGAAAAGATGTTGCCTCAATATTGTCTTGGCGTGAAGGTTATTTTACTTTCAAAAGTCAGTCTTTAAATACTATTTTAAATAAACTTTCAAAATATTACAAAATTCAATTTATAAAAGGTGCAGATTTAAACTTAGAGACAAATTATTCAGGATCTTTTGCTTTAAATGAAAATCTTAATTCATTGGCAACTACTTTGTCAAGTATTACGAACAACACCTGTACTGTTAACGCAAACCAAAGAACTATTACAATTAAATAAAAAAATCAATTCTAAAAACCACCAAAGCCTATGATATAAGACCAAAAATAAACATATCAACCTTATTTGTAAAAACTAACCAAAAAAAAACCAAAAGATGTTGGAACCATCTTTTGGCATTGTAGAACTATAGTCAACGCTAATTGACTAACTCTTAAATTCAAAACAAAATTATGAATAAAAAACATAATTCAGAAAAGTATTTTTCTGGACGATACCACTATTACCTATATCTGCTGCTTATGAGATCTGTTACTGCATTTATTTGGATAAGTATGTGTAGTTTATATGCGAACCCTTCTTTAGGTCAAAATAAAATACATGTTCGTTTCAAGAACACCCCCTTAATTGATGTTTTTTCAACTTTAGAAAAACAGACTAATTATGTCTTCTTCTATAATGATGATGTTCTTAAATCTGCCAATACTATTACATTGGACAAAGACGCTACTATAGAAGAAATTTTAAACAATGCCTTAAGAAGTAACAATCTTACTTTTGATATTATTGATAAACAAGTTGTTGTAAAAAGAAACAAAAAGAAAGCCGAACAGCTGGAATATGAATTAACTGGAAAAGTAACCGATAAAAAAGGTGCTCCGCTGGTTGGCGTAAACGTTGTTTTAAAAGGAAAACAATCTTGGGACATTACCAGAAAAGAGGGAGAATATCGAATGAGAGTTTCTCCGTATGATACTATTGTTTTCAGCTCTTTAGGGTTTAAAACCGTTACAATTCCTGTAAATAACAAAAGAACTATTGATGCAACATTAGTACCAGATGTTATGGAACTTCATTCTGTAGAAATTTCTGTTTCTAACGGTTATACAGAAATTCCGAAAGAAAGAGTTACTGGAGCTATCGGGGTAATGACTGCAAAAGAGCTGGCCGAAGTTCCAACAGTAGACATTCAGTCAAGATTGGAAGGAAAAATGGCTGGTGTAAATGTTGATCCAAGAACAGGTTCCATAAGTGTAAGAGGAACTAATAGTTATAGCGGAACAGGACAACCTTTAATTGTTATCGATGGTTTTCCGCAGTCAAGAGAAGATTTTGCTTTCTCTAAAAGAGGTGTTCCAGGCTCTTCTATTTTAAGTTTTCTTAATCCAGATGATGTAGAAAGCATAACCGTTTTAAAAGATGCCGCTGCAAGTTCAATTTGGGGATCTATGGCCGCTAATGGTGTTATTGTAATTACAACCAAAAAAGGAAAAAAAGGCGAGCCAACTATAAGCTTTAACACCACTACAAGCATTGGCGAAAAAATAGATTTGGGAAAACTGCGTGTCATGAATACAGCTGAATATATTGATTATGAAAAACACCTTGTAAATGGTGGATTCGTTGTTGATAACATTTCCAACTGGCAGGCCCTTAATCCAAGTGCAGCACAGGAAATCATGTTTAGACAAAAAAGAGGTGAAATTTCTATAGCGCAAAGAGATCAGTTATTAGCCCAGCTTGGACAAAATGATAATCTAGGACAGATCAATAGATATTTGCTAAGAAATTCGGTTACAACGCAATATGATTTATCTATAAATGGCGGAAATGAGAAAAGTACTTATTATTTGTCTTTAGGATATAATAAGGATGAAGCTGCTATGAGAGGAAATGATTCTCAATCTTATAATATCACATTAAATAACTCTTTTCAGCTTAAAAGCTTCTTAAAGTTAAATACAGGAATCAATTATGTTCCAACGTCTTATCAAACCAATACAGTTGTAAACGAAGCTTTGTCAAATGTATCGGCTACAGCTTTACGCCCTTATGATATGATCGCCGATGAAAACGGAAATGGAATTGACCGTTATTTCCTTTTTAGATCAGAAGTTTCAAAAGGATTTGAGGCAAAAGGATATTTACCTTGGTCTTACAATTATTTAGATGAACTAAATTATTCTAACGTAATAACAAAAGGAGCTAACATTAGATTAAATGCGAGTTTAACAGCAACAATTACAGATTGGTTAAATTTTGAAGCATCGGGAATGTATACTTCTATTACAAACAAGACCAAATCTTTGAGTGAATTAGACAGTTATTATACTCGAAACATGATTAACCAGGCAACATCTGTTAATACAGCTGGAAAATTAGTTTATGGTATACCGCTGGGATCTTATCTATACAACACAAACTCTAACAACGATAATCAGAATATGCGTTTTCAAATGAATATCAATAAAAACTTCAATGAAAACAACAGTTTACATTTTTTAGCTGGTACAGAAATTAGAGAAGAACGAAGAGAAGGTTCAAGCCAAAGATATTATGGTTATAATACTGACACAAACTCAGGACAATCTGTAAATCCTACCGTTTATTACAATACCGTTTATGGATGGCAGAGCATTATTGGAGCTTCAGATAATAGCATTAGTAAATCAAGAAGCCGTTATTTGTCCTACTATGGACTGGGTTCTTATGATTTTATGAGCCGATACCATGTTTCAGGAAGTCTCCGTTTTGATGATACTAACTTAGTGGGAGCTTCTAGAAAAAATAGAGCATTACCGCTATGGTCTGCAGGTGGTAAATGGGACATCAATAAAGAATTTTTCTTAAGTGATGTAAATTGGCTGAGCAATTTAGCTTTTAGAATTACTTACGGTAAAGGCGGAAGTTCGCCTACTGGTGGTTTTGGAAGCCAAAGTCCTATAATTAGTATTGGATCTGTAGATTTTAATACGCAGCTACCAACAGGCTCTATTAGTATACCTGAAAATCCTGAAATTAAATGGGAAACAACATCAACATTCAATTACGCTTTAGATTACGGTTTTTTCAATAATCGTTTAAGAGGAAGTGTTGATCTATACTATAAAAAAACAAAAGATATTTTAGTAAATCTTCCTTTTAACCCTACTTACGGATGGTCTTATGTAAATTATAATACCGCAACTTTAAAAGGAAATGGTATAGATTTATCTCTTTCAGGAACTATTATAAATTCTGAATTTAAATGGAACAGCAGTTTGAATTTCTCTTATAATACAAATGAAGTTACAGACTCACGTTTTATAGCAACTACCACTAACCAATACCTATCTGGTGTAACAACAAAAGGTAATCCTATCGGATATCTTTACGCTTATAATTGGGCAGGTTTAGATAATACTGGCCAGTCTACTGTGTACAAAAAAGACGGTACAATTGTGAATTCAACTCAAGGAATTGCATCAATTGATAAAGAAGATTTAAAATATATGGGAACTACTTTTGCTCCTTATTTTGGAGGCTTCATGAATGATTTCTCTTTCAAAAATTTTAAATTAGGTGTTCAGATTACCTATTATGCAGGACATGTGTTTAGAAATACAGTTTTACAAAATTATCCTTCTTATGCAGGAGTACAATATGGAGCTGTTGCTAAAGACGAACTAGTAGCAGAACGCTGGAGACAAGCTGGAGACGAAGCTTTTACAAACGTTCCAGGCCTTACAAATATTAGCTATAACAGTTTAAACCGTTACCAGATGGCAGATATTAATGTACTCCCTGCAGATAATGTGAGATTACAGCAAGTTTCATTAGGCTATAATGTACCATCAGAATGGCTGCAAAAAACTTTTATTAAGTCGTTAAGTTTCAATTTTGCAGCGAGAAATTTAGGATTGTTATGGGTTAAGAATGATTTAGCAATAGATCCTCAATACCTGTCAAACAATAACTATAATACGCTTCCACCACAGCGTAATTACTCTTTACAGTTTAATTGCAGTTTTTAATTTTAAAAAACAGACTATTATGAAATTTCTAAAATCCACGTTATATATATTCCTTCCTTTACTTTTACTAAACTCATGCCGAGATTATGTTGAAGTTGAACAAGTTGGAAACAACAGAATTTTAAAATATACTTCTGATTACAGAGCTTTGGCAAACAATTATAATGACATAACTTCTTCTGGAGGAATTTATCTTATTGCTAATGCTGATGTCGAATTCCCAACAACTTATCAAAACGGAGTCACCACTATTTGGGGTAATAGTTATACTTGGCAGGATAGAATTTATGATCCTTCTCAAGGTGATTCAGACTGGACAGGATTATACAAAGCGGTTTATTACAGCAATGTAATTCTTGATGGCGTAATGGACAGTGAAAAAGGAAGTGATGCAGAAAAAAAGGAAATTTATGCTGAAGCTTTCGTACATAGAGCATTTGCTTATTTGCAGTTGGTTAATACTTATGCACCACAATTTGATCCAGCTTCTGCCAATTCAGAAAAAGCAGTTCCTATTTTGTTAAAACCAGAATTGTTTTCTTCATTAGAAAGAAGTACAGTTGGACAAGTTTATGATCAAATTGTATCCGATTTAAAAAGTGCTTTGGAAAATGGCATTCAGGACGATCCTCAGTTTAATGTGCTTCCTTCAAAAAGAGCCGTTTATGCATTGCTTGCGAGAACTTATTTATTAATGGGACAATATCAATTGAGTCTTGAAAATGCCGAGAAAACGTTACAGATGCAAAATGGTTTAATCGATTTAAAAACATTTGCATCTGGTTACAGCTATCCCGTTTTAATTCAGAATCCTGAGGTTATATTTTCAAAAACTTTGCTTTTAGCTTATAACAGAGCTCCTTTGTCAAATGATTTATTAAATAGTTTTGGGTCAAGTGATTTGCGCTATGATTATTATACAATCGCTGGAAACATTGCGATTTCTCCAACTTATACAGGAAGAGGATTTGGTATTGCAACTTACAGTTACACAAACGGAATTAATATAGGAGTTTCTGTTCCTGAAATGTATTTAATTGCGGCAGAATGTTATGCAAGATCTGGTAAGATTGCAGAAGCAGTTAATTACCTAAATATTCTAAGAGCAAAACGTTTTAAATCGGGATCAGCTTACACAGTTAGTGCAACAACAAACAAAGAAGCTTTAGATTTAGTGTTAACAGAAAGACAAAAAGAATTTATCGGACGCGGATTCCGCTGGTTCGATCAAAAAAGATTAAATCTTGATCCTGTATATCAAAAAACATATACTCGAGTTTTTAAAGGTGAGACTTATACTCTTGCACCAAACAGCGATGGATATGTATTCCCAATCAATCAAAATTATATCGATTTAAACCCAGAATTGGGCAAATAAAAACACACAATGTTAAAAAAAATAATAAATATCAAGCTATTGGTATTGGCGTTCTGCGCCTTTACCTTACAAGTTACCAGTCAAGAAGTTAAATCTAGATTACAAGGAATGCCAAATATTCCGATACCAGGATCAACCTTAAATATGACTTATGATTCAAAAGGCGGACCTTTAGAAAGTCTTACAAACATTAACGGTTATGCTTATGTTTTCAATGATTACAGATGGGAAATCGAAGATCTTAAAATGAAAAAGAACGGTGCCGTTTGGAATGCAGATTTTACGGTTCCTAAAAAATGTGCTTTTATGGCTTTTAAATTCTATGGCAATACTGATAATGGCATAGTTACAGACACAGGACAAGATACCGGCTATCTATTGGTAGTCTTTAAAGAACCTAAAGTAAAAATGCCTGGAGCAGATTTAGCATGGGCAACTTTTAGAAATAAGGATTTTAATGGACAGTTCGGCGGCTATTTCAAAGAATTTACTATTGATGGTGATGCAACAGAATATTGGTTGAAAAAAGAAGTAGCAGATAACGGCAATAGATTTCCAGAATTTTTTGACACTTATTTTAAAGTGCTTAAAGTGCAGAAACCTGAAAAATTTCAGGAACTTGGAAGTCGTTTTCTAGGTGATTTTACAAAAAAAATAAACGGAATGCCTGAGGAAGTTTATCTTAAAGTTCATAACATTTATTTATATGAATTAAAAAACAAAGCCAAATCAGATTCTGTTGAAAATGTAATCGTAAAACAATTTCCAAAAGGCGCATTTTTAAGACAAAAAGCGTATCAAAAAATTATGCCGATTGCAGATGCATCGGAACGAAACAAAGTTAGCAGCCAATTTTTAGTTGATTTTCCATACACTTCAGATGTACCAGATTCTCAAAAGTATTTCTACGATAATATTGTAAAAATGCAGTTTGGTTATTATTTTGAAACTAAAGATTACAAAAGTATTTTAGCTATGATTCCAAACATGAATTTTGCTAATCTAAATGATGCTTACCACCAGAATATTTCGAAAGCGCTGTATCTGAAAGTTGTTGATCCTGCTGTTATCGAAACTATGGCGGTGCCAATAATCAAGCAGATGCAGCAAAAAGTAAATGATATGTCTTACATGCAAGGACTTTACTGGTCACCGAACCAAGCGACAGAAAATGCAAAAAATCAGCTTAATAATGAGTTGGTTATTCAGATTCGTATGTACGACATTTTGAAAAAGTACAAAGAAGTTTTAGAAACTTTTGAATTGCTGCCTTTCGAAAAACGTTACGAAAAAGCAAGCATCAATGATATTCATATTAAAGCTTTAGAAGCATTCAACAAACCAATTTTAGAGGTTTTAAAAAATGCAGCAAGAGCTAATACTTTATCTGAAAGTGCCACAGCAAAACTGAAAGAGTTATATCTGAAAGAAGGCAAAAAAGAAGCTGATTTTCCTGCGTATTTAGAACAGTTGAAAAAAGAAAATAAACCTGAAGAAAAAATCGCTTTAATGGATCCAGTTCCTGCGCCAGAAATTAAAGTACAGACAACTGACGGAAAACAAAAACAATTGGCTTTAGACAGCGGAAAAATTATCGTAATTGATTTCTGGGCAACTTGGTGCGGACCTTGTAAAAAAGCGTTTCCAGCGATGCAGCAATTGGTAAACAACTTTAAAGAAGACAAACAAGTTGAAGTTTATTTTATCAGTACTCAAGAAACCAAAGAAGGTTACAAAAAAGAAGCATTGGCTTACCTGAAAGAAAAAGGATTAAAACTGGATACTTATTTTGATTTAGTAAAAAAAGGCGGAGGAACCAATAACGAATCATTTTCTAAATACGCAGCAATCTTTAAATCAAGTGGAATTCCTAGAAAAGTGGTTATCAAAAACGGACAGATTCGTTTTACATCTGAAGGATATTCTGGAAATCCAGGGCAGTTAGTTGATGAACTTACAGAAGTTATTAATGCTTTAAAGAAAGAATAGTTTCTTTTTGAAAATCAAAAAAATATGAAAAAAATAGTTTTACTATGTGCACTCGCTTTGAGTGTACATAGTTTATCTGCACAGAAAAAAGCAGTCGACGAATCGGCTTATCAAACCTGGCAAAGAATAAACAGTAAATCTTTGTCATATAACGGTAAATGGATGGCTTACAGCACTGTTTTTCAAGATGAAGAGAAAGAAAATAAAAAACAGATCATTATTCAGGAAGCTCCAAAAGGAAAACGTTTGGTACTCAACAAATGTAATGATCTAAAATTCATCGGAAAAAAAGACTGGATTCAGTATAGCAAAAATGATAGCACGCTTTTGCAAAACTTAAAAACAGGTGCAAAAAAACTTTGGAAAAGCAAGCATTATACCAATCCACTTGAAGGAACTGATTTCCTGTATTATACACGTCCAGAAGCTGTTAAAGGAGAATTCTTCCTGCAGCGTTTGGTTTGTTATAATCTAGAAAGTAATGACAGTATTTCTGTAAATAACATAAAATCATCACGTTTTCTTAAAAATAAAACAATCGTTTATGTTCAGATTGAAAAAGACAAAGTCTACATAAAACATGGCATTCTGGGCGGAAAACAAGAAACTGTTTACACTGGAAAAGCTTCTGATTTTGGAGACTTACAATTAAATGGCAAAGAAGACGGTGGTACTTTTACTTTGAAAGGTACTAACAGCACCGATTTCAACATAGTTTATTATTTTAATCTGAATACTAATTCTGTAAATGAATTATTCAATTATAATGATATTACTTTAAACGATCCCGCTTTTTTAATTTCAAAAACAGCTTACGGATTAAACGAAAACAGTAATTTCATTCAGTTGTCAGTAAATTCAAATAAGCGTTTTGAAAATACTCAGATTCCAAAATCGGGTGTTGAGATCTGGAGATCAAATCAGGGAGCTATGGAACGCAGACAGGAATTGTTACGAAATTCAAAAACACTTCCCAGCGAACAAAAATATCTATACGACATCAAAAATAAAAGAGTAATCAAAGTAGCTTCTACAGGTGAATTTGATCAAGTTATGGTTCCAGAATCTGGTAACTTTAAAGGTGTATTTGCTATTGATAAAAAGCCGTATACAGTAGAAGTTGACTGGACTTTTAATGAACGTAACGATCTTTATTGGATTGATGCAGCAACAGGAAAATCTACAAAAGTATTAACTGGAGTTTTTGGCAACCCAACTTGGAATCCGCAGGGAAGTTTTGCTGTTTATTATGATGAAAATCAAAAAGTCTGGACTGTTTTTGACAGCACTTCTATGCAGTTTAAGAACATTAGTTCACAAATTCCCTACCCTATTTATGATGACAACGTAGATATGAAATCTGCCAATACTGCTTACGGAATTGCAGGCTGGTTAAACAACGGAAATACAGTTGTGATTTACGATCAGTTTGATTTATGGGCAATTGATCTTATGAACAATAAAGCTCCATATTCTATTACGAATGGTTATGGTAGAAAAAACAAAGTAGAACTTCGATATAGCGAAAGCGGTTATATAGGCAATCTAGACCAGAAAAAAGCAATCACTTTTATAGGTTTTGATACCGCAGATAAATCTAAAGGAATTTACAAATTAACCAACAATAATTCGATTACGAAGGTATTTGCAAACCCAGACTATAATGTAAGAATTGAAGCCGTTTCTGGAGATAATTCAAGTCTTTTATTTACAAAAGAAAGTTATACTAATTTCCCAGATCTATGGTGGGCAACCTCTAATTTTGGCTCACAGCAAAAAATTACCAACGTCAATCCGCACCAAAATGAATATGCCTGGGGAACTTCAAAATTATTGACTTGGAAAAGCTTTAGCGGAAAAGAAAACCAAGGTAATCTCTATCTTCCAGATAATTATGACAGCAAAAAAACATATCCAGTAATTGTTCATTTTTATGAAAAACATACTGAAGATTTGAATACATATCAGATGCCTGAAGTTAGCACTTCAAACATTAATATTCCAACATATTTAAGCAACGGTTATATTGTTTTTCAACCAGACGTGCATTACACTTATGGCGATCCTGGAAACAGCGTTTACAATGACGTAATCAGCGGAGTTGAGTATTTAATTTCAAAAGGTATTACCGAAAAATGTAAAATTGGTATTCAAGGACATAGCTTTGGCGGTTACGAAAGTTCATTTTTATTGACAAAATCAGATATTTTCAGCTGTGCTATAATTGGTTCTGGAGTAAGTAATTTTACTGCTAACTATCCTGTAATGCGATCAAATGGTATTTCGACAATGTTCAAATACGAAGCAGATCAATATCGTATGGGAAGTTCATTATACGATAATTTGGATGGTTACATAAAAAACTCTCCTCTATTTTCGGTTAAAAACATTAAAACGCCGGTGCTTATTTTCCACAATGATAATGACCGAGCGGTTCCTTATCAAGAAGGACAATCTTTGTTTTTTGCGCTTCGCCGTTTAGGAAAACCTGCTTTATTAGTCAACTACAAAAAAGAAGGACACACTTTAGAAGATGCTACAAACAAAAAAGACTGGACAAACAAAATGCAGCAGTATTTTGATTACTACTTAAAAAGTTCAGCAAAACCAGACTGGATGTAATTTTATACTTAAAAAATTAGACACTGATTTTACTGATTCGCTATCGCGAAAACGCGGATTTACACAGATAAAATATTTAAATAAAATCCGTTTTATCAGCGTTTTCACGATAGCGAATCCGTGTCATCCATGTCCCCATAAAACTGTTGTTTGAAGGTTTCAAAACGAGACCTTCAAATAAACAGTACAAACTTATTATACCCTTTCCAAACTAAAATTCAATCAAAAAAAAGAACAATAAAGATCAACAATGAAAGCAAAATTAATTTTAGCGCATCTTTTATTCTTGGGTTTAACTCAGGTTTCAGCGCAATTTAAAACTACATTTCCACTGCCCAAAGAAATAGCGCACGGAGTACTGCCAAACGGAATGCAGTATTTCATCATGCACAACGAGTGGCCAAAAGACAGAGCCGATTTTTATTTCGTTCAAAATGTAGGAGCAATTCTAGAAAATGATGACCAAGACGGATTAGCCCATTTTCTAGAACACATGGCGTTTAACGGTACAGAACATTTTAAAGGAAAAGGAATAATTAATATGCTCGAAAAGCAGGGTGTTTCTTTTGGAAAAGACATTAATGCCTACACAGCTTATGATGAAACTGTCTACAACATCAGCAATGTTCCTGCTGACAATCGCACTTTATTAGATTCCTGTATGTATGTGCTTCACGATTGGTCTGGATCTTTACTTCTTGCTGATAATGAAATTGATGCAGAAAGAGGCGTAATTCGCGAAGAATGGCGCACCAGAAGAAATGCAGATTATAGAGCTGGAGAAAAAATCGATAAAACGGTATTTGCAGGTTCAAAATATGCGAACCGAAATGTAATTGGAGATTTAAATGTCATCAATAATTTCAAATATCAAGTATTAAGAGATTATTACAAAAAGTGGTATCAGCCTCAAAATCAAGCGGTCGTTATTGTGGGAGATATCGATGTTGCTGAAATCGAAAAACGAGTTAAAGAAATTTTCGGTTCAATACCGACTCCAAAGAAAATCAATAAAAGAGAATACGAAAAAATTCCATTTCACAAAGAAAACCGCTATGTTCTGGCGACAGATAAAGAATTACAGCGTTCTGGAATTTCACTTTCTTATACACAGCCAAAACCTCTACTACAAGACGAAGCTGAAATGACCAAAAGCATGCAGGAAAGTCTTGCAATGCAAATGATGAATACCCGCTTTGGAGAATACATCATAAACAACGAAACTGCCGGTTTATCTTTCGGAATTTCAGATAATAATCTTTCGAGATTAGATAGTAAATTTTCGCTGAACATAACACCAAAAAAAGGCAAATTCTTAGAAGCTTTTACAGAAGCCTACAGAGAGTTTGAAAGAGCTTTACAAAACGGATTTACACAACAGGAATTAGACCGTTTAAAAACCAAAATGCGCAGCAGTTATGATAATCGTTTAACCAATAAAGACAAAATCAGCAACAGCTATTGGGCAGAGCAGTTACAACTTTATTTCTTAGAAGCCAATCCAGTAATGACAATGGATGAAGAATATAAATGGATCAATAACTTCTTAAATAATGTTACTTTAGAACAAGTAAACACCGTTTTTAGGGCATTAAAACCTAAAGATAATTTAATCATATCGGTTTCTGCTCCAGAAGATGCAGTGACTAAATTTCCTGATGCAAATGAATATTGGAATGCGATAAAAACCATTTCAAACACCAAATTAGAAGCTTACAAAGAAGAAGAATTAACCGCTTCTTTGGTAAAAGATCAATTGACAGAAAAAGCAATTGTACAAACGAGTAATATTCAATCATTCGCGAATGCTAAACAATCTAAATTGGCAAACGGCGCAAAAGTTATTATTTACCCCACAATTTTAAGCAAAGACCAGATTCTGTTTTCGGCTTACAGCGCAGGAGGAAATTCACTGGCAGACTGGCAGGATCTTCCTTCAACTCAAATTGCATCGGCTGTAGCGGCTTATTCAGGATTGGGCGACTATAAATTTACCGATTTGAAAAAGAAACTTACAGGAAAAACTGCGAATGTCAGCCCTTATATTGGAGGTTTATACGAAGGTTTTAACGGAAGCAGCAACAAAGAATCATTAACTACTTTATTGCAGTTGACTTATTTATATTTTCAACATCCTAGATTTGACAACAGTACTTTTGAAAAAATAAAAGAGCAATATCAAAACAAATTAAATAATGCTCCAAACAGCAATGAAAAGGCATTAAGCGATACAATTTCGGTTTTAAATACTAATTACAACAAGCGCAATTGGTTATTGACTCATGATTTCATCAACGCATTTGATTTGAATAAAGCTAAGAAATTCTACTCAGAACGTTTCTCAAATGCTGGAGATTTCACTTTCTTATTTGTAGGAAACATTTCTGAAAAAGATATTGCTTTAATCAATACCTATTTAGGAAATATTCCTTCTACTCAGAAAACAGAAAAATACTTTGATCATAAAATTTTCATGAAAGACGGAAAAACCGAAAAAACGATCTTCAGAGCAATGGATACGCCAAAAACAACGGTTTATCTTCATCTGGAAAACAAAGATGTTGTCTTCAATAAAAAGAATAAAATCTTAAGTTATATCATATCTGAATGGCTGACAAAACGATATCTGGAAACCATTCGAGAAGAAGAAGGCGGCAGTTACGGCGTACAGGTTGGAGCTAATTTATCACAATCTCCTACTCCATTATTTTCATTAGAAATCAACTTCGATTGTAATCCTGACAAAACAGATGCTTTGGTAAAAATTGTACATGCAGAACTTTCTAGAGTACAAACTGAAAACATTCCTGCAAATATGCTCGAAGATATCAAACAATCTATAATCAAGAATTATCAGGAACAAATTAAAGAAAATAGTTATTGGCTCAATGTATTGACATCTTACGTTCGCAACAACGAAGAACCTCTTGATGCTGAAATCCTTAAAAATACATTAAGTACAATTACCGCAAAAGATTTAAAAGAATTTACAGTAAATGCTTTGAAAAAATCTAATAGTGTACAAGTACTGATGAAGGCAAAATAAGAATCAATTTTAAACTCAATTGTAGTTTCAGGTTTAGAATATTCTTATCGATTTTTTTATTTTTTTATTTTAATTAGTTTTTAAAGGCTGTCCAAAAGACAGCCTTTATTGTTTTTAGAAAACCAAAAAGATTTTTTTTGAAGATTGTAAACTCCCTTAATTAAGTATATTTGAATAGTAAAAACTCCAGCAAAGCTTCATAGAAATGAGCAAAATAAACACCTATTCACTCGAACATCACAAAAGTTTGTTTACAGATGAAATCAATACAAAAGACTATTTCTATGTGCAGATTCAAGATCATCCTTATATAGAAGTTCCTTATCGTGCAGAAAGTTACGCAATCGAATTTCTCAAAAAAGGCAGCATCATAATGCAGACGCGACTGGATAAGATTGTTATTGAAGCACCTGCAATATTGGCGATTGGTCCAAATGTTATTAGAAGTTTTACCAAAAACAGCGATGAGATTTTAATGGATATTATCTTTTTTAAACCTGAGTTTTTTCTCGAAAGCCAGACTAATATCTTTTTTCTGTCTCAATTTGTTTTTTTCGAAAACAGCGATATGCATGTATTTTCTTTGAATAAAAAGACAAAACCAAAGTTCGAAAAGATTTTTAATTTAATTAAAGAATGCGTCAGCATCGAACATTTTCATCAAGCTGCTATTTTGAGAAGTTATTTGTACATTTTGATTTTTGAGCTGGATGCCATAAAAAATGCTTTTTCAAATAAAGAAATCCAAAATCCTTTGTTCGAAAAGTTTAAGGAGATTGTAGAGAAAGATTTTATAAAACATCGATCGCCGGCATATTACGCAGATCATTTAAATGTGACCCGAAAATACCTTTCTGAAGTTATTAAAAACAACAGCGGCAAAACCACTCGCGAATGGATTGATGATATGGTTATTCTCGAAGCTAAAGTTTTACTTCATAACAAATCATTAACTATCAACCAGATAAGCGACACTTTAAACTTTTCCAATCAATCTGTTTTTGGAAAATTCTTTAAAACCCAAACAGGAATTTCTCCATTAGAATACCGAATGAATAATTAAACACAACCGACTTTCTGACCAACATATCAGACTTTTAAACCTTTATTTATAAAACAAATTACAGCAGTTTTGCTAAATAATAATTCAAGTTTATAAATAAAAGAAATCATGTCAAAAAAAGCGCAATTTGTAGTTATAATAATGGAAACGGCTTCTTGGATGGAAAGTCAGGCTCAAAAATTTTATGCTGCATTATTTCCATCAGCGGAAGAAGGCGAAAAATATGCTGCTCAAAACCTTTCTATTTCTGAACTTTTTAAAGTCCAAAATGATTTTAATATTGAAGTTTTGATGGTTTATGAAAATGAAAATCCGTCATCTTTCATACAATTAAATTCTTTCAGGATTTTTAATGAAAACATCGAAGCACAAAAACCAATTTGTGTGGAATACATTGTTTATTCAAACACAGAAGAAATTCTATTGCTTACCGATCGTGCAGAAGTCATTGCTAAACAAAGAAAAAACGATTTAATCTGGGTAAAACTATTTGAATTTGATAGTGTTCTAAAAGAAACTTTAGAATCAAACGGCTACGAAAAATTTGATTTCGAGGAAAATGAAATTAATTCCAAACAAATCTATCTAAAAAAAGCTATCCAAAACTAAAGAGTTAAATTCATAAACCTTTGAACCTTTGCCTCTCTGCCCCTTTGAACCTCAGAACCTTAAAAAAAACTCACCTATCCATCCACTGCTTAAAAAATGGTGTTTTTTCCCTGCTGATAATTACTTCGCGTTCAGGATCTAATTTCAGTTGGATTTTGAGTTTTGAATTGAAATAATTTGCAATAGAATAAATACTTTCGGCACGAATAAAAACTTTTCTGTTTGCCCTAAAAAAGATATTCGGATCTAATTCATGTTCCAATTCTTCCATGGTCTGCGGAATAGCAATTACTACACCCGATTTTAAAAACAAATTACTGGTTTTAAATTCAGAATAAACAAAATCAATATCCGAAACATCTACACTTTTATAGCCGTCCCGATAAGTCACCAAAAAGCGTAATCTGTATTTTGGTTTGTGAATCAGCTCTTTTAGGATTCCAGCAATATTAGGAACGCCAATTTGTTTTCGGGCTAATGACTTGAATTTGGTCAAAGCATGTTCTAGTTCGCTTTTCTCGATTGGTTTCATCAAATAATCGATGCTGTTTACCTTAAAAGCGCGAATTGCATATTCATCATAAGCCGTCGTAAAAATAACTGGACAAGTAATATTGACTTCTTCAAAAATAGAAAAGCTTAGTCCATCTGCCAATCGAATATCCATTGTAATTATATCTGGAGCAGGATTTGATTTGAGCCAAGCCACAGTATCTACAACCGTATCGATAATTCCTAGAATTTCGCAATTGGGTTCCAGTTCTTCGAGCAGTCTTTTTAAACGGCTTGCGTTTATACTTTCATCTTCTACAATTAAAATCTTCATATTGGTATTCCTTCCTCTAAATTAATGGCAGACGTGCATAATAATTTCCGTTAGATTCACAAAAATCCGGCATTCGGTCAAATAATATTTTATACCGAAATTCTATGTTTTTATTTCCAATTTTGGTAGAAGTCAGACTTTTTCCCGCTGTTCGCTGCAAGTTATTTCGAACTATAATATCTTTCAAATCCGAATACACCAAAATGGTAAGCGGACAAGATAATGTCGCCATATTGTGTTTTACAGCATTCTCAACCAGTAATTGCAAAGTCAAAGGCGGTAAATGAAGTCCCATACAGGACTGGTCAACCTGAATTTTTAAATCGATTTTTTCGCCAAGCCTTTTCTTTAAAAGATAAAAATAAGCGTTTAAAAATGCTATTTCTTCTTGTACACTTATGGTATCTTTATTCAAATTAGAAATCATGTAGCGATAAACCCTTGTAATATTTTCTAAAAAAGAAGCCGCATCGTCTTGATTTTCATAAATTAATTCCGTCAGCGTACTGAAATTATTGAAAATAAAATGCGGATCTAATTGCAGCTTTAAAGATTCAAGTTCAGATCTCGTAACCGCTTCCTGCAGTTCTGAAGCTTTGATTTTTAATTCGGCTGTTTCTTCAGAATTTAGACGCCATCTATTCAATAAAAATATTCCAGTATGAATAGCGCTTATAAACAGCGAAATAATAGCAGCCATAATTTTGGACTGCCAAATAATAACCAATTCGTTTTCTTCAAAATCTATTCGGGGATATAGATAATCCCACAGGCAGAAAAAAAGATAATTTAAAAGAATATTCCCAGCAATTAGACATATAAATTGTGCTATTGCCCTAAAAGCAGGGTTTTGGTCCCAGCGTATATAATAATTTAATCTTCTGCCGACAAAAAGCGTAAGCTCGGTAAGTATTGCGCAATACAGCAGAATAATAAAAATATCGAAAGTTTGATCTAAGTCCAGCAAACCTTGATCTTCAAAATTTCGGTACGGATTTAAAAAGTAATAGGAAGACAAATACACTAAAAAAACAGCTGGAATTACTATAATTCTGTAGTACTTATAGAAAAAATTCTTTCCTGATTTTTTATTTTGTTTTTGTCTTCCCATTAAATAATAACTTTTCGAACAGAAAATGCTGTTATTGCATTAGTGCTCCACTAAAACATTCTCGTTTATAGTTTCTGTTTTAATAGTTTGAACTGCTTTCTTTTCGCGCATAACACCCCATTTTAAACAAGTTGCTCCCCACGAAAATCCAGCTCCAAAAGTAGTAATCAATAAGTTCTGACCTGGTTTAAAGTCTTCTTTAAAGTCCCATAAACACAACGGAACTGTTGCCGATGTTGTGTTTCCGTAACGGTGAATATTTACTTTTACTTTTTCAGAATCGATATTAAGGCTTTCGCTTACTGCGTTTATGATTCTTAAATTAGCTTGATGCGGAATTACCCAGTCAATTTGTTCTGCGTGTAATTCATTCTTCGCCAAAGCATCTTGCGAAACCTGACTCATAGAAGCAACTGCTTTCTTAAAAACAAAAGCACCTTCCTGCTTCAAATAATTGGTTCTGTGCAAAAGGCTCTGCATAGAAGTCGGATTTCTAGATCCTCCTGAAGGTACTAACAATGAAGATGTTCCGCTTCCGTCAGTCTTCAAAATAGTTTTCATTAATCCATTATCCGATTCTGTTTTTTCTAATAAAACTGCTCCTGCTCCATCACCAAAAAGAATACATGTATTTCTGTCTTCATAATCTACGATCGAGCTCATTTTATCTGCTCCAACGACAATTATTTTAGAATAACGTCCGCTTTCGATCATATTTGCTCCCATTTCCAGCGCATATAAAAAACCGCTGCAAGCCGCATTCATGTCAAATCCGAAAGCATTTGCAAGACCGCTTTTTTCGCATACAATACTAGCAGTTGGTGCCAGAATATGATCAGGAGTTGCTGTTGCCACAAGCAGGGCTTCAACTTCAAGGCGGTCTACATTATAATTTTCTAAAAGGTTCTCAATTGCAGCACTAGCAAGGTCTGACGTTGCTGTATTACAATCTGCAATTCTACGTTCTTTTATTCCAGTACGTTTTTCGATCCATTCTTCTGATGTATCAACGGTTTCTGAAATTTTTTTATTGGTTAGGATTGATGATGGTACAAAACCACCTATAGCTGTTATAACTGCATTCATTTGTTTGGAATTTTTAACGGGTACAAAAATAACACTAATAATTCGGAAACGATAATAATGGGATATCTAATCCTGCTGCCATTATTCTGGTTTTACTTTTATGAACCAGAGAATCCCAAAAACCATATTTTTGGGGTACCATAACTAAAATATCAGCTTCGTAACTTTTAATTTCTTTCTTTATCTCATTAATCACAGCATTTGAGCG
>Ga0160473_100818_pt1 | contig 18627 bp, 13 predicted proteins | sample HID1975I_E11MG_FD_108217 | JGI IMG/M metagenome (GOLD analysis project Ga0160473, IMG submission 108217) | Enriched soil microbial communities from UW Madison campus, WI, USA - HID1975I_E11 MG | ecosystem: Environmental > Terrestrial > Soil > Unclassified | place: USA: Madison, Wisconsin... | reverse complement strand
ACCCATGCCGATTCGAGCAAGTTCGAGCTGGGGCGAAACATCGCCGCGACGCCCGGCAAGGTGGTGCGCGAGACCCCGCTGTACCAGCTGCTGCACTATGCGCCGACGACGCCGAGCGTGTACGCGGTGCCGCTGCTGATCTTCCCGCCGTGGATCAACCGCTTCTACATCCTCGATCTCAGCCCGGAGAAGAGCTTCATCAAATGGGCGGTCGACCAGGGATTGAGCGTGTTCGTGGTGTCGTGGAAGTCGGCCGACAGCTCGATGGCCGACGTCACCTGGGACGATTACGTGATGCGCGGCCAGATCGACGCGATCGATGCGGTGCGAAACCTGCTCAAAGTCGATAGCGTCCACACCGTCGGCTATTGCGTCGCCGGCACGACGCTGGCCGCGACGCTGGCGCTGCTCGCGACGCGGGGCGAGGCGGCCAAGGTGGCGAGCGCGACCTTCTTCACCGCGCAGGTCGACTTCTCCGAGGCGGGCGACCTCAACCTGTTCATCACCGACGAGCAGATGAAGCTGATATCGGCGCTGTCCGACAACAGCGGCTATCTCGACGGGCGCTACATGGCGGCGACGTTCAACCTGCTGCGCGCGCGCGACCTGGTGTGGAACTACGTCGTCAACAACTACATGCTGGGGCAGGATTATCCGCCCTTCGACCTGCTCCACTGGAACGGCGACACGACCAACCTGCCGGCGCGCTGGCACCGGTCCTATCTGGAGGATCTGTATCGCGACAACCGGCTGGTCAGCCCGGGCGCCATCTACATCGACGGGACGCCGATCGACCTGACGACGGTCAAGACGCCATCCTATGTGCAGGCGGGCCGCGAGGATCACATCGCGCCGCCCGAAAGCGTGTGGAAGATCACCGGGCATTTCCAGGGACCGCTGCGTTTCGTGCTGGCGGGATCGGGCCATATCGCTGGCGTCGTCAACCCGCCGTCGAGCGGGAAATACCAGTACTGGACCAACGAGAAGGACGCCGCCGACCTGCCGTCCTTCATCGCCGGCGCGACCGAAACCAAGGGCAGCTGGTGGCCGGACTGGCTGCGCTGGATCACCGGGATCGCGCCCGATCAGGTCAAGGCGGCGGGGCCGCGCAAGCCCGCGCGCAAGCTGGAGGACGCACCGGGCAGCTATGTCCGGATGCGGTGATCCGTTGGGTTTGGGGGACCGTCATAGGACTATTTTGCTGCACCGCACAATTTGGGGTTGAAACTGTCACGAAGCGCGCGTATTTTTGCGGTGCAACATGAGTCGAGAACCCCTTGTGAGCGATGTACCTCCCAAGTCGCCGACGAAGCGTCGTTCCGCGCCGGCTTCCACCCCTCCCGTCGCGGCCAAGGTCGCTGCGCCGAAGGTTGATGCGACGCCGGCCGTGAAGCCGGTGGCGGCCAAGGTCGAGACGCTTCCCGAAGCGGTGAAAGCGCCCGAGGTGGTGAAGACCGTGGCCGAGAAGGTCGTGGCCAAGGCGGCGACCATGCCGCCGGTGCCCGCTGCCGTGGCGGCTCCGAAGGCGGCTGCTCCGGTGGCTGCCGCGCCAGTTGACAAGATCACGCCGGCGGTCGTCGTCGCCGCGGTGCCGTCGCCGGTGAAGAGCGAGCCCGCGCCGGTGGTAAAGGCTCCCGCACCGGTCGAAGCGAAGGCTCCCGTGGCCAAGGTCGCGAAGCCGAAGGCCGTGGCCACGCCGATCACCAGGGCGCCGGCGATCAAGGCACCGATCGCCCAGGCTCCGATCGCCCAGGCTCCGGTTGCCAAGCCACCGGTTGCCAAGCCACCGATTGCAAAGCCAGCCGTGAGCGCGCCCGTCGCGACGCCGGTGGCCAAAGCCGAGAATTCCGCGACTGCCTTCGAGGTGGCGGTCGTATCCGAATCCAAGGGCACCTCGAACGAAACCACCCCGGACGCGAAAACCGGGGAAGCGCAGCAAGGAAGGACGATAATGGCCACGACCGTCGAAAGCTTCATCAAGAACCCCACGGACCGCGCGCAGGCGATGTTCGGCGACATCAACGAGCGCAGCAAGGCCGCGATGGAAAAGAGCGCCAAGCTGATCGAGGAAATGTCCGAGCTGACCAAGGGCAATGTCGAGGCGCTGGTCGCTTCGGGCAAGGCGGCCGCCAAGGGTGCCGAGACGCTGGGTGCCGACGCCGTCGAGTACAGCAAGCGCAATTTCGAGAAGGCTTCGGGCGCGATGAAGAGCTTCGCCTCGGTGAAGTCGCCGACCGAGCTGTTCCAGCTGCAGAGCGAATACGCCAAGTCGTCCTTCGACAGCGCCGTCGCGGAAGCCTCGAAGTTCTCGGAAGCCTATCTGAAGCTGATGGGCGATGTCTTCGCCCCGATCTCGAACCGGATCGCGATCGCTTCGGACAAGATCAAGTCGGCGACCACGCTCTAATCAGCGGTCGACGCAAGTGAACCGGCGGTCCCCGGAAACGGGGGCCGCCGATCGCGTTTTCGGGGCACCGGATCGTCCGGTCGGGGGACGCATCCGGCAGGCGGCGGGCCGGGATTCGGCCAGCCGAGAAGCCGGCCCCCTTGCCCTTGGCCCTCGGGATGCCATATCCTGCCCTTTCCCGAGTAAATGAGCGAGATTCATGCACGCTGCCAAGCAGCCCGCGACGGCCATGGCGAGCCGCAAGGATGGTGAGGACGACGGCACCGGCCTGGGCGTCGCCACCCGCACGCGCACCCGCACCAAGAAGCCTTCACCCTATAAGGTGCTGATGCTGAACGACGACTACACACCGATGGAGTTCGTCGTCCTGGTGCTCCAGCGCTTTTTCCGGATGAGCATCGAGGATGCGACGCGGGTGATGCTGCACGTCCACCAGAAGGGCGTCGGCGTCTGCGGCGTGTTCAGCTACGAGGTCGCCGAGACCAAGGTCAGCCAGGTGATCGACTTCGCCAGGCAGAACCAGCACCCGTTGCAGTGCACGCTGGAGAAGGCGTGATCGGGGGCTGAAGGCTCGAATCCCGGGTTTTCCTCTCCCCTGGGGGAGAGGTAGCGAAGCTTACCAGCTCGCTGGTTAGCGCAGCTAGGAGAGGGGGGTGCGAGGCGAAGCCTCGCGCGGCTGCCTTGCAGCCGCCCACCCCTCTCCCAGCTACGACTAAGCATTTGCTACGCAAACGCTAAGTCTGCGCACCCAGTTCGGGGTAAACGATACCCCGTATCGTTTAGGCCATGCCGGGGGCATGGCCGACCCCGAACTCCCCTCCTTCAGAGGGGCGAGGACTCCACGTAGCCCCCACTCAATTCGCCGGCGGCAGCCAGGCGGTGTCGATCTCGGCATAGCGGTTGATGTAGTTGCCGATGCGGACCAGCCATTCCTCGTTGAGGATGCGGATGTTGCCGTTCTCGCGCGCGATCAGCCCTTCCTCGACCAGCGCGCGCATCATCCGGTTGACGTGGACGGCGGTGAGCCCGGTCGCGTCGCCGATCTCTTCCTGCGTCAGCGGCAGCAGGAAACTGTCGCCCAGATCGACCTTCATGATCCGCAACCGGGTGAGGATGTCGATCAGGAAGGCCGCCACCCGCGCCTTCGCCGAGGTGCGGCCGAGCGAGGCGAGACGATCGGTCAGCGCGACGCGCTCGGCCTGGGTCAGCGCGAAGAGCAGCGCGGCCAAGCGCGGATGATCGGTGAACAGCGCCCGCAGCGCCGATTTCTCGAACGGGCAGATCACGACATCAGTGACCGCGACAAGAGAGTCGGCCGCCTCGCCGAAGGCCGCGCTCGACGCACCGACGAGATCGCCGGGGAAATGCAGGCGCAGGATCTGTCGACTGCCGTCGTCGAGCAGGACATAGCTCATCAGCCAGCCCTTGCGGATCACATAGAGTTCGGACGCGGGATCGCGCTCACGCCGCACCACCGCCCCACGGCGCACCGTGCGCTGGGTCTCCTCGAGATGCTCGAGTGCGCGATGCTCGCGGTCCGTCAGCGGTAGAATATGCTCAAAACGCTCGGCGAAACAGCTGCCGCTCACCCTATCCGGTCCTGTCGTTGTTTCCCCACAACAACGTTCTGTGCGTGCTTTGGTCCAAGCGCCTTAACAAGAATCAAGCCGAGCCCGTAAATTCCCACATTTTTTTAACGGGTTGCGACGGAAAAATTGCGTACGCTCCCATGATGATCTCGTTACGGCCGCGATTTTCGGCGCGCGCGCCAATTCCCTGCGCGGTCGAAAGCCTCTAGGAACCCCCGATGGACAAGATCATCATCCGCGGCGGCCGCCCGCTTTCCGGCCGTCTCCCGATTTCCGGCGCCAAGAATTCCGCACTCACGCTGATGCCCTGCGCGCTGCTGACCGACGAGCCGCTGACTCTGCGCAACCTGCCGCGCCTCGCCGATGTCGACGGGTTCGGCCATCTGCTCAACCAGCTGGGCGTGTCGACGATGGTGGAGGGCGCTCGGCCGCAGGAATTCGGCCGGGTGATGACGCTGCGCGCCGGTCGGCTGACCTCGACCACCGCGCCCTATGAGCTCGTCCGCAAGATGCGCGCGTCGATCCTGGTGCTCGGCCCGCTGGTCGCGCGCGCGGGCGAGGCGACGGTGTCGCTGCCGGGCGGCTGCGCGATCGGCAACCGCCCGATCGACCTGCACCTCAAGGCGCTGGAGGCGCTGGGCGCGGAGATCGAGCTGACCGCCGGCTATGTGAAGGCGACGGCGCCGGGCGGCCGCCTGCCGGGCGGGCGGGTGATCTTCCCGCTGGTGTCGGTCGGCGCGACCGAGAATGCGGTGATGGCGGCGACGCTGGCGCGCGGCCAGTCGATCATCGAGAACGCCGCGCGCGAGCCCGAGATCGTCGATCTCTGCCGGCTGCTGGTGGCGATGGGGGCGCATATCGACGGCATCGGCACCGAGCGGCTGGTGATCGAGGGGCGCGACCGGCTGCATGGCGCGACCTATCAGGTGATGCCCGACCGGATCGAGGCGGGCAGCTATGCCTGCGCGGCCGCGATCACCGGCGGGTCGCTCGACCTGGTCGGCGCGCGCGCGGAGGACATGGCCGCGATCCTGGCCGCGCTGGTCGAGGCGGGGATCCATGTCGAGGAGCGCAACGACGCGATCCGGGTGAGCGCCAATGGCGCGATCCGCCCGCTGACGCTGGCGACCGCGCCTTTCCCGGCCTTCCCCACCGACATGCAGGCGCAGTTCATGTCGATGCTGGCGCTGGCCGAAGGGGCCAGCGTGCTCACCGAGACGATCTTCGAGAACCGCTACATGCACGTCCCCGAACTCGCCCGGATGGGCGCGGACATCCAGGTGCGCGGCCGATCGGCGGTGGTGCGCGGCGTGGCGAAGCTCAACGGCGCGCCGGTGATGGCGACCGACCTGCGCGCCTCGATGAGCCTGGTGTTGGCCGGGCTGGCCGCCGAGGGCGAGACCCAGGTCTCCCGCATCTACCACCTCGATCGCGGTTACGAGCGGCTGGAGGAGAAGCTGCAGGCGGTCGGCGCGGATATCGAGCGGGTCGGGGACGGGTGAGGGCTGGCAAACGGGGTGGAGACATTTCTGCCATTCCGCTTGCCAGATGACGCCGGACCGGTCGTGTCGCCACGCTTCTCGCCGGAAGCGCGGCGATCGGGAATGTAAGGCTCCATCGTAGCAGGGATCGACCGATGCGGTTCACCACGACCATGGCCATTATCGGCACCGCATCGCTCGCGACGTCCGCTATGGCCGAGGACGTCACGCTTTACCGGGACGCCAAGGGCGTTCCCCATATCTTTGCGGAAAGCTCGCCGGCGGTGATGTTCGGCACCGGCTATGCGCAGGCGCAGGACCGTCTGGCCGCCATGGAACTGGCCCGGCGAGGGGCGAGCGGACGCCGTGCCGAGATACTGGGCCCGTCAGCCATCGCGTCCGACCGGGTGGCGCGCAATCGCCAGCTGGACCCCGCCGAACTGATGCGGATGTACCATGCTGTGCCGCGCGAGCATCAGTTGATGTTGCAGGCGTTCGTGGACGGCATCAATCAGGCGGTGGCCGAGATCGAGGCCGACCCTGCGCGCAAGACCCCGCTGGAATTCATCCGCTGGGGCATCAAGCCGACACGATGGACGCTGCTCGACTATCTGGGTTTCATCGCCTCCCTGCCCAACGGCAAGGGCGGATCCGAATTGCAGAATCTCGCCTTCCTCAACGCCATGATCGCGCGGCATGGCGAGACGGAGGGGCGACGGATTTTCGACGATATCGTGCCGATCAGCGATCCCGATTCCCCGCTCGCCATTCCGGCGGGGGAGGATCTGGCACCGCCGCAGCCCATGCCGGTCGCGACGCATCTCTCGCTGACGGCAGGCGGGGTCGACCTCACCCATCTCGCCAGCCTGCCGGAGCCGCAGGGCGATGCGCCGGCGGGTGCGAGCCGCTGCATGGTCATCGGCCCCAGGAAATCGGCGAGCGGCCATGTGCTGATGATGCAGGCGACGGCGGACGGGCCGGAGGCGCATCTTTACGGTGGCGGTTTCAACCTGTCCGGCTTCAGCTTCGCGGGCTGGGGCGCGCCGACCATGGGCCGGTCGGAGCAGCATGGCTGGCTGCTGACCTCGGGCCATGCGGACACCACGGACACCTTTGCCGAGAAGCTGAACCCGGCGAACAGATATCAATACTGGTTCGACGGCCGGTGGCGCGACATGACGCACCGCAAGGAGACGATCCTCGTCAAGGACGCCGCCTCCATGACGCATGAGGTCGCCTGGACGGTGCACGGCCCCGTCGTGGCCTGGGATGCCGAGCATGGGCTGGCCTATTCGCAGCGTTACGGCACCCGGGGCAGCGAACTGGATAGCTGGGTGGGTATCGTCGAAATGGGGCGAGCCCGGAATCTCGCCGATTTCGAGAGCAAGGGCGTCCGGCGGCTCGGCTGGAATCTCGGCATCTGCTATGGCGGCGAGGATGGGCAGATCGCCTTTTGGGAAGCGGGCAACCTGCCCCGGCGCGCGGCGGGCGCGGATTCCCGGCTGCCGACCCCCGGCACCGGCGAATATGAATGGACGGGTTTTCTGACGGCGGCGGAGCATCCGCGCATGCGCAACCCGAAACAGGGCTACATCCATGTCTGGAACAGCAAGGCGGCTAGCTGGTCGCGGGAAGGCGACGACGGGCGGATGGGGGCAGCGTTCCGCACCTGGCTCGGCAACCGGCTGGCGTCTTCCGCCGACCATATCACCCTGCTCGACATGCGCGAGTATAACCGCAAGATATTCAATGCCTTGGGCGCGCGCGACCGGACGCTGACCAGCCCGGATTTCTTCGCCCCCTATTTCCGTGCCGCGATCGCCGCGAGCGATGATGCCGAGGTGCGGCAGGCGGCCCGGCTCATGCTGTCCTTCAACGGCCTTTATGAGGATGGGGATGCCGACGATCGCTACGACAATCCGGGGCTGACGCTGTTCCGCAGCTGGCTGAAGGTAGCGCCCGACACGATCTTCGGCGATGACGTGGGCGACTGGTGGAGCAAGGTCGATGAGGCGCGCTATCTGCGCTATCAGACCAGCCTGCTGTTGCGCGCCTTTCAGGGCGACCAGGCGGGCGCGCCGCTCCGTTTCGACTATTTCGGCGGGCAGGACCGGACCGCGATGATGATCGAGACGATCCGGCGCACCATCGCGACGCTGAAGCCGCAATACCCCGGCAAGCCGATGGGTGAATGGCGGATGCCGGTCTTCTGGAAATATTATGACCCGTCCACCGCCACGCCGGACCGGCCCGCGCTTCCGGGGCAGGAGGACAGGCCGCGCCTGTCCGCGCAGCTCCGGCTCGGCCCGGTCAGCGCCCGCCACAATGGCGGTGAGGGCTGGGTGGGGCTGATGGAAGTCGAGCCCGGCCATCACGCGCTCTATTCCGTGATCGACGCCGGCGGGCAGAATCAGTTCATCGCGCCTGACGGCTCGGGCAATCCGAACCTGACCGACCAGACGATGATGCACGAGACGAACGAGTTCAAGAAGATCGCGATGGACCCGGCCGATGTCCGCGCTGCCGCCGTGTCCGAAGTGAAGCTGCGCTACGTCAGACCAACGCGTTGATCACATGGATCGCCAGGCCGACGAGCCCGCCCACCAGCGTGCCGTTGATGCGGATGTACTGGAGGTCGCGGCCGACGGCGTTTTCGAGGCGGCCGGTGACGGTGGCCGCGTCCCAGCCGCGGATGGTGTCGGAGACGAGGCGGACGATGCCGTCGCCATAGCTGGCGACCATGCCGACGGTGGCGCGGCGGGCGAAGCTGTTGACGGTGGCGCGCAGGCGGGCGTCCTGCTGCAGGGTGACGCCGAGCTGGGCCAGCGCCTCGCCGAAGCGCCCGGCAAGTGCGGCATTGGGGTCGCGCGCGGCGCGGAGCATCCCGGCGCGGGCGTTTTCCCACAGCCCGTCGAGCCAGCGCGTCACCGCCGGATTGGCGATCGCCTCGTCCTTGAGCGCCTCGACCCGCGCGCGCAGCGCGGGATCGTGCTGCAGCCGGTCGGCGAGGCTGGCCAGTCCCTCTTCCGCCTTCAGGCGCAGCGGGTGGCCGGGATCTTCGGCCATCTCGACGAGCAGTTTCTGCAGGCCGTCGATGATCGCATTCGCCAGCCGCTCGTCGATCCCGGTCCAGCGCATGATCGCGTTGGCGCGGCCATGGACCATGTCGCGGATCAGATGCTCGTTGGCGTCGAGCGTGCGGCCGGCCCAGGTCACGATCCCTTCGAGCAGGGGGACGTGCCGGTCCTCTGCGATGGCGGCGTCGAGCGCCTGGCCGGCGAGCGGCGAGACCTCCAGCGCGCCTAGGCGACCGGCGATCGCGCCCTTGACCATGCCGCCCAGCCGTTCGGGGTCGAGCGCCTCCAGCATGTCGCCCGCCAGCCTTGACGCGCCTTCGCGCATCCGGCCGCCATCGGGCGGGTTGGTGAGGAAGCGGCCCAGCGCCTCGGCCACGTCGATCCGCCGCATCCGCCGCGCGACCACCGAGGGGGTGAGGAAATTGCCCTTGAGGAAGGCCGCGAGCGAATCGCCGATCCGGTCCTTGTTGCGCGGGATGATCGCGGTGTGGGGGATCGGCAGGCCGAGCGGATGGCGGAACAGCGCGGTCACCGCGAACCAGTCCGCCAGCCCGCCGACCATCGCCGCCTCCGCAAAGGCGCGCAGATAGCCCCAGGCGGGGGCCCCGTGTTCCTGCGATCGGGCGAGCAGATAGACGCCGGCCATGGCCACCAGCATCAGCGTGGCGACGATGCGCATCCGCCGCCCGCCGTCTGCGGGCACGGCCCTGATGCTGTTCGTGGCGGAAGCGGAAGGATCCATGCCGCTAGAATGGCCAGCCGGGCCGATGGTTCAACCCCAAGAACGACATGGGTGGCCGGGAAGTGGTGGCAGGCCCGTAATCGCCCGGGATGGTTCCATCATCCGGTATTCCTCCCCCGCCAGGGGGAGGTGGCGCCGAAGGTGCCGGAGGGGGAGGACGGCGGCAGTTATCGAGGGCACACCGCCGCCCGCCCCCTCCGTCTCGCTGCGCGATCCACCTCCCCCTGGCGGGGGAGGAATTGGGATGCGATCCCGTCGACCCGAGACCTGCTCGGCACCAACGGCTTGTGGCGTTCTGCGGCAATCCCCCTATCGTGAGACGATAGCAGGCTACGGGACTGGGAGCGGGGATGGCGGGGCACGGCGCGCGGGTGACGATGACCGAGGGGCCGTTGCTTGGCATCCTGATCCGGGTCGCGGTGCCGATCGCGCTGTCCAACCTGTTCCTGTCCGCGCACGACATCGTCAACGCGTTCTGGGTCGGGCGGCTGGGCGAGGCGCCGATCGCGGCGGTCGCGGCCAGCGGGCCGTTGTTCAACGTGCTGATATCGCTGGGCAGCGGGCTGTCGACGGCGGGTGCGGTGCTGATCGCGCAGAATGCCGGCGCGCGGCGTTTCGACGCGCTCGATCATGTCGCGGCGCAGACCTTGCTGATGGTCGCGGCGATGGCGATCGGCTTCACCGCGATCGGCGCTGCGGGCACGCCGGCGGCGCTTCGGCTGATCGGCGTCGAGCCCGCGATCGGCGATCTGGCGCGGGATTACCTGGCGGTGCGCTATGCCGCGATGGTGCCGATGTTCGCCTTCATCGCGATCCAGGCGATGCTGCAGGCGGTGGGCGAGGTGCGTTTCGCGATGCTGATCCAGTTCGGCAGCGTGCTGCTCAACGCGCTGCTCGATCCGCTGCTGATCTTCGGGCTGGGGCCGGTGCCGGGCTTCGGCGTGGTCGGCGCGGCGATGGCGACGGTGATCGCGCAGGTCGCGGCGCTGGCGATCGTGCTGCACCACATCCTGTCCGGCCGATCGGCGCTGCACCTGCGGCTCAACCATTTCCGGCCCGACCTCGCGCAGTTCCGCCTGACGATCGGGCTCGGCCTGCCGGCTTCGATCGAACAGGCGATCCGCACCTTCAGCTCGCTGCTGCTGATGGCGCTGGCGGCGACCTTCGGGACGATCGGGCTGGCGGCCTATGGCGTGGGCACGCGGCTGCTGTTCTTCTGGTTCACGCCGATGATCGGGCTGTCGATCGCGACGGCCAGCGTGGTCGGGCAGAATATCGGAGCGGGCCGCCCCGACCGGGCGGAGGCGGCGAGCCGGCTGTCGGCCTGGCTGGGCTTCGGCGTGATGACCGCCGTGGGGCTCGCGCTGGTGCCAGTGGTGCCGGCGATCACGCGCGCGCTGGCCCCCGGCGAGGCGGAGGTGATCCGGCACGCCAGCACCTTCGCGATGATCTACTGCCCGTTCCTGGGCGTGCTGACGGTGCCGCAGGCGTTGCTCGGCGCGTTTCGCGGCGCGGGCAGCACCCGCCAGTCGATGGTTTTGTCGATCGTGATGCAGTGGCTGTTCCAGCTGCCTTCGGCCTGGTTGCTCGCGCTGGCGACGCCGCTCGGGCTGCTCGGCATCTGGTGGAGCTTCCCGATCGCCAACATCGCGGCGACGATCCTGTGCCTGATCTGGTTCCGCCATGGCGCGTGGCGGCGATCGCTGGTGGCGTCACCCGCCTGATAAGGAGCCATGACGTCGCCGAAACGCGATGGATTCGCCGCGCGTTTCTTGCGAGAGATCGGCGATGGAAAGCGGAAATCCCGATCGGCTTCGGCTGGAAGACGCATGCTTCGTGGCGCTGGTGCTGGTCGTCTCGATCGCCTTCGCCTGGGTGGTGGAGCCGTTCTTCGCCGCGATCCTGTGGGCGCTGATCGCCGCGATCGTCTTCGCGCCGGTGCAGCAGCGGATGTTGCGGCGGATGCCGGGCCGGCGCAACGGCGCGGCGCTGGCCACTTTGGTGCTGATCATCGCGATGGTGATCGTGCCCGCGATCTTCCTGGTCGTCGCGCTGGTGCAGGAAAGCATCGTCTTCTACGCGCGAATCCAGTCCGGCGAGATCGATTTCGCGCGGATGTTCGCACAGTTCCAGTCCAGCCTGCCGGGCTGGGCGTCGGCGCTGCTGCGCCGGCTGGGGCTGACCAACCTGGCCGCCGTGCGCGACATGGTGGGATCGGGCATCGCCTCCAGCTTCCGCACGCTCGCGGGTCAGGCGCTGCTGATCGGGCAGGGGGCGTTCAGCTTCGTCGTGTCGCTGGGCGTGATGCTGTATCTCAGCTTCTTCCTGCTGCGCGACGGACAGGATCTGGCGCGGCGGGTGGCCGATGCGGCACCCCTGCGCGCCACCCATCGCAACGCGTTGATGCGGCAGTTCGTCGTCGTCATCCGCGCGACGATCAAGGGCAGCATCGTCGTCGCGATCTGCCAGGGGCTGATCGGGGGCATCGTGTTCTGGGCGCTGGGCATCCCCGGCGCGCTGCTGTGGGGCGTGCTGATGGGCGCGTTCTCGCTGCTGCCGGCGATCGGCACGGGGCTCGTCTGGGTGCCGATCGCGATCTACCTGCTGGCCACCGGCGCGATCGGGAAGGGGCTGGTGCTGGTGTTCTGCGGCCTGTTCGTGATCGGCATGGTCGATAACCTGCTGCGTCCGATGCTGGTCGGTCGCGATACCCGCATCCCCGACTATATCGTGCTGATATCGACGCTGGGCGGGATCGAGCTGTTCGGGTTCAACGGCATCGTCATCGGTCCGGTGATCGCGGCGCTGTTCATCGCGATCTGGAACATCGTCACGAAGACGCGGGCGGGTGCCGTGGAAACCGGGCCGGAGCCGGCGTGAGGATCGCCGCGCTGCTCACCGGCGCGGGGGCGCTGGCGGCGCTTTCCGGGCCGGCCGGGGCGATCGACCGGCCGCCGGCGACATGGCGCAACCCGCAGGACAGCGTCCATGTCCGCATCGAACCCTGCGGCCCGCGCATGTGCGGCGTGGTGATCTGGGCGAGCGACAAGGCGAAGGCCGATGCGGCGCGCGGCGGCGGCGGGCCGCTGGTGGGATCGGTGCTGTTCCGCGATTTCGCCGAGGAGAAGCCCGGCGTCTGGCGCGGGCGGCTGTTCGTCCCCGATATCGGCAAGACCTTCGGCGGGACGATCAGCGTGATCGACCGCGATCACATCCGCGGGCGCGGCTGCCTGGTCGGCGGGATCGGCTGCAAGTCTCAGGTGTGGACGCGGATCGCCGACTGAGGGCGGCTCGACCCCTTGATACACCGTCATGCTGATGAAAATCAGCATCTATTCGCGCTACGTTCGCCGATGGTGCTCCGAATAGATACTGACTTTCGTCAGGATGACGGAAGAGGGGTTATTCCGCCGGCTGGGGTTCGGGCGGGTGGCCGCGTTCGCCGCCATTGGTGAGCAGGCGGGACAGGCGCGGGCCGATCCGCTTTTCGAAGCCGTCGGCCAGGCTGAACGCGGCGGGCACGATCAGCAGCGTCAGCAGCGTCGACACGATCAGGCCGCCGATCACGGTGATGCCCATCGGCGCGCGGAAGCTGCCGTCGCCCGACAGTGACAGCGACACCGGCACCATGCCCGCGACCATCGCGACCGTGGTCATCACGATCGGCTGGGCGCGCTTGTGCCCCGCGTCGATGATCGCGGTCATCTTGTCGACGCCCTTGTCCATCTCCTCGATCGCGAAGTCGATCAGCAGGATCGAGTTCTTGGCGACGATACCGAGCAGCATCAGGATGCCGATCAGCACCGGCAGCGAGTTCGAGTTGCCGGTTAGGTGCAGCGCGAGCGCACCGCCGAGCGGGGCCAGCAGCAGCGACCCCATGTTCACCAGCGGCGGCAGCACCCGCTTGTAGAGCAGCACCAGCACCGCGAAGACCAGCAGCACGCCGGCGATCACCGCGATCACGAAGTTCTGGATCAGCTCCGCCTGCCATTTCGCATCGCCCATTACCGCGCGCGAGACGCCGACGGGCAGGTTCTTGAGCGCGGGCAGCGCATCGATCTTCGGCGTGGCATCGCCGCTGACGAGGCCGGGGGCGAGGTCCGCGCCGATCGAGATGCGGCGTTCCTGGTTGAAGCGGCGGATCGCGCTCGGCCCCGCGCCGAAGGTGATGTCGGCCACCACCTTGAGTGGTACCGATCCGCCGCTGGTCGTGGGCACCGGCATGTTCTCGATCGTGGAAAGCGTGCGCCGGCTGTTCTCGTCGATCGCGACGCGGATCGGGATCTGCCGGTCGGACAGCGAGAATTTGGCGACGTTCTGGTCGATGTCGCCCAGCGTCGCGATGCGGATCGTCTGGCTGAGCGCGTTGGTGGTGACGCCCAGATCGGCCGCCAGGTCGAAGCGCGGATGGATCGTGATCTCCGGCCGCTGGAGATCGCCGTTGATGCGCGGCGCGCGGATCTCGGTCAGCGTCGACATCTGGTTGACCACTTCGATCGCGGTGGCGTTCAGCTTGTCCGGATCGTTGCCGACCAGCGTGACGTTCAGGTCGCGGCCGTTGAAGCCGCCCTGCGACTGGAAGTTGATCCGCGCGTCGGGGATGGCGGTCAGCTTGGGCGCGGTCGCGCGTTCGAACTCGACGCTCGTCCGCTTGCGATCGGACCGCAGCGTGATGAAGATGTCGGCCTCGCCGGGCTGCTGCACGTCGGCGAAGACGGCGGCCACCTCGGGCTCCTTGTGCAGCACCTCGCTCACGCGGTTGGCGACGTCCTGGGTCTGCTTCAGCGTCGAGCCCGGCGCCATCTCGATCGCGACCTGGCTGTAATCGGTGTTGATCGACGGCTGGAACGTCATCGGCAGCGTCATGAACGCGACGATCGTGGCGGCGAAGGCGAGCGCGCCGACGCCGACCATCTTCCAGCGGTTGACCAGCGTCCAGCGCAGCGTGTTCATGTAGAGGTCCATCAACCGGCCCTCGCCATGCGCGCTTTCGCCATGGGATTTCAGGAAATAGGCGGCGACCAGCGGGGTGATCATGCGCGCGACGGCAAGGCTCATCAGCACCGCCGCGACGACGGTCAGGCCGAAATTCTTGAAGAACTGGCCCGAGATGCCCGGCATCATGCCGACCGGCAGGAACACCGCGACGATCGACATGGTGGTCGCCAGCACGGCCAGGCCGATCTCGTCCGCCGCGTCGATCGACGCCTGATAGGCGGATTTGCCCATCCGCATGTGGCGCACGATATTCTCGATCTCCACGATCGCGTCGTCGACCAGCACGCCGGCCACCAGGCTGAGCGCGAGCAGGCTGAGCCCGTTCAGCGTGAAGCCCATAAGGTCCATGAACCAGAAGGTGGGGATCGCCGACAGCGGGATCGCGATCGCCGAGATCACGGTCGCCCGCCAGTCGCGCAGGAAGAGGAAGACGACGAGGACGGCGAGCACAGCGCCTTCCCACATCGCGTCCATCGCCGAATGATACTGGCCCTTCACATAGTCGACGATGGTGAAAAGCTCGGTGAACTTGACCTTGGGGTTCTCCTTGCGGAGCTGGTCGAGGACCTTCATCGCCTCGTCGTGGACGGTGACGTCCGAATAGCCCTTGGCGCGGCGCATGCCGAAGCTCAGCACCTGGCGGCCGTTCATCATCGATAGCGCGCGCTGTTCGCCATACATGTCGCGCACGTCGGCGATGTCGGCCAGCTTCACCGTGCGCCCCGCGCCGACGCTGATCTGGGTCTGGCCAAGGTCATAGGCGTTCTGCGCGTTGCCGAGCACGCGGACCGACTGTTCGGACCCGGCGATCTCGGCGCGGCCGCCCGCCGCGTTCAGGTTGACCGCGCGCAGCTGGTTGTTGACGTCGACCGCGGTCAGCCCCTGCGCCTGCAGCTTGACCGGATCGAGGATCACGCGGATCTCGCGGCTGACGCCGCCGCCGCGCGTGACCTGCGACATGCCCTCGATGTTGAGCAGGCGCTTGGCGACGGTGTCGTCGACATACCAGCTCAGTTCCTCGAGCGTCATGTCGACCGCCTCGACCGAGAAATAGCCGAGCGGCCCGCCCGACACGTCGATGCGGGTGATCTGGGGTTCGAGGATGCCGTCGGGCAGGTCCGAACGGATGCGCGACACCGCCTCGCGCACGTCGTTGACGGCGCGGTCGACGGGGGTGCCGATCGTGAACTGGACGGTGGTGTTGGAACTTCCCTCCCCGACATAGGAGGTGATCTCGTCGACGCCGGTGATGCCGCGCACCGCCGCCTCGACGCGCTGGGTGACCTGGGTCTCCAGCTCGGTCGGCGCGGCGCCCGGCTGGGTGATGATCACCTCCGCCGCCGGGAATTCGATGTCGGGGTTGTCGTTCACGTCCATCCGCATGAACGAGACGATGCCCGCCAGCGTCAGCGCGATGAACAGGACGATCGGCGGCACCGGGTTGCGGATCGACCAGGCCGATATGTTGCGGAAGTTCATGGGCGGTCGTCCCCGGTCAGCGCGCGGCGGCCTGGCGCGTCGGTATCACCTTGTCGCCGGGGTTCAGGAAGGCACCGGCCGAATAGACGACCTGCTCGTTGCCGCTGATGCCGTTGAGCACGGCGATGCCCTTGTCGGTCACCTGACCGACGCGGACGTCGCGGCGCTCGATCTGGTTCTGGCGGTTGACCACGTAGACGTAGTTGCCCTTGGCGTCGCTCTGCACCGCCGATTCGGGCAGCAGCGGGGCCTGCGCCGCGCCGCTGGTGATCGTGACGCCGGCAAAGCCGCCCGGCCGCAGCGCCGGATCATAGGCGAGCTGGATGCGGACCACGCCCTGGCGGGTGTCCGGATCGATGATCGGCGAAAGCTGCCAGATCGATCCGGGGAAGGACTTGCTCAAGCCCACCGGGGTCACCTGCGCCGGCAGGCCGACGCGCATCGCGGCGAGATCGGTTTCGGCGAGTCGCGCCTGCATCTCCATCTCGCCGCGTTCGGCGATGCGGAACAGCGCGGTGCTCTGCGCGCCGACCAGCTGCCCCACTTCGACCGCGCGGGTCAGGATCAGGCCGTCGGTCGGGGCCACGACGTCGAGCCGCCCGATCTGTTCGCGCACCTCGCCATATTGCGCCTGCGCGACCTTGACCCGGGCAAGCGCGGCATCGCGCGTGGCCACGCGGCGATCGACATCGGCGCGCGAGATGAACCCGCGATCGACCAGCGCCTGCGCGCGCTTGAGCTCGGCCTCGGCCAGCGCGGCATCGGCGCGCGCGACGTTGATCTGGGCGGAAAGCTGTTCGGCCTGCTGCGCCTGGACGCGGCGATCGATGACCGCGAGGGTCTGGCCGGTCTTCACCCACTGGCCGGGTTCGACCAGCACGCGCGTCACCAGCCCGCCCTCGCCCGAAACGCCGATCGGCATGTCGCGCTTGGCGGCGAGCGTGCCGGTGGCGGAAATCTCTGCGGTCACCGCCTGGCGGCCGGGAACGATCACGGTCACGCGCGGGGTGCTGTCGGCGGCGGCGGGCGCCTCGCCCGATCCGGCGAAGAGCTTGTACGCGCCATAGATCACGGCGACGGCGATCAGCGCCGCGACCACCAGGATCGCGATACGGCGGGTGCGGCCGGCGTCGTCGCCCTGGCCGGGGTGGACCGCATCGATCCGCTCGCCGGCCAGTCCCCCAGCCCGCCCCATGGTGAAGCCCCGTTCCGCATCCATCACGCTGTCTTCTTTCCATCCTCTCCGGCGCGACCCACGCGGCAGGAGCGACACTGTATTACATGAATATAGCACCCGCCTCAAGCGGCGCGTTCGCCGCGGCGCTCTGCGCAACCGCGCGGCCGCTGGCAAGGGCCGATATGGCCCTTCCGGACCGATTTATGCTTGCATGCGGCGGCAAGGAACGCGAGCATAAACGGCCGGGGCGGCATGACATAGATGCAAAGGGGATGCGATATGGACGAACGCGGCTTTATCGGATGGATCGTCATTGGGCTGGTTGCCGGCGTGCTCGGCAAGCTGATCATGCCCGGGCGCGATCCCGGCGGCTTCATCGTCACCATTCTGCTGGGCATCGCGGGCGCGCTGCTGGCGGGGTATCTGGGCATCGCGCTGGGCTTCTACCAGCCGGGGCAGCAGGCCGGCTGGATCGGTGCCACGATCGGCGCGATCGTGATCCTCATCGCCTATCGTCTGGTGATGCGCGCGCGTCGACCCTGACAGGCACACCCCCGATCGCTACGGCGGCGGGGAAATTCGCGCGGTCATCGACAGACGGATCGATTGTCGGGAACCGAAATGCTTTCGTCTCGCTGTATGCACCGTTCAGCGCGGATGCAGCAGGTTAGGGCTTTAAGCTCCGTCATCGTGCGGGGGCCTTCCTGCCCCGCGAGACGACGAGGGAGATTACCCAAGATGAGCAAATCGACCATGCTGGCGATGACGCTGGCCGCTGCGATGCTGCCGGCGACGGCGGCGATCGCGCAGGCCGCGCCCCCGCCCCCGCCGGGTGCGATCACCGGCACCCGCCTGGAGATCAGCGCCGAGGGCGAGGTCGCGCGGACGCCGGACATCGCCACCATCTCGGCGGGTGTCGTCACCCAGTCGACGACGGCGGCGGCGGCGATGGCGGAGAATGCCGATCGCATGGCCGCGACGGTGAGCGCGCTGCGCAAGGCGGGCGTCGCCGATCGTGACATCCGCACCGCATCGATCAACCTGTCGCCGCAATATCGCTATGGCGAGAACATGCCGCCAGTGATCACGGGCTATCAGGCGTCGAACCAGGTGAGCGTGAAGTTCCGCGACGTCGCCAAGGCCGGCAAGGTGCTCGACGCGCTGGTCGCGGCCGGGGCGAACCAGATCAACGGCCCCGATCTCGCGCTCGACCAGCCGGACGCCGCGCTGGACGAGGCGCGCGGCAAGGCCGTCGCGGCGGCGCGCGCGCGGGCCGAGCTCTACGCGAAGGCGACCGGGCTTCGGGTCAAGCGGATCGTCTCGATCAGCGAGGGAGCGGGCAATTTCCCCGCGCCGATGCCGGTGATGGCGATGGCCCGCGCCGAAAAGGCCGCCGACACCGCCGTCCTGCCCGGCGAGCAGAAGGTGGCGGTCACCCTGTCGGTGGTGTTCGAGCTGGAATAAGGCTGCGACTGCCCGGCGACGCGCTCATCGCTTCCTCCCATGGAGGGCAGAGCAATCGCGGATAGAAGGGTCGTCGTCCCGGCCTTGAGCCGGGATCCCGCTTCCTCTTCCTGCGGTGTTCGATGGATCACGAGGGAACGGCAGCGGCACCCCGGGTCAAGCCCGGGGTGACGCAGTATTGCGATGGGGTTTTCTCGATATGCAATCGCCTTT
>Ga0160473_100817_pt1 | contig 18646 bp, 18 predicted proteins | sample HID1975I_E11MG_FD_108217 | JGI IMG/M metagenome (GOLD analysis project Ga0160473, IMG submission 108217) | Enriched soil microbial communities from UW Madison campus, WI, USA - HID1975I_E11 MG | ecosystem: Environmental > Terrestrial > Soil > Unclassified | place: USA: Madison, Wisconsin... | reverse complement strand
TTCAGCATCCGACCTGCCCAACGCTGCACCAGCCAGGGGGTCAGCAGGCGCATATAGCCGGCCAGTGCGATCACTTCGACGCCGTGGGCGGTCAGGACGGCGTCGAGCGCGCGTTCATGCGCCTCGCGATCCTTGCCAAAGGGGCGATGATCGATGGCCAGCACCGGCACGCCACGCGCGGCGGCATGGGCCAGGCCGGCCGCGTCAGGACGATTGGACAGCACCAGCGCGATTTCGAACGCCGCATCCGGCGCCTCTGCCGCCGCGATCAGGGCGGCCATGTTGGAGCCGGTTCCCGAAATCAGGACGGCGACGCGCGTCCGTGTCACGCGGCGACCAGTTGTCCGCATACGAAGGCGGTCTCGCCCGCGTTCAGCAGGGCGGCCAGAACCGGCTCGGCGTTCTCGGGCGCGACGATCAGGATGAAACCGACGCCGCAGTTGAAGGTGCGGCGCAGTTCGTGATCCGAAATGCCGCCGACCTGTCCCAGCCATTCGAAGACGTGGGGCAGGGGCCAGGCGTCCCAGTCGAACTCGGCCTTAAGGCCCTCGACGATGCAGCGCGGCGGATTCTCGATCAGCCCGCCGCCGGTGATGTGGGCGGCGCCCTTGATCAGTCCGGCCTTCATCAGCGGCAGGACCGGTTTCACATAGATACGGGTCGGCTCCATCAGCGCCTGGGCCAGGGTGCGGTCCTTGGCGAAGGGGGCGTCATCGCCCCACGACAGGCCGGACTTCTCGACCACCTTGCGGATCAGCGAATAGCCGTTGGAGTGCGGGCCGGATGACGCCAGGCCGATGATGATGTCGCCGGTGTTCTGAAGATCCAGTCGGGGCAGGACATGCCCGCGTTCGACCGCGCCGACCGAGAAGCCCGCCAAGTCATAGTCGGCGCCGTCATACATGCCCGGCATTTCGGCGGTCTCGCCTCCGACCAGGGCGGCGCCGGCCTGGCGGCAGCCCTCAGCGATGCCGGCCACGACGCGGCGCGCGGCGTCCACGTCCAGCTTGCCGGTAGCATAGTAGTCCAGGAACATCAGTGGCTCGGCGCCCTGGGCCAACAGGTCGTTGACGCACATGGCGACCAGATCGACGCCGACGCCGTCGTGGCGGCCGGTCTCGATGGCGATTTTCAGTTTCGTACCCACGCCGTCGGTCGTCGTGACGATCAGGGGGTCTTCAAAACCGGCCGCCTTGGGGTCGAACAGGGCGCCGAAACCGCCCAGAGACGCCTCTGCGCCGGGGCGGCGCGTGGATTTGGCCAGAGGCTTGATCGCGTCGACCAGCATGTCGCCAGCGTCGATATCGACCCCCGCATCGGCGTAGGTCAGCCCATTCTTGAGGTGTTCGGGGCTGTCGCTCATGGGTCACGGGCCTGAATCAGTGGCGGGAATGTGTCGCGGCGCTCTTGCCACAACCGGCTTGCGCGGGGCTATAGCATCCGAATGACGCCAATCACCACCAATGACGCGCTGATCGACTTCTGCGCCCGCCTGTCGAAGGCCCCCTTCATCACGGTCGACACCGAGTTCATGCGGGAAACGACCTATTGGCCCAAGCTGTGCCTGATCCAGGCGGCCTCGGCCACGGACGCCGCCATCATCGACCCAATGGCCGAGGATCTGGACCTGGAGCCGTTCCTAGCGCTGTTGCGCGACGAATCGATCCTGAAGGTCTTCCACGCCGCCCGGCAGGACGTCGAAATCTTCAATCGGCTGGGGGCCATGCCTCGCCCGATGTTCGACACCCAGGTTGCGGCCATGGCCGCCGGCTTCGGCGATCAGGTCAGTTATGAGGCCCTGGTGCGCCAGATGCTGCGCCAGGAACTGGACAAGGGCAGCCGCTTCACCGACTGGGCGCGCCGCCCACTGTCGGACGCTCAGCTGGTCTATGCGCTGGGTGACGTGACCCATCTGGCGGCCCTGTATCCCAAGCTGAGGGATCGCCTGCAAAAGGATGGGCGGCTGGACTGGGTCCTGTCCGAGATGGAGGATCTGATTGATCCGGCCCTCTATGACACCACGCCCGAGAACGCCTGGAAGCGGCTGAAGCCCAAGAAATACGCAGCCAAATATCTGGCGGCATTCGTCGCCACTGCCGTCTGGCGCGAGCGCGCGGCGCAGGAACGCGACCAGCCGCGCGGTCGGATCCTGAAGGACGACGCCATCGACGAGATCGCGACCCAGGGGCCCACCGACTCCGAGGCCTTCAACCGGCTGCGGTCCGTGCCCAAGGGATTCGGCGGTTCGCGCCTGGGGCTGGAACTGGGCGCTGAACTGAAGCGTGTCCTGGCTGATCCCGAAGCCCATGCGCCCAAGATCGACCGTCCCGCGCACAACCAGCCGGCGCCCCCCTCGGTGGTCGAGCTTCTGAAGGTGCTGCTGAAGGCCAAGAGCGATAACGCCGGCGTGGCGTCCAAGCTGATCGCCAATGTCGCCGATCTGGAGAAGATCGCCCTGAGCGACGACGCGAACGTGGAGGCCATGAAGGGCTGGCGTCGCGAACTGTTCGGCGAGGACGCGCTGAAGCTCAAGCGCGGCGAGATCGCCCTGGTGCTGAACGGCTCACGCGTCGAGGTGGTCGAGATCGAGCCCTGAGTTCGGCAAGGCTGAAACGCAAAAGCCCCGGAGCGATTCCGGGGCTTTTTGCTGTCTGGATGAACCCACGAAACAGCCTGCCCAGCGTGGGGCGGTCGTGTCGATTGTCGAAGAGGAGAGGCGGTGTGCGCCACTTCTTTCCAGATCGAAAGAAGTGGCGCGAGTGACGGGGCTCGAACCCGCGACCTCCGGCGTGACAGGCCGGCACTCTAACCAACTGAGCTACACCCGCGTTTCCCGCTGCGGCGGCAGTGCGTCGCGGCGAGGGGCGTCGTTTAGGCGGGCTCGCGGCGGGCGTCAAGCGCCCTTCCTGTGGAAAACTCAGCTTCCTTGCATCGGGGCGCTCGCAGCGGCCGAAACGGCCGCCGGAAGCTCGTAATGCACGCCCACGCCGGGCCCCAGCGGCAGGTCCAGCGCCACCCAGGCGGCGATCATGCAGAGGCCCGCCACCAGGAAGGCCCCGGCGTAGGGCAGCATGGTCGCCATCAGCGAGCCCAGGCCGAAATCCTTGTCCCAGCGCTGGGCGAAGGTGAGGATCAGCGGGAAATAGCTCATAAGCGGCGTGGCGATGTTGGTGACCGAATCGCCCATGCGGTAGGCGGCGGTCGTCATCTCGGGCGAAATGCCTAGCAACATGAACATCGGCACCACGATAGGCGCCAGCGCCGACCACTTGGCCGAGGCCGAGCCGATGAACAGGTCGAAGAAACACGACACCAGCACTACGCAGATCAGCAGCAGGGGCGCCGGCAGGGCGATGGCCTTCAGTTGAGCAGCCGCATTGACCGCCAGGATCGGCCCCAGGCCGGACCAGTTGAACATGGCCACGAAGTGGGCGGCGAAGAAGACCAGCACGATGTAGGGGGCCAGGGTGACAATGCCGTCCCGCATCATCCGCACCAGATCATGATGGCTGGAGACCGAACCCGAGCCGAATCCGTAGGCGGCGCCGGACAGGAAGAAGGTCACGGCGAAGAAGGCCGCCAGCGACTTGAACAGCGGATTGAACCGCTGGGCCGCCTCGGCGTCCGGATCCACGAAGGGCGAGCCGGGCAGCCAGGTGATCAGGGTCCACAAGGCCAGCATGCCCAGAACGGTCAGGCCGGCGAACATCAGGCCGCGCTTCTCAGTACTGGTCAGGCCCTCTTCCTGTGCGTCCTGCGGCTGGATCGGCGCCTCTTGCAGCTTGCGCGGGTTCAGGGCGTTCAGTCGCGGCTCAATGATCCTGTCGGTCATGAACCAGACGATGGGCGTGAAGACCAGGACGACGCCGACAATGAAGAACCAGTTGCCCGCGATGTTCACCGAATAGGTCGGGTCGATCAGGTGCGCCGCTGGCTCCGTGATGCCCAGGATCAGCGCGTCGGAGGCGCCTGGAAACAGATTGCCGGCATAGCCGCCCGAAACCGCCGCGAAGCCGGCCGCCAGACCGGCCAACGGATGACGTCCCGCCGCCGCGAAGATCACGGCCGCCAGCGGAATGACCACGACGTAGGAGGCGTCCGAGGCATGGTGCGAGACCATGCCGGTGATGACCACGACCGGCGTCAGGATCGCCTTGGGCGCATTCAGCAGGGCGCCGCGGATGGCGGTGGAGAACAACCCCGTCCGTTCGGCCACGGACGCGCCGTAGATGATGGTGATGACCAGGCCCAGCGGCGGGAAGCTGGCCAGGGTGTTGGGCATGCCGATGATCAGCTTCTCGAGGTTTTCACTGGCCAGCAGGCTCTTGGCCTGCAGCACGTCGCCGGTGACCGGATTGACGGCGGACCACCCGGCTGCGGCGCCCACGAGGCTGAGCACCACAAGGCCTGCGATCAGCCAAAGGAACAGGAATACGGGGTCCGGAAGCCGATTGCCGACACGTTCGACAGCGTTCAGGAGGCGGGCGCCGAGGGTCATTCGTCGTCGTCTCGTAGCAAGGAAAGGGAAGGCGTTGATTAGGCGGAGTGCGGCCGGACGCCGCAATCCGTTTCCCCTGCGGCAAAACGCGCGCGATCTTGCGAACCGCTCGCAAGAAAATCCTTTTACCTTCGGGGTTTGAACCGTAGCGGGCTTGGGTCTAGAAAGCGCCGATTCCGCCCCCTCCCTGGCGGGCGAGGCAGCTCGAAATGAACGAATTTCTTCTCGAATATCTGCCGATCGTCATTTTCCTGGCGATCGCGGCCGTCCTGGGCCTGGGCTTCATGGTCGCGGCATGGGTGCTGGCGCCCAAGAATCCCGACTCGGAGAAGCTCTCGGCCTATGAGTGCGGGTTCAACGCCTTCGACGACGCGCGGATGAAGTTCGACGTGCGGTTCTATCTGGTGTCGATCCTCTTCATCATCTTTGACCTGGAAGTCGCCTTCCTGTTCCCGTGGGCGGTGTCGATCTTCGACCTGTCGCGCGGCGGGATGGTGTTCGCCTTCTGGTCGATGATGGCCTTCCTCGGGGTGCTGACCGTCGGCTTCATCTACGAATGGAAGAAGGGAGCCCTGGAATGGGAGTGATCGCCCCCTCCAGCCCGCTGCCGGCCTCTTACGGCCAGGGCGCGCGCTCGACCGTCGAGGGGTACGACCCCAAGGTTCACGACAAATTCTTTGAGGCTGTGAACACCGAACTGGGTGAGCGCGGCTTCCTGACGACCTCCCTGGACGACGTCATCACCTGGGCCCGCACGGGTTCGCTGATGTGGATGTCGTTCGGCTTGGCGTGCTGCGCCGTGGAGATGATCCATCTGTCGATGCCGCGCTTCGACCTGGAGCGTTTCGGCATGGCGCCGCGCGGCTCGCCCCGCCAGTCGGATCTGATGATCGTGGCCGGCACCCTGACCAACAAGATGGCCCCGGCCCTGCGCAAGGTCTACGATCAGATGCCGGACCCGCGCTATGTCGTGTCCATGGGCAGTTGCGCCAACGGCGGCGGCTATTACCACTACAGCTACAGCGTCGTTCGCGGCTGCGACCGGATCGTGCCGGTGGACGTCTATGTCCCGGGCTGCCCGCCGACGGCCGAGGCTCTGCTGTACGGCCTGCTGCAATTGCAGAAGAAAATCCGTCGCACGGGGACCATCGAGCGATGAGCGTTCCCGTTTCCGCCACGGCTGCGGATATCGCCGTGTCCGAATCCGCCCTGACGCCGCTGGGCGCCGAGATGGTCGCGCGCCTGGGCGTCGAGGCCCAGGTGGCCTATGGCGAACTGACGCTGATCGCCCTGCGCGAGCAGGTCGTTCAGGTGATGGCCGGTCTGCGCGACGACTTCGGCTTCCAGCAACTGATGGATGTCTGCGGCGCCGACTATCCGGATCGGGCGGAGCGGTTCGAGGTCGTCTATCATCTGCTGTCGCTGAGCCGGAACGCGCGTGTTCGGGTCAAGGTGGCGACGGACGAGGTGAAGCCGGTTCCCAGCGTGGTCTCGGTCTATCCGTCCGCCGGCTGGTTCGAGCGCGAGGCGTTCGACATGTACGGCATGATCTTCTCGGACCATCCGGACATGCGCCGCATCCTGACCGATTACGGGTTCCAGGGGCATCCGCTGCGCAAGGACTTCCCCATGACGGGCTATGTAGAGGTCCGTTACGACGAGGAGCTGAAGCGGGTGGTCTATGAACCCGTCAAGCTGACCCAGGAGTTCCGGCAGTTCGACTTCCTGTCGCCGTGGGAAGGGGCCGAGTATCCGGCGCCGGTCCTGCCGGGCGACGAAAAGGCCGGGAGCAAGGCGTGATGGCCGACGGAAACAACATCCCGGCTCCGCTGGGCGCGCAGGTCGATCCGTTCGAGGATTACGAAGGCGGAATGACCGCGCACGCGCGCGCCATGGACGACCGCAAGTTCACGATCAATTTCGGCCCGCAACACCCGGCTGCGCACGGCGTGCTGCGCCTGGTGCTGGAACTGGACGGCGAAGTCGTCACACGCGTCGATCCGCATATCGGCCTGCTGCACCGCGGCACCGAGAAGCTGATGGAGGCCCGCACCTATCTGCAGAACGTGCCCTATCTGGACCGGCTGGACTACGTCTCGCCGATGAACCAGGAGCACGCCTTCTGTCTGGCCATCGAGCGCCTGCTGGGCCTCGAGGTGCCGTATCGGGCTCAGCTGATCCGGGTGCTCTATTCGGAAATCGGCCGTATCCTGAATCACCTTCTGAACGCGACCATGCAGGCCATGGACGTGGGCGCACTGACCCCGCCGCTGTGGGGCCACGAAGAGCGCGAGAAGCTGATGGTCTTCTACGAGCGGGCCAGCGGCGCGCGCCTGCACGCCAACTACTTCCGTCCCGGCGGCGTCCACCAGGATCTGTCGATGGACCTGATCGACGACATCGGCCGCTGGTGCCAGACCTTCCCGGTCGCGCTGGCCGATATCGAGAAGCTGGTCACCGAAAACCGTATCTTCAAACAGCGCAACGTCGACATCGGCGTGGTGTCCAAGGAGCAGGCCCTGGCCTGGGGCTTCTCGGGCGTGATGCTGCGTGGCTCGGACATCGCCTGGGACCTGCGCAAGTCGCAGCCCTATGAATGCTACGCCGAGCTGGAGTTCGACATCTGTGTCGGCAAGAACGGCGACTGCTGGGACCGCTATCTGGTCCGCGTCGAAGAGATGAAGCAGTCGGTACGCATTATGGAGCAGTGCATCCACAAGCTGCGCAACTGCCCCGGCGAGCCGGTCCTGACCCAGGACAACAAGGTCACGCCGCCCCGGCGCGGTGAGATGAAGCGGTCGATGGAATCGCTGATCCACCACTTCAAGCTCTATACCGAGGGCTTCAGAACGCCCGAGGGCGAGGTGTATGCGGCCGTCGAGGCGCCCAAGGGCGAGTTCGGCGTCTATCTGGTTTCGGACGGCACCAACAAGCCGTACCGCGTCAAGCTGTCGGCCCCCGGCTTCCGCCACCTGCAGGCGATGGACTGGATGAACCAGGGTCACATGCTGTCGGACGTGTCCGCCATCCTGGGCTCGCTCGACATGGTGTTCGGAGAAGTGGATCGATGAGCGTTCGTCGCCTCGCCAAGGAACAGCCCGCATCGTTCGCCTTCTCCAAGGCGACGAAGCAGAAGGCCGACTGGTGGATCGCCAAATACCCCGAGAACCGTCGTCAGTCGGCGGTGATCCCGATCCTGTGGCTGGTCCAGAAACAGGAAGGCTGGGTCTCGGAACCCTCAATCCGCGCGATCGGCGAACTGCTGGGCATGCCCTTCATCCGGGTGCTGGAGGTCGCGACCTTCTACACCATGTTCCAGTTGGAGCCGGTCGGTAAGGCCGCGCTGATCCAGGTCTGCGGCACGACCCCCTGCATGCTGCGCGGCGCGGGCGACCTGATGCGCGTCTGCAAGGAAAAAATCGGGCCCAAGGACGAACTGTCCGCCGACGGTCGCTTCACCTGGCAGGAAGTCGAATGCCTGGGCGCTTGCGCCAATGCGCCGATGGCCCAGATCAACGACTATTACTACGAAGACCTGACGCCCGAAACGATGGCCCAGATCATCGACGATTTCGCTGCCGGCAAGTCGCCGAAGGCCGGGTCACGGGTCGGCCGCCACAGCTCCGAGCCCGAAGGGGGCGCTCAGGTCCTGTCGGACCCGACGCTGTACGACGGCTCGCGCGCGAAGCCGATCAAGACACTGCCCAACAGCGAACCGGCGAAGGAACCGGCCTGATGGCGCGGCCTGACCTTGAAACCGAAGCGGGTAGGGCGGCTTACCGAGCCGAACTGAAGCGCGTGGCCTGGCCGCTGCGCTGGGGTGGGCTGGTGATGATCGTTATCGCGGCGGGCCTGGTGCTGTTCGCGCGGCAGGGCCGGTTCGGCCTGACCGAAGACGCCGTCGTGATCGCATACGGCATGCTGGCCGCCGGCTGGGCGATGATGATGGCCGCCATTTTCCTGCGCAACCGCCACCACAAGCGCCGTCTGGCGGAAGGACTCTGAGGGACATGGTCGGAATCCTCGAAGACAAGGACCGGATTTTCACCAACCTCTATGGCTTCCACGACTGGAGCCTGGAGGGCGCGAAATCGCGCGGCGCGTGGAACGCCACCAAGGACATGCTGCACCTTGGCCGTGACTGGATCATCACCAACGTCAAGAACTCGGGCCTGCGCGGACGCGGCGGCGCCGGCTTCTCGACCGGCCTGAAGTGGTCGTTCATGCCCAAGGAAGTGAAGGATCGCCCTCACTACCTGGTCGTCAACGCCGATGAATCCGAACCCGGGACCGCCAAAGACCGGGAGATCATGCGTCACGATCCGCAACTGCTGATCGAAGGGTGCCTGATCGCCAGCTTCGCGATGCAGGCGCACGCCTGCTACATCTATCTGCGCGGCGAATATGTGCTGGAACGCGAGCGCATGGAGGCGGCGGTCAAGCAGGCCTATGAGGCCAGGCTGATCGGCAAGAACAACGTCCACGGCTGGGACTTCGACGTCTACATCCACCACGGCGCCGGCGCGTATATCTGCGGTGAAGAGACGGCCCTGCTGGAAAGCCTGGAAGGCAAGAAGGGCCAGCCGCGCCTGAAGCCGCCGTTCCCGGCAGGCGCGGGTCTGTACGGCTGCCCGACCACGGTGAACAACGTCGAGTCGATCGCCGTCGTCGGCACCATCCTGCGCCGGGGCGCGGAATGGTTCGCCGGCTTTGGCCGGCCGAACAACACCGGCACCAAGCTGATGACCATCAGCGGCCACGTGAATCGCCCGTGCAATGTCGAAGAAGCGATGTCGATTCCGCTGCGTCAGCTGCTGGAAGAGCATTGCGGCGGCGTGCGCGGCGGCTGGGACAATCTGAAGGCGGTGATTCCGGGCGGATCGTCCGTGCCGTTGATCACGCGCGAGATGTCCGAGACGGCGCTGATGGACTTCGACTCATTGCGCGAAATGCGCTCGGGTCTGGGCACCGCGGCCGTCATCGTCATGGACCAGTCGACCGATCTGGTGAAGGCGATCGCGCGCATCAGCTACTTCTACAAGCACGAGAGCTGCGGCCAGTGCACGCCTTGCCGCGAGGGCACCGGCTGGATGTGGCGCGTGCTGGAGCGGATGGCGACCGGCGAAGCCGATCCTTCCGAGATCGATCTGTTGCTGGAGGTCGCTGGCCAGGTTGAGGGTCACACCATTTGCGCCCTGGGCGACGCGGCCGCCTGGCCTGTTCAGGGCCTGATCCGGCACTTCCGCCACGAGATCGAGGATCGCATCTCGACCTACCGCAGCCGCCGCGCGAACTTCGCCGGCCACGCGATCGCGGCGGAGTGACGATGCGCGCCCTGACGGTCATCGCAGCGACGGCTTTTGCTCTCGGCGCCTGTGGCGACGGGGCGGAGAAGGCTGCGCCGACGCCGGCGGAAACGGTATCGGCCGAAGCCCCTGCCTCCGACGCCGTTGTCTCGGCGCCGGCAGTGTTGACGGACGTCCAACTGCGCCGCGTGTGTCAGGCCGGGCTCGGCGCTGTGCATGGTCAAAGCGTCGATGACATTCAGATCGAGGGCGTGGCGAACGGCGTGGCGACCGCCAACTGGCGCGCCCCGGTCGATGGCGGTCGCATGCGGGCCGAATGCCGGGTCGAAAAGGACCTGATCACCTGGAAGCCGCTGGATCTGCCCGATCCGGCGCAGGTCCGCTGGATGAACCAAGCCGGTGATCCGGTCGTGCGGTTCACGCTGGACGCCGACAAGATTTCGATTACCCAGACGCTCCCTGACGGGACGAGTGAACAGTCGCAAGCGACTGTTTCTGTTGCACAAGAGGCCCGCTGATGCCTGTCGCCAAGGTCAACGGCGTAGAAACCGAGTTCGAGCCCGGCATGACCGTGCTTCAGGTCGCCGAGCGCGCCGGGCACGAGATTCCGCGCTTCTGCTATCACGAGCGTCTGTCCATCGCCGGCAACTGCCGCATGTGCCTGGTCGAGGTGAAGCCCGGACCGCCGAAGCCGCAGGCTTCGTGCGCCCTGCCGGCCTCCGAAGGGCAGGAAATTTTCACCGACACGCCGATGGTGAAGAAGGCCCGCGAAGGGGTGATGGAGTTCCTGCTCATCAACCACCCGCTGGATTGCCCGATCTGCGACCAGGGCGGCGAGTGCGACCTGCAGGACCAGGCCGTGGGCTATGGCCGCGACGGTTCCCGCTATGCGGAGAACAAGCGCGCGGTCGAAGAAAAGAACATGGGTCCGACCATCAAGACCTTCATGACGCGCTGCATCCAGTGCACGCGTTGCGTTCGTTTCATCACCGAGGTGGCGGGCGTTCCGGACATCGGCATGATCTCACGCGGCGAAAGCGCCGAAATCACCACCTATCTGGAAAAGTCGGTCGACAGCGAACTGTCGGGCAACGTCAACGACCTGTGCCCCGTTGGCGCCCTGACGCACCGTCCGTGGCAGTATCACTATCGCCCGTGGGAACTGAAAAAGACCGAAACCATCGATGTGATGGACGCGCTCGGCTCCAACATTCGCGCCGACTATCGCGGGGCCGAGGTCATGCGCGTGCTGCCGCGTGTGAACGAGGGCGTCAACGAGGAATGGCTGTCGGACAAGAGCCGCTATGCGGTTGACGGTCTGACTGCGCGCCGTCTGGACCGTCCGTGGCTGCGTGAGAACGGCAAGCTGCGTCCCGCCACCTGGGATGAGGCGCTGGGCGCTGTCGCTGCCAAGCTGAACGCCGCCAAGCCCGAACGCATCGGCGTCATCGCCGGCGATCTGCAGGACGCGGAGTCGATGAAGGCGACGCTGGACCTGTTCCGCGCCCTGGGCTCGGCCAACACCGACTGTCGCCAGGACGGCGTGACCGCGGTCGGCGCCGGCGCGCGTGAAAGCTGGCTGTTCAACAGTGGCCTGCAAGGCATCGAAAACGCGGACGCCATCCTGATCGTCGGCGCCAATCCGCGTGTCGAGGCGCCGCTGCTGAACGCCCGTATCCGCAAGAGTTGGATCAAGGGCGGCGTCGAAATCGGTGTCATCGGCCAGCAGGCCGATCTGACCTACGATTACGCCTGGCTGGGCGCCGGGTCGAAGACGGTCGGCAAGCTGCCCAAGTCGGCCATGGACTTCCTGACGCGGGCCGAGCGACCGGCGATCATCGTCGGCGCGGGCGCCCTGAGCGGCGAGACCGGCCCGGCCGTCTTGCAGGCGCTGGGCAAGCTGGCGGCCAAGGTCGGTGTGGTGAAGGACGGCTGGAACGGCTTCAACGTGCTGCACACCGCCGCCGCGCGCGTGGGCGGCCTGGACATGGGCTTCGTGCCCGGACCGAACGGCCTGTCTGTCGCCGAAATGCTGAAGCCGGACGCGCTGGATGTGCTGTTCCTGCTGGGCGCCGACGAGGTGAATGTGTCGGTCAGCAAGGCCTTCCGCGTCTATCTGGGCAGCCACGGCGATCGTGGGGCGCACGGCGCCGACGTCATCCTGCCGGGCGCGGCCTATACGGAAAAGCCGGGCCTCTACGTCAACACCGAGGGGCGGGTGCAGATGGCGGAACGCGCCGTCTTCCCCAAGGGGCAGGCCAAGGAAGACTGGGCCGTCATCCGCGCCCTGTCGGAGCGGGTAGGCCAGACGCTGCCCTACGACACGCTGGAACAACTGCGCAACAAGCTGATGGCGGATCACCCGACGTTCGGCCGCATCGATTATCTGGCGCCGTCCGAACCGTTCGATGTCGGTTCGCTGGGCGCCAAGGGCGATCTGGGCGATGTGGCCTTCGCCTCGCCGATCCTCGATCCCTACCTGACCAACCCGATCGCGCGCGCTAGCGCGACCATGGCCGAGTTGTCCGCCCAGCGGATCGTCCCGGTCGCGATGGCGGCGGAGTAAGCCATGGACGCTGTGACTTCCTTCTGGGCCACGCCCGTCGGCTGGACGCTGATCACCGTCGGTCAGATTCTGCTGGTCGTGGTCGGCGTGCTGATCTCGCTGGCCTTCCTGCTGCTGGCCGACCGCAAGATCTGGGCGGGCGTGCAGATGCGCAAGGGACCGAACGTTGTCGGCCCCTTCGGCCTGCTTCAGTCGTTCGCCGACTTCTTCAAATTCGTGCTCAAGGAAATCGTCGTCCCGTCCGGTTCGGACAAGGTCGTCTTCCTGGCGGCGCCGCTGATCACCTTCATCCTGGCCTTCATCGCCTGGGCTGCGATTCCGTTCGCGCCGGGCTGGGTCGTGTCCGACCTGAACGTCGGCATCCTGTACATTCTGGCGGTCAGTTCGCTGGGCGTGTACGGCATCATCATGGGCGGCTGGGCTTCGAACTCGAAGTATCCGTTCCTGGGCTCGTTGCGTTCGGCGGCGCAGATGGTGTCCTATGAGGTCTCGATCGGCCTGGTGATTGTCAACGTCATCCTGCTGGCCGGGACGATGAACCTGACCCAGATCGTGACGGCCCAGCAGGGGTATTTCTGGAACTGGTTCGTCTTCGGCGGCGGGCAGGGGACCTGGCCGCTGATCGTGGTCATGTTCCCGATGATGGTGGTCTTCTTCATCTCGGCGCTGGCCGAGACGAACCGCCCGCCGTTCGACCTGCCGGAAGCCGAATCCGAGCTCGTGGCCGGTTATCAGGTCGAATACAGCTCGACTCCGTATCTGCTGTTCATGATCGGCGAATACGCCAACATCGTCTTCATGTGCGCCATGATCAGCCTGCTGTTCTTCGGCGGATGGAACCCCGGTTTCCTGCCGCAGGACGTGCTGGACGACATGCCGGGTTGGGCCGAGTACACGATCTATCTGCTGACCTTCTTCGCCAAGATCGTCTTCTGGTTCTTCATGTTCGCCCTGGTGAAGGCCTTCGTGCCCCGGTACCGCTATGACCAGCTGATGCGGCTGGGCTGGAAGATCTTCCTGCCCACCTCTCTGATCGCCGTGGTCGTGGTTTCGGCCTGGCGTGTGTTCGCGGTGGGCGCATGAGAACCGCGCTTTCCATGATCGCTCTGTCTGTTGCAGCGACCGGCCTGTCCGGTTGTTTCCAGCCGGATACGCGCCTGCCCGAGAGCAGCTATCAGTGGCAGCGACGTCAGGATGAGATCGAGCGGCGCGAGGCGGAACGCCAGCGCCTGTGCCAGATGATGGATAAGGAACGGGACGCAAAGCGCTATCAGCGCGATTGCACCCGCCCGGGAGACCCCGACTGATGTTCACGCGCATTGCCCAGGCGGCCAAAGGCGCCATGCTGACCGACGCGTTCAGCGCCATCGGCCTGACCATGAAATACATGCTGCGGCCCAAGGCCACGGTGAACTATCCGTTCGAGCGCAACCCGCAGTCGCCGCGCTTCCGGGGCGAGCATGCCCTGCGCCGCTATCCCAGCGGCGAAGAGCGTTGCATCGCCTGCAAGCTGTGCGAGGCCATCTGCCCGGCGCAGGCCATCACCATCGAGTCCGAACCGCGCGCCGACGGCAGCCGCCGCACGACCCGCTACGACATCGACATGGTCAAATGCATCTATTGCGGCCTGTGCCAGGAAGCCTGCCCGGTGGACGCCATCGTCGAGGGGCCGAACAGCGAGTTCGCGACCGAGACGCGCGAGGAGCTGCTTTTCGACAAGGCGCGCCTGCTGGACAACGGCGACCGCTGGGAACGGCTGATCGCGAAGAATCTGGAACTCGACGCCCCGTATCGCTAAACGAGGCGCGGTTCCGCTTAGCTGTCCCGGTGTCTCCGGGACGCGGTTTTTGGAAGGGTCCGGAGCGCTGCTTCGGCTCACTGGTTTGAAGGGGGCGTCGTCCCGCACATGCTGCAAGGACTGACCTTCTATTTGATGGCGACGGTCGCCGTGCTGTCCGGCCTGCTGGTCGTGACGGCCCGCAACCCCGTGCATTCGGTGCTGTGGCTGATCCTGACCTTCTTCTCGGCGGCGGGCCTGTTCGTGCTGCTGGGCGCCGAGTTCCTGGCCATGCTGCTGGTCGTCGTCTACGTCGGCGCCGTCGCGGTGCTGTTCCTGTTCGTCGTGATGATGCTGGATGTCGATTTCGTCCGGCTGCGTGAAGGCTTTGCGCGCTATCTGCCGCTGGCGGCCATCGTGGCGGCGATCCTGCTGGCCGAGATGATCATGATCTCGATCTCCGTGGTTCAGGGCGGCGCGGCGCGTGACGCAGTCGCCCCCGCCGTGGCGGGTCCCGACGCCAGCAATATCGAGGCGATCGGCCGGGTCCTCTATACGGACTACGTCTACTTCTTCCAGGCGGCCGGGATCGTGCTGCTGATCGCGATGATCGGCGCCATCATCCTGACGCTTCGCCACAAGCCGCATATCCGCCGCCAGGATCTGGCCGCCCAAGCGAACCGCGCACGCGACAAGGCTGTCGAGGTCAAGTCGGTGACCAGCGGTCAGGGCGTCAACGCCGAGGATCTGATCTGATGGACATCTCGCTCCAGCATTATCTGGCGGTCGCCGCCATGCTGTTCACGATCGGTGTCTTCGGCATCTTCGTGAACCGCAAGAACATCATCATCATCCTGATGTCGATCGAGATGATCCTGCTCGCGGTGAACATCAATTTCGTCGCCTTCTCGGCCTACCTCAACGAGGTGTCGGGTCAGATCATGGCGATGTTCGTCCTGACCGTCGCCGCGGCCGAGGCCGCCGTTGGCCTGGCGATCCTGGTGACCTTCTTCCGTAACCGCGGCGACATCGCGGTCGACGACGCCTCCGTGATGAAGGGCTAAGCGTGACTATCCAGACCCTCGTCACCCTCGGCGTTTTCGCCCCGCTGCTGGGCGCCATGATCGCCGGCTTCTTCGGCCGGCGGATCGGCAACGTCGCCTCTCAGGCCGTCACGACCGGTCTGCTGTTCTTCTCGTGCATCGTCGCCTGGACGGTGTTCAGCGCCTGGACCTGGGGCGGGCTGGAAGCCTTCACCCTGACCCTTTCGCCGTTTATCCATGTCGGCGACTTCCAGTCCAACTGGTCGATCCGCATCGACGCCCTGTCGGCGACCATGCTGATCGTGGTGACTTCGGTCTCGTCCCTCGTGCACCTCTATTCGTGGGGGTATATGGCCGAGGACGACAGCAAGCCGCGCTTCTTCGCCTATCTGTCGCTGTTCACCTTCATGATGCTGGCGCTGGTGACGGCGGCCGACTTCATGCAACTGTTCTTCGGCTGGGAAGGCGTGGGGCTGGCGTCCTATCTGCTGATCGGTTTCTGGTACAAGAAATCGACCGCCAGCGCCGCCGCCATCAAGGCGTTCGTGGTCAACCGGGTCGGCGACTTCGGCTTCCTGCTGGGCCTGATGACGGTCTTCTGGATGTTCGGCACGATCCAGTTCGCCGAACTGTTCCCCCTGATCGCGGACAAGGCGGGCACGGGCTGGACCTTCCTGGGCCACACCTGGTCGGCGCTGGATCTGGCCGGCTTCCTGCTGTTCATCGGCGCCATGGGCAAGTCGGCGCAGTTCTTCCTGCACACCTGGCTGCCGGATGCGATGGAAGGCCCGACGCCTGTGTCGGCCCTGATCCACGCGGCGACCATGGTCACCGCCGGCGTCTACATGGTCTGCCTGCTGTCGCCGATCTATGAGTATGCGCCGGTCGCCAGCCAGATCATCGCTGTCATCGGCGGCATCACGGCTCTGTTCGCCGCGACCGTCGGCCTGACCCAGAACGACATCAAGCGGGTCATCGCCTATTCGACCTGTTCGCAGCTGGGCTACATGTTCTTCGCGGCCGGCGTCGGCGCCTATCAGGGCGCGATGTTCCACCTGTTCACGCACGCCTTCTTCAAGGCTCTGCTGTTCCTGGGCGCCGGATCGGTGATCCACGGCATGCATCACGAGCAGGACATGCGGAAGATGGGCGGCCTGTGGAAGCTGCTGCCGGTGACCTATGCGGTCATGATGATCGGCACCATCGCCATCACCGGCCTGGGCCTGCCCGGCGTCGGCGGATTCGCCGGCTTCTATTCGAAAGACTCGATCATCGAGAGCGCCTTCGCCGCCGCCACGACCGGCCACTCGCCGGTTGGCATGTTCGCCTTCGTCATCGGCATCATGGCTGCGGGTCTGACGGCCTACTATTCGTGGCGTCTTGTCTTCATGACCTTCCACAACAAGCCGGTGTGGAAGGAAGAGGGCGACGCCCACCACGCCGATGACCACGCGTCGCACGCCCAATTGGAAACCCATTCCGAACCTCTGGCGGATGATCATCACGGCGACGATCATGCCCATGACGATCATCATCACCATGGCCCCTTGCAGCCGCACGAGAGCCCGTGGGTGATGCTGGTTCCGCTGCTGGCGTTGTCGGTCGGCGCGGTCGCGGCGGGCTTCATCTTTGCGCCGGAATTCATCGGCCACCACGAGGGTGAGTTCTGGCGCGGCGCCATCTTCACCAGCGCGGCCAACCACGTCCTGCACGAGAGCCACAATGTCCCGACCTGGGTGAAGTGGGCGCCGCTGGTCGTCACCCTGACCGGCACGGCCGTCGCCTTCTGGCTATATGTCCTGAAGGAAGGGCTGGCCAAGCAATGGGCCGACCGTCGTGGGTCGCTGTGGACCTTCCTCTACAACAAGTGGTTCTTCGATGAGTTGTACGACTTCGTCTTCGTGAAGGGCGCCAAGGCCATCGGCGACCTGTTCTGGAAGATCGGCGATGTGAAGATCATCGACGGGCTGGGGCCGAACGGCGCCGCCTGGGCCTCGCTGAAATCAGCCGCGCGTCTGGGCAAGATCCAGTCCGGCTATGTCTATCACTATGCGTTCGTGATGCTGCTGGGCGTGGCCGGTCTGCTCGCCTTCGCCATCCTCGCGTGGGGAGCCTGAGTCCCGTGCCTCACATCCTGAGCATCGTCACCTTCCTGCCGCTGGTCGGCGCCGCTGCGATCCTGATCGCACGGCTGCTGAACAAGGGCGGCGCGGACGCCGCGGCGCCCGCCGCGCGCTGGATCGCCCTGGCCACAACAGTCATCACCCTGGCTGTGTCCGTCTTATTGGTCGCGCAGTTCGATCCGTCGAATCCGGCCTATCAGTTCGTCGAGAACTACGTCTGGTTCGCGGGCGCGGCCTATCACCTGGGCGTGGACGGGATTTCGATCCTGTTCGTCCTGCTGACGGCCTTCCTGATGCCGATCTGCATCTTGGCCAGTTGGAAGTCGATCGAGACGCGCGTCGTCGAATATATGATCGCCTTCCTGGTGCTGGAGACGCTGGTCATCGGCGTGTTCACGTCGCTGGACCTGTTCCTGTTCTACATCTTCTTTGAAGGCACGCTGGTGCCGATGTTCCTGATTATCGGCATCTGGGGCGGGGCGAACCGGATCTACGCGGCCTACAAATTCTTCCTCTACACTCTGCTTGGTAGCGTGCTCATGCTGCTGGCCATGCTGTGGATGGCCCACGAGACGGGCACCACCAGCATTCCGGAGTTGAAGCAGTACGCCTTCGATCCGGCTGTTCAGCCGCTGCTGTGGCTGGCGTTCTTCGCCTCGTTCGCGGTGAAGATGCCGATGTGGCCGGTCCACACCTGGTTGCCGGACGCCCACGTTCAGGCGCCGACCGCGGGCTCGGTCATCCTGGCTGGCATCCTGCTGAAGCTGGGCGGATACGGCTTCATCCTGTTCAACCTGCCGATGTTCCCGCAGGCGTCGCTGATGTTCCAGCCGCTGGTCTTCACCGTGTCGGTGATCGCCGTGGTCTATACCTCGCTGGTCGCCTTCCGTCAGACTGACATCAAGAAGCTGATCGCCTATTCGTCGGTCGCCCACATGGGCTTCGTGACCATGGGCATCTTCGCCGGCAACGATACGGGCGTTCAGGGCGCGGTCTTCCAGATGCTGAGCCACGGCCTGATCTCGGGCGCGCTCTTCCTCTGCGTCGGCGTGGTCTATGACCGGATGCACACGCGTGAGATCGCCTTCTATGGCGGCCTGACGGCGCGCATGCCCTGGTATGCGGCCATCTTCCTGATGTTCACCATGGCTAACGTCGGCCTGCCGGGCACCTCGGGCTTCATCGGCGAAGTTCTGACGATGACGGGCGCCTATCAGGCTTCGACCTGGACGGCGTTGATCGCTGCCTCGGGCGTCATATTCTCGGCGGTCTATGCGCTGACCCTTTATCGTAACGTCATGTTCGGCGAGATCACCAATCCCGCACTCAAGAC
>Ga0160473_100815_pt1 | contig 18675 bp, 19 predicted proteins | sample HID1975I_E11MG_FD_108217 | JGI IMG/M metagenome (GOLD analysis project Ga0160473, IMG submission 108217) | Enriched soil microbial communities from UW Madison campus, WI, USA - HID1975I_E11 MG | ecosystem: Environmental > Terrestrial > Soil > Unclassified | place: USA: Madison, Wisconsin... | reverse complement strand
TATCTTGGGATTAATATGCTTCAACTTTTAGCCCTGATTGCTTTGCTGCGTACAGGCTGCTGAAAACCAGCCGCATAGAAATAGAAGACAAAAACAGCACGCACAGCCAAAAAAAAAAAAAAAAAAAAAAAAAAAATTTTTTTTTTTGTTTTTTTTTTTTTTTTGGCTGTGCGGGCTGTTTTTGTCTTCTATTTCTATGCGGCTGGTTTTCAGCAGCCTGTACGCAGCAAAGCAATCAGGGCTAAAAGTTGAAGCATATTAATCCCAAGATACTGTAAACAAACCCTTAATGATAAGGGTTTGTTTACAGACATGAAATTTGGGTACATTAAAATTTTCGCTGGGATGGTTTATCATGGCCTGGCGCTCCATTGCCTGTCGCATCTCTGGTGATTTCGTCTTCTTGAAGGTCCTCATTGCCGAGCTGCCCGATTTCAAATTCCTTATTAACGGGATTGTCCTTTTCGGGGGCTATGGTCTCAAAGCTGCCGCTTTCAGTCTCATTGCTGTTTTGGGTATCAATATCTGTTTCAAACCCCTCCGATGGGTCATTGTCCATTAGGTCCTTCTCTATGTCCTTCTCAGTGATGTCTTTGGACTTGGGGTCTGATTCCTGATCAAGGTTCTCCGAATCATAAGGATTGCTGTTTTCCTCTAGGCTCAGATCATCTGCGTAATCGGGCTCGGCGTTGTCTGTTATAGGGTGGGCTGAAGGGGTGGAAGTTTTTTGATCTGCTTTACTGCCTTTGTCCGGGTTTTGAAAATTCTGGTCATCCTGACGGTAATTTTTCGTTGTATCTGAAGTTGCCATTTTATTTTTTTAATTGGATTATTACTGTGGTTTTTTTTAAAGGGGTGTACTCTGGCAGGATTGCGGGTATGGCCGTGGTAGTCGGCATTTTTCCAATGGCTGTCCTTTGCGGGCTGTCCTTTATCAAATGTACAGCGGATAGTTAGATTTTTTTTTACAGAATAAGGGTCTGGATTTATAAAATAGCGATCAGGTAATCAGATAGGTAAGTGTGGTATTTTAGGTTTAATGTTGTTTTTAGGAGCTTATTCCCGCTATACGTTTCAATCTTTTGTGCCGAACCCCGGCACAAAAGGATTTCCACTTCTATCGGGGCTAGGGTAGTATGGCACAAAGTTCTGGTATTACAGCGGGTTTTGAAGTAAGTTAAGACCTTTCTTTATATTTGCCACCCGATGGCGAATAGACAAAATAAATCAATCACAATACATAACCAACTTCCCGTAAGCCTTTCTCAAATCTGTTGTAGCTTTTACAAGCTGTATTTTATTAACTCTACAGATACATAGTGTCTTTTAACAAGAAAATAAATATGTATAAATACCTCTTTTTTTTATTCTATATTAATGTTATAATTGCAAAATGTTTAAGATTGATAGTGATATTTTAAAATAATTTAGTATGAAATTAATGGAGGAATACAGAACCCTGCAGTTCTCGAGTGTGGGTGTCATGAAGAGCTGCTCATGCATTATCTTGACCAATACCTCAAATTATAAAGCTCATGGAACAGGCGTATTTATTCAGATTAAAGAGCATTATTTTCTTGTCTCCGCAGCCCATGTTCTGGATAGGCACGGTGAGTTTTTCATATTCTTGGGACAAGAATATGAAATAATTAAACCAGGCGGTGATACCTACATTAATCGTGCAGAAGATCGGTCCAAGGATTTGGTTGATATAGGGGTACTGCACTTGGATGATGACTGCCTTCCACATATCCTACGTTCCTATAGTTTTCTGCAGGCTGAGGATTTGGCCATCAATCATATATTCCAAAATGAACAATTTTACACTTTTCTTGGATACCCCGCGACAAGAGCAAAACCTATATATAAAACCGATGTTTTCGACGTCAATACATTTTTTCATTTTACAGTTCCTATAAAAACTGAATACTATGCAGAGTTTGGTAGAAATCCGTTTGTGAATGTTGTGGCGTCATACAATAAAAAGTCAGCATATGACAGTAGAAAAGGCACTTACGGCGTAGGGCCTGATTTATATGGGATTAGCGGTTGCGGCTTATGGTTCACCGATCCATCAGATTTAGCAACGGGAATCATAAAACCTAAATTGACAGCAATAATGACCGACTGGTCCATTAAAAACAGAAATATAATTATAGGTACCCGAATCGATGTTGTGACAGGAATGGTAAAGAAGTTTCTGGACATTGATTTTCCTGATTCGATGATTGTACGAGTCATATAAATTTCAACTCTGCAGAATCTGTTTGCGGAATTTAAGTAGTATCAGCCAATGCATGATATACTGTCATTCTGCCTTATGAAACTTTATCTGAATCCGTATCCTGGGCTAAAGAATAAACGACATCTTGACTATTTTTGAGATCGTAATGGTCGGGAAATGGTAATCTATATACACCGTATTTCATAGAATACAGCAGTCGCTTCCCTGAAAGCATGCTGTGCCAGAGTGTCCGGATGATTATGCACTGTTTCTTTTCGCTATTTTTTATAATCATCTATTGGCTCAATCAAATGCTTGTCCGAATATTTAGTTAATATGGTTGTAAATCCATAGCCCATAGTTCCATGCATAGCACGAGTCGCACCTCGAACAAATATATCTTCAATACCATCATTATTAAAGTCTGCTCTAAATTGTTCAGTTAGTGAAGTTTCAAAACCTCCATATTCTAAACTAATTTTAAAAATACTGCTGTCATTTATTTTTATAATTCCTTGTCTAACTAAATCACCAATTGATAAGCCTTTTTCTGTATATTCGACTAATCTTCCTTCAAAATCATGGAGAATACTTGGCGATAAAAATTCTAAATCATCAATTTCTAACCAAGGCTCACTTATAAATGAAACCTTTGGCATTTGTGCCATTTGAATTGCTTCAACAATATCTTCTAAAAATGAGAAACTTGATGACATTTTGATTGCAAATGTTGTCATTGGATAATAATCATTGTGAGTAGCATCTTTCCATTCTCTCAAAGTTGACACATTGATGGTTTTTTCATCATCATTAATTAATTCCAACGAAGAACTACCATCTCCTAGCAATAGTTTTTTATCAAATAGTATTGATAAATCAGAATTCAAATAAAATACATCATAAACTTCATCAATAAATTCTATACCTATTGGTATTTTGATCTGAGTTATATCCCAATTATTTTTTTCGGCTTCGATAATTATTTGCTTTAACTCTTTTGTGTCAATTAAATTTGTTGAAAGAGCAGATTGAAGTTTTGAAAGAATTTGTCCTTTATTTTTTCTATGTTTTAACTTTTCAATTTCTGATTCTACTTTTGGTTTTGTTCTTAATGCCAATGCTAAATAAAATAGTGTAGTGGCTTTCGGAAAAACATCATTTTTTTTTCGCAAATTACATTTGCTATGGGTTGGAACTAAATTAGATAATGCATTAATATCAAATTTTAAATCTAATTCTAGATCTAATATCACCTTATTAAATCTATCTTTTTCTTCGGATAAAAATTCTGGAATTATATGGTCTATGTGTAGATCGTTCCAATCTAGTGGACGACTACAATAAAAGCAAAGGTTATTGTAAGCAGTCCATAATGCACTTCTTGTAATATTATCAAATGCTGTTTTACTCATTTTTTATCGGATATATTGCATAGCGTTCCATTGCCACAATAGTTTCTGGGGCGAATTAAGCCTTATTTTGGATTTGTTAAATCATCAAAATGCACAACCATTTTAAAATTAAGCAAACTGCCCAAATTTTCTGTAGCAATTGTTGCTGCTGGTTTTATTTTGAAATCTGTTTTATGTATTTTTCAATGTTTCCGTTATCATATATTTCAACTTTATTCAGTTTATTATTTACTTTCTCTAATTTATTTAAGTCAATGTTTGCTGAGATTAATATTGCTTTTTTTAGTTTTCTTTTGATTTTTTTGTCTGCAAACATAAATTGTATTCTTATAAACAATGTTTCATAATTCATATACAATGCTAATAAATAATAAAATGGTAAAGTCAAAACGGTTAATAGTATTGGCAAAGTAAAAGACTTCAAATTTATAATTTTTAATAATTCTGAATATTCGAAAAAAGTTTTGTAGGCGACAAAACAGAAAATAAATAAACCGAAAATGTTAAGTATGTTGTTTAATAATTTAGCTACTGCAATATGTTCTGAATTTGTTTTTGCTGAGTTTTCAGAAAATAGTTTTAATAATATTATGAATGTCATTACTGGAATTAAAATCATTTCAGTTGTTAAAGTGAAATTGTAAAAATTTGTAATAAACTCAAGTATTAGGACTGCTTTGAAATTCTCTAAAAGTATTTCTTTAAAATATTTTAGATTTTTAGCTTTATTTACATTCATAAACAAAATAAATCCTGCTGATAATGACCACATAATTGTATCTTTCAATAAATAAATATCCCAAAAATTTACTTTATAAAGTACTAGAATTATCAATGTTATGTAAATTATCATTGCAATTAGAACTGAAATTATTTGAGTTACAAAGAATGATTTCAATAAATCTGCTACAGATTTTTTTCCAACTGTTATTGAAACTATTATTACAATAATTATTAGCCAAAATATTGTCGATAACTCTCTATTCGAGAAAATTTCTGTTAGTTTAGTCATATTTTCTGGTTAGATTTTCGGGCTTTTTTAGGTAAACCTGCCATTAACGTCCTGGTTCTAGAGTGGGTTTGGGACTAAATTAAGCTCATTCTTGGGATTTGCTAAATCATTCCAAACACCAAACCATTTTTCCATCAAGCCAATTGCCTAAATCCGTTTTAGCAGCTGTTGCATTCTGGCTTTTTAATTCCAAGTGGTTTTTATTTCAACTATGTAATTTTCTAATATTTTAGAAAAACTTTCTTCGTTAAATTTTTCTTTTTTTTCTAATCGTTTAATGATTTTAGCACATTGCCTCCAAATCTGAATTAATTCAGATATTTTTGGTTTTAAGGCAATTGCATTGTCCGGTGTATAGTGAACAGTTTTATTTCTTAAGCTAAATAGATTGGTTATTTCATTGAGATGTACCTGATTATTATTTAATTCTTCTTTGAAAATGTAAATTAGACGTTCCATTACTTTAGCAGTACAAATTCTAGCATAGCTAAACTCATCAATAACTTCTGTTTGTCTCAAAAAAAGAAGATGTCTGTTTGTAAGTGTTTCAATAAAGAAACCAAAATTATTTAAATGCCCTAATATTTCAATTGAGTCAATTCTATGGTCTAATCCGAATTTGTGTTTTTCACTTTCAACACGGCATTTAGATTTTTGAAAAGCTTCGGACATTAAGCTTAATGTTTCTTTCGTTAATACATCTGGTATATTAGATTGCATAATACTAACGGCATCTTGGGGTAAACGAGTTTCATCAATTATTTTCCTGTCTTCTTTTGAAGGTTCAATAGAATTTAATTCTTCTGCAAATAATAATGATGTAAATTCACTCTTTAATGCAACGTGTAAATAATGAAAAGATTCTTGAAGGTAGAACGCCGCTCCTAATTGTAATTTTGAATAAGTTTCTATTTCGTGTCTATTGCTCATCTTTTTCTGCTTGTTTACAACGTTCAGCTAGTAGGTGCTGGTTAGGATTAAAATACAATTGTTTTCAGTTATCTGATTTTATAAAAACAAAATCAATTTTTAATTAAGATCCAATGTCTCATTAGCCTTGCTAGCTTTTATGAATTGCCAATTATTTTGCTTTTAGGTTTTCAATTTCTTCAACGACATCATATTCTTTGTTATGGATTTTTCTACTTGTCAAATCGATTTTTACTGTTTCAATAAAATCTTTGAAATCATTATTCATAGCAAGTTTATTTACAGTTTCTAAATCAAGATTTTTCTTATGTTTAGCTGGGATGATAATTTCAGATGAATGTGGATCATCAACATCCAATTCTATAACTCCAATACCAAATGAGGCCGATAATCTTGATAACTCATCAAAAAAATCTTCATCTTCAGAAATCCTGGCAGCAACTAAATAAGATTCGTTTGCCCACGAAGAGTTAGAAACACATTGGAAAAAGCTTTCTCGTAAATTAGCAAAACTTAATTCTCGTTTTAATTCAAATGAATATAATACAATTGATCTCACGCCAATTGCATTACTGAAATCGTTGACTTCCTTTTTCCAATCTTCCATTCTGAAATAGCAGCCTACCATATCAGGATGTACCCATTCGCCAAATTCTTTTTTATTTGAGATGTGATGTTTTATAGTTTTTGTATAACAGTGCATGTGATAGTAAGCAAAATAAGTTAGATACTTATGCAGGTCTTTCTCTAAATAATCAAATTTTTTCTTTTTTGCTGGCGGTAAATCTTCTGGAATTGTATTGTCATCTAAATCAATAGTGTTTGCCATTAATTTAAGGTAAAATTTCTTTGGCCTTGAATCTGTTTTGGCAAAAATTGATTTGGGATTGTCTTTTGCGTTTACATAGATTTGTGCGCCTAAGGTAGCCCAAGGTGTTTTGCCTTGCGAGTTTAAGCTTTTGTCAAATCCTTTTTTGACAGCAATATTCCATATTTCGGAAGAAGTTAATGGCTTTTTTTCTTCTTTTAAAACTGATTCTGCTAATTCAAGAAATGTCATTTTTATAGGGTTTTGCATGGGTTGCTTATAAGTTTGTATTAGATGGCGGTAGTTATTTTAAGTCGCTAATTCGTTTCAAAATTTCTTTTGTATCCAAATGCTGATTTATTTCAATTACTTTTTCGTAAAAAGGCAATGCTAGTTTTTTAATACTTTGCTTTTTAAAATCATTTGTTTCATTTTTCCACTTATCATATTTTTCATTACCATACTTTACAAGTAAATCAATTATTCTGATCATTTCTCTTTCGAATCTTCGTTCAGTTATTTTGTCAACTAAGTTGTTAAACTCTGCATTAGTTGTTTTAATATTTTGCTTTGATTCATATCTTGTAAGTGTTTCATCAATCTCGATTGTCTCTTCTTGCGGAAAACTAAAATGTATATTTGTAGCAACCCAAAATCCATAAGTTTCATCAAATAGAATACTTGCATCATGCCATTCCCCATAAAAATTAGATGCTTTTTTAATGGTAATACCTTTTAATCCTTTTTGTGTACCATGGACAACAACATCTTTTAGATTTGGAAAATATCCTTTAATATTTTTTTCTTCTGTATACTCTTCAAATGCCTTTAGATATTCATTTCTAAACTTATCAAAAAAGGCAATTACATTGTCAATTAATGGAAAGAGAAAATTTTGAATAGATACTCTGTAATGATTTGCACCAGCGATATTAATTGGTTCAGAGTCAAATAAAATATAATCATCTTCACTTAAAGCATAAGCTGAATGAAAGAAAGTATTTCTGATCTGTTCATAATGTATATTTTCAAAAAAATCTATTAGTTTATCATAATTACAATCGCTTAATTTCTCTTTGATAGCCCTTATTTTTTCCCCAGTTCCCAAAAGACGTTCTTGTTTTTTTGTTTTCCAAAATAAACGAGATGACCCTCCAAAATTAAGTGTGTTTAAGCAAAGACTACCGATTATGTTATAAAAATCACTGTTCTCGAAAAATGTAGAATAGAGGAGTAAGCCAATTCGAATTTTTTCAGAATCTTTCTTTTCATAATATAAGTTTTTGTAGAATTCTAATGCGCTGAACCATTCTTTAAGATTCGAGGCTTCATCAGGATTGGCAATGTGCTTATAATTTAGAATTGTTAAAAGAAATTGAAACTCATTTTTTGATTTTGCATTACCAAATAATTCTTCAACTTGCTTCAGTGTGTCTTCCATAGTAAATTCGTTATAATAATTACCGCCAACTTTCGGCACTTCGATATAGCCAAAAAAGCGTACTGAGTTCTCTCTGCCAATATAATGTTTCTTCCTGAAATAGACATTGCCGGCTACCGAAATTTCGGCAATATCTTGAAACGGCGGTTACCAGAAGTGCATCACTCAATATTGTTATTTGACAACCATTTTTTGATATCTTCATAAAAGTTGAAAGTAACTGTTCTGTAGTCATCATCCCAAATCTTTCTGTCATCGAGTTTTATTTCTTTCCAGTGATCAAACATTCTCTGAATTATTTCGTAAAGCTCTGAATCGATTTGTTTAAGTCTCATTAAGTTTGCAGTGTAGTCAAAAGTATCGTTTGGGTCAGCCATAATTGCCACAATCCGCCCTATATATGGATCTACTAAACTCAAGTTGATTTCTTTTTCATTGCGGTAAAATCTTTCAAATTGTTGAATTTCATCATTTGTAACTTTGTAAAGATTATAATCATGAATAAATAGCTTTCTATCAAAACCCATTTCTAAATACAATGGCAACATTTTAATATGATCCATACTGTTACCAATATGTTCAATTAGTTCTTCTGATAAAATGCTTGATAAAATATAATCGCCCATTATAAAGTTTGTCAAACTCGCACCTACATAACAGTCCTTAGATCTTAGATATAAATGAAGCAATTCGTGAGTAAATGAATCTTTACACAAATTATTTGGAGTGACGTATAGTACAACGTTATCATTTTGAGCATAACAACCATAATTATCTTCAAATGAATTTTCAATTGAAATATTGAATTTTATATTCAAGTCATTCCACAAATTTTGATTTCTGTTATCTACAAGATCTTTCATAGGTTTTTGTTTTTTTGCATTTCGGGTAACTAATTTATTCCAGCGATAAATGGCAGCAATAGGCCTTTTTGCAACTTCGCGGTATTGAAATGCGGTTTATATTAGGAAGGGTTGCTGGCAGAATAATTTTGTTTCTGCATATCGAAATTCACCCAATATCTATTTTTAATAGTTATGGATCCCACTTTTGTTGTAGAGGAAAAATGCTTTCTTTCAGGACCTTTTTCAGCTATAAGTTCCAATCTTTTGTGCCAAACTCCGGCACAAAGGGATCTCAGCTTCTATCGGGGCTAGGGTTGTATCAAAAACGTTCTGGTATTATCGCATGTTTGGTACTAATTTAAGCATTAGATTTTCCACCATATAGCGATAGAAAACAGTCGAAGCACCCCTGCCTAACGAACAGTCGAAGCATTATGTAAATGAGCTACTGAAGACCATATCATTATCACCACGATTGAAATATACCGTTAACCTTAAAATGCTTGTCAGGCGTTTCAGGATTACTTTTAAGAATAACTCCGATTTTTGAACCAAATGTATCTACACTTGTAGTATTAACAAGTTCCAGTGGCAATACCTTATCATCGACAATAATAGAAAAACGATATTTTGCTCCTTGGGGCGGTGGATCAATAGAGATAATTCTAACTCGAAAATGACGGGCAGTTTTTAAGTCAGCTATTAAGGAAGGCTGGTTATCGCTGTCAATTTTCCAGATTCCAGATACTCCTCCTGAAACTGAATTATAGTCTGTTATGGTATACTGTCCGACGGCGGAACCTTTAAAATTAGCGGCATGCAGTAAGGAGATTTTTTGCCCCTCGATAAGCGCTGTAGTTCCTTGATAAATAACTGCCGGCCTTCCATCTATATTAATCAAAGTATTGTCCCTTTTCGCGTTGACGCCCGATAGGATTAAGGGATTAGAACCTTCACCATTCGTTATTTGATAGATCTTAGGGGCAGGAAGCCTGTCTGCAATAGCTAATTCCTGTTCGTCCGGATAGAAATACCAAGTTGGAGGTGAGGGAAGCTGCGCTTGTGTGATACTGTCATTTCTTAAAATTGTGGCTTTGCCAGAGACGGCAATAGAGTCTCCTTTTCCAGTAATTTTTTCATCTTTTTGCTGCTTATTGGTACAGGAAGTGAGGGCTATAATAAATAAAAGTACACAGATATCTAAATTAATTTTTGTTTTGGTCATATTGAAAAAGGTTAGAATTGTTTCAAATCATTTTTTTGCTGATTTTATCAAAGCTGTTCAAGTTATTCTATTTTGTTATATAGCTTTGTTGAATTAGGAATAACAGTGACAATATCCAGGAGCTGCCATCCTTTACCACCTCCGCCTGTGATTTCGTTCCAGGCAATATTGCTTGTACCCATAGTGATATCATTTAGGCCCGGATTTCCGTACTGGCCATAGAATATAGCACTTCCATCTTCGAAAGAGACGAAAAGACGAACATTATAAGTCTCATATTTTTTTATTTCTGTCGCAAGTGGATTCATTCCTTGATCCGGATTTATTTTAAAACCGCCTCTCGTTAGTCTGGCAATGCATGTTTGGAGCAGTTTATCTTGAGACAAGTCAGTTTTAATTTTTATTTTGGTGGTAGTTCTACTTGGGGTTTCCTGCCAGCTTTCGACTGGTTTTGGTATATTTTTTTCGCCTCCGCATCCTATGTTTACAACTAAAACAAATAATACTAATAAGTTTTTATATTTCATTTTTTTGCTTATTTAATTTACTCGCCAAACATTTTTGAAAATATTCGTGTATCCACCTGTAGTCCCACAAAAAAGCCAACTCCAACCTCTTTGTACAAATCGTTTGTAATTGATCCAGTATATACTGTCTTTCCAAATTCAAAATTATCATAATCAACACCTCTTATTAATTGGCGCTCTGCAATATCGACGCCCGCAACAATAGATCCTCCGACAGCAAAATCATACTGGGCTCCCAATAGGAGATTTTTAAAGTTTTTACTGCTTGATGCAATATAAGTTCCAACCACCACACCCATTCTGTCCTTAAGAGACGAACTGCGGAGCATCAAACTGTTTCGGCCCCATGGATAAAGAGTGGCCATAACAGCAAGGGTAGCATTTCCATTGATATTATCTGCATTAAGAGTATTTCCACCTCCTGCAAGAGGAACTTCACGAATGTTAGTCGGGTTTCGTAATGTAGAATAAATAAAGCCAGTACCTATACTTGCATTTATAGTTGGTGAAATTTTTTGGGTTGAGGAAATCAGTTCCTTGTAGTCATCATCTTTGGTTTTTCGTGATTTTAGTTTAATAGTGATAGATCCCGTATAAGGACCATGTACGGCAAAGTCCATTATTTCTATTGTCCCACCTTTAGTAGCTGCTGTTACTACCTTTCCCCCAACGACCACTAGGGTAGGTTCGTAACTGCCCTGAATTTCTAGTTGGAAAATATCAGTGTTAGTGGTTGGTTTTAACAAATGAACCTGAATTTTATCCCTTTGAGTCATTGTTGTAGGAAATCCGGAAAGCAGCGTATTTCCATCGTCCCATAAAAAAACATGGATAACGTCTTCTGCGTCAATTCTGATATTTCTTTTTGGATTATATCTAATGGTACCAAAAGCCGGAGTACCGGCTTTCCCTTGATATTGATTTGCAATTGATTCAGCATCAATAATCGTTTGCGATTGTAAATCCTGAAGAAATAGAATAAAAAAAAGTAAAAATGCTTTTGTAAAATTCTTCATAATCTAAATAGATTTAAGTGGTTAGCTATCAGGTTATTTCCTGTAAAAATATATTCTTTATTACTGATGACACCACGTATTATTACCTGATTTTTATAAATTTTTGTCATTGATACTCTTGTCAGATCATCCCCAAGCGGGCTGCTTTTTTCTTAATCCTCTTTATCCACAGTATCCAATTACTTCCCATTTTCTTTTTATCAAAGACCCTGTATGCTTTTGTTTTATTTCAGGAGCAAAGGTAGTCCGTGTCCTTGAGCAAAAGCAAGGCCGGGCCTTTCAGGTCCTGCCAAAAAATCTCCACCCTTGCGGGTTGTATTTTTTGCCGGAGCCTTGCTTTTGCCGGACACTCACCTTTTTATGCTCATGAAACAAAACATAGCATACTGCGGCTCTTTAGACGAATAAAAAAAAATGTCAGAAATGAGAATTGAAATATTGAAAACGCCATGATGAAACAAAACAGCGCCTGCTCTCATTGCCGAATAAAATTTCAAAAAAAAATAAAAAGTATAAAGTAAAATGCGGGGCGGGAAAAGAAAGTAAACAGGGCGGGGCGATAGAAAGAAAGGCGGTGTGGCGGGAAGATGAAAAGTATAAAGGCGGTGGGTTGCGGGTGTGGTGTCGGACTTTTGGACTTTGATTTTTTGGGTTTGAGCAATGGAAAAAGATACAAGGGGTACAAGGAACTATAGAACTAAAGTAGTAGAGTAAATAAAAGTAAATAAATATTTAAAAATCAGGAATCATGAATATTACAGGGAGAGTGACAAAAGATGCGCAGGTGCGCACCTTGTCAGACAGCAGACAGGTAGTAATTTTTTCAGTAGCCATCAACGAGAGCTACAAAAACAAAAAGGGCGACAGGGTGGAGCAGACCACCTTTTTCGAGTGCGCCTACTGGATAAGCCCGAGGGTTGCCGAGTGGCTGACCAAAGGCACGGTGGTGGAACTCACTGGAATGGTAAGCGCAAGGGCGTGGACAGGGAATGACGGAGAACCCCGAGCAGGGCTGAATTTCAATACCTCGAATATCAAACTGCACGGGGGCGGGAAGAAGACCGAAGGTGCGCAGGCAGTTCAAAATGGGCAGGCGGTTCAAACTGGACACAATGCGGTGCAGGGAGAAAGCAAAAAAGCCACCTTAAAAGAGCCTGAGGACGACGTGCCGTTTTAAACAACGGCATTCCAAACAAAGTATAAATTTTAAAATCAAATATCATGGCACATAATATCAATTACAACAGCAAAACTGGCAATTACTCTTTTTTCAGCGTAAAGGAAAAAGCATGGCACGGGCTCGGGCAGATCGTGGAGCAGTACCCGACAAGCTCCGAAGCCATGAAACACGCAGGGCTTGATTATCAGGTGGCAAAAAGCCCGCTTTATACCAAGGGTTCTGAAATTATCGTAACCCGTGAGGGTATTGAAGTGGGCAGTACCGAACTGGCAGTCCCTGACTGTTTTGCCACCATCCGCACAGACAATAATGCCGTTTTGGGTGTGGTCGGGAAAGACTACCATATCGTACAGAACCGTGAGGCGTTCAGTTTTTTTGATGCGATTGTCGGGGGCGGTGACGGTATACTGTACGAAACGGCAGGGGCACTCGGGCTGGGAGAGCGCATTTTCATTACAGCCAAACTCCCTGATTATATCCGTGTGGGAAAAGGGGATGACGTGACCGAAAAGTATATTTTCCTGACTACCTCCCACGACGGTAGCGGAAGCATCACAGCGGCTTTTACGCCCATCCGCATCGTATGCCAAAACACGCTTAACGCTTCGCTTCGCTCGATGAGCAACGTGGTGCGCATCCGCCATACCTCAGGGGCAAAACAGCGCCTTGACGATGCCCATAAAGTAATTGGACTGGCAGATAAACTAAGCACGCAGTTAGAGGGAATTTTTAACGAGTGGGCTAAAGTTAAAGTAACAGATAGGGAAGTTAAAAAGCTCATTCAATTGGCATTATGCCCCAATACCGAAACACTCGCTTTAATCAAAAAAGGGGCAGAGGATGAAGTGTCTGCCATATTTAAAAATACCGTAGAGGATGCTTTTGCCTATGCCATGGCAAGCGAATCTCAGCTGATGCCGACCACTAAAGGTACGCTTTTCGGGGCCTACAACGCCGTTACGGGCTACTATCAGAATGTACGCAAATACAAGGACGATGAAGCCAAACTGCAGTCCATTGTCATGGGAGGCACAGCCCAGGGAAAAGCCCAAAAGGCATTCGATTTATGCATGGGTTTTCAGGCAGATGGTGCGGAAATCCTAAACCTAAACTAAGGCAGACAGATAAACAAAGGCTGTTGCGAGATCGTGACAGCCTTTCAAGAAGTGATATTTCTAACGGAATTATAAATTCAGACGCATAGAGAGCAAGCAAAAAATAATTTAAATTTTAAGCAATGAACACTAATTTTTTCAATCAGATAGCACAGTTGCAGATTATAGGGGATTTGCATATTACAATAGCAAAGGGCGCAGAGGATAGGCTTATTGTCCTTGTCATGCTCCAAAATGAGGCGTGCGGGGATACTGCCAAGCACAGCATACCGCCTTTAAACCTGCGGGGAACAGCCGAGGAACTCGACAGCGGTTTTTTTGAGAATATCACAGCGCCCATGCAGTCCGCTTCGGGTCTTATGGTGGACATGGAAGGCTATATGAAACAGCTCGAGCAGACCAAACAGCAGTCGGCAATGGAAAAGGAAAAAGACGACAAGCAGAAAAAAGAACAGGAAGCCAAAGACAAAAAATTCAGTGATGCCATGACAAAAGCCGACGAACTGGAAAAAGAAGGGAAATTCCGTGAGGCATGGATAAAAGTGCCCGAAATACATGAGTTTCCACTAAAAGCGGAGGAGATACGAAGACGCAAAGCTGAATTATCAGCCCAGTTTGCGCCCGATTTGTTCGGAAGTACAACAGAAACTGCAAAACCCGAACCACCCCGAGAGGCGCTTTTTCCCGAGTATGCTAATGATAGTAGTGATGCACAGGAACATGAAACGGAAGAGGAAGAAACGGAATACTGGGAAGATGACCCCGAAGCAGAGGAGTAGGATATTAATCTAAATAATGAAATCATGTTATTAAGAGCACAATTACAGCGGGTTTTTATACTCAAAGACAAAGGGCAGGAAATCAGGCTTTCCGACCCCGAACCGAGATGGAGCACCGAAGCAGTACTGAATTTTTATGCCCCGACATATCCGATACTGACCACCGCCAAAATATCAGCCCCCGCCATCAGGGACGATGCGGTCGAGTACCGATTTGAAACGGTAATGGGAACAAAAGGCTAACCAAAATTTAAAGCCATGAATTATGCAACAGACAATTATATCGGGAACAGTGCAACTGCCCGAGCGAAAAAGACAAAAACAGCTTCACGCACAGCTCGCAGGGTTTATGCATTGGATGCAGAGACCCAAGGATACAGGCGAGGTGCAGAAAGACAAACCAAGGTCAGTGCCTGCGGAAATGCTACCGATGGTTTTCTAAAGGTTTCTTTTCTGCCCAGACTGCAAGAGAGTAAAACGCTACAGGCTTGTGGGGATATTTCCAAAATGGAAAGCGATTTTTATAGCTCTCTTGACAGCCTAGCAGGGCATTACCGCATTGTGCCGATGCCAACCTCTCATTTTGAATATCCCTATAATATGGCATTGGCTGTATGGGATTTACAGGAAAAGCTCAAAAAAAGTGTAGAGAACTTTTCCGAACTGCGGTTATTGCAGGACAGCCACAGAACGTATCTGCTCAGCGAGGAAAAATACAGCACGGGCACGACGCTGTATTATATCCCTATACAACCAATTTATCAAATGCTCAGAGAATCGAAGCACAAACAGAATGCGCATCTGCTTTTATCGGTCTGCTCGTATCTGTATCATAGTGCCGATGTACCGTATTTCAGACAGCAGGGCAGTTATCTGTACTGGCTCTATGAAATGCACAGGGAATGGACAGAACAGGACGAGGACAGGGAAGAAAAGGAAAGATACGTTAGGGAGTTTGACAAGGCAGAACTTATCGGGGACTGTATCGAAAAGAAGATTTTCAACCGCGTAAATTTAGAAGTGTTCGAAGGGCGTTTAAAAGCTTTTAAAAGCCGTGATGCCTTTGATAAGCAGTGTTTGGATATAGCTAAAAAAGCTTTTGCATTATACTGCGACTATCCCCATGAAAGCATTTTTCGAAATGCGCCAATGAATGACGGGGATGAAGATGAAGACAGGGAAAGTGAGAGTATCGGGATGGAAAAGTACATTTCCTTTATCTCCGATACCAAAAGATGGCTTTATGAAAGCATTGAAGAGAGCATCAACAATGAGTTTAACGAGTACGGTGCAATGGATGAGCCGATGATTTTAAAATGTTTTGATGGAGAAGAACTGCCCCAAAACAGCCTTGATTTTGAAAGCCTGCTGTTTGCCCTTTTGGACGAGTTGTGCGCTTTATTGTATAATTATAAATACCACGAAAATGAATAATGCAGTTGATATAACAGAGGGTTTTGGGACGCTTTACCACCCGAAATCCGCCCTTGTTTTTTATGAAAGTAAAGGTTTAGATAAAGAAGTATATATAGAGCATTTTGATATGGATAGAAACGGCACGCCTATCAACGCTCATCCGCTGACAGAGAGTGAAGCAGGGGTGCTCGCCAAAGCGCTTCTAACCGAAAAGGAGAAGCAGACCGCCTTTTTGAAATCGGGCGGGATTCTGCCGACAAATATCCTGCATATTAATCCGAGCAGGGACAAAGGCGCTGTCATATGGTACACCAAATCTCAAAATAGACCGCTTTATTTTATAGAGGTCTTGGGGATTCCAAGCGGGCAGGGGTTTGTGCCTCCCATGATCTGGCATGCAAATAAAAACAGTCTTAGGGTATTTGCCGTTTTAAGCAACAGAAGACCCACGGAGAAAACAACACTGTACTATGCGCCATTTTTCAATATCTATGAGGATGGCAGGGTATGTATGGGCTCGGTCAGTATCGATATTAAAAACTCTGCATCGGTGGAGGAATTTACAAGGGCGTGGGAGAACTATTTTTTCAACAGCTACTTCAGTCACCTGATGGGGGAGAACAGCCCTGTAAAGGGCAATTGCGTCAGCCTGTGGAAAGATCTTACCGAAACAGGCAAAGCCTTTCCCACAGCAGTATTGAAAAAGAATAACAAAACACTTAAAAACCTATTGTCATGAAAACAGGCAAAACCAAAATGCATTTTACAGACCCTTATTTGATAAGCCCAACTAATCCAATAGCGGTTAACCTTATCGGGGCAGGCGGTACAGGCTCAAAGGTATTAACCGCTCTTTTGGAAATGAACCACAGCCTTACAGCGCTCGGGCATGCAGGGCTTTTGGTTCGCCTTTGGGATGATGATATTATCACAAATGCCAACCTAGGCAGACAGCGTTTTGCGCCCAGCGAGGTCGGACTGTATAAATCCGTGGCACTTATCAACCGTGCCAACCGTTTTACGGGTACAAACTGGAAAGCGGAAACTGTCAAATTTGAAAAGGACAGCTTTGGAAAACTGCCGAGTAATGCAAGGGCATCTATTTATATAACCTGCACGGACAGCGCAGAGTCCCGTTTTGAAACAGCCGATATTTTAAAGCACAGCAACCAAAGGCATCACAGGGACGACCCCAAATACTGGATGGATTTTGGCAACAGCCAGTATACAGGACAGGTTGTATTATCGACTATTGGGGAAATCCCACAGCCTAAGTCCGAAAAATTTGAAACGGTGGAACGCCTGCCGTTTGTGACCGAGGAATTTGAGGAACTCTTAAATCAGTCTGAACAGCAGGATGACACGCCAAGCTGTTCACTTGCCGAAGCACTCGAAAAGCAGGATTTGTATATTAATTCCGCTTTGGCGCAGATGGGATGCTCGCTTTTATGGAACCTGTTCCGAGAGGGCATGACCGCAAACAGGGGATTTTTTCTTAATTTGAAGGATTTCCGCACACAGCCCATTGCGGTAGGTTAAGCCCGAAAACCGGGCGGCAAAAAGACACTCCCTTCCTTGGGTCGGGAGCGTCTTTTTGCGTTTAAGCGGTGGAGCGCCTTTGCCAAAATGCAGTGCCCGCTATTTTACCAAACCCGCTTCTTTTTTTTTAAGGGATATTCAGTATCCCTTTTTTTGTTTTCGGGCGGGCTTCTTTTCTTTCCGAGGGCGGCCAAAGAAAAGAAGCAAAAGAAGACCGCCTGAATGGACCACTTTTACAGTTTTATTATCGCAGTTTAAAAAGATGATCATTTTTTTTGCTGGTTTAATTTTTCAGTTTCCTTATTATACCACCTTGTAAATCGTCCACTTTTATTCTCTCCGGCTACAATTTTTCCATTGGGGAGCACAGCACACTGGCATTTATCAGTAAGCAGTTTTAATTTACTGCCTTCAAGAAATACGAGTCCGGTACATTTCAGTTTTTCCAAAAAGTCATCGAGGGATTTGTATAAACCATTGCGTGTTACAAAGAACTCTATATCCTCCCTTGCGGTTATGTCAATTTCCTCTCTCATGCATAATTCTCCAATAATTGCGTGCTGTATCATATCCAGTTCAGCGGGCTCCCACCTTCTTGCCTTGGTATGCTGTTTTAAAGAATCCTTACTCAATTCAAAGTACCTGTACTGCCACCCGTAATTTCCTTCGGGTCCCTGTAGCCTGCAGTCCAGAAACCGATTGACAGGTTCCATTGTAAGGTCTTCCCCAAATATTTGCATTGGAAGCTGTTTAAACTTATAGGATAACCTTGTCCAGATCGCTTCAAGAAGAAGCCTTGTTGTATTGTTCGAGGCTGTACTGTAAAATGCCCACCAGTTATCATCATTTATTGTACTTCCAAACGGCATTCCATTATGCTTTATCATGGAGTACTGCCCACAAAAAATTAAATCAGGAAAATTTTGCGGTCCAAATCCGGGAATTATATTATCAAGATCAGGTGTTTGATTTGCCTCTAAATATTTAGAAAATGATTCCCTGAAACTAAATTCGCCTGCGAATCCGTTATATCCCCAGATTATTCTAACGGGCAGTAATGCTTCAATTTTCAGAGTATTAAAAATTACTTATTGACCAGCCTTCCGGCAATGTTGCCTGCGGCCGAACCTGCGCCTGCGCCGGCTATATTTCCGGACTTCATGGCAGTCTGGTGGATGTTGCGTGAAAAGTTTCCTGCGCCGCCTG
>Ga0160473_100814_pt1 | contig 18682 bp, 15 predicted proteins | sample HID1975I_E11MG_FD_108217 | JGI IMG/M metagenome (GOLD analysis project Ga0160473, IMG submission 108217) | Enriched soil microbial communities from UW Madison campus, WI, USA - HID1975I_E11 MG | ecosystem: Environmental > Terrestrial > Soil > Unclassified | place: USA: Madison, Wisconsin... | reverse complement strand
CCGCATGGTCGTTGCGCCATCATCACGGTCGATGATCCGCCTCAGCCTCGCGGTGGCAGCCGCATCCGCCCTGGTCCTCACAGCGCCGCTGCAGGCGGCCGATCCCGTGCCGATGACGATCGACGATCTCAACAAGCTCGCCGACGTCACCGAACCGGTCTTCGCGCCGGATGGCGACGCCGTCGCCTACACGCTCACCGTCCGGGATACCGATCTCGACCGCAGCGTCAGCGACATCTGGATCGTGCCATGGAAGGGCGGCACGCCCCGGCGGCTGACGCGGCCCGGCAAGTCGAGCGAATGGCGGCCGCTTTTCTCCACCGATGGTCGGCAGCTCTTCCATCTCGGCGACGGCGGCAAGAAGGAGGAGACCCAGCTCTGGCGCGCGAGCGCGACGGGGCAGGGTGCCCGCGAGATCACCAGCGTCACCGGCGGGATCAGCGACTACGACATCTCGCCCGATGGCAAGCGCGCGGTCGTCGTGGCGGAGGTCGGCGGGCGCGTCGGTGCGGACCCCGACAAGACCGCCCCGCCGATCGTGATCGATCGCTTCTTCTTCAAGGAGGACGGGCGCGACTATCTCGACGATCGCCGCACCCAGCTGTTCGTGGTCGACATCGCGACCGGCAAGGCGACGCAGATCACCAATGACCGCAACGATCACTGGGCACCCGCCTGGTCGCCGGACGGGGCCAGCATCGCCTTCGTCGCCAAAGAGACCGGGGACAAGGACCGGACCTATAACTACGACGTCCACGTCATTCCCGCCGAGGGCGGCGCGGCACGGCAGATCAGCACCTTCGCGGGGCAGGACGCCAATCCCGATTGGGGTGCGCGGCCCAGCTGGTCGCCCGATTCGAAGCGGCTGCTCTGGCTGGAGGGTGGCGACGACAAATGGATCTACTACGCGCCGCACCAGCTGGCCGTGGCGGATATCGCCACCGGCGCGGTGACGCGGCCGGGCCGGATCGATCGCTGGACCTATTTCCCCCGCTGGTCGAAGGACGGCCGCACGATCCTCGCCATGATCGAGCAGGATCGCGACACCTGGCTGGCGAGGATCGATCCCGCGACCGACAAGGTCGACTATCTCACCGCCGGCCCACGCTTCGGCTATGACTTCGCCGAAGCGGCCGATGGGCGCATAGCCGTGCTCGAAGGCACCACCGAGCGCCCTTACGAACTGCGCACGCTGGAGGCCGAAAGCCGCGCGCTCACCGCGCATAACGACTGGCTCGCGGATCGTCGGCTCGCGCAGACCCGTGACATCAGCTTCCGCAGCGGCGATGCCGAGATTCACGGGCTGCTCGCGCTGCCGGTCGATCATGTCGAGGGCCGGCGCTATCCGCTGATCGTCCGCATCCACGGTGGCCCGGTCTGGCAGTTCAACCACGAGTTCCATGACGACATGCAGGTGCTCGCGGCGCGCGGCTATGCCGTGCTCGCGGTCAATCCGCGCGGTTCCTCCGGCCGGGGCTTCGATTTCGCCCGCGCGATCTACGCCGACTGGGGCAATGTCGACGTGAAGGACGTGAAGGCCGGGATCGACCATGCGATCGCGCTGGGCATTGCCGATCCGGATCGCATCGGTGTCGGCGGCTGGAGCTATGGCGGCATCCTGACCAACTACATGATCGCCAGCGACAACCGTATCAAGGCGGCGGTCAGCGGCGCAGGCGCGGCGAACTTCATCGGCACCTTCGGGGCCGACATGTACATGCGCGAATACGAGCTGGAGCTGGGCAGCCCTTGGGAGAACTTCGATACCTGGCGGAAGCTGAGCTACCCCTTCCTCCACGCCGATCGCATCACCACGCCGACGCTGTACCAATGTGCGCAGAGCGACTTCAACGTGCCCTGCATCGGGGCCGAGCAGATGTACATGGCGCTCAAGTTCCGCAACGTTCCGACCGGGCTGGTGATCTATCCGGGCGAGAACCACGGCCTGACCGTGCCGAGTTACCTGACCGACCGGATGACGCGGATCGTCGGCTGGTACGATCGCTGGCTGATGGGCATGTAAAGGCTGCGTCGTCGCGTCTCCGTCATCACGACAACGGGGTCGGCTGTGGCCGTAACGCCATCATTTGTTACGGGCTTGATTGACAGCGTTAACAATTACGCGCCTAACCGGGCGCGTCCGGGTCGCGCCGGTTAAACAGCAACCGGAGACATTCCGCATGGGTTCTGCCCGCGGTATAAACACCGATCGTCGGCTGATGATGCTGGCGTTCGCCGCGATGGCGTTGTGGTTCGGCCTCGGCGCGCTGGCGATGAAGGAAAACCACGACGAGAGCCAGTATGTCGCTGCTGCGGCGCTGAGCCTCAAGGGCATGATCTTCCGTGATTTCCTTTCGCTTCAGCCACCGCTCCACGCCTGGCTCTACGCGCCGATCGCAGCCCTCTTCCCATCGGACATGTTCCTCGCGATGCGCCTGGCGACGGCGCTGACGGCGCTGGCGACCGTGGCACTGGTCTATCGCGCGCAGCGTTTCGCGGGCGTTTCCGTCCGGCTGGCGCTCGCCGCCGCCGTGCTGATGGCCGCCTGCGACAGCTTCCAGTTCTGCGCCACCGTCGTGCGCAACGACATGCTGCCGGCGCTGTTCTCGGCCGCCGGCGTGTTCGCCGCGATCTGGGCGCAGGCCGACCGCCAGCCGCGCCGCTGGGCGGTGGCGGGGCTGTGCTTCGGCCTGGCCGCCAGCTGCAAGATATCCTTCGCCCCGCTTGGCATCGCCGTCGCCGGCTTCCTGCTGTGGAACCACGTCCGCCCCAACGGCGGTGGTCATGGCCCGCGCTTCGGACGCGAGGCCTTCACCGCCTATGCGATCGGCTCGGCGGCGGGGCTGCTGCCCGCGCTCGTCGTCTTCGTCATCGCGCCGGCCAATTTCTTCTACGGCGTCGTCACCTTCGCGCAGACCGCTCCGTTCGACTGGTACGCGGCGAACGGTCTCGGCGGCCGGCTCGGCACCGCCGCCAAGCTGATCGACGTGACCGAACATCTGGCGACCGGCCCGGCGCTGCTGGCGATCGCGGTGGTGTTCTACGGCCTGTGGCGACGAGGGACCGATGGCGCGGCCGGCCCGCGCGCGTTGCTGCTCTGGCTGCTGGCGAGCGGCCTTCTCGGCGCGCTGATCCCGACCCCCACGCACCAGCAATATATCCTGCCCGCACTGCCGCCCCTGTTCGTGCTGCTCGGGATGGAACTGTCGCGCATCGCTGCGGCACCGGCATCGGTGCGCGTTCCCGGCAGGGGACTGCGGGGCTTCCTCTCCGGCCGCCGCCTGCCTGCGGCGCTCGGGCTGTGCGCGCTCGTCGGCTCCGCCCCCCTGGCGGTCGCGATGGCGCGCGCGCCGGCACGCGGCCTGCCCGCCGTCACCATCAGCGCACAGGCCGACTGGATCGGGGACAGGATGCGCGCCCGGCGCCTGCAGGGCGATATCGCCACGCTCTCGCCCCATCGCACGCTCGACAGCGGCTATCCGCTCGATCCGCGTTTCGCCACCGGCCCTTTCGTCTATCGGTCGGGCAACCTGCTTTCGCTGGGACGCGTGATGAGCCTGCGCACCGCCACCCCCGCCACGATCGAAGCGGAGCTGGCCGAGCGCCCCCCCGCCGCGATCCTCGTCGGCTATGAATCGCGCATCAAGAGCTTCCGGCTGAGTCCCGACGATTCGCTTCGCAACTACGCGATCCGCAAGGGATATGAAGCGGTGCCCTTGCCCGATGGCCATGGAACGCTCTACCTGCGGCGCAACCTGCCACCGATCGAGACCGCCCGTGAACGCCACCAGCCGATCCCCGCTTTCGCCGGACGCCTTTCCTGATTGCCCCCCCGTCGCGGGCATCACGCTCCGCGTGGCGCGAGCGCGCTACAAGACCTGGGATCGCTGCGACCTGACTTTCGTCGAGCTCGTCGAGGGCACCGCCGTCGCGGGCGTCACCACGCAGAGCCTCTGCCCTTCGCCCGAAGTCGAATGGTGCCGCGCAGCACTTCCCCTCGGCCGTGCCCGGGCGCTCGTGGTCAACGCCGGCAACTCCAACGCCTTTACCGGTCATCGCGGCCGCGCGGCGGTTGAGGCGATTGCCGCGCGCGTCGCCGGCCGGCTCGGCTGCGCGCCTTCCGACGTGTTCGTCGCCTCCACCGGCGTGATCGGCGTGCCCCTTCCGATCGACAAGGCCGAGGCCGGGATCGATGCGGCGATCGCCGCCGATCCCTGCGGCTGGGAAGATGCCGCCGCCACCATCATGACCACCGACACCTTCCCCAAGGCATCGGTCGCCCATGCGGTGATCGGCGACCGCACGGTGACTCTCGTGGGCATCATCAAGGGCTCGGGCATGATCGCGCCCGACATGGCGACGATGCTCGGCTTCATCTTCACCGATGCCGCGATCGATCCCGCCCTGCTCCAGGCGATGTTGGCCCGCGCCAACAAGCGCAGCTTCTCCTGCATCACCGTCGACAGCGACACCTCGACGTCGGACACCGTGCTCGCCTTCGCCACGGGCCTGGCCGGCAACGCCCCGATGGCTGCGGAGGAGGATACCGGTGCCGACGCCTTCGCCGCCGCGCTGGAACGAGTGTGTCTCGATCTCGCGCAGCAGGTCGTTCGCGATGGCGAGGGCGCGAGCAAGTTCATCACCATCAATGTCGAAGGTGCCACCAGCGACGACAGCGCCCGCCGCATCGCCCTGTCGATCGCCAATTCCCCGTTGGTGAAGACCGCGATCGCCGGCCAGGACGCCAATTGGGGCCGCATCGTCATGGCGGTCGGCAAGGCCGGCGAGCCGGCGGAGCGCGACCGGCTGGCGATCCGCTTCGGCGCGACCCAGGTCGCGCGCGAAGGTCTGGCCGTCGAGGGTTACGACGAGGCACCGGTGGCGGCGCATCTCCAGGGTCAGGAGATCGAGATCGGCGTCGACATCGGCCTCGGCGAGGGTCGCGCCACGGTGTGGACCTGCGACCTGACCCACGGCTACATCTCGATCAACGCCGACTATCGCAGCTGAGGCGGCGCGCGGTGTCGGCTCCCATCATCGATCCCGCGATCGACACCGCCGTCGTCGCGCTGATGCGACAGGTGGGCGCGGATATCATCCTGCCGCGCTACCGCCGGCTCGCTGCGGACGAGGTGATGGAAAAGTCCCCCGGCGACGTGGTGACAGTGGTCGATCGCGAGTCCGAGGCGATCCTGACCGAAGGTCTGGCTGCGCTGCTGCCGTCGGCACGGGTCGTCGGGGAAGAAGCCGTCGCGGCCGATCCTGCCCTGCTCGACCGGCTCGACGATGGAACGGTCTGGCTGGTCGATCCGCTCGACGGGACGCGCAACTTCTCCGAGGGCCATGGCCCCTTCGCGGTGATGATCGGCCTGATCGACGCGGGCGAGGCTGTCGCCGCCTGGATCCTCGATCCCGTCACCGGCCGGTTGTGTCAGGCGCTGCGCGACGGTGGCGCATTCATCGACGGCGTGAGGATCGCCGCGCGGACGTCCACAGCACCGCTGCCGATCGCCGCGATCGCGACCTATTTCCTGCCGCCCGATCGCCGCGAGGACATCGCGACCCGATCGGCGGGAAAGCTGAACGTGGTGCCGATCCCGATGTGCGCGGGCGAGCAATATCCCCGGCTGGTCCTCGGCACGAACGACATCGCGTTGTTCGAACGCACCCTACCCTGGGATCATGTCCCCGGCGCACTGTTCGTCGAGGAAGCCGGCGGCCGTGTCGCCCGCCCTGATGGCACGCCCTATCGCGCGGCCAGCACCGCCAGCGGGCTCATCGGCGCGGCGACCCCCGAGTTGTGGGATAAGGCGGCTGAGGTACTGTTCCAGTAGTTCTCCCCTCCCGGCAAGGGAGGGGGTAGGGGGTGGGTGGCGCGATCCGCAGGGTCGCGCTCGGCGCAGAGCGCCGAACGGGGCATCGAGCCCCTTCCGCCGCCAAACCCACCCCTGCGCCCCTCCTTTTCAGGGCGATATTATACTTGCCGTAACCACGCTGATCGGCTATCCAGAATGCATGAGCAGCGCCCTTTCCGCCCCGCACTTCCACAACGAAGAAGCCGCCTACACTTACGTCGAGGCGCGCGTCTGGCCGCATGGTCCGGTTTGCCCGCATTGCGGCGGCGTTGACCGCGTCGGCAAAATGGGCGGCAGCAGCACTCGCGTTGGAACCTATAAGTGCTACCAGTGCCGCAAGCCCTTCACCGTCAAAATCGGGACCATCTTCGAGGCGTCCAAGGTGGGAATGCATCTGTGGCTTCAGGCGATGTATCTCATCGCGGGCAGCAAGAAGGGCATTTCGAGCAACCAGCTTCACCGCATCCTTGGCGTCACCTTGAAGACCGCTTGGTTCATGTCGCACCGCATACGTGAGGCGATGCGTTCCGGCGATCTCACCCCGTTCGGCTCGGATGGCGGCATCGTCGAAGTTGACGAAACCTTCATCGGCCACGACCGCTCCATCAAGCCGGAGGGCGAGAAGAAGGGCCGTGGCTTCGCCCACAAGCACAAGGTGCTGTCGCTGGTCGATCGCTCCACCGGCCGCCAGCGGTCGATGGTCGTGGATAGCCTCAAGGCTGCCGATCTCACCCCTATCTTGGTCGATAACATCGCACAGGAAGCGCATGTCATGACCGACGAGGCGGGCTATTATCGTCATCTCGACAAGCACTTTGCGGCGCACAGTTTCACTCGCCACAGCGCCGGACAGTATGTCGATTACGAGAATCCCACCATTCACACCAATACTATCGAAGGCGCGTTCTCGATCTTCAAGCGCGGCATGAAGGGCACTTACCAACACTGCGCGAAGAAGCACCTGCATCGTTACGTGGCCGAGTTTGAGTTCCGCTATACCAATCGGATCGCGACCGGCTTCAATGACACCGACCGCACCGACGAAATGCTGCGCGGGGTGGTTGGCAAGCGCCTCACCTATGAAACGACTCGTATCGGAGCCTGATCGCCATGCCGAAGAAGAAGATGCAGGACACACAGGATGCGCAAAGCGAGAGGTTCCGCGAGGCCGTTCGCGCAGCAATCGACGCTGGCGAACTAAACCCCACAGAGGCAGATGAACGGTTTGATAGAATAGCTCAAAACATGATTCTTAATCGGAAGAAGGGCTAACTTCGGCTAAGACCTTTTCCAATTTCGTATCATCAATCATGATGCTATCTGCAAACCTCTCGCCACGTGCCACCAATGGCATTATGCGGCTCAACAACGGCATTTCGTTCCAATGTTCTGGGTCGCGCAATTTGCTTAATTTCCAAACATATCGCCGTGCTTCGTAAGCGATCATATCAGCAGCTTGCAATGCAACAACTTGAGATGGGCTTGAATGGACGATGCTGGTGACACCAGACCAATTTCCGGTCTCTTTTATAAGATCAAAGACGTTCCCGCAGTGTTTCGAGTATTCTGGATGCTTGGCTATAACCATCACTGGCGGTGACATCTGCCTAAAGTTCACTTTTTCCGTAACTGTACCCATGAGCAATTCAAAACATACGCTGTATGCACTGCTATAACGGTTCTGCGAATTTGGAAAACGAGCAGATACAGACTTGAAGTCGCCGCGATGAGCTATCGCAAATGGGTTTAAATTGTGGTCGCATATTATTTGCGCCATCTTAGATAGATGTGGGGCTATCTGGGATTTGTGATCCCATCCTGCGTAACACTTCTCCCTGTTTACGCACCCACTATAGTGAAATTCCGCTACATTCTCATCTATAAGGGCCTGTTCCCATGCCGTTGAGAAACGCACCCATTCAGCGAGTTCGCCGAAGAAGCCAGCTATGACCGTGTGCCCATGCTGACCATCTGTGCCGCTTTCGTCAAAATATCCGAAAAGCACTCCGATCATCCTTGCGGGTGGGCCGCTTGGCGATAATCCAATCGCCAAGCTCTCCAAATAAGTGAAGGTGCTCACTTAGCACCCCCGCCCGCGCATGGGTACGCTAAATATAATATCGCCCTTTTCAGGGAGGGGAAGCAAGAAAGCTACAGATCCAGGATATGCATCAGCTGCGGCGCGCCGATCAGGCTTAGCGAGCCTTCCAGCTTCTCCAGCGCGTGCGTGACCGCCTTTTCCGGCCCCTCATGCGTCACCATGACCAGGATGACCCCGCCGTCGGCGGAGGCGCCACGCTGGATCAGGCTCTCGATCGAGACCCCGGCATCACGCATCGCGGCCGTGATCTCGGCCAGGACGCCGGGACGATCGGCGACCGTGAAGCGCAGATAGGCACGACCACGCCGCTCGCCCGCCACCGACGGAGCCAGGCGAGCGAGGCTCGCCACCGGCATCGCCAGCGCAGGGCCATATTCGCCGCGCGCGACGTCGATGAGGTCGGCCACCACGGCGGAAGCGGTCGGCCCCTCGCCCGCGCCACGGCCCTCGAAGAACAGCCGGCCGACGAAATTGCCCTCCGCCACAACGGCGTTGAGCGAACCGGAGACATGCGCCAGCGGATGGCTGACGGGCACGAGACAGGCGTGGACGCGCTGGAACAAGCCGTTGGACGTCGCCTCCGCCAGTCCGACCAGCCGGACGCGGAAGCCCAGCGCGGCCGCCTCGGCGATGTCGGCGGCGATGACATGGCGGATGCCGGAGATCGCGACATTGCCGAAATCGAGCGTCGTGCCGAAGGCGAGGCTCGCCAGGATCGACAGCTTGTGCGCGGCATCGACCCCATCGATGTCGAAGCTCGGATCGGCCTCGGCATAGCCCAGCGCCTGCGCGTCGGCGAGCACATCGGCGAAATCGGTGCCGGCGCTTTCCATCGTGGTCAGGATGTAATTGCAGGTGCCGTTGAGGATGCCGTAAACCCGGCCGATCTCGTTGGCCGACGCGCCTTCGCGCAGGCCCTTGATCACCGGGATCCCGCCGGCCACCGCCGCTTCGAACTTGAGCGCGGCCCCCTTCACTTCGGCGGCCTCGGCCAGTTCCAGGCCGTGATGCGCGATCATCGCCTTGTTCGCCGTGACGAAAGCCTTGCCGCTGGCCAGCGTGGATCGGGCGAGGGTCAGCGCCGGTCCGTCCGCCCCGCCGATCAGTTCGACCACCACGTCCACATCGTCGCGATGGCCAAGCGAGCCGGCGTCATCCACCCATTCGAAGCGCGAGAGATCGACGCCACGATCGCGCGAGCGATCCCGTGCGCTCACCGCGACCACCTCGATCGGGCGGCCCGCGCGGCGTTCGATCAGCTTGGCATTGGCATCGAGCAGCTTCACCACGCCGCCGCCCACCGTGCCAAGCCCCGCCAGCGCCACGCGCAACGGCTGCGTCATCGTCTCGTCCTTCCTGCGAAAATCCCCGGCCGCTCTAGTCGGTGACTGCCGGTCGGTGAAGCCCCTGACGCTACTGTTTCTCGCGGCAGACCGCGCGAGATCGTGACGGCCTGCATCGAGCGGCTTCATCCGGCCGCGCAAATCCGGTACGACCCGGCGCATGGCGCTCACCAGCCTCGGCTCGCAACCCTTTTTCAACGACAAGAATCGCGCGTTCTGGCTACTCCAGTCGGCGGGCTGGTCGGGCTATTTCATCCTGCGCGCGCTGGGCGGCATCGCCAATTCGATGGGCCTGCTCTACATCGTGCCCACCGCGCTCGCGACCGCGACCGGCTATTCGCTCACGCTGCTGATGGCGGCGATCTATCGCAGGCTGATCCAGAAGCCGCCGGTCGTCACCTGGAGCGTGTCGATCGTGATCCTGATGGTCGCTTCGGCCGCCTTCTCCACGATCGAGGTCTGGGCGCACGCCACTTTCTACCGCCCCGGCGCGCCGCCGCAGGGCATCGAGTTCCTGGGCGCGATCCTGCTCGATTTCGCGCTGCTCGCGGCGTGGTCGGCGCTCTATTACGGCATCAATTTCTATTTGCTGCTGGAAGAGCAGGTCGATCGCATGGTCGCGCTCGAAAGCCAGGCGTCCTCGGCGCAGCTGGCGATGCTGCGATATCAGCTCAACCCGCATTTCCTGTTCAACACGCTCAATTCGATCTCGACGCTGGTGCTGCTCAAGCAGACCGACCGGGCGAACGCGATGCTGTCCCGGCTGTCGTCGTTCATGCGCTACACGCTGGTCAACGAGCCCACCGCGCAGGTGACGATCGCGCAGGAGGTCGAGACGCTGAAGCTCTATCTCGAAATCGAGAAGATGCGTTTCGAGGAACGGCTGCGAACCCGCTTCGACATCGATCCTCGCGTCGCCGGGGCAAGGCTGCCATCGCTGCTCCTCCAGCCGCTGGTCGAGAACGCGATCAAATACGCGGTGACGCCGCAGGAGGCCGGGGCCGACATCTCGGTCGAGGCGCGGTTGAGCGGGGACCGGGTGCAGATTACCGTGTCCGATACCGGTCCGGGCTTGAACGACGGGCAAAGCCAGCCCACCTATTCCACCGGCGTAGGCTTGGCCAACATCAGGGATAGGTTGGCGCAGGCATACGATTCGAACCACCGTTTCGAAACCGAGACGAAACCGAATGGGGGCTTCAGCGTCTTGATCGAAATACCAATGCAGACGGAACAGCCCAGGGAAGCCGCATGACGATCAGAACCATCCTCGTCGACGACGAGTCGCTCGCGATCCAGGGATTGCAGTTGAGGCTCGAGCCCCACGACGACGTGGAGATCATCGAAACCTGTACCAACGGCCGCGAAGCGATCCGCGCCATCAAGACCCACAAGCCCGATCTCGTCTTTCTCGATATCCAGATGCCCGGCTTCGACGGCTTCTCGGTGGTCCAGGGCCTGATGGAGGTCGAACCCCCGCTTTTCGTCTTCGTCACCGCCTATTCTGACCACGCGATCCGTGCGTTCGAAACCCAGGCGGTCGATTACCTGATGAAGCCGGTGGAGACCGATCGTCTTGCCGACACGCTCGACCGCGTCCGCCAGCGGCTCGCCGAACGGCGCGGTGTCGAGGAAGCCGGCCGGCTGAAGGAAATGCTGGCGGAAGTCTCGCCCGAACATGCGGGCAGCTTCGCCGACAGCGCCAGCGACGCGCCGGCATCCAGTCGCTTCGAAAAGCTGATCAACATCAAGGATCGCGGCCAGATCTTCCGCGTCGATGTCGACACGATCGAGCGGATCGACGCCGCGGGCGACTACATGTGCATCTACACCGGCGACAACACGCTGATCCTGCGCGAGACGATGAAGGATCTCGAAAAGCGCCTCGATCCGCGCCGGTTCCAGCGGGTCCACCGTTCGACGATCGTCAACCTCGATCTCGTCCGCCAGGTGAAGCCGCACACCAACGGCGAATGCTTCCTGGTGCTCGATTCGGGCGCGCAGGTGAAGGTCAGCCGCAGCTATCGCGACGTGGTGGCGCGCTTCGTCCACTGATCGCCCGGTCGGCCAGCTCCAGCGATGGCGCCGGCCGACCCTCAAGCCGCCATGGCGCGCACCTCGACGTCCAGCGCGCCCTCGGCGATCTCGATCCGGTTGTAGCTGGGGCGGGTCTGGCGCGTGCGCTCGGAAAGCGTGCCCGCGCCGATCAGCCGGACGTTGCGAGGACCGGCCGGAAAGTCATGGTCGAACGGATCATGGACATGGCCGCTGAGCACCGCCGCCGCCCCGGCCCGGGCCAGTGCGGTAAGCGCACGTTTGCCCCCGGTCGTCCGCCCATCCGTACCGAGTTCGCCGATATCGATCAGCGGATGGTGGCACGCGACGATTCCCAGGCGTGACGCCGGCAGCGATGCCAGTCGCGACACCGCCGAATCGAGGCTTTCGCTACGCACGATCCCCTTCGACCAGTTGAAGCGCAGCTGCGCCCGCGATGTCGTGCGCAGGGGCACGATCTCCGCATCGGGCACGTCGATCTTGTCCTCGATCCGCGCTTCCAGCCGGCGGATCCGCGCATAGGGGCTGAACAGCCGCTTGAACGGATTGAAATAGGGCAGGTCGTGATTGCCGGGCTCGATCGAGATCGGCAGCTTGAACTGGTCGAGCCACTCGCCCGCCGCCTCGAACTCGGTCGATCGCGCGCGAAAGGTGAGGTCGCCGGTTATCACCAGCGCGTCGGGCCGATCACGATGGACGGCGTTGGCGAACCAATCGAGCGCATTGCGGTCCTCGCGGCCGAAATGCAGGTCGGAAACGTGAAAGATCGTCGTCATCCACGCTGAATGCCTCGCCGGGGCGGCTGTTCCACCCGGCATCGCGTCCGGGCCGGGGTGTGGCCTTGCGGCCTCAACCCCTGCCAGCGCTCCTTACCCCGCGATGCGCGCTGCGAAGGCAACGGTCACGCCGTCCAGCTTGGACAGGCGCTCGTCGACGGTGCGGAAACCGCTTTCGAGCGCATCGATCGCGCTGGCCACGCCTTCGGTCTCCTCATGGATCGACGCGATCGTGCCCGACATCGAATCGGCGGCAAGCGCGGTCTCGTCGACGGCTGCGGTGATCATCGTCACCGTCTGCGCCTGCACCTCCATCGCCTGCTGGATGCGCCTTGCCGAGGACTGGACCTCGCTGACCGTCTCGCGGATCGATCCGTTGGCGGTCACGGTCTGGCTGGTGGCGGACTGGATCGCCCCGATCTTGGTGGCGATCTCGTCGGTCGCACGCGCGGTCTGGTTGGCAAGGCTCTTCACCTCCTGCGCGACGACCGCGAAGCCGCGGCCGGCATCGCCCGCACGCGCCGCCTCGATCGTGGCGTTGAGCGCCAGGAGGTTGGTCTGCCCGGCGATGTCGCGGATCAGGCTCAGGATCGATTCGATCGCCTGCGCATGGCCGGAAAGTGCCTCCGACACCTCGACCGCCCGGGCCGACTGGTCGGCGGCGCGCGTCGCGACCTGCGCCGCTACCTCGACCTCGCCGCGTGCCTGTTCGATCGCGCGGATCAGCCCGGCGGCGGTCTGCGCGGCTTCCCGCATCGCCATGGCCGACTGCTCGGCCGCCGCAGCGACCTCGGAAGCCTTGCCCAGCATCCCGCGCGCGGTCGTCGAAGCCGAAACCGTTTCGCTGCGCAGCGACGCCGAATCGCGCAGCGCCACCGCCATGATGTCACCGATCTCCGCGCGGAAGGATGCGCTCTCCGTCGTGCGGCTGCGCGCGGCCTCGCGCGACCGGAGGTACATCGCCTGGGTCAGCAGCACCTCGATCTCGATCGCGAGCAGGCGGTTGAGCGTGCGATCGGCGAGCCGGCGGAACGCGGGATCTTCGGCGAAATCGGTTTCCAGCCGGTCGCAGATTTGGCCGGTCAGCGTGTAGAGCGCCGCGACCACTTCCGGTTCGGGGATCGCGAGTTCCAGGATCTCCGCGCCCCGGACCGCCATGGCATGGAACCAGCGCGCATCGATCGGCTGGACGAAGCGGGCCTCCAGCGTCTCGATCACACGCGCCAGCGCTTCGTCCGGCCGGATCGTGCGGCTGGATGGGCCGCGAAAGAGGTCGCCCCAGAAGCGGCGGGACTCGTCGATCAACTGCGCGGAAGCGCGGTTCCAGACCGCGCGGACATCGCGCTCCAGCATCCCGCCGGGGTTGTAGAACGCCATCCGCCGGGCGACGGCCTCGGCTTCCCCCTCCTGCATCAGGTGGCTGGGTTGCTGGATGATGTAGCCGGCGTGGCTGGTCATGAATGGTCCCCGGTTATCCGTTCGCGGCGGTCTATCAGCCAAGCGGTAAACGAGTGATTATCCTTCGCTGTGGGAGGGATTATGTTGCATGGCAGCGCGAGATGGCTAAACGGTCCCGCGACGCCCGCCCTGTCGGACGATCCGGATAAAGTCGCCCGAGGAAATTCGATGGCCCGTAACGTCAATCGCCCGCTGTCGCCCCATCTGTCGGTCTATCGCTGGGGTCCGCACATGCTCGTGTCGATCCTCCACCGCGCGACGGGAAGCGCGCTTGCGGTCGGCGGGGGCGTGATGCTGATCTCGTGGCTGGTCGCCGCCGCCTCGGGCAAGGAAGCCTATGACGGTTTCATCGACCTGATGACCCGCGACGGAACCGGCGGGCTAAACCCGATCCCGCTGATCATCCTGGTCGGGCTGACCTGGAGCTTCTTCCAGCACCTGTTTTCCGGCCTGCGCCATTTCGTGCTCGATACCGGCGCGGGTTATGAACTTCACACCAACCGCATCTGGGCGACGATGACGGTCGCCGGCTCGATGATCGTGACGCTCGCCATCTGGGCGTGGCTGATCCTGGGCCGATAAGAAAGGGCAGAGAGACATGGGTTCTGGCACCGGCATCGGCAGGGTCCGCGGGCTTGGTTCGGCCAAGTCCGGCGCGCACCACTGGTGGATCCAGCGGCTTACCGCGATCGGCAATCTGCTGCTCGTCCTGTGGTTCGTGGCGTCGCTGCTGCGGCTGCCGTCGTTCGACCATGAAACCGTCGTCGCGTGGATATCGCTGCCCTATGTCGCGGTGCCGCTGGCGCTGATGGTGGTCAGCGTGTTCTGGCACCTGCGCATCGGCCTTCAGGTGCTGATCGAGGATTATGTCCATGATGAGGGGCTGAAGCTCGCCTCGCTGGTCGCCCTCACCTTCTATTCGATCGGCGGGGCCGCGCTCGCGATCTTCGCCATCTTCAAGATCGCCTTTGCGGGAGCCGCCGCCTGATGTCCGCCTACCAGATCATCGACCATGTCTACGATACCGTCGTCGTCGGCGCCGGCGGATCGGGGCTGCGCGCGACCATGGGCAGCGCGGAGGCCGGGCTGAAGACCGCCTGCATCACCAAGCTGTTCCCGACCCGCAGCCACACCGTCGCCGCGCAGGGCGGCATCGCCGCCAGCCTCGGCAACAACTCGCCCGATCACTGGACCTGGCACATGTACGACACCGTCAAGGGGTCGGACTGGCTGGGTGACCAGGACGCGATCGAGTATATGGTGCGCGAGGCACCGGCCGCCGTGATCGAGCTGGAGCACGCCGGCGTGCCCTTCAGCCGCAACAAGGACGGCACGATCTACCAGCGCCCGTTCGGCGGGCACATGCAGAACATGGGCGAAGGCCCCCCCGTGCAGCGCACCTGCGCGGCGGCCGACCGCACCGGCCACGCCATGCTGCACGCGCTCTACCAGCAGTCGCTGAAGTACGACGCGGATTTCTACATCGAGTATTTCGCCGTCGACCTGATCATGGAGAACGGTCCCAACGGCCCCGAATGCCGTGGCGTGATCGCGATCTGCATGGAAGACGGCACCATCCACCGCTTCCGCAGCCATGCGGTGGTGCTGGCGACCGGCGGCTATGGCCGGGCCTATTTCTCGGCCACCTCGGCGCACAGCTGCACCGGTGACGGCGGCGGCATGGTGCTGCGCGCCGGGCTGCCGCTCCAGGATCTGGAATTCGTGCAGTTCCACCCGACCGGCATCTACGGCGCGGGCGTCCTCATCACCGAGGGTGCGCGCGGCGAAGGCGGCTATCTCACCAATTCCGAAGGCGAGCGCTTCATGGAGCGCTATGCCCCCTCGGCGAAGGATCTCGCCTCGCGCGATGTCGTCTCGCGCTCGATGGCGATGGAGATGCGCGAAGGGCGCGGCGTCGGCGAGCACAAGGACCACATCTTCCTGCACCTCGATCACATCGATCCCAAGGTGCTGGCGGAGCGTCTTCCGGGCATCACCGAAAGCGGCAAGATCTTTGCGGGCGTCGATCTCACGCGCCAGCCGCTGCCGGTGACGCCGACCGTGCACTACAACATGGGCGGCATCCCCTGTAACTATCACGGCCAGGTCGTCACCAAGGTCGGCGACGATCCCGAGGTGCTGGTTCCCGGCCTCTTCGCGGTGGGCGAAGCCGCCTGCGTTTCGGTCCATGGCGCGAACCGCCTCGGCTCGAACTCGCTGATCGATCTTGTCGTCTTCGGCCGCGCCACCGGCCTGCACCTCAAGGAAACGATCAAGCCCAACAGCTCGCACCGGACGCTGCCGCAGGACTCGGCCGATCTCGCGCTGGCCCGGATCGACCATTTCCGCAACGCCAAGGGCGGCACCTCCACCGCGCAGATCCGGCTGGAAATGCAGCGTACCATGCAGAAGCATGCCGCCGTTTTCCGCGACAGCCAGCTGCTGGCCGAAGGCGTCAAGAAGATGGCCCAGGTCAACAAGCAGCTGGCCGACGTTTCCGTCACCGACAGCTCGCTGATCTGGAACACCGACCTGATCGAGACGCTGGAACTGGACAATCTGATGAGCCAGGCCGTCTGCACCATGGTGGGTGCCGAAACGCGCAAGGAAAGCCGGGGCGCGCACGCGCATGAGGACTATCCGAACCGCGACGACGTCAACTGGATGAAGCACACGGTTGCGTGGTTCGAAGGCTGGGGCGGCAAGGGCGGCAAGGTGACCCTCGATTACCGCCCGGTGCACGATTACACGCTCACCGACGAAGCCGAGTACATCAAGCCCAAGGCGCGGGTTTACTGACGCGCTCGTAAAATCCCGAACTCTTCAAGGCCCGCTTCACGCGGGCCTTGTCGTATGTGGCCGCTCCGCGACCGTCGGTTCCACGCGACAAGGCGGCCGCACGGCGATACGCTGGCAGGCACGGGAGCGGAGGATAGCGATGAACGACGATCAGGCGACCCAGCCACCGGTCGAACGCACGCCCGGCCGCAAGCTGGCCTTCGCGATCCTGATCGCGGTGCTGCTGGCCGTTCCGCTCTTCACGATCTGGCTACTGATCTACGATCGCCAGTCGCAATCGGAAACCGCGCGCGCCTCGATCGCCGAGGGATGGGGCGGGCCGCAGATGGTGTCCGGCCCGCTGCTGGTAATCCCCTATCAGGCCGAATCGACCGAGACCGTCACCGAGAACGGGCAGTCCGTCACACGGGTCCGCCGCGTCTGGCGGCAACTGTCGCTAGCCCCGGAAAGCGCGACATTGGAAACCGATGTCCGGCCGGAACGGCGGCGGCGTTCGATCTACGAGGTCGTCCTGTTCGAAGCGAGCCACAAGGGGCAGGCCAGGTTCGCCCTTCCGCCCGATCTCGCCCGCTTCGGCGTCAGCCCGGCCGATCTCGCGCTCGACCGGGCCGAGTTGCGCTTCGGCCTGACCGACTCGCGTGCGCTGTTCGGTCCGCCGCCCCGCGTCACGGTCGCAGGCCGGGCGCTTCGCCTGCAACCCGGCGGCGGCACGCCCGCGACGGGCGGCAACGGCTTCTTCGCCTGGTTCGACGCGACGTCGCTCGCCGGCGGCCCGGCGACGGTGGATTTCCAATACGCTTTCCGGGGCAATGGCTGGCTGTCGCTTCAACCCGACGCCGGTGACACCAGCTGGAAGATCCGCTCGCCCTGGCCGCACCCATCCTTCCAGGGCGGGTTCCTGCCGGTCACGCGGCGCATCGACGCCGCCGGCTTCAGCGCCGAATATCGCGTCGGCAATCTCGCGCTGGGTCGCTCGCTCGTCACCACCGGCGAGGAACCGACGGCGGGCGGCAGCGCCCAGCCCAACCGTGTCAGCGGACTGTTCGATGCGCCCGGCGACTATGAGGCGCGCGTCGACCTCGTCCAGCCCGTCGATCTCTATTCGCGGGTCAGCCGTGCGGCAAAATACGGGTTTCTCTTCATCGGCTTCACCTTTCTCGCGCTGCTGCTGTTCGACGTCATCGGCGGCGCGCGGGTGTCGGCGGTCGAATATCTGCTAGTGGGGGCCGGGCTGGTGCTGTTCTTCGTGCTGCTGCTCGCACTCGCGGAAATCCTGGGCTTCACCGCCGCCTATGTCATCGCGTCCGCCGCTATCATCGGCCTCGACACGGCCTATTCGGCGGCCGTGCTGGGCAGCTGGCGGCGCGCCACGCTGATCGGCGCATTGCTCGCGGCGCTCTATGTGGTGCTCTTCATCCTGCTCAATCTGGAGGCCTTCGCGCTGCTGATCGGCGCGCTGTTGCTGTTCGCCGCGCTGGCCGCCGTAATGTACCTGACACGCAATCTCGATTGGGCGCGTGTCAGGTCTGCGAGGCCCGCCTGAATCCGTAAAACCCGGTTCTACACGGGGTTTTCGGGCTCGACAGGGCGTTAAAAGGTTGCACTGCAGCGTTGAAAGGCATAGCCGCTCGGGCATCTGACAGCATACCCCGAGGGACTGGGAATGGCCGAGTTCACGTTGCCCAAGAACAGCAAGATCAAGCCGAAGGGCAAGGTCCACAAGGCGGAGGGGGCGACGCGGGTCAAATCGTTCAAGGTCTATCGCTACGATCCCGACTCGGGCGAGAATCCGCGCTACGACACGTTCGAGATCGATCTCGACAAATGCGGGCCGATGGTGCTCGACGCTCTCCTGAAGATGAAGAACGAGGCTGATCCCTCGCTCACCTTCCGCCGTTCCTGCCGCGAGGGCATCTGCGGTTCCTGCTCGATGAACATCGACGGCACCAACACGCTCGCCTGCACCAAGGCGATCGACGACATCAAGGGCGAGGTCACGATCACCCCGCTGCCGCATATGGACGTGATCAAGGATCTCGTTCCCGACTTCACCCATTTCTACGCGCAATATGCGTCGATCCAGCCCTGGCTGAAGACGGTGACGCCGCCGCCTTCGGGCAAGGAGCGGCTGCAGTCGCCCGATGACCGCGGCAAGCTGGATGGTCTGTACGAGTGCATCCTGTGCGCCTGCTGCTCGACATCCTGCCCGAGCTACTGGTGGAACAGCGACAAGTTCCTGGGTCCGGCGATCCTGCTCCAGGCCTATCGCTGGCTGGCCGACAGCCGCGACGAGAT
>Ga0160473_100810_pt1 | contig 18768 bp, 19 predicted proteins | sample HID1975I_E11MG_FD_108217 | JGI IMG/M metagenome (GOLD analysis project Ga0160473, IMG submission 108217) | Enriched soil microbial communities from UW Madison campus, WI, USA - HID1975I_E11 MG | ecosystem: Environmental > Terrestrial > Soil > Unclassified | place: USA: Madison, Wisconsin... | reverse complement strand
TGTTCGAAATGCCGAACACCAACCCCAACACCACCGATCCGGCGACGATGGAGGACAAGCTGGCCCGCGCCCGCGACCGGATGTGGACCGACCACGCCTTCTATGTCGGCGGCACGCATGAGAACGCCGACCATCTGGCGGAGCTGGAGCGTCTGCCCGGCTGCTGCGGGGTCAAGGTCTTCATGGGCGCCTCGACCGGCGACCTGCTGATCGCCGACGACGACGGGGTGCGAAAGGTGCTGTCGAACGTGCGACGCCGGGCCACCTTCCATTCCGAGGACGAATACCGCCTGGCCGATCGCCGCGATCTGGCCCGCACCGGCGACTGGACCAGCCACCCCGAGGTGCGTGACGCCGAAAGCGCCATCATGTCCACCCGCCGTCTCGTCGGCCTGGCGAAAGAGACCGGCGCCCGCATCCACGTTCTGCACGTCACGACGCGGGACGAGATGGAGTATCTGCGCTTCCACAAGGACGTCGCCACCGTCGAGATCACGCCCCAGCACCTGACCCTGGCCGCGCCCGAGGCCTATCAGCGGCTGGGCGCCTATGCCCAGATGAACCCGCCGATCCGGTCGCAGGAGCATGTCGACGCCCTGTGGCTGTGGGGCATGCAGCAGGGGGTGGCCGACGTTCTGGGCTCGGACCACGCGCCGCACACGATCGAGGAGAAATCCCGCCCCTATCCGGCCTCGCCGTCGGGGATGCCGGGGGTGCAGACCCTGGTGCCGGTCATGCTGACCCATGTCGCCAAAGGCCGCCTGTCGCTGGAACGGTTCATCGACCTGACCTCGGGCGGGGCGCAGCGGGTGTTCGGCACGGCCAACAAGGGCCGGATGGCCGTCAGCTATGACGCCGACCTGACGCTGGTCGATCTGAAGGCGAAACGCACCATCACCCACGACCAGCAGGCCAGCCGCTGCGGCTGGACCCCGTTCGATGGTTTCGAGGCGACCGGCTGGCCCATGGCGACCATCGTGCGGGGCCGCGTGGTGATGAAGGACGGCGAACTGGTCGGCCAGGCCCATGGTCGCCCCGTCCGCTTCCAGGAAACCCTGAACGCCTGATCTCCGATTATCCCAGCTTCTGGCTGGGTCAGTGTCACCGCCCTCTGGGGGAAAGCCGCATGATCGTCGTCCATCACCTGAACGATTCCCGCTCGCAGCGGGTGCTCTGGCTGCTGGAGGAGCTGGGCCTGCCCTATGAGGTGAAGCGCTATCAGCGAGACGCCAAAACCATGCTCGCCCCGGCCGAACTCAGGGCCATCCACCCGCTGGGCAAGTCGCCGGTCATCGACGACGGCGATGTGCGCGTGGCCGAGACCGGCGCCATCGTCGACTATCTGATCGAAACCTATGGCCAGGGCCGTCTGCGCGCCGCGCCGGGGACCGAGGACGGTCGCCGCTACACCTACTGGCTGCACTATGCCGAAGGATCGGCCATGCCGCCGCTGCTGCTGAAACTGGTGTTCAGCCAGCTGCCCCGCCGCGCCCCGGCCCTGCTGCGCCCGCTGGTGAAGGGAATCGCGAACAAGGCGTTGACCGGCTTTGTCGATCCGCAACTGCGCACCCACGCCGCCTTCTGGGAAGGCGAACTGGGCCGCGCGCCCTGGTTCGGCGGTCAGGCGTTCGGCGCGGCCGACATCATGATGAGCTTCCCGGTCGAGGCCGCCGCCTCGCGCGCCATCGCCCTGGTCGACTATCCGCGCCTGGCCGCCTTCCTGAAGGCCATCCGCGCGCGCCCTGCCTATCAGCGCGCGCTGGAGCGCGGCGGCCCCTACGCCTACGCCTGAACAATCACGGTTCTGCAACCGATGCCGCTGAACTGGGTTCTGCAGGCATGCGACTCAGAACCATTCAGATCATAGCGGCGCTTGCCGCAGCCCTGGCGTTCTGCCTGGCCTTCATGGCGGCGGGCGCCGCCCTCATCTCGGGCATGTTCATGCTGGCGGGGCTGTGCGCCCTGGGCTGGCTGGCCTGGAGCCTGATGAAACAGGTGGGCGGCGGCGGATCCCGCAAACGGCCGGTCTGACGGCTCTGACGCCCGCCATCTTGAGTTTCAGGGACAGGCGCCCTAACCTATTCGGCCTGCCGCGCGCGCCCCGCGGCATGAGTCAGTAATGGTCTACCTCTCCAGTCGGGCGAAACAAGAAACTCACGACACAATGGAAAAAGTGCCGATGACGGCCGAGGGCTACCGTGTCCTCGACGATCAACTGAAGCAATTGAAGTCGGTGGAACGGCCCAGCGTCATCGCCGCCATCGCCGAAGCGCGCGAGCACGGCGACCTGTCCGAAAACGCCGAGTATCACGCGGCCAAAGAACGTCAGGGCTGGATCGAGGGCCAGATCGCCGAGATCGAGGACAAGATTTCGCGCGCCCAGGTCATCGACGTGTCCAAACTGTCGGGCTCCCAGGTGAAATTCGGCGCCACGGTCACCGTGGTCGACGAGGACACCGAGGAAGAAGGCCGCTACCAGATCGTCGGCGAACACGAAGCCGACGTGAAGGCGGGCAAGATCTCCGTCGCCTCGCCGATCGCCCGCGCCATGATCTCCAAGGAGGTCGGCGACGTGGTCGAGGTCAACACGCCCGGCGGCGTGAAGGCCTATGAAATCCTCAAGGTCGAGTGGAAATAGGATCATGACCGAACCGACCGGGACGCGTCCGCCGCTGGTGTCGCACGTCTCGGTCGGCGTCCGGGACATGACGCGCGCCGGTCGGTTCTACGACGCGGTGATGGGTGTGCTCGGCGCGCGCCGCGTGATGGAGCATCCGTTCGGCATCGGCTACGGCCGCACCTTCCCCGAATTCTGGGCCAGCCGCCCGCACGACAACAAGGACCCTGCCCCCGGCAACGGCGTCCACGTGTGCTTCACGGCGCCCGACCCCGAGACGGTCGCCCGCTTCCATCAGGCGGGGCTGGACGCCGGCGGGTTCGACGAGGGCGCGCCGGGCCGCCGACCGCACTATGCCCCCGGCTATTACGCCGCCTTCCTGCGCGATCCGGACGGCAACAAGATCGAGGCCGTGTGCTGGATCGCCGCCGACACCGCCATCGCTTCCCCCACCGGCCCGCGCACCGGCTCTTGAGCGCGCCGCTGTCCATCCAGGTCGTCTCGGACGGCCGCACGGGCATCCAGAACCAGGCCCTGGGCCTGGCCGAGGCGGTCGCGCGCCTGACGCCCGCCGAAATCACCATCAGCCATGTCCGCTGGAAGCCGCTGTTCGACCGCTGGCCCTCGGCGCTGAAGACGCCGGCCATGCTGGCGTCCGGGTCGTTCGATCCGCGCGCCGTGACCGCCTGGCCCGACCTGTGGATCGCCACCGGCCGCGCCAGCCTGCCCCTGTCGGCACGGCTGCACGGCTGGAGCGGCGGCCGCACCTTCGTGGTCCAGACCCAGGACCCCCGCTGGCGCAACGCCGCCTATGACATGATCGTCGCCCCGGCCCATGATGGTCTGGCGGGCGACAACGTCTTCGAGATCGTCGGCAGCCCGCATCGCGTCACGCCGGAACGCCTGGCCCAGGCCGCGCCCGCCTTCGCCGACCGGATCACGCCCCTGCCCCGCCCCCGCGTGGCCGTGATGATCGGCGGCCGCTCCAGGGCCTTCGACCTGACGGCGGAACACGCCGCACGTCTGGCGGATCAGATCGCAGAGGCGGTGCAGGCGGCGGGCGGTTCCCTGCTACTGACCTTTTCGCGCCGGACGCCCGACGCGGCGCGGGCCATCATGACCCAGCGCCTGGCCGCCGTGCCCGGCTGGATCTGGGACGGGACCGGCGACAATCCCCTGTTCGCCATGCTGCACGCGGCGGACCATGTGCTGGTGACCGAGGACAGCGCCAATATGGCGACCGAGGCCGCGGCGACCGGCAAGCCGGTGCATATCCTGCCCATGGTCGCGCCCATGATCGCACGAGGCGCCGGCGGCAAGTTCGCGCGCCTGCACGACAGCCTGGCCGAACTGGGGATCGCCCGTCCGTTCGACGGAACCCTGGAGACCTGGACCTATTCGCCGCTGAACGAGACCGAGCGCGCGGCTCGGGCCGTGCTTGAGGCGATGCGCGCCCGCTGACCGCAGAAAGGCTCAGTCGCCCAGGCTGCGGTTCTCGAAGCTGTCCGGCTCGTCCTGGGTGTTCCAGGCATAGACGCCCACGCCGACGAAGAAGCCGACCACCAGGCCGATCGCCCCGCCCGACACGGCGTCGCCGAACAGCGCGCCCGTCCCGCCGCCGACCAGGGCGCCGGCGATCATGCAGACGATATAGTTGAGGGCGTGGCGGATCATGGGTGGTCGCTCCTGTTCGCCGCCACCTTGTAGTCCGCCAGATCACGCCGTCTGCAACGATGCGACCAATCTGCGCCGGATAAGCGGATCAGCGACGCCGCCGCCCGGCGTCCAGCCCCGCGCCGACCGCAACGCCCAGGCCGACGCCGATGGCCAGGCAGACCCCCATGTCGCCGCTGACAACGCCAAAGGCCGCGCCCAGTCCCGCCCCGATCGCCAGGCAGACCCCGACGAAGCTGACGCCGTCGCCGCCCCATTTCCCGGAACCCTGGGGTTTGGGATCATCGTTCGACATCGCATCCTCCGTCGCAATACGCCGCGTTCGACATTAGATTGTCGGACATGTCGATTCCATCCGCTCCCCGCTCCGTCCGCCTCGCCGTCATCGGTTCCGGCCCCGCCGGCTGGACCGCCGCCATCTATGCGGCGCGCGCCTCGCTGAACCCGGTGGTGATCGCCGGCCTGCAGCCCGGCGGCCAGCTGACCATCACCACGGACGTCGAGAACTATCCCGGCTTTGCGGACGTCATCCAGGGCCCCTGGCTTATGGAGCAGATGCAGAAACAGGCCGAGCACGTCGGGACCGAGGTGATCCACGACATCGTGGTCAAGGCTGACCTGTCCCAGCGGCCGTTCCGACTGACGCTGGATTCCGGCACGGAAATGCTGGCCGAAACGGTCGTAATCTCGACCGGCGCACAGGCCAAATGGCTGGGCCTGGAGAGCGAGGCCAAATATCAGGGCTTTGGCGTCTCGGCCTGCGCAACCTGTGACGGCTTCTTCTATCGCGGCAAGCAGGTGGTGGTCGTCGGCGGCGGCAACACCGCCGTCGAGGAAGCGCTGTTCCTGACCAATTTTGCGGAAAAGGTCACCGTCGTGCACCGCCGCGACGAATTCCGGGCCGAGCGCATCCTGCAGGACCGCCTGTTCGCCCACCCCAAGATCGAGGTGATCTGGGATGTGGCCATCGACGAAATCCTGGGCGTCAGCGAAGCGGTCGGAACCAATGTGACCGGCGTCCGGCTCAAGAACGTCAAGACGGACGAGACGCGGGAAATCCCCGCCGACGGCGTCTTCATCGCCATCGGCCATGCCCCGTCATCGGAACTGTTCAAGGGCCAGCTGGAGATGAACTCGGGCGGCTATCTGCGGGTCAAGCCCGGCACGACGGCGACGGCGATCGAGGGCTGCTATGCCGCTGGCGACGTGACCGACGACGTCTATCGTCAGGCCGTGACGGCCGCCGGCATGGGCTGCATGGCTGCGCTGGAGGCCGCGCGCTTCCTGGCCGAAGAAGATCACAAGGCGGCCAACCACCCCATCAGCCACCGCGAAGCCGAGAAGATCGGCGCCTGGTAAGACCCAAAAGGGGTCAGGCGAACAGCTGCAGTTCCGGCGGGGCGTACTGGATCGGCTCGCCCCGGCGACGACGCAGGGCGTAGTCGACGGCCTTTTCGACCGCGACCTCATCCGTCGGCTTGGACAGAACCCCGATGGCGCCGGCGACGCCGCCGCGAACCATGCCCGGGTTGGCGGTCATGAACAGGACGGTCAGCCCCTTCTCCTGGCCCAGCTCCCGGCCCAGCGCGACCCCTGTCGGTCCATCGGACAGGTGGATGTCCACCAGCGCCAGATCGATGTCCTCCTCGCGCACCATGTCGCGCGCCGAGCGCGCGTCGCCCGCCGTTCCGATGACGTCGTAGCCCAGATCTTCCAGCAGGAAGCGCAGCTCCATGGCGACCAGGGCTTCGTCTTCCACAATCAGGATGCGTGCAGTCATAGCGAAGTATCAGGCTCGCCCCGTCCGCGGGGGGTCATTGAAGGTAAAACTGACGGTTTCTGGTACAGGTATCAACCCGCCTTGATGGCTGCGCGCCGTCGCGCGAGCGCGGTGGCGGGCAAGTCAGCGATGACCGTCAAACCATCAGGGCGCCAGTTTCGTTCCAGTCGCCCGCCCAGTTGGCCTTCCACGGACAGCGTCGCAAGGGACGAACCGAACCCCGCGCGGGCGGGCGGGGCGACCTGCGGCCCGCCTGTTTCCCGCCAGGTCAGGACGAAACGGTCGCCCTGCGCCTGGGTGTTCAGCACCACATGCCCTTCGGGCGTGCTGAGCGCGCCGTATTTGGCCGCATTGGTCGCCAGTTCGTGGAACAACAGGGCGACCGAGGTCGCCGCCTGGTCATCGAACACCGCGTCATCGCCTTCCAATCTGACGCGCGGCCGCCCGTCATTCTCGGCATAGGGCCTGAACAGGGATTCCAGGAAGGCGTGCAGCGTCATCGTCCCGACCAGCGGTCGCGACGTTTCCGTATGCGGCCGCACGAACTCATGCGCGCGCGCCAGGGCGTTGATGCGGGTTCGCAGCCCCTGGGAAAAGGCCTTGGCCTCAGGATGCTGGCGCGCCGACAGGGCGACCAGGGCCGACACCACGGCGAAGATGTTCTTGATGCGGTGGCTCAGTTCCTGGCTCAGCAGTTCCTTGCCCTGCTCCATCCGCTTCAGGTCGTCGATGTCCGTGCAGGTGCCGAACCAGCGGACGATCTCGCCGTCGGCGTTGCGCACCGGCGTGGCCCGGCCCAGCGTCCAGCGATACACGCCCGAGCGGTGGCGCAGTCGGTATTCGACCTCATAGACGTCGCCCGTCGCCAGCGAATGCCGCCACAGATCCCACGCCCGCGCCTGATCGTCCGGGTGGAACATGCCGTTCCATCCCTCGCCGTCGGTCGTGCCCTCGGGCACGCCGGTGAACTCGTACCAGCGCGCGTTGTAATAGTCGTGATAGCCGTCCGGCAGGGTCGACCAGACCATCTGCGGCATGCTGTCGGCGATCGCCCGGAATTTGGCCTCGCTCTGCTCCAGCGCCCTGGCGCTGGATTCCAGGGCCGCGTCCTTTTCCCGCCGCTCCGTGACATCGACGATCACGCCGGGGAAACGCAGCGGCGCGCCCTGATCGGACAGATAGACCTGCCCTCGGGCCAGGACCCATCGGATGACGCCGCCGACCACCAGCCGATATTCGCTGACAAAGGCGCCGCCCGCCGCCAGCGCCTGATCGATCTCTTCGCCCACACGGTCGGCGTCGTCCGAATGGATCGCGGCGGTGAAGGCGCCGATCGGCGCGCCCTGGGCCGCCACGGCCGGATCGACGCCGTACATGCGGGCGAAACGCGCGTCGGCGACAACACGGTCGTTGGCCACGTCCCAGTCCCAGGCGCCGACATAGTCGGACGCCGTCAGGGCCCGCTGGGTCGCCTCCTCGCTCTGCCGCTTCAGCTTCAGGGCGCGGCGCAGCTCCAGCTGGCTCATGACCTGCCGGCCCAGGACCTCCAGCGCTTCCTGTTGCAGGTCCGTCAGGCCCTCCCCGCGGGGCTCCACGTCCAGCACGCACAGCGTGCCCAGCGGCAACCCCTCGGCCGTCTTCAACAGCACGCCGGCATAAAAGCGCAGATGCGGCGCCTCGGTGACCAGCGGATTGCAGCGGAAGCGCTTGTCCTGAGTGGCGTCGGGGATGACCATGCCATCCTCCTCCAGCAGCGCATGGGCGCAGAACGAGGTGTCCAGCGGCGTCTCGCGCACGCCCAGGCCGACCTCCGCCTTGAACCACTGACGGCCCTCGTCGATCAGATTGACCACCGCGATCGGGGTATCGCACAAACGCGCGATCAGCCGGGCCACATCATCGAACGCCGCCTCCGGATCGGTGTCCAGGATATCGAAGCTTCGAAGCGCAGCCAGACGCTCTGTCTCGTCCCAGGGGCGGGCGGCGCGATGATCGAGGGTCAAACGATAGTCCTGGGAAAGCGGCGAAACGTGTCAATGCGCACAGCCCCCGACCGTTGCATCAAATCAGCTGGCGGGCCGACCGACTTCCTCGACGGCCAGGGGCGTCACCCCAGGCGGCGGCGGCGCGGCGGCGGCGGCGGCGGCGGCGGCGGGCGCCTCAAAGGCCTTGAGCCGCGCATTGATGGCCGCGACCTCTTCCGGCGTCGCGACCCGGCGACCGCCCAGGCTGGCGACGCCGACGACGCGGGTCTGGCCGTTGATCTCGACCGTGCGGGTGGCGAACTTGCCCGAGGCGGCGGCCTCGGCCAGCGCCTTGTCCGCCTCGGCCTCGGTCACGGCGGCCTGGATCAGGCGCGGGCGGGCGAAGCGGGCCTCGTCGATCGCCGGCTCGTGCCCGGCATAGACGCGGCCGAAGGCGGCGGTTTCGCCGTAAATCCCCTTCCACCGATAAAAGATGTGCGCCCCGACCTGGGTCACCTTGCTCAGCGTCGGCGCCCACCAGGGATGGACATAGTCGGCGTGATAATGGGTCGCCGTGCCGACGGCGGTCGAGACATGGCCCGACAGGGCGCGCTCGGCCACGCTGCGGGCGCGATTCCATGCCCAGGCGACCGGCGCCTGGGCCAGCGAGCCGTCGCAGGTGAAGCTGAACTGGCACCCCGTGGTGCGCTCGGCCCCTTCGAACACCACGCCACAGACGGTCTTGGGATAGTTGACATCGCGCACCCGGTTCAGAACCACCTGGGCCACGCCTTCCTGACCGACGGTCGGCTCCAGCGCCGCTTCGTAATAGACGGCCTGGGTCAGGCAGCGCAGGGCGCGGCGGCGGTCCTCGCCGTTGGCGGCGTTGAAGACGAACGGGCGCGCGGGACGCGGGGCCCCGCCGGCGACCGGCATGGCCGCGTTCAGCTTCTGCGCCTCCAGGCCCGACGCGCCGGGGTCCATCGACGGCTTGCCACCCAGGCTCAGGCTTTCCCAGCCGGGCGTCAGGCCCAGCATGTCCGGGGACGGACTGGACGGGTCGTGGCGCATGGCCAGCGCCAGTTGGGCCGGATCCAGCCGCGCCTTGACCAGGGTCAGGCCCCGATCGCTCAGGTCGCCGCCGGTCAGGTGGGCGATCGCCTCGGCCCGGTGATCGATGTCGGGGCGCGGACTGGAGCTGGCCGCCATGGCGACGCCCAGCGCAGCGAGCGCCGCCGGGGCCGCAGCCCCGAGGCGCCGCGTGGCGGCCATCGCTTGTGTCCAGTCGATCCGTGTCATCCAGTCTCCAAACGGCGACGCCGCGAAGTTCCGGCGATATCCGGTCTTCGCGGCGCTTTTCAGACCGCAGATTGCGGCGGTGTAAGGCGGCTCAGCGCGAGCCCAGGCTGGACCGCAGCATCCAGGCCGCCTTTTCGTGCGCCGCCAGGCGCTGGGTCAGCAGGTCGACCGTGGCTTCGTCCCCAGCCTCGTCGGCGGCGTCCAGGGCGGCGCGGGCCGTGGCGATCAGCGTGCCGTGATCCTTGACCAGCTCCTTCAGCATTTCCGGCGCCTCCTTCTCGGGATCGCCGTCCTTGATCGAGGTCAGATTAGCGTAGGCCGCGCCGCTTCGCGGGGCCAGTTCGCCCAGGGCTCGGATCCGCTCGGCGATATCGTCCAGCGCGGCCCAGATCTCCCGATACTGCTGCTCCAGCAGATTGTGCAGGCTGAAGAATTCCGGCCCGCGGACATTCCAGTGATAGCCGTGGGTCTTCTGATAGACGGCGAAGCTGTCGGCGAGCACCTTGGTCAGCTCGCGCGCGACGTCGGCGCGTTCCTTCTTGTCCAGGCCGGTGTCGATGGTGGCGGTCATGTCAGCTCCTGATGGCTCGTGGCGAGCCCTGAATTTAGGCGCCCGCCGTCGGTTCTCCAAGGGCGGCGCAGACCACCGCCAAGTTTCCCGGTCACAGGGAACGCGGAGCGTATCAATGCGTTGCATGGGGTTCGCGCGCACGCGAGAATGACGGCGCGTAAGAGTGCGCATACGGGGGCCGAATGAGCGCAGGCGACTTTTTGCGCACTGTCACAGAGCCGGACGTCGGCGTGGCCCAGCTGGCGCGTACGCCGCGCATGGGCCCCCTTGGGTCGATCCTTGTCGGCGCCCTCGCAGCGATCGTGATGCTGGTGATCCGGGCGGCGGCCTCGGCCTTCTATGGTGAGGTGACGGGGTTCATGATCCTGTTGCCGGGCGTGATCGTCGGCGCACTGGCGGCCGGACGCATCGGCGGCCTGAGCGCCATGGTCATCGCCCTGTGCGGCGGTTGGTGGGTCGTCAACATGGGGACCGACGCGCCCTTCGCCCAGAATCTGGTGTCCAGCCTGGGTCGCATCGCCACGTTCAATTTCATCATCGTCGGTCTGTTCTCGACCTGGGTCGCGGCCTCCCTGCGCAAGACGCTGCAGCGGCTGGACGCCTCCGTCGCGGCGCTGCGCGAAGCGGACGCCCGGAACGACGCCAGCGAGGCGCGTCTGAGGGTCATCAGCGAACACGCGCCCACCATGCTGTGGATGAGCGACGCCGCCGGCCGGTGCGTGCACCTGAACCAGGCGCAGCGGGCGTTCTGGGGCGTGACGGGCGACATCCAGTCATTCGACTTCACCGACACCCTGCATCCCGAGGATCGCGCCCGCGTCATCGCCAGCACCGTCGACGCCGCCCAGCGTCATGCGGCCTTCGAGGTCGAGGCCCGCTATCGCCGCCACGACGGACAGTGGCGCATCCTGCTGACCCGCGCTCATCCCCGCTCGGACGCGGACGGCCGGTTTGAGGGCATGGTCGGCGTCAACACCGACGTCACGGACGCCCGACTGGCCGAGGCCGCCCTGCGCGCCAGCGAGGCGGCGCTGAAGGCCACCGTGGATCAGGCGTCGGCCGGCATCGCCCGGGTCGGTCTGGACGGTCGGATCGTCACCGCCAACGCCCGCTTCGCCAGCATCCTGGGCATCACACAGGACGACGCGGTCGGCCTTTCGACGGCCGACGTCACCCATCCCGACGACATCGCCCCCACCCGCCTGATGCTGGCCGAGGCCCTGCGCGGCGAAGGCGGGCAGTTGGAGAAGCGCTATATCCGGCCCGATGGCTCGATCGTCTGGGCCCTGACCAGCCTGCGGTCCCTGATCGGCGAGAATGGCGAGCCCGAGGGCTTCATCGCCGTGGTCGTGGACATCACCGACGCCAAGACCGCCGAGGCCGCCCTGCGGGAAAGCGAGGAGCGCTTCCGCCTCATGGCCGACACCGCGCCGTCGCCGGTCTGGCTGACCAATGAGGCGGGCGAGGTCGAGTTCGTCAACGACGCCCTGGTCGACTTCTATCAGCGCCCGGCCGAGCAGATCTTCGGCCACGCCTGGCGCGACAGCGTCCATCCCGATGATCAGGCCCAGGTGGCCCAGGCCCAGGCCAAGGCGCGGCCCGACCACCTGCCCTACAGCTTCGAAACCCGCTTCCTGCGCGGCGACGGGGCGTGGCGCTGGATGCGGGTCTCGGTCAATCCGCGCTTCGACGCGCACAAGCGGTTCCGCGGCTATGTCGGCATGTCGTTCGACATCACCGAAACGCGCGAGGCGCTGGAGGCCCTGGCGATCCAGGAACGGCGGCAACGGTTCCTGCTGGAGTTGACCGACCGACTGCGCGATCTGACCGAGCCTTCGGCCATCATGGACGAGGTCGAACGGTCGCTGGGCGACGTGCTGGACGCCGACCGCGTCGGCTATGGCGAGGTGGACCATACCCAGGGCATGATCGAACTGACCCGCGACTGGACCGCCGGCGTGCCCAGCGCCGCCGGACGAGTTGCGCTGGAGACCTTTGGTGCGCGCCTGATCGAGGACCTGTCCCGGGGCCATGTCATCAGCATCCCCGATGTGCGCGAGGACCCCCGCACCATCGATGTGGCCCAGCGGTTCGCCGAGATCGAAACCCGCGCCCTGGTCCGGGCGCCGCTGATCCGCGCGGGGCGGCTTGAGGCCTATCTGTATGTCCACGATTCCGGGGTGCGCCATTGGACGGACGCCGAGATCAGCCTGGTCGAGGAGGTCGCCGCCCGCACCTGGGCTGAGGTCGAGCGTGCCCGCGCGCAGGCCGAGGTGCGCGAGAGCGAGCATCGCTTCCGCTCCATCGCCGACACCGCGCCGGTCCTCATCTGGGTGACCCACGAGACCGGCGAACGCGCCTTCGTCAACGAAGCCTATGTCCAGTACATGGGCGGCGACTACGAGACCGTGCGCACCGCCGACTGGCGAACCTACATCCACCCCGACGACCAGGACCGCGTCCTGCGCGAATCCATCGCGGGCGAGGCGTCAGGTCAGCCCTTCTCGATGGAGGCGCGCTATCTGCGTCACGACGGGCGCTATCACTGGCTGAAATCCTTCTCGCGCCCGCGGCTGAACGCCGAGGGGCGGGTCATCGGCTTCGTCGGCGTGGCCTTCGACGTCACCGACATCCGCGAGGCCCAGGCGCGCCTGATCGAGTCCGAATCCCGCTTCCGCATCGTGGCCGACAGCGCGCCGGCCCTGATCTGGATGACGGACGACGGCGCACACCTGATCTTCGCCAACAAGCGGTTCCAGGCCTTCTTCGGCACAGCGACGGGCGACCTGTTCGGCGAGGAATGGAGCGCCGTCACCCACCCCGACGACCGGGCCGATTTCGCCCGGATCTTCACGCGCGCCTTTGAACGGCGCGAACGGTTCGAGGCGATCGTCCGGGTCGTCCATGAAAGCCTGGGCGTCCGCTGGATGCGCTGCGAGGGCGTGCCTCGCCATGACGGCGAGGGTGTCTTCCAGGGCTTCGTCGGCGCCAGCCTGGACGTCACCGACGCCAAGAAGGCCGAAGACGACCTGAAGCGCATCAACGAACTGCTGGAGGAACGCGTCGGCGAAGCTCTGGCCGAAAAGGCCCAGGCCGAGGCCAATCTGATGCACGCCCAGCGGATGGAGGCGGTCGGCCGCCTGACCGGCGGCGTGGCGCACGACTTCAACAACCTGCTGACCGTGGTCATCGGCGCCCTGGACATGATCCTGCGGTCGCCGGACGACGCCGCCCGTCGTCAGAAGCTGGGCGAGGCCGCCCTGGCCGCCGCCCGTCGCGGCGAACGGCTGACGCACCAGTTGCTGGCCTTCTCTCGCCGCCAGGCCCTGCGCCCCGAGGCTGTCGACCTGAACGCCCTGATCCGCGAGGGCGAGCCCTTGCTGCGCCGCGCCGTGGGCGAGGCCGTGGAGTTCAGACTGAAGCTGCGCCGGGGCGGCGCCCGGGCCAAAGTGGATCCGGCCCAGTTCGAGGCGGCCCTGCTGAACCTGATCGTCAATGCGCGCGACGCCGTTGGCGAGACCGGCCAGATCACCGTCCGCACCCAGGACTGCACCGTCAGCGAGGGCGAAACGTCAGAGGTCCCGCCGGGGCGCTACATCTGCGTCAGCGTGACCGACAATGGCGAAGGGATGCCGGCCGAGGTCATTGATCGGGTGTTCGAGCCGTTCTTCACGACCAAACCCGTCGGCAAGGGCACGGGGCTGGGGCTCAGCCAGGTCTATGGCTTCGCACACCAGAGCGGCGGCGGCGTGAAGATCACGTCGTCCAAGGGTCAGGGCGCCGAAGTGCGGCTGTTCCTTCCGGTATTGGCCGAAGGCGCGGTCGTCGCCGCTCCGACCGTTCGGCCCGACGGCGCCGATCCCCGCCCCGGCGTCAAACTGCTGCTGGTCGAGGACGATCCCGGCGTGTCGACCATCGCCATCGATCTGCTGCGCGGGATGAAGTTCAAGGTGAAGGCGGTCGAGACGGCGGCCGAGGCGCTGAAGGCGCTGTCGCGTCAATCTTTCGATGTGATGCTGAGCGACGTGGTCATGCCCGGCGGCATGACGGGCATCGAACTGGCCCGGCGTTGCGCGGTCGACTATCCGGACCTGCGGATCGTGCTGACCTCGGGCTACGCCGGCGACGATGTGGATTCGGCGCTCAGGGACGCGCCCTGGCCCCTGCTTCGCAAGCCGTATTCGGCCGAAGAGCTGAAATGGGCGCTAGGCGGGGAGCCGTCGAAGGCCCCCGCCTAAGCCTGGTTCAAAAGAGGATTAGCGCTGACGTGCCTTGCGAGCGGCGTAGCGCGCGTCGCGGGCGGCCTTCTGCTCTTCCTTGGTCAGTTGCTTGCGTTCCTTGCGGGCGGCGCGCTTGGCGGCGTCGACCTCTTCCTGCGCGGCCTGTTCCGCGGCCAGGCGGGCGGCGTCCTTCTCGGCCTTCTCGCGACGCGCTTCAGCCTTGGCCAATTCGTGCTGCTGACGGATCGCTTCCTTTTCAGCGGCGCGCTTGGCGGCCAGCTTTTCGAACTCGGGGTCCGGGGCGGCGGCCTTGGGCTTGAACTTCGCCAGCAGGGCCTTCTTGGCTTCCTGCTGGGCGGTAAGGCGATCGGTGAAGCCGGTCTGTTTCAGATCTCGCATAAGTAAGGGTCGGTTTCCTTCGGAATGGGTGGGCGCGCCCCATAGCAAAGGCGAGGGCGGACCAGGGGCGGCGATGCACGCGCACGACCCGGCGCGCGCTGCAAAGCGTAAACCGGGCCAAAAATCAAGATTTGACTGTCAAATGAGCCGACCGTCCCCAAGGGACAGCCGGCGGCGCGCTTTCGCAGTCACACAGATAGGGCGCATCCAGCCCCGATCAAGAGAGACCGGGGCGGACGGCTTCAGCGCGGCTTCTGGGCCTGACCGACGGCGGTGCCCGCTGCGCCGCCCACGGCGGCGCCGACCGGACCGCCAACCACGGCGCCCGCGACCGCTCCCGTGGCGGCCTTCTGCTCGACCGTCTGGCCACAGGCGCCCAGCGTCAGGGCGCCGGCGGCAAGCGAAAGCACGAGGATTGAACGTTTCATGGCGACCTCCGGAAAATCCGACGCGCACAAGCGGAGCCGGAACATGCCGACAAAACGCCGCCTGGCGACCCCGGTTCCCGCCAAGGCGCCGCCTCGCCCGTGAGTTGAATTTCAGGTTTCTTGAAATACGTTGAGGATATAAGGATTTATCAGAGGTGAACGGCCGGTCTTCGCTCTGCTTCTCCGTGAAGACGGGCGACTATCAAATACAGTATTGGCAAGCACATCTGACGATACGTCTGACAGATGATAAACGGTCATTCATCGCAACTGCGGGGGATGCGCCAGAATGCTGCACCCGCACACAAATTTGCGAATCGAACACATTGGAGCCATAAACGGGTGGCTTAAGGCCGCCTCCCCGACGCTCGGCCGTTCGCTGATCGTCGGTTTGCCTGTTGGAACTGCGGCGTTCGCCGCTTCGACGGGCCGATACTACGGGGGCGGCGCTGCGCCCTGCTGAACAGGACTACGCCTTTGCCTTTTTCCCCGCAGACGCTCGCGTCGTTGCGCGCCCGAACCTCGGCCCGAATCCGGCCGGCTTCGGCGGCGGCGGCCTTTGGAGGTCTGGTGGGATTGGCTGTCGGTTGCGCCTATCTGGGCGGACAGGCGGCCCAGGCGACGACTTTGCGCGCCAAGGCGGAGCGGATCGAGGGGGCCACGGCCGCCGGTTTCACTGAAGAAGCGCTGGCCGCTGCGGCCGGGGGCCTGGACGCCAGCGCCCTGACCATCGCGCGCCGGCATGATCCCTATACCGTCGCCGGCGGCGCCCAGCGCGACCGCCAGGCCGAATTGCTGACCGCGCGCCTTGAACAACTGCGCACGTCGGACCGCGGCAGCCTGCGCCGGGTCAATCTGGCCGCCGGACCGGCGGTCCAGCCGTTCCGCGCCAACGCCCTGGACGCCTCGCGCGATCTCGAATGCCTGACCCAGGCCGTCTATTATGAAGCGCGCGGCGAAGGTCGCGCCGGGATGGAGGCGGTCGCCCAGGTGGTGCTGAACCGCGCCCGCCACCCCGCCTTCCCCAAGAGCGTCTGCGGCGTCGTCTTCCAGGGCGCTGCCCGCAAGACGGGTTGCCAGTTCAGCTTCACCTGCAGCGGCGTGATGCGCGGCCGGGTGAACCAGACGGCCTGGAACCGCGCCCGCACCGTGGCCTCGTCGGCCCTGTCCGGCTCGGTCAACGCCGCCGTCGGCTCGGCCACCCATTTCCACACCACGGCCGTCGCGCCGGGCTGGCGCAACTCGCTGATCCGCGTGGGTCAGGTCGGCAGCCACGTCTTCTATCGTTTCGGCGGCCGGGCGGGCTCGTCCTCGGCCTTCCGCTATGAAGCGCGTCCGTCTACCGAGGCCGACCAGCCGCGCCTGATCCAGGCCAGCCTGGACCCGATCGAGCCCGTGCGCCAAGCCGGCCAGGCCGTGGCCTATACGCTGGTTCTCGCTCAGGAAGCCGCCACGCGCCACGGCGAAGCCGACCAAGCGCCGGCCCGCGCCGCTGCTCCGGCCAAGCCCGCCGAAGTGGTTCAGGCCGCCAGCGCCGTCAGCGCGGCCGCGCCCGCCGCCTGATCGTACTCAGGCCCGGATCACCGGTCCTGGGTCTTCCACTGGGTCGTCATGTTCTGACGCAGATTGCCGAACCGTCCCTGGGTGTTCAGGTTCACGTCGGCGTCGCCGGGCTGGTTCGATTGCGCCCCGGTGGCCAGGTCCCGGCGATCGGAGGCCATGGCCTCGGCGGCCGAGCGCGCGCCGTGATCGGCGAAGCTGCGCTGCTCCTTCGGGATCTTCGGACTGTGGGTCATGTTGGCTCCTTCCGTTGTGAAGGTAACCGGTCAGACCGGGGGACGTTCCCCGATCAGCGTGCGTCCAGTCCCACATCCAGCTGCGTCACCGAGTGGGTCAGCGCTCCGACCGAGATGACATCCACGCCCGTCGCGGCGATGTCGCGCACGGTCATCAGGGTCACCCCGCCCGACGCCTCCAGCGTCACCCGCCCCCCGGCGCGGCGCACCGCCTCGCCCAGATCGGCCAGGCTGAAATTGTCCAGCATGATGACGTCAGGCTGCTCACTCAGCGCCTCGTCCAACTGATCCAGCCCATCCACCTCGACCTCGACCTTCATCAGGTGCGGCGCGAAGGCCCGGGCCCGCCGAACCGCCTCGCCCACCCCGCCGCAGACGGCGACGTGATTGTCCTTGATCAGGATGGCGTCATCCAGGCCGAAGCGATGGTTCATGCCGCCGCCGCAGGCCACGGCGTGCTTCTCCAGCGCCCTCAGGCCCGGCGTGGTCTTGCGCGTGTCGGCGATCCGCGCGCGGGTCCCCGCCACCGCCTGCACATAGGTCCGCGTCAGGGTCGCGATCCCGCACAGCCGCCCCAGCAGATTCAGCGCCGTCCGCTCGGCCGCCAGCAGGGCGCGGGCGTTCGCCTCGACCTCGACCAGCACCCCGCCCGCCTCGAACGCCTCGCCGTCGGCGACCTTGACGGTCACGGCCGCGCCAGGGTCCATCTCCAGCACGGCGATCCGCACACAGGCGCCGCCCGCCATCACCCCCGCCTGCCGCGCCGCGAACACCCCGGTCATGCGCGCGTCCAGGGGGATACAGGCCTGGGCCGTCACATCGCCCGTCCGGCCCAGATCCTCGGCCAGCGCCATCCGCACCACCGGCGCGATCAGCAGGTCAGGCAGGGTTCGGGTCATCGGGTCGTCCTCTCGTTCATCACTCCTCCCCCGTTCACGGGGGAGGGGGACCATGCGCAGCATGGTGGTGGGGGCGGAAACGGGCGCCGCGCTTGAAGTTCGCCCCCTCCACCGCTTCGCGGTCCCCCTCCCCCGCTGCGCAGGGGAGGATCTGTCTCGTCTAACTCAGGCCGCGACCGGAACCGCCCGCCGCATCCGCGTATGTACGGCTGCCGGCAGCGTCGCCGGATAGTCCGCCCGCCAGTGTCCGCCCCGGCTTTCACGCCGGTTCAAGGCGCCCTCGACAATCAGCCGCGCGGTGACCAGAACCGCCGCGTCAGGATACGCCCGCTCCAGCCGCGCGATCAGGGCCAGCAACGTCGTCAGACCCGTCTCGTCGCGCACTACCCCGCACCACAACGTCATCGCCGCCCGCAGCTCCATCAGCGCGTCGCCCGGCAGATCGGTGAAGGGCGTCACCGGCCGCAACTCCCGCTTTGGCGGCTGGACTTCGCGCGCCGCCGCCCGCCCGGCCCGCCGCCCAAAGGCCCCGGCCTCCAGCAGCGAATTGGACGCCAGCCGGTTGGCGCCGTGCACCCCGGTCGCCGCGCATTCGCCGATGGCGAACAGGCCGGGGACCGCCGTGCGGCCTTCGTCACCGGCGACGATCCCGCCCATGTGATAGTGGGCGGCCGCCGCCACCGGCATGGGGCTGACGCGCGGGTCCAGCCCGGCGCGCATGCAGGCGGCGAACACCGCCGGAAATTCGTGTAGGAAGCCCTCGCCCACCGCCTTTGTCGCATCCAGAAACGCCCCTCGCCCGTCGGCCCGCGCCGCATGCACCGCCCGCGCCGTCACATCGCGCGGCGCCAGATCGGCGTCCGCATCGTCGCCCAGCAGGAACCGTCCCTGCCCGTCCACCAGCCGCGCCCCCTCGCCCCGCAGCGCCTCCGTCGCCAGCGGCGCGGGGTCCAGGCCGACATCGATCGCGGTCGGATGGAACTGGACGAACTCAGGATCCAGAATCTCGGCCCCCGCCTGATACGCCAGCGCCAGCCCTTCGCCGCGCAGGGCCGACGGATTGGTCGTGACCTCGAACAGCCCCCCGACCCCGCCCGTCGCCAGGATCACCGCCGGCGCGA
>Ga0160473_100804_pt1 | contig 18811 bp, 14 predicted proteins | sample HID1975I_E11MG_FD_108217 | JGI IMG/M metagenome (GOLD analysis project Ga0160473, IMG submission 108217) | Enriched soil microbial communities from UW Madison campus, WI, USA - HID1975I_E11 MG | ecosystem: Environmental > Terrestrial > Soil > Unclassified | place: USA: Madison, Wisconsin... | reverse complement strand
CTGTCGTCGACGGCGCAGGTGCTGCCGATGCTTCGCTCGGCCGGCCGCCTCAACACGCCCTTTGGGGAGCGGGCGTTTTCGATCCTGCTTTTCCAGGATCTGGCGATCGTTCCGATGATCACGATCATCGCCGCGCTGTCACGCGCGCCGGCCGACCCCAGCGCGCCGCCCGGCTGGCTGCTCGGCCTCTACACGATCGGCGCGATCGTCGGGCTGGTCGCGGTCGGGCGCTTCGTGCTCAACCCGCTGTTCAAGCTGATCGGGCGGCTGGGCGAGCGCGAGATGTTCGTGGCGGCGGGGCTGTTCACCGTGCTGGGCGCGGCGGCGGTGATGGAGACCCTCCACCTGTCGACAGCGCTCGGCGCGTTCATCGCCGGCGTGATGTTGGCCGATTCACCCTATCGGCACGAGCTGGAGGCCGATGTCGAGCCGTTCCGCTCGATCCTGCTCGGCCTGTTCTTCCTCGCTGTCGGCATGATGCTCGATCTGAACGCGGTGGCGGCGCGGCCGGCATTGGTGATCGGCATGGCGGCGGCGCTGGTCGCGATCAAGACCGGGCTGATCTTCGGCATCGCGCGACTGCTCGGCATGGCGACCAAGCCGGCCTTCGCGCTCGGCTTGCTGCTCAGCCAGGGGGGCGAGTTCGGCTTCGTGCTCTTCGCGCAGGCGCAAAGCGCGCTGCTGATCGCGCCCGAGGCCGCCAGCCTGTTCGGCGCGATCGTCACCCTGTCGATGGCGACCACGCCTTTCCTGATGGCGATCGCCCGGCGTTTCGGCGGCGCGGGCCAGGCCCAGCGCGACGACCTGGAGGGGCCGGAGGCGGCGGAGAACGGCAAGGCGATCGTAGTCGGTTTCGGGCGGTTCGGGCAGACGGTGGCGCAGATGCTGTTCGCGCGCGGCATCTCGGTCACGCTGATCGACCACAATCCGCAGCAGATCGACCTGTCCTCCAGCTTCGGGATGAAGGTCTATTATGGCGACGGCACCCGCATCGACCTGCTCCGGCTGGCGGGCGGGGAGGAGGCGCAGGTGATCCTGTTCTGCATCGATGGCGGCACGCTCGATGCGGAAAAGCTCCACCCGATCCTCAGCACCTTCCCGCAGGCGGCCGTATTCGCACGCGCCTATGACCGGCGGCAGGTGATGTCGCTGGAAGGGGCGGCACTGTCGGGCGTCGTGCGCGAGGTGTTCGAATCGGCGGTGTGCATGGGGCGTCAGGCGCTGCTCGCGGTCGGGCTGGAGGCGGAAGAGGTCGACCGCGTCGAGGCCGAGTATCGTGAGCGCGATTCGGACCGGCTGGCGTTGCAGGCGGCGGCCGGCGACATGCGCGTCGGCCAGGATCGCATGTACACCCAGACCTGAAGCGGAGGGGGTTGATGAGCAAGCGGGCAGGCATGATCGGCGTCCTCGCGGCGCTTTCGGGCGCGGCGGCGGTGCTGGCTGGGGCGTTCGGGGCGCATGGCGCCAGCGGTCGCGCGGTCGAATGGCTGCGCGCCGGGGCCGAGTACCAGCTGATCCACGTGGTGGCGGCGCTCTTCGCGCAGGGGCTGCCGCGCGGGCGGAGCGCGGCGTTGCTGTTCGTGGCGGGCGGCTGGCTGTTCGCCGGATCGCTCTACGCCATGGCATTCGGCGGCCCGCGCATGCTCGGCATGGTGACGCCGGTGGGCGGGGTTGCGCTGGTCCTCGGCTGGATTGTCCTCGCCGCGCGCCTCGCGCGCAGGGGGTAGGTCGGAACTACAGGAAGTTGTTCGGCCAGATCATCGTGCGCCACATATGCGCGGTCTCCGATCCGTCGAAGCCGAGCCCTTCTTCCGGCTCGCGAAAATGGCGGCCGATGATGTCGGTGAACATCTCGGGGTCGATCGGCTCGGGCGCGTCGAAGAAATAGAGGTCGAAGATCGTCACCGCGCGCGCGGTGCCGTACCAGCGGTGGCCGCGTGCATAGTCGTGCGCCTGGCGGATATATTCGGGCGGCTGGTAATCGGGGCCGAAGAAGCGCTTGTAGCTTTCGGGATACTCGTATCCCGCCGCCGGATCGGCGAAATAGCGCAGCGCCTGATGATAGCGGACCGCGAAGGCGACCTCCTCGTCGACATAGGGCGCGATCATCTGTGCGCCCCAATAGCCGTGGTCGGCGCGGATCAGGCAGCCATTGGCGATATCGTGCAGCAGGCAGGCAAGCACCGTCTTCTCGTCCAGCCCGGCTTCCAGCGCCTTCTTGCCGCTGGCCAGCAGGTGGTTGATCGTGATGTCGCTGAAACGATTGCGGAAGAAATCGAGCAGCTTCGGCCGATCGGGCATGCGGGGCAGGGCAGGGTTGTCGCCCATCATGAACACGGTGTGCTCGTTCATCCGCGCGAGCATCTCATGCTCGTCGATGGTCTCGTCGGTGCCGACCCGGCCGACCGGCGCGGGCATGATCATCCGTTCGCGTCCGGCCTGTGGCCAGGGGCGCTCATTGGCGTGCTCTTCGGCCCGGTCCTCTCCGACCGGCAGGGAATCGATCTCACACATGCAGGGAAATGTAATGCGGTTTGCGGCGAGCGCAAATCGCATGAAACAGCCGTCTTCTGATCTTTCCGGCCATGCTGCCCCGCCGCATGACCGATATGCCGGACAGGCCTAGAGCTTCGGCAAGGTTACGCCGCGCTGCCCCATGTACTTGCCGGCCCGGTCGGCATAGCTGACCTCGCAGGGCTCGTTGCCCTGCAGGAACAGGAACTGGCACGCGCCCTCGTTGGCGTAGATCTTGGCAGGCAGCGGCGTGGTGTTGGAGAACTCCAGCGTCACATGGCCTTCCCAGCCGGGCTCCAGCGGGGTGACGTTCACGATGATGCCGCAGCGGGCATAGGTCGACTTGCCCAGACAGATCACCAGCACGTCACGCGGTACCCGGAAATATTCCACCGTCCTGGCCAGCGCGAAGCTGTTGGGCGGGATGATGCAGACATCGGTCTTGCGATCGACGAAGCTGTTCGACGCGAAGTCCTTCGGGTCCACCGTCGCCGAATCGACATTGGTGAAGATCTTGAACTCGTCGGCCACGCGCGCGTCGTAACCATAGCTCGACAGGCCATAGCTGATGCAGCCGTCGCGCCGCTGGTTCTCGACGAAGGGCTCGATCATCGCGTCCTGCGTCGCGCGCTCACGGATCCACCGGTCTGACATGATCGACATGGGATGGAATTCGCCCCGTGGTTGCTGATGGGCGACGCTGTGCAACGTCCGCGTCGGCAAGTCCATGCCTGCGGCTGCGCCGGCCGCTCATCCCTTGATATGCAGCACGCAGATCAGGGTGAACAGGCGGCGGGCGGTGTCGAAGTCGACCTCGACCTTGCCGTCCAGCCGCTCGCGCAGCAGCTCGGCTGCCTCGTTGTGGATCGCGCGGCGGGCCATGTCGACGGTTTCGATCTGTTGGGCGGTCGCTTGGCGGATCGCCTGGAAGTAACTGTCGCAGATGGCGAAATAGTCGCGCACCGGGCGACGGAAACGGGTGAGGCCGAGGACGATCGTTTCGAGGTGGCTGCCGTCATCGCGGTTGATCGCGATGGCCAGCCGCCCTTCTTCGACGGACAGGTTGATCCGATAGGGGCCGGCATAGCCGTCCGGGTGCTCGCGCGTCGGCGCGAAGCGGTTGTCTTCGAGCAGGTCGAAGATCGCGATGCGGCGTTCCTGCTCGACATCGGCGTTCCGCCACAGGATCGTCCGCTCGTCCAGCTTGACGTCGATGATGCGCGGATCGGCCATCGATCGTCTTCTAGGGTGCGCAGCGGCAAATGGGAACGCCTGTCGTCGGGCGCATGGCCATGGGCCGCGCGCCCGACATGCGGATGTTACGCCGCCTCCAGCTTCCGCGCGCCGCGCAGCACCTTCATCCGGTGCGTCTCGGCGAGGTCGTTGGTGCGGGTGCGGATGTCCTTCAGGAAGTGCCAGGCACCCGTCACCTGCTGCGGCGTGACCTCCAGCGAGACGTATCCGCGACGGCTGGTGTCGCAATAGGCGAGGCCCATGCTGTTTTCGCGCATCACACGCGCCAGATCGGCCGGTGGCACCTGCGGCGCATAGTTCTCGAAGCCCGGCGAGGTCACGCTGTGGCCGGCGAACTCGACGCCGACGCGGTCCTTCTCCCCGCCGAAGCCGGGGCCGCGCGGGCCGAGGTCATAGCCCCAGGCGTTGTGGCTGTCGCCCGACAGCACGACGAGGTCTGCATCCGCCGCCTGCGCCGCGTCGTACAGCCGCGCGCGTGCCGCCGGATAGCCGTCCCAGGCTTCCATGTTGTAGGGCAGGCCGGCCTGCGAGGCCGCGACCGCGCCCGCGACCGTCTTGCGGACGATCTCGGGCGAATTGGCGGGGATCCAGTCGAGCGCGTTGGTGGGGAAGCGGCCATGGCCCATCACCACCTGTTGCGCCAGGATCTGCCAGGCGGTGCCGTCCTTCTTCGATCGGGCGAGGCCGTCGTGGAGCCACTTTTCCTGCTCCATGCCCATCAGCGTCCGGTCCTTGGACGCCCAGGTGCCGTCGCGGAACTCGGCCAGCGCCTTGGCAAGATCGGCCTTGCCGATGAGCGCCTTTTCGAGATCGAGCTGTTCCATCCGCGCGGTCACGCGGGTTTCCGGGCGGAAGATCGTGGCCAGCGTGCCGATCTGGTAGCTGGTCCAGCTGTCTTCCGAAACGGGCATCCATTCGCGATAGACCCGCTGCGCCGTCGCCTTGCGCGCTTCCCAGTCGCCTTCCTTGTCGGGCTGGTGATTCTCCGCGCCGCCCTGCCAGGTGTCGTTGGTCACTTCGTGATCATCCCACTGGGCGATCATCGGGAAGGCGGCGTGCAGCGCCTGCAGGTCGGTATCGAGCCGGTAGGAGGCGTAGCGCAGGCGATAGTCCGCCAGCGTCATCATCTCGTTGGCAGGCTCGATCACCCGGCCCGCGACCGTCGCGTCGAGGCTCGGATACTTGCCGCGCTCATATTCGTAGAGATAGTCGCCGCAATGGACGACGAGGTCGATGTCGTCGCGCGCGGCGGCATGGGCATAGGCGTTGAACCAGCCGAAGGGCAGGTTCGAGCAGGAGAACAGGCCGATGCCGAAGCGCGAGACGTCGCCCTGCGGCAGGGTGCGGGTCCGGCCTGTCCGGCTCATCGATCCGTCAGGTGCCACGAAGCGGTAGAACAGCCACTGGCCGGTCGGCAGGCCGGTCACCGTGATCTTGGCGGTGTGATCCGCCTCGGCGCGGGCGGCGACATCGCCGCCGCCGATGATCCGGGTGAAGCTGGGGTCACTCGCCACCTCGGCGCGAAGGCGGCTTTCCGCCCCCGCACCGACATAGCGGGTCCACAGCAGGACCGAGCCCGGTCCCGGCTCGCCGCTGGCGACGCCGTGGGTGAAGCCCGTGGCGGACAGGATCTGCGCCGCGCCGGGGATGGAGAGCGCGCCAAGGCCGAGCACGCTGGCCTTGATCAGGAGGCGGCGGTCGATGGTGATCGTCATGCGATATCTCCCTGCCAGACGATCAGAAACGCCCGGTGAGCTGGACGCCGTAAAAGCGCGGCTCGGCCGGGATGAAGGTCGGGATGCCGAAGCTGCCGCCGGTGTTGCCGGCATCGAGCAGATAGTTCTTGTTGGTCAGGTTGCGCGCGAAGCCCGCGATCTCGAAACGATCGTCGGAGAAGCTGACGCCCGCGCGCAGGTTTACCAGCGTCACCGCCGGCTGGCTGATCCGGCTGGTGTTCGGCACCTCGAAATAGATGCGGCTGCGATAGGTGACGCTCGGCGTGGCGAACAGGCGCATGCCGTTGGCCAGCGGCGCGTCGATCGTGAAGCCGGCGGCGGCCTGAACCTCGGGCTGCAGGCGGAACTGGTCGCCCGCGAAGCGGCCGTTGGCTTCCTTGTTGTCGATGCCGCCGTCGATATAGCCGACATTGCCCCACAGGTTGAGCCATTCGGTCGCCTGGATCGCGGCTTCGGCCTCGACGCCTAGGTTGCTGGCGGTGCCCGCGCTCATCGTCCGCGCGACGCCATCGACGACAACGCTGACCTGGAAGTTGTCGTAGGTCTGGTAATAGACGCCCAGCGAACCCGAGAAGATGCCCGCCCGGCCCTTGAGACCGACCTCGTAGTTCCAGACATTCTCCTCGGCGATCCGGTTGATGCGCGGCACGACCACACCACCGACGCTCGTCGCGCCGAGATCAACCGTGGGCGAGCGGCGGCCCTTGGAGATGGTCGCAAAGGCGTTCACGTCCGAAGAGAAGCGGTACAGCACGTTGAAACGCGGCAGGATCGCCTGGAAGCTGTCCTCGTCGCGGAAGGTCTGGCCGCCGGTGTCGAACTGGCCGGGGATCAGCGGCGCGCCGCTCAGCACCGAGTTCGGCACGCCCGCGATGAAGCCCGAACGCCGCTTCTCGATCAGCGCACGCACGCCGGCGGTCAGTTCGAGCGACGGGCTGGCGATCCAGGTGCCGTCGGCGAAGACCGAGTAGCTGTCGTTCTTGCCCTGGTTTTCGTAATAGCCGCTGTAAGGCAGGACGGTCGCCGCGCCGCCGGTCGCGATGGCGGTCGCCTGCGAAGCGGTGACGGTGCCATCCGCCGCGATGCAGGGCAGGCCGGGCAGCAGGCCGGTCGCGCACTGGATGTAGGTGCCCTCCTCGGTCGAGAAGGGAACGCGCTGGTGGTTCTTCTCGCGGAAGACGTTCCAGCCGAACGAACCCCGGAAATTGTCGCCGCTGTAGGAGAAGCGGGTCTCGTGGCTGGCCTGCCAGCCCTTCGACTGCTCGCCGAACTCCAGATACCAGGCGGCCGAACCGTCGGCGTCGAACACCTCGTTGCTGTCGAAGTCGCGGTAGCCGTTGACCATGGTCAGCGTCCAGTCGTCCGCCAGTTCCCAGTTGAGGGTCAGGTTGGCGTCATAGACGTCGCGCTTCAGGCCCAGCTTGTCGTCGCCCAGCACCTGCGCGGAGAGCGGCGATCCGCCGAGATGCGCCTTGCCGAACGGGTCGGCGGGGCCGGCTTCGGTCGGCAGCGAATCCGAGATGAAGGGCGTGCCGGAATTGCGCTGGCGATCATAGGTCAGGATCAGGTCGGCGGTGAAGGTCTCGCTGGGCGTGAAGCGCAGCGATCCGCGGATGCCGAGCTGGTCGCGGGCGTAGAGATCGTCCTGGTTCGGCGCTAGGTTCTCGACATAGCCGTCACGCTTCTTCCACGCGAAGGCGACGCGGCCGGCGATCTTGTCGGAGCCGGCGTTAACGAAACCGGACAGCGACTTGGCGTCGTAGTTGCCGTAGCCCGCCGAGACCTCGCCCGAGAAACCGGGCTTGGGCCGGGCGGAGATCATGCTGATCGCGCCGACGGCGGAGGCGGTGCCGAACAGCGTCGCCTGCGGCCCCTTGATCACCTCGATCCGCTCCATGTCGTAGATGTCCTGATAGGATCCACGCGAGCGCGAGATGTCGACGCCGTTGTAATAGAGGGTGACGCGGGGCGCCTGCTGCGCCGATCCGCTGTCCGACGTGATGCCGCGGATCACGATGCCGGGGTTGTTGGCCGACTGCTCCTGGATGTTGAGGCCGGGGATGTAGTTCGACAGCTCGTCGAGATCCGATACGCCGATCTGCTCCATCCGCTTGCCGGTCATCGCGGAGATCGTGATCGGCACGTCGATGGCGCGCTGCTCGATCTTCTGCGCGGTGACGAGGATCTCGTCGCTCTCGTCAATCGCGGCGGCCTCTGCGGCGGCGTCCGCCTCGATGGCGGCCTCGGCGAAAGCGGGGGACGAAAAAGCGCTGCCCGCAAGGAGGAGGGCGAGCAGGCTGGTACGATGCGACACGACGGTTACTCCCTTTTAATGGCGTCGCCGTGGTCGAGGGCCGTGAAGAGTTCGCTTCGTCTCCGTGACAGATCCATGAATCGTGGCCGGCAATGTTGCATTGCAAAAGGACTGTGCCCCGGCGACGACATCCACGCGCTATCCGCGCGCCATTCGCTCCCCACGATCCACAGGGCGACCCGACGCAATCCGCTTGAGCGGGGAGTCCGCTTTGTGGGACAAGGGGCGATGGCCGAACCGATCAGACTTGTCCCCGACGTTCCGGGCGCCGCGCCCGCGCTGCCACACAACGTCCAGGCGGAAGCGGCGCTGCTCGGCGCGCTGATGATCGACAACCGGCTGGCCGAGGACGTCCAGATCAAGCTGCGGGCCGATCATTTCTACGATCCGCTGCACGGGCGGGTCTATGAGGCGATCCTGCGGCTTTGCGATCGCAACATGATCGCGAACCCGGTAACGTTGCGTCCCCTGTTCGAGGCGGACGCCGCGATGAAGGAGCTGGGTGGCCCCGCCTATCTGGCGCAGCTGACCGGCAGCGGTGCCGCGCTGATCGGCGCGCGCGACTTCGCCCAGCAGATCTACGATCTGGCACTGCTGCGCGCGCTGATCGGGGTCGGGCGCGGGATGGTCGAGAACGCGATCAACACCGCCGCCGATGTCGATCCCAAGGCGCAGATCGAGGCGGCCGAGGTCGAGCTCTACAGGGTCGCCGAGGAGGGGGGCGAGCAGGGTTCGGTCAAGAGCTTCGCCCGCGCCGCCGCCGAAGCGGTGCGGCTGGCCGAGATCGCGCATAACTCGGGCGGCGGCGTCGCCGGCATCACCACCGGGCTGGAAGGCCTCAACCAGCGGATGGGCGGCCTCCACCGGTCGGATCTCATCATCCTGGCCGGCCGACCCGGCATGGGGAAGACCTCGCTGGCCACCAACATCGCCTTCAACGCGGCCCAGCGGCTGCTGCGCGATCGCGAGGACGGCATTACCGCCGACAAGTCGATCGGGGCGGCGATCGCCTTCTTCAGCCTCGAAATGTCGAGCGACCAGCTGGCCACCCGTATCCTCGCCGAGCAATCGGGAATCAGCTCCGAACGGCTGCGCATGGGCAAGATCGGCAACGCCGATTTCCGCAACCTCGCCCGCGCCGCCGCCGAGCTGGAAACCCTGCCCTTCTTCATCGACGACACCCCCGGCCTGACCGTGGCGGCGCTACGCACCCGTGCGCGCCGGCTGAAGCGGCAGCACGACATCGGGCTGGTGATCGTCGACTATCTCCAGCTGCTCAGCGGATCGGGCAAGGGTAGCAACGACAACCGCGTCCAGGAAATCTCGGAGATCAGCCGCGGCCTGAAGACGCTGGCCAAGGAACTCCACGTCCCCGTGATCGCGCTGTCGCAGCTCAGCCGCGCGGTCGAGCAGCGCGAGGACAAGCGGCCGGTGTTGTCGGATCTGCGCGAATCGGGATCGATCGAGCAGGACGCCGACATCGTCATGTTCGTCTATCGCGAGGATTATTATCACTCGTTCAAGGAACCGCCGAAGCCCACCGACATGAACTCGCCCGAAGCGGCGAAGTACAACGAGTGGATGCAGAAGGAGATGGAGATCACCGGCCGCGCGCTGGCGATCATCGCCAAGCAGCGGCACGGTGCCACCGGCAACGTGCCGCTCCACTTCGATCGCGAGACGACCAAGTTCACCGATCTGGCCGGGGGAGACTGGGCTCAGTCGATGGAGTGAGGCGGGCACCGGTCGTCGCTTGTTATCTGGAAGCGTCGCAAATTTGCAAAGCCGTTCGTGTCGAGCGAAGTCGAGACACCGGGGCAGCCGGCCCGCTTGGTGTCTCGACTTCGCTCGACACGAACGGGAAGTGAAAAGCCAATACGTCGCGAGGCTTTCCCGTAACCGGGAATCCGCCGCTGGCATCTGCCAGCGCAGGCTGGCATCGCCTTCGGACGGTGTGACGCGTCGCCGCGAGCGAGCCCAGCCTTCGCTGTGACTCCTGAGCGTTGAAATCGCGCCGACCGCAACGCCCCGTCCTTCTTTCGGCTGACGCGCGCGCGGCTTTTGGCTAAGGCGCGCGCCATGCAGCCGCCCCGCCAGTCGACCCACCTTGGCCCGCGCGATCTTTTCGTCGCGCTGGTGATCAATATCATGTGGGGTCTCAACATCATCGCGTCGAAGATGGCGGTGGAGGCGATCGGTCCGTTCACCGCCGTTGCGTTGCGCCAGGCGGTGGTCTTCATCGTTTGCTTCACCGCGCTCCGGATCGTGCCGGGGCGGATGCGGCCGCTGCTGCTGCTGGGCGTGCTGTCGGGCGCGGCCTTCCTCGTCATCATCAACCTGTCGCTGCTGGTGACGAAGAACGTCAGCACGCTCGCCATCGCCAGCCAGCTCGGCGCGCCCTTCTCGCTGCTCCTCGGCATCGTCTTCCTGAAGGAGAAGATCCATCTGCCGCGGATGATCGGCATCGGGCTGGCCTTCGCGGGCGTGGTGGTCCTGGTGTTCGATCCGAGCGGACAGCCCGAATATCTCGGGCTGGGGCTGACGGCGATCTCGGCGCTGATCTGGGCGATCGGATCGCTGATCCAGCGCCAGCTGCGCGGCGTGCCGGTGCTGACGATCTACGCCTGGATCGGGGTGATCGGCACGATCATCCTGGTGCCGGTGGCGTGGCATTTCGAACCGGCGACGATCAGGGCGCTGCCCGATCTGCCGCTGCGCGATTTCGGCTGGGTGATCTTCTCGGCGATCGGTTCCTCGGTGCTGGGGCAGGGCGGCATGGCCTGGCTGCTGCAGCGCCATCCGATATCGACGGTCATCCCGCTCACCCTGGCGTCGCCGGTGATCGCAGTGGTGGCTGCGTCATGGTTCTTTGAAACGCCGCTCACCCCGGTCATGATCCTGGGCGGCATCCTCGCGATGGCGGGCGTGACCATCATCACGGTGCGCAGCGCCCGCCCCGGCGGCGGGCCAGTGGAGAAACGGGCATGAGCGTCATGATCGAAACGCCGTCCCCCAATTTCGACGAGCGGCGGTTGCCGGTGTCGATGCTGGTGCTCCATTACACCGGCATGGCCGACGCCGCATCGGCGATCACGCGGCTGGCCGATCCGGTCGCCAAGGTCTCCTGCCATTATCTGGTGGCCGAGGATGGGCAGATCGTGCGGATGGTGGCCGAGGACAAGCGCGCCTGGCACGCCGGCCTGTCGTTCTGGCGCGGGGTCACCGACGTCAACTCCGCTTCGGTCGGCATCGAGATCGTCAATCCCGGTCACGAGCTTGGTTACCGGCCGTTCCCCGATGCGCAGATGCGCGCGCTGCTGCCGTTGGTGGCCGAGATCGTCCGCCGGCATGACATCGCGCGCGCCAACGTCGTCGGCCATTCGGATATCGCGCCCGCCCGCAAGCGCGATCCGGGCGAGCTTTTCGAATGGGATCGGCTCGCGCGGATCGGCCTCGCGCTGCCGCGACCGACCCGCAACCTGACCGATCCACACTGGACCGATGCGGGCTTTCTGCTCGCGCTCGAACGCTTCGGTTATGACGTGCGCGACGGGCTGGCCGCCACCGTCGCATTCCAGCGCCGTTTCCGGCCCGAGCTGGTCGACGGCACCATCGATGGCGAAAGCCGCGCGATCCTGCTCGCGCTGCTGCTCAGCGGCGTCGGCCAGGCGACCGAGCCCGGATCCGAAGAAGGCCCGGTGGACGGCGGCGATCCGCTGCGATAGAGGCCGTCGCGCCAGAGGGTCGGGCGGCCGCCGCTTTCCCGAGTGATCGGGGAAGGGGAGGAAAGTCCGGGCTCCACGGAAGACACGGTGCCGGGTAACGCCCGGCGGGGGCGACCCCAGGGAAAGTGCCACAGAAAGCAAACCGCCGTCGCTTCGGCACGGTAAGGTCGAAAGGGTGCGGCAAGAGCGCACCGCGCGCCCGGCAACGGGGGCGGCACGGCAAACCCCACCGGGAGCAAAACCGAATAGGGGCGGCATATGGGCCTGTTTCCGGCCCGTCGCCCGGGTTGGTTGCTGGAGCGGCGGAGCAATCCGTCGCCTAGAGGAATGGTCGCCCATCCGGCTTCGGCCGGTGGACAGAACCCGGCTTACAGACCCTCTGGCATCATCTTCCTTCGCGCGCAGGCGATAGTCGTGACGCTGCCGGCTTGATCCCGTAACCATCACCATGGTTCAAGGGGTCGGGGCTTATTCCGGGGGGAATCATGACTTTGCTTGCCTTGCTGCTTGCTGCTGCCGCACCGGTCGCCGACGCTTCCCCCTCGCCCGTCTCTGCGGTTTCGGCACAAGCTCCGGCAGAAACCGTCCAAGGGCTGTTCGATGCCTCGTCCGTTGCCATGGAGGAAAGGGACTGGGCGGGGGCTCTGACGACGCTCGACCGGCTCGATGCGCGTCTTGCGCGGAGCGGCAATGGCCGCAGCCGGGCGATCGTTCACCTCCGTCGCGGACATGTCCTGCTCCGGCTCGATCGCGCGGGGGAGGCGGTCGTCGCCATTCGCGCGGGGCTCGCTGGGATCAAGCCCGAAGACGACAGCTTGGCGGGTGAGCGTGTCCAAGCATACACCAATCTTGGCTCCGCCCTGGAGAATGCGTTCGACTATCCCGGCGCGCTGGCAGAGTACACGCTTGCACTGAACGAGGCGAAGACGCCCGGCGACCGTGCCACCACCCTCTCGGCGATGGTCCGCGTCGGCAGCTTCGTCGATCCCGTCCAAGCTGTGAAGCGTGCGGACGAGGTGATGGCGTTCGTTGCGGGGTTCCCCAACATGGAGAAATCTCGTAGCGTTCTGGGAAGGGCCCTCCTCAATGCTGGACGAACGGAGGACGCCCGCGCCGAGTTGCGCAAGGCCCTGTCCGAACTCGGCGGGCTGACGTTGCGGGCGAATCTGGCGGACATCGCGGCGCGATCCGATCTGGCGATCGCGGCGATGCTGGCCGGAGACAAGGAAGATGCCCGCAAATATCTCGCCTACACCGGTGCGGGGCGTCTCCCCGGAGACGGGATGGTGGCGCCCGTCCATATGGACACGCCTTTCTGCGGCGGCCTGGCGAACATCACGCCCGAAGATGTCGTCGTCGTCGAATTCTCGCTTGTCGAAACGGGCGAAGTGCTGCGCGCCACGCCGGTCTACGCATCACGCCCCGGCCCCATGATCGGCGAATTCGCCCGATCGGTGAGGGACTGGAGCTGGATGCCCGAGGAAGCGGCGAAGATACCGGCTTTCTACCGTCTTCTCAGTCGAGTGGAGCTGCGCTGTTCCAACTCGCTCAAACGCCCCCCGGCGAGCCAGTTGCTCGCTGAGGAACTCGACCGTTGGCTCGTCGCGGTTGGCTCGTCGCCGGTGTCGATCGCCAAGCGGGACATTGCCGCAACGATGAATACGCTGGCGAAGTCGGAGGAAGGCATAGCTAGAAACGATCCACGCCTCCTGGGCTTGATGCTGGCCGTCGTCGAAATCGATGGTTCTTCCAGCGTGGCGGCCGACTATGCGTCACGTGCGATAACGATTGCGCGCGAGGCTGGCGCCACGCCGCTCGCCATGGCGCATATCGCGATCACGACCAGCGTCAGCGATGCCCGGCGGGTCCGAAGCGCGACGCGCTATGCGGAGCTCGCCGCATCGAAGCTGTCGCCATGGATGACGGATTCGATAGTAACCCGAGATCCGCGCGGTTTGGCGACGATCCGGCTCGCGATGGTCGATCACTACAATATCCTCAAACGTCAGGAGGAGGCGCAGGGGCTGCTCCGCGAACTGGTGGCCCAGGAAGGGCTGGATGTTCGCGATCCGCTGCGGGTCGGAGCGCTGATCAGGCTCGCGAATCTGTATCAGCAGCGCGGCGATCCGGAGGCGGCACGCAGCGCTTATCAACTGACGGGCCTGTCGGCGCAGGAGTGCGCATTGGTTGACGCTCGTCCAGCGATGACCAGGCACGGTTTGAGTTCGATCGACTTTCCCCCGGAGGCCATGGCCTGGGGGTTCGAGGGGTGGACGATGACCGAGCACGACATCGATGCGACGGGTAAGCCGGTCAACATCCGCACGAAGGTGGCTTATCCGCCCTTCGTCTTCGGGGATGCGGCTCGCACGGGTTTCGCCAAGGCGCGCTTTACGCAGAGCTATCGGCCCGAAGGCGGGCTCGGTTGTTCGGCGCAATCTCACCGCATCAGTTTCCTGCTGCCCTGAACCTGTTCGTATTGCCGCCGCCCTCCGCCATGGCGCGGGCGGCATCGGCTCGCTATATGCGGCCGGATGGTGCGTTCGACCCGATCCAATGACTGGGGCTTTCCCCGCTGGCGCGGCTATGGCAGCGAGCGGGGGGCCACCGCCGTCCGCATGTGCGATCGCCACGGCTGCGACCGGCCGGGCGATCGGCCTGCGCCGAAATCGCCGAACAGCCCCGAACGCTGGTATTTCTGCGAGGAGCATGCCGGCGAATACAACCGCAACTGGAACTACTTCGAGGGGCTTTCCGCCGAGGAGGCCGCCGCGCGCGAGGCCGATGAGCGGCAGTCGGCCAGCGGCTTCGCCGAATCCTCGCATTACGGCTGGGCCGGCCCCGGCGACGGCAGCCGATCGCGCGACGAGATGCGCGCGCTGGAAGTGCTCGACCTCGAAACCGATGCCGATTTCGACACGGTTAAGGCCGCCTGGCGTCGCCTCGCCAAGGCCAATCACCCGGATGTGAAGCCCGGCGACGATGCTGCCGCGGATCGCTTCCGCAAGGTGCAGGCCGCCTTCGACGTCCTCCGCCGCGCCGAGGAGCGCCGCGCCGGCGCATGAAGACCCGCGTCGCCTCGCGCTGGCGCAACACCGTCCTCGTTTGCCGCAAATGCTCGAAGAAGCTGGGCGGCGGCTTCGGCCCCGATGGCGACAAGCCGCTCGCCAAGGCGCTGCGGAGCCATGTCGGCGGCGGCAAGGGCCGGAAGGCGGGTGCGGGCATCGTCGAGGTCGGTTGCCTCAAGATCTGCCCGAAACATGCGGTTACGGTCGTCGACGGCCGGCATCCCGAGAACTGGCTGATCGTCCGCGAGGGGGCGGATGTCGCGGAGGTGGCCGGGATGCTGGGGTTGGACCAGACCCAATGACGAACTGCCATGGGTCATGGCGGTGACGGCCAGAGATCGGCAACGGGTCGATCGCAACTGGGCCCCGGCCTTCGCCGGGGAGCGACGGAGGCGGCGGGACGGTCTCTGTCAGATCATCATCTGGATTCCCGCTTCATCCTCTGCTATCCGGCCAGCCGTCTTGCGGAAAGGGAGGGCATTGATGAAGACATCGCGCATGTCGCTCCCGGGCGTCCTCGGCCAGTTTCGCCGACCGTGACGCTGCCCGGCGGCCGTTCCGGCCGTCGTCGCCATTCCCGATCGTAACGAGATGAAGGACGCGCTGGCCAAGGCCGCGCGCTGCAGGACCAGATGACAGATTCTTCCATGAAGGGCGCCGCGTCGGTGATGCGCGTCGTCCTTGCCTTTACCTTCCGCCACTGGCGTCGGCAGCCCTGGCTGGCCGGTGGCATCGCGCTGTCGATGTCGCTCGCGACGCTGACCGAGGTGTTCGTGCCGCTCTATGCGGGCCGGCTGGTCGACGCGCTGGGGCAGGGGGCGGCGGGGCGCGAGGCGGCCCTCGCCGCCTTTGCGGGGATCGTCCTGCTCGGCCTCGTCATGGTGGCGCTGCGCCACCTGGCGTGGTGGGGGGTGATCCCGCTGACGCTCGGCATCATGCGCGATGTCGCGGCGGGCGCGTTCCGTCGGGTCCAGCGGCTCTCGACCGACTGGCACGCCAACAGCTTCTCCGGATCGGTCGTGCGCAAGATCACGCGCGGCATGTGGGCGCTCGATACGCTCAACGACGTGCTCCTGCTCGCGCTGCTGCCCTCGCTGGTGGTGCTGGGCGGGACGATGGTCCTGCTCGGGCTGCGCTGGCCCGTGCTGGGCGCGGTGATGGCGATCGGCGCGGTCGTCTATGTGGGGCTCACCGTGCTTTCGGCCACCCGCTACATCGCGCCCGCGTCGCGGCTGTCGAACCAGTGGGACACGCGGATCGGCGGCGTGCTGGCCGACGCCATCGGCACCAACGCGGTCGTGAAGGCCTTCGGCGCGGAAGCGCGGGAGGACGCGCGGCTGATGACGGTGCTCGGCAAGTGGCGGCGGCGGACCTGGCGGACGTGGATGCGCCACACCTATGCCGGCACGGGTCAACTGGTGGTGCTGTGGCTGGTGCGGACCGGGGTCACCGGCACCGCGCTCTGGCTGTGGTGGCTGGGCCGGGCCAGCGCGGGCGACGTCACCTATGTGCTGACCAGCTATCTGGTGGTCCACAGCTACCTGCGGGAGATCGGGCAGCACGTCCATCATCTCCAGCGCTCGGTCAACGAGATGGAGGAACTGGTCCGCCTGCATGACGAGCCCCTCGGCATCGAGGACCGCACCGATGCCCGGCCGATCCGGATCGAGGCCGGCGCGATCCGCTTCGATCGGGTCAGCTTCCGCTATGGCGGCCATGATGTCGCGCTCTACCAGGATTTCGCGGTCGACATCCCCGCCGGGCAGCGGGTCGGCCTTGTCGGCCGGTCGGGGTCGGGCAAGACGACCTTCGTCAAGCTCGTCCAGCGGCTCTATGACGTGACCGAGGGCAGCGTCACGATCGACGGGCAGGACGTGGCCCATGCCACGCAGGAATCGCTGCGGCGGCAGATCGCGCTGGTGCCGCAGGAGCCGATCCTGTTTCACCGCAGCCTGGCGGAGAATATCGGCTATGCCCGGCCCGACGCGACCATGGCGGAGATCGAACGCGCGGCGGAATTGGCCAATGCGCATGACTTCATCGCCCGGCTGCCGCGCGGCTATCGCACGCTGGTCGGCGAGCGCGGCGTCAAGCTTTCCGGCGGTGAGCGGCAGCGGGTTGCGCTCGCCCGCGCGTTCCTTGCCGACGCGCCGATCCTGATCCTGGACGAGGCGACGTCCAGCCTCGATTCGGAATCGGAGGCGCTGATCCAGCAGGCGATGGAGCGGCTGATGGCCGGGCGGACCGCGATCGTGATCGCGCACCGGCTGGCGACCGTCCGCTCGCTCGATCGGATCCTCGTGTTCGATCATGGCCGGATCGTCGAGGACGGCGACCATGCGACGCTGCTGGCGCGGGAGGATGGCCATTACCGCCGCCTGTTCGATCGGCAGGCGGGCGTCGACGCCGCGCCGGAGATCGTGGGTTAGCCCTCCGTCAGCCGCCGGCGGGGGCTTCGCGTCCCCGGCGGTGGCGGCGGCCGTCGTCGCCCATCAGCACCGTCGACAGCCGGGGCAGGTGGCTCAGCAGGTGGCGAAGCGCGATCGGCCCGCCGATCCCTGCGATCAGCCCCGCGACGAACAGGGGCAAGGGGGCGTCGATCCCGGTCGCCTGCATCGCCAGCCGCGTGCCCGCCAGGAACATCACGTGCCACAAGTAGATCGGATAGGATTCGACGCCGATGGTGGCGAGCGGCGCGATCCGGGGCAGGAAGGCGAGCAGCGCGACCACCCCGGCCAGCCCGCCGGCCATGCCGATCGGCCCCGCCTTGGCGACAGCGGGGGACAGGCTCGGCAACAACCCATGCAGCCCGGCCTGGTGCAGGGCGATCGCGACCAGCGCGATTCCTGCGCCGATCAGCCCGGCCCGGCGATTGACCAGCAGCGGCTGACGCAGCGCGATCACCATGCCGAAGCAGAAGAAGGGAGCGATGTAGAGCGCGCCTGCCATGCTGAAGAGCATGGACGGCCGGATCACCTGTCCCGCCGCGATCAGTACCGCCGTCGCGATCGTCAGCGCCAGCGCGCCCGGCGGGCGGATCGCGTCCCACGCCGAGATGGCGAGGAAGATTGCCAGCAACGCCTGCAGATACCAGAGATGCTCGTATCCGTGCGTCAGCGCGTCGACGATCGACTTGGTCTCGGCATGGATGATCGTCCGGGCGGCAAAGGTGAGCAGCGTCAGTGCGACCAGCGGCAGCGCGATCCGGCGCAGCTTCTTCGACCAGAAGCGGCCGAAGCTGGCCGCATCCGGCCGCCAGCGCGCGTAGAGATAGCCCGAAAGCGCGGTAAAGATGGGCAGCCGGAGCAGTTCGAGGCTGGTCATCGCGTAATGCCAGTCGGACGTCGCGGGCAGGCGCAGCCCGCGCGCCGGATCGCTGCCCACGACATGATAGGCGACGATCAGCAGGCAGGCGAGGCCGCGCAGGCTATCCAGGTTGGACGGAAGCGGCGGTAGCGCGACGGCGCGCCGCGCCGCCTTCGCCGGCGCGGCTCCTGTCGGCGCGGCTGATCCGCTGGTCGTCGTCCCGCTGCCGCCCACATCACCCCCGAAGGCCATCCCGGCCACCGGTAGAGCGATTCCGCGGCGCGGGAAACAGCCGCTTTCCGCGACATGCGGGACGGATCGTGCCGCATGTGCGCCGCATGTCCTTTTCGCTTTTCCAAGATCGCTCCCGCGCGGTAAAGCGGGCCGCATAATCGCGCGTGGGGCGTGGCCGCGGCGTGGGGCCGCCACCAAGAATGGATAAGATGAACCTCCAGTCGCAATTTTCCGGGCAGGCCGCGCCGCAGGGAACGATCCCGTCCGAAACCCGCCCGCTCCGCATCGCCGTGATCCTGCCCTGCTATAACGAGGAAGCCGCGATCGGGCCAACCGTCGCGGCATTCCGGCGCGCGCTGCCCGGCGCGGTCGTCTACGTCTACGACAACAACAGCCGCGATCGGACCGTGCAGGTCGCCACCGCCGAGGGCGCGATCGTCCGGACGGAGCGGATGCAGGGCAAGGGCCATGTCGTCCGCCGGATGTTCGCCGATGTCGAGGCCGACGTCTATGTGATGGCCGATGGCGATGCGACCTACGACGCCGCCGCCGCGCCCGCGATGATCGCCCAGTTGGTCGACGAGAATCTCGACATGGTGGTGGGCGCGCGCGAATCCGAGGTGAAGGCCGCCTATCGGCGTGGCCATCGGCTCGGCAACG
>Ga0160473_100802_pt1 | contig 18818 bp, 19 predicted proteins | sample HID1975I_E11MG_FD_108217 | JGI IMG/M metagenome (GOLD analysis project Ga0160473, IMG submission 108217) | Enriched soil microbial communities from UW Madison campus, WI, USA - HID1975I_E11 MG | ecosystem: Environmental > Terrestrial > Soil > Unclassified | place: USA: Madison, Wisconsin... | reverse complement strand
TTCGCAAGAATGAAAGCAGGAGAATTTAAAGACGGCGAAAAGGTATTAAGAGCAAAAATAGACCTCGCTAGTTCAAACATGCACATGCGTGATCCGCTTATGTACCGTATAAAACATGCCGATCATCATAGAACCGGTGATGCCTGGTGTATTTACCCGATGTACGATTTTGCACACGGACAAAGCGACAGCATAGAAAATGTTACGCATTCCATTTGTACGCTTGAATTTATTCCGCATAGAGAATTGTACGATTGGTTTATAGAAAAGCTGGAAATTTTTCCGAGTCACCAATACGAGTTTGCGAGGTTGAACATGACTTATACGGTCATGAGCAAACGCAAGTTGCTGCAACTGGTAAATGAAAAGATGGTTGACGGTTGGAACGATCCGCGTATGCCGACAATTGCGGGATTTAGAAGAAGAGGTTATACGCCGGAAAGTATCCGGATGTTTTGTGATAGAATAGGTGTACAAAAAAGAGAAAATCTTATAGATCTGAGTTTGCTGGAATTCTGTGTACGTGAAGATTTGAATAAGACGTCTTTTCGCCGTATGGCTGTTCTTGATCCCATAAAGCTGATCATCACCAACTATCCTGATGGAGAAGTGGAAGAACTGAACGGCGAAAATAACCCTGAAGCAGAAGATGGCGGAGGAAGCAGGGTGGTGCCTTTTACCAAGGAACTTTGGATAGAAAGAGAAGATTTTATGGAAGAGCCACCAAAGAAATTTTTCAGGTTAGGTGTCGGATTGCAGGTGCGTCTGAAACATGCTTACATTATAAAATGTACCGGATTCAAAAAAGATGAAGCAGGAAGTGTGACTGAAGTGTATGCCGAATATCTGCCAGAAAGTAAAAGTGGAAATGATACCAGCGGCATTAACGTAAAGGGAACGATCCATTGGGTAAGTGTACCACATGCTTTAACTGCCGAAGTACGATTATACGACAGGTTGTTCAAGGTTGAAAACCCGTCAGTTGAAGAAGGCGATTTTAAAGACTATATAAACCCTGGCAGTTTACAGGTGTTGCAAAATGTATTTATTGAGCCATCTTTAGCGAGTGCAACGCCAGGCGAGCGGTACCAGTTTTTAAGAAAAGGCTATTTCTGCCTGGATGATAGCAGTACAAAAGACCATCTTGTTTTCAACAGAACGGTTGGATTAAAAGACACCTGGGCGAAAGAAGTGAAGAAGCCGCGTATATAAAGGAAATAATAGTAAACTAATCATACTACCACCTTTTTGAAGGATTAAGCCTGCAATAAACAGAACGATAATAACAATAGAAGGTCTATGATCGATTCCTTAAGTCGGATTAACATCTTTTAAATGAAAGTAAAAGAAATTATTAAGCTTATAGAAAAGGATGGATGGGTTTTCAAACGGCAGCCACATGGTATTTGGGCATGATAGTAAAAAGGGTATTGTAGTTGTGCCAAGCCATGGTATGAGCGATGATGTTAAAAAAGGAACAGAAAAAAGTATATTGAAACAAGCAGGTTTGGAATAAAACCGGTTTTGTAGATTTGTAAAGATTAAATTTATTGTATGGAAAAGTATCTTGTAGTTATAGAAAAAACTGATACAGGCTTCTCTGCTTTTTCGCCTGATGCTCCAGGTTGCATTACGGTTGGTGAGAGTGTGGAAGATATTATTGCAAATATGCGGGAAGCTTTAGAATTATATATCGAAGTCGCTGCTGAAGCTGGACATGATCTGCCAATAGGGAAAGGTGTTGAGTATCATATTCAAAATGGTTTATTAAAGGAAGGTGAAATAGCAGATGACTATTTCCTTACCCAAATAGAAATTCAATTACCTGAAATGGCGTGATGTAAATGGGTGTTTAAATTCAGTCGCCTTATCTTAATTTCATAATATTTTTTTAATTAGTTTAGAGATTAAAAAGCAGTTCATGGTTGTTTCAGAAATAAAACTGTACGAATTACTGAAAGCTAAAATTGGTGAAAGGGAAGCTGAAGCTTTCATTCAGATACTTGAAACTAAAGTAGAAACAAAACTTCTTGAAAAAACTTCTGTTTTTGCCACAAAAGAAGATATTGCTAAACTTGACGCGAAAATATCTGAAGCTAAAGTGGATATTATAAAATGGATGGTGGCAACAGCTATTGCAGTCGTTAGCCTCACAGTCGCTCTAATTAAATTAGGTTAATAACAAAAAAAGATACAAACCCGCCTGTTTTTAATAAAGCAGGCGGGTTTATTTATTATGAATCTGCACGAAAGATTTTTACAGCACCTACAGCAATTTCCTTTTATTCAAAAGCAGCAAAAGCAATTGGTTGCAGTAAGCGGCGGAGTCGACAGCATTGTTCTGTGCGACCTGATGTACAAGACAGCATACGATTTCGTAATTGCTCATTGCAACTTTCAGTTGAGAGAGGCTGAAAGTGAAAGAGATGAACAATTTGTAAGAAATTTAGGAGACAAGTATGGTAAAGAAGTTCTGGTAAGAAGGTTCGACACAAAAAAATATGCTGCCGTAAATAAAGTTTCTATACAGGTAGCAGCAAGGGAACTTCGTTATGAGTGGTTTAGGGCAATAGTGAATGGGCAATGGCCAATGAACAAACAGGAGGAAAAATTACCGGTTCACCATTCACCATTCACCATTCACCATTCACAACTCTCCACTTACATCCTTACTGCGCATCATGCAAATGATAATATTGAAACAACGCTGATGAATTTTTTCAAAGGAACCGGAATTTCAGGTCTGCATGGAATATTGCCGGTACAGGGAAAGATCTTTAGACCGCTGCTATTTGCAAAAAAAGAAGAGTTGCTCGCTTATTCTTCAGAAAATAATTTGCCTTTTGTTGAAGACAGTTCCAACCTTTCAGATAAGTACACCCGCAATTTTTTCCGGCATAAGTTGTTCCCGCTTTTAAAGGAGGTTTACCCAAATCTCGAAGACAATCTGTTGCATAATATTGAGCGGTTTACAGAAGTGGAAATATTATACAAACAGTCAGTTGAACAGCATAAACAAAAGTTGCTCGAAGTAAAAGGCAACGAAGTGCATATACCTGTTTTGAAACTTAAAAAGACAAATCCACTCACCACTGTTGTATATGAAATAGTAAAAGACTTTGGCTTTACTGCTAATCATTTACCAGATATAATAAACTTGCTTGACAGCGAAACAGGTAAGTACGTTTCATCGGGCTCACACCGGATTATTAAGAACAGAAGCTGGTTGATTATTTCGCCACTGCAAACCATGCAGGCAGCAAATATTCTGATTGAAGCTACAGGCGAAAATGTAACATTTGCCGGTGGTGAATTACAGGTAAAGACGATGACAAACTTTGCCGATTTTAAAATTCCTTCGGCTAATAATGCGGCTGCATTAGATGTTGCTGAAATAACTTTTCCTCTGCTGCTGCGTAAATGGAAACAGGGCGATTATTTCTACCCGCTGGGAATGAAGAAAAAGAAGAAAGTAAGCCGGTTTCTCAGCGACCAGAAACTGTCGAAGACAGATAAAGAAAAAGTTTGGGTCGTAGAGATGAACAAGAAAATAGCCTGGATCGTTGGACAAAGAATAGATGACCGGTTTAAAATAAAACCCTCTTCTATAAACGTTTTGATAATTACCTTTCGGGGTATTTAACCAATGTCATAATTTAATATTCAATGCTCAACTTTCAATGTTCAATACTCTTAGAAGAACCAGGTTTACAGAGCATGAATTGAATATTGAGTATTGAACATTGTTTATTGAATATTAAAAAACGCCTTGTTGATTTTGCTTAAGTTAATGACTGGGGTATTTAATTGTCATTAACCGAAATGAAAGCTCTGGGGATTTTGTAATGGCAAACAAACATGGAAACTGATCCACAAAGCTGTGAAAAGTACAAGGGAGTGACACAACGATGTTGATTCTTATTCAAATGTTAAGTACAAAAAGAAGATAAATAACAGGGTAATTTAAGGCCTAAGTTTTTGAATATTTGATTCGGCAGCTTGCAAACTTTGGGTAAATATATTACTTTAATTGCATGATAAAAGCTGCCACAATAGACGAAGTAATTTCTCATCTCGACAACATAATTGAATGGAGTAAACACAAAAAGAGCCGTATCGGGTACTTCGCCACGCTGTACCGAAAAATGACCATTGCGGTTAAGAAGGGCATAGCGCAAAACAGTTTTGCAGACGGCAAAAGAATGGAGGCGCTCGATATTATTTTTGCTAACCGCTACCTGCAGGCCTGGGAAGCTTACGTAAATAAACAAAAATGCACAAGCGCCTGGTGTGCTGCTTTCGATGCCAGCGATGCAAATTCGCTTATCGTACTTCAGCACCTTGTTTTAGGCATTAATACGCATATAAATCTCGACCTTGGAATTGCTGCTGCAGAAGCTTGCCCCGGAGACAAGATCCATGAATTGCAGGAAGATTTTGACAAGATAAACGGCGTCATTTCTTCTTTGATGCAAACCGTGCAGGATGACCTGACAGAGGTGTGGCAGCCGCTTAAATTCCTGGCAAAAATTGCAAATCGCCGGCAGGAAGCGTTGTTAAATTTCAGCATTAATGTAGCACGAAGAGTTTCATGGCAAAATGCGGTAAAGCTGTCTGCGGCAAATGAATCTGCAAAAGAAGAACATATCAATTGTATGGATGAGACGGTGGTGGTGCTGGCAGATCGTATAATAAATCCAGGCCTGGGTGCGCGCCTGCTTTTGTGGCCGGTGCTTACAATGGAAAGCAAAAACGTGCCTGATATTATCAACCTTTTATACCATTAGTATCCACTATACTCCAAACTGTTTTAAATGATGATCAAGGTGTTTATACATGGCTCTGCTCCATTCTGCCGGCTTCAGTTTGCCAAAAAATGAGTGCGGATGTTTCGTGACTTTTGCCGGTCCGCCCTGCGAAAACTGGTCGATCAGTTCTACGAGTTTTGTTTTTTCTTTTTCGAAGTTGCGGCGGTCAATTACTATAAAGCTTTTATCGGTGGGACTGTTTTTGCGAAGCGGTTTTTCACCTAGATAATACGATTTTAAAAGGCGACCAAAAATTCTCCCAAAAAGAATCCGGTGCGACTTCTTTTGCCCGGTCGCTACTTCTAATGCTGCGCTGCAATGAGCCATCATTTGCGCAACTTCCATTTTGCCCCATTGTCGCGGCATGTCAGGTTGCAGCTTATTTATACGGTACTTTATCTCTTTCACGGTGCCCGGTTCAAACATGTTTTTCATAATGATATAATGTTATTTTTAATATAAGACATTGATACTAAGTTAAAAAATTAAATCTGGTTCTGTAAAATTACTTTGCACGTGCAGGAATTTTACGATACAAAATGGAGAATCCGGCTTTGGTACAAGCCGGTGTATGTCAGGATCTTTTTGTGGTTACCGGCAGTTGTAACTCTGTTGTTACATTGTTGTGTCACTCCCTTGTACCGCAAATCTATATTCATCTTTGCTTATAGGTTATGCTACAGATACTTACGCAAAAAGACCCAAAGATGGAGGTGTTTGGATCTTTTTTTGGTCATGTGTAATTTCAGCCCGCCAAAGCTGCTATGTTACAGCCGGTTTGCTATAGGTTTTGTCAACCCTTGCTTTTTCTGCAATAGGCGGAAACATCATTTTTACATCATCTGTATTGCGTTCCTTTTTCCGGTAATTTTCAATCACTGCCCTGAAAAATGCTACCAGTTCTGCCACGTGATGATCAAACGTAAAGAGATCTCTCTGCTTCCATACGTTTTGCCGTAGATCATACATCAATTGCCTGTCTCTCATCATTTGTCCCAATTCTTTCATATCGCTAAAAAGCAAACCGAGGTTCAGGTTTTTTACAACGGATTGTATCGCTACTAAATGGCCTTCATTATTTCTTTGCAGCATCGGTATGCCTGCCAGCGCCAGTGTCGACATACGGGCCGGAATATTCAGATCGTCCCAATTAGAGCGGCTTATTTCGCCCATGTTTTTACTTTCGAAAAAATGCAGCCAACCAGCATCGTACTGCGAAAACTCCTTCACCCAATCTTCCTGATCCACGTTGGGATGTATATGAAGAAAGCCCGGCGCCATACGATGTGTTTTGGCAATCCATTCCAGCCATTGACCTTGTGTAAAATCGCCGTAAAAATGCAGGTGTATTTTTTGCTCCGCCAACTCTACCATGTTGTGCGGGTGTAAGCCAATAGGCCGTCCCGGAACTACCGTATGAAACTCACCTTGAGTACTTTCGGATAGCAATTTCGATTGCGGCTGATCGAACCAGTCTTTTTTTGGCAGGTCTCCATCCAATACATAATCCAGCGAATGTTTCTCTCTACTGGTAAATTCTTCAAGCCACCATTTCATTTCGTCGCTGGTATAAATTATGCCGTCGGCTTTATTATACAGTTCCATCATTTCATTCCACATTCCTTTTTCGAGACAAATGAAAGGGCCTTCTTTAAAGTGCCAGACGAAAGGAATGCCGGTATCTGCCTTCAATACTTTATGACAGATTGGAACCGCTTGCCAGTTTAGTAAAGCATAAATGATGTCAGGTTGAATCCTTTTTATTTCTTCTTCCCAGTTATCTGTCGATATATCTTCTACGTGGCCAAAGGGTAGGGGACCTACATAGTTATACCAATAAGGTTGCTCCATCCACAAACCATATAATTTGTGACCCTGCTCTTCAAGCGCCAGCACTCTTTCTGCGTTATACGCCAGCTCGCCAACCAGTAAGATCTTTAATCCATCTTTTTTAAACGGCGTTGCCGGCCGTTGCCGGTAAGTATCGTACCTGTCAACTTCGTTCATAAAGTTGCCTTTGGTAGTGTGGTAGATCAATGGCTGAGAAACATTGTAGTAAGATCTGAACGTATTAATGCCTCCAATAGGTTCCTGCATGATTTTGTATCGCTGGTTTGGGTGATCAACCCACTCGCAGGTAAGTTGTTCTGTACATACGCGGTCGCCTTGCAGCTTATTCCAAAACAAGCGGTTCAGGTCGTCGCTTTCAAGTTCGCTTCTTTCGAGCCACCGGTCTTCGGTTTTTTTATGCATTACCTGCACCGGTTGCATCCACAGGTTTTGTATAATGCCGTCTGTGCTGCGATTATAATAATGCCTTATAAATGAATAAGCTGTAACAGCGCTTTTATTTTGTTGCAGCGCATCGTATAACGACTGCAAATGGTCTTTGTATATCACATCATCTGAAGGTAAATAAGCTATATAATCAGCAGCAGCTTTATTGGTGCCAAAATTAAGGCAGGCACCCAGGCCGGTGTTTTCGGCGTTCTTGTAATAGGCAATCCGCTCGTCGTTCAAAAATTCCTGCACTATTTCTTCGGTTGCGTCAGGCGAACCATCGTTGATTATGATGAGTTGCCAATCGGTTAAAGTTTGTGCAAGCAGCGATGCAATCGCCCTTTGAATAAACATTTCATGTTTATAGGTCGGCATGATGACAGTAACAAGAGGCGGCGAAGTTTTTCTGTTCATTTACAATGTGTTATCGGTTTTAAAGATGTTTATCTACCGGTTGCAATTGCTACGCCAACCACTTTCTACATAGGTTGATGTGCTTTGGAGACAAGTAATTTATTCGGGAAAAGTTGAATACAGTTATGCGGTACAAGGGAGTGACACAACGATGCTGAAGGAAGATCTTCCGCCGGTAACAAAATAGTTTTTATGGATACAATTATTTTTTGGAGACCGGCATTTGTTATTGTTTCAGCATCGTTGCGACGCTCCGTTCGACGGCATCGCATGAAGCATTCAGTCTCAGTTCTAAGTTGCTTTACAAGCGAAATAACCCTGTATAGTGCAGATTTTAAATAGCTAAAAACTCCGGCGCATTTATCTTTCGGTTGGGTACGGTCGTTTCGAGTTCCTGGTGATAGACGCCACTTGGGATAATGCCGCAACCACCATATTTTTTCATCACACGCAGTTCGGCCAGCACGTCTTCTCCACAGTGTTGTTGGGGCAGATCTTTCCAAAATGAAAAACCGCCTGCTTCTCTCAGCTTTTCTGTATCGTACATCACGCAGCCGCCAATCCACGCTATTTTATATGGAATCGGGTTTTCAGAACTCGCATTTAAATTCTGTTCTACGTGATAGATGTTCGCAGCATTATGCACTTTGTACCTTTCCCATTCGCTGCTTTTAGGAATAATTGTTTCAGGCTTTATTTCTCCGTTCCAAAGCTCTATCTGTTGCTGGTGCGGCCGTATGTCGTTTTGATAGCTCAGTCCTATAACGGCGCAACCGACAAAGCCGATCGTCTCCCGCTGAATGATCTGCTTCATATTGCGAACCACATAACTGTCGAGCACCAGGTCGTCGTCAATAAAAAGACTGTAAGCAGCGGCCGAGTTGTCTAACAAAAACTCCCGCTGCTGCGCCATGCCACGAAAAGGAAGATTCTTTAAAATAGAAACGGAATGACCTTTTATTTCCAATAACCGTTTGATGGTTTGAATGGTCTGATCTTCTTCGAGCCGGTTATCGGGCGACTGGTCTGAAATGATGATGTCGAAGCTTCTATCCGTCTGGTAGTAAAGGCTGGTTAATGTGACGGCCAGCGCTTTGGCTCTTTTATAAGTAGGGATTAAAATATTAATTTCTTTTTCTGTGCTCATTTCTTGTTTTTAAGGCGTTCGTTATCTATCTGCTCCTTCGATCAACAGATATTATAACAATAAATCATGGGAATGAACGACAAATTTGTTACCACTCAATAAAAAGTGATGAATAATTTTGATAAAAAAAGGAAAAAAGTTACCGATGATTTACCGGTGTGAGGTAACAGTTTGAATAATAAGGCGCTTACTGCGCCGTGCACCTGCATTAGTACGACGTTGCTGTTGCTTCCATTTCTACTTCATGATTAATGTCGCGGATCTTGTTGATGATGTGAGTTGTAGAATGTTCCTCGATATAGGGAACAATTTTCACATCGCAGCCCAGCTTGCTGAGCAAGGGAGCTTCAGGAATAGTGTTTTCGGTATAGTTGCCACCTTTTACAAAAACATCAGGATGTACTTCTTTTATTAGTTGAAGAGGACTGTCTTCTTCAAAAGCGATCAGGTAATTTACGCTGTGTAAACCTGCCAGAACGGTGATCCTGTCTTCTAAGTTATTGATCGGTCTTTCGGGACCTTTTAACCTGCGGATGCTTTCATCATTGTTTACGCCAACGATCAGCACATCACCCGCATCGCGGGCTTTGTTGAGTAGTGTTATGTGGCCTTTGTGTATGATATCGAAACAACCGTTGGTAAATACGATCTTTTTGCCTTGTTTCTTCAGATCTTTTATTATTTCGACCAGTTGCCCGGTATTAGAGATATATTTTGGAACTGCAGTAAAATAGGCTTTCAATTCACTATTGCTGCAACCGACTGTTCCTTCTTTTTGTACCACCACAGCAGCCGCCGCCGCAGCAATTTGTGCAGCCACCTCACCTTTTACTTTTGCTGCAAGGGATAGGGTCATTGCACTGATAAAAGTATCTCCGGCACCTATGGCTCTCTTATTATCCTGGGGAACAGCCAAAACCCGGTAAGGGTTTTTCCCTTTTTCGAGAAATAAAACCCCATCTGCATCAAGTGTGACAGCTACTTTGTTTGCACCTGTTACTTCGTGCAGTTTCTTTGCGTATAACTGTACCTGTTCTGCTCTGTTATAATTTGCTTTGTCAATATGCAGCAATTGAAGTGTTTCTTCGTAATTAGGTTTAACTGCATCGGGTTTCAACGTTTTGAACCTGCTGAGATCTCTGCCGTCTGCCACCAATAATTTAGATTCTTTTGCTGTCAGTTCTTTCAACCCATTTATAACAGCCGGGGTGATCACCCCAAAACCATAATCCGATAAAATGAGCGCATCGATCTGTGGAAGTAGTTCGGCTACTTTTAAAAGCAGCTCTTTTTCGCATATTTCACTGATCGGCGAAGTTGTCCCCTCATCAATTCTCATCAGCATGTGTGCTGCTGCTGTTATTCTTTTTTTTGCAATGGTTACCCTTCCTTTATCGCGGAGAATAAGATCTGTATGCACCCGGTGCTTTTTCAAAACATCCATTAATTCACGTGAACTCGAGTCTTTACCAAGCACAGTAAGAAAGTAAGTTTCAGCACCCAATGCAGCTACATTAATAGCAGTATTAGCGGCTCCACCACACTGGTGTTCCTGTTCATCTACATTAAACACCAGCACAGGTGCCTCCCTGCTAACCCTGTCAGGGTTGCCTTTTACATAAGTGTCAAGAATGGCATCACCTATTACCAGCACCCGCAGGTTTTTAAATCTCTCTATTACGTCACTTAACTTCTCTTTCATACACAGTTTTTAATAATGTTGCCAGTTACAGGTTACCAATTGCAGGTACTGGTAACCGGTAACCTGCAACTGGTAACTGATTTTTCTACTATGGCCACGAAGTTTCTTTCATTGGTACAACCATTACTTCAGGAATCACTGAACCTTCCGGCATACATAAAACGAACTTTACGGTCTCTGCTACGTTTTTTGGGTCCTGCAACACGTCCATTGGTGTGTCGGGAAAACGTTCAAGTATAAAAGGTGTTTGCATACCGCCGGCAACTACAGCGGTTACTTTAATTCTGTCTTTTCTCAGCTCTGCATGCAAAGCATGGCTAAGACCTAAAAGACCCCATTTGCTTGCATGATAAGCAGACGCATTTGGCCACGCTCTTTTCGATGCAGTGCTGGCAATATTTACAATATGGCCACTGCCGTTGGATATAAAATGAGAATAAATTGCTTTAGACACATTAAACGGTCCAACAAGATTTACATCAATTACCTGTTTGAACTGGTTGTTTGTAATCTCATCAATACTCATTGTATAATCAATGCCTGCGTTATTGATGACGGCATCAATTCTTCCGTATTTGTCAATGATCTGATCTATAACTTCTGTCACACTATTTTCATCCGCCACATTCATTTGAAAACCTTCGCAGTTGCCTCCGGTACTTTTAATTTCTTCTGCTATCTTTTCAAGGTTTTTAGGTTTTACATCTACAGGTATCACGGTTGCGCCATCTTCGGCCAATGTTCTGCAGATCGCAGCTCCTAATCCTTGCCCGCCTCCGGTTACCAGTATTACTTTTCCATTTACAGTGTTCATAGTTCTTTACGTGTTGTTTTGTTTATTAAAAAAGAGGTACCAAGTTTATTTTCTTTGTGATGTTAAGAAACTGCGTATAGCATATTTTTCCTGGGAGAGACCGGCTTAACCGCCGCTTCAAAAGTTTCTACCCAGTCCTTTTTAAATCTTTCTATATTAAATTTTTCGTTAGCTGTTTCCTGTGCGCCTCTTCCCAACTCCATGGCTTTTTGAGGATTGTCGAGCAGCATTTGCATTTTCTCTACCAAAAAATCAACATCGGTGTGCACATATCCCGAATAATCGTTCTTAACCGTTACTACCATTTCTGTTGTTGCAAGGCCCACAACAGGTACACCGGTCATCATTGCTTCGCATACTGAAAGGCCGAGACTTGTGTACCGGATCGGATTGAAAAAGAACCGGTATTTAGCAATAAAAGCAGAAAGCTGCCTGTTGTTGATCTCTCCCAATCCGCCCGCATCTTCAGAGAACATGCCGACGATGTCGAGCGGAATTTTTTCGCTTACTTTTCTAAAGACATCATATCCTAATCGGCGGCCTCTTTTTACAATACCGTTTATTACTACAATTCCTTTATTCAGTTCGCCGCTGTATTTTACATTTTTATCGACCATTACGCCGTGTTCTATCACTTTTGCAGGTGTTCTGTTATTGTCCCACATCAGCTTGTTAAAATGGGTAACATGTACCAGTAAAGCCGACGGATCATCTACTACATGTTTGGTATCGGTTGGCACTTCTCTTGGCGGATCATGTTCGAGATATATTTTCGGAAGCGCTCTTTGCTCCTCCGTTAAAATATTGTACTGGTCATCCTCGTAGTTTTTACGCGATTGAAACAGGATACAATCAAATTCGAGGTTTTTAACCTCTTCTGCGGGCACATCTATTACATTATCTCCCCACGGAAAACTGGCTGTTCTGCCTCCATAACCCGGCTCGGTGCTGTTTTTCTTAGGCAGGTAAAATGTACAAGGTGTCTGCGTAAGATAATAGAGGTAACTTCCGTGGATATGCCATGTTAATACTCGTAAAGGTGTTGCATTCATGCTTTAGTTTTTTTAGCCATTAATCGTTTTAGCCCTTGCTCAATATTGTTAAACGGTACAAGAGTGCGACGCAAGTAAAGCTTCATAGTAGTAATTAGTTTTGGCCCATACTGCTTACTCTTTTTCTTCTCAGGCCGCTTTGTCTATATGGTTCTCTTATTTTGTTAATCAACTGTTGCACGTTATTCGACATCGTTGTGTCACTCACTTGTACTTTTCAGCTTTATTCATCTTTTCTTCTAACCGTATGTTTAATACTGCTTGTCATTATGTTCTGCTTTTAAACTTCCCTTCAGGGGCCGGGGGCTTACATCCGCAACAGCCTCCATTACCTGCTCTACCGAAATGTCTCTCACAAAAGAAACAGGGTGGTCGCAGTCGTCAGTTCGTGGCTCAAAAGGATACGGATCATTTGGAACAACGCCACAGATCGGGCACTCCATTTTCCACGAGATCAAAGGGCGGTGAATGCTGCGTGTAAGCGGCCCCCAATTGATGAGGTTTGGCGCCCAGTAAAAACCAATAGTCGGCGTGTTAACTGCCCTGGCGAGGTGCAACGGCCCGGTATCAGCAGCGATCATCACAGAGGCCTGGGATAACAAAGCAGCCAAACCACCTACACTAAACAGGCCGCAGGCATTAATAGCAGAATAATTCATATCGCTGATGATGTGATCAATTGCCGGACTATCCTCAGTTGCGCCTGTAAACACCACGTCAACACCATTTTGTTGTAGTTCATTGGCCAGCTTTGCATAATTTTCTATCGGCCACATTCTTCTGACATCCATTGCGACAGGATGAAGAACTGCATATTTTTTATTGCCGAGCTGAGACATAAAACCCCTTACCTCTTCTTTGTCTTTTTCGAGAATCGCAAGCTGTGGCTCTGTTGCAGTGGTTGTCGCGCCTATAAGTTTTACTACTTCAAGAAAGCGGATGCTTTCATGCTGGTAATAATAGTAATCAAGTGATCTGTCTAATTTTTCAGATTTTTCACAAGTGAGACCTGCGGTTAGTTTAGCCCGAAATTGCTTTATAAAAGGATTTGCTGAAATGCCATTTCCCTGGAAGTTTAGCACCACATCGAATTGCTCTTGTTGCATCTGTTGTATAAATGCCTGCACTTCATGTTCATTTTCAACCTGGTTGTGTTCGTGGCGTATTCCTTTTTTTACAGGAACCACAATAACCCTGTCAACAGGAGTTCGCCCGGGCGATAAAAATTGTTGATGCCAAGGCTTTCCCAGTAAAACAATTTCAGCTTGCGGATAGGTTTCTTTTAGTGCGTTTAACGCCGGTAGTGTTACTATAAAATCGCCCAAAGCATTTGCTCTTAATATGGCTATTTTTTGTATGTTTTTTACTGAAGGTTGGGTTATTCTCATTTCATCAAATTCTTCTGTTAACTCATCATAACTCGTTCATTATTAGAAAAATTTGTGCCTTGCCGTTCATAATAGCTACCTGGCTCTTTTTTGTGCTGTAAATTATATCTGTCCAACAGTAATATGTTCAATAAAAAGATTGGGGAGTTTCTTTCTCACTTTTTTATTGTGTATTTCAAAAACTGCCAGAGCATTTTCCGACTTTTCATATCTGTGGTGATTTCATAAAAAAGGTATTACTTCGTAAGAACCCGGGCATGGCTAAATTTTTTAACCTTGCTCAATCTCTTTAAATAATTTTGTCTGGAATGAATGAAATGACTGCATCGAAAATGGATGAAAAGAATGTGGATACGCTTCCCTTTAAAGGGGTAATATTTGATATGGATGGCACTTTACTTGAAAGTACTGAAGCAGATTATCGTGCCTGGGAAAAGGTTTTTAATGATTATGGTAAGAAACTTCCTTATAGTGATTATGTTCCTTTGCTGGGTATCAAAAGTGCAGATGTTGTAGAACAGCAGCTTAAGTTTACCGATCAGGAGGATGTTGCCCGAATACTGAAAGAGAAGTTTGATTATTTTGTCGAATTTGTACATGCTAATCCTATTGAGCCGGTTGTAGGAGCAGAGATCTTTTTGAAAAGCGTAGCAAAATACCCGGTAAAAATTGCCCTGGCAACCAGTTCGAGACAGGAGAAGATGAAAATGGTATTAACGCAGCTCGACTTTCTTAGATACTTCGACATCATTGTTACAGGCAACGAAGTAGTGAATGGTAAACCCGCTCCGGATATCTTTTTAAAAGCAGCAGAAAGACTTGGTTTGTTACCCGAAGAATGTATGGTGGTTGAAGACGGCCCCATTGGCGTTGCTGCTGCTAAAAGCGCCAATATGAAATGCCTCGCAATTACGGCTACACATCCCGCCGAAAAACTGGGTGAAGCGGACGTGATTATTGATACTTATGAGTTAGCAGACTTTAAAGAGATTTGTGAGAGACTGGCAGCCAGTTAAAAATTATATGATAAAGCAATCATTCTTCTGATTATACATCAATTTCAAATTTTTAAAATGATCATCAAAAGTATATTCGACTACGGTAAAGACATTCCAAAACCGAATACCTGTATCGGACCCAATGTGAGTCCTCCGCTTTTCTTCGAAGAAGTGCCGGAAGGTGCTAAAAGTCTTGTATTAATTTTCGAAGATATTGATGCAACGCCAAAGCCCTGGACGCACTGGATGTTGTTTAACATTCCACCGGCTACCGCCGAAATATTGCAGGGAACCATTCCTGAAGGAGCCGTGGAAGGATTGGCAAACAATCATACTTTTGGATACGAAGGCCCTTGTCCAAAATATTTCGAAGGTATACACCATTACTGGTTTCGCCTGTATGCATTAGACACCGTTTTAGATTTGCCGGCCAACACCGAAAGAGAGGAAGTGGAAGAAAAAATGAAAGAACATATAATTGCCAAAGCTGAGCTGTTGGGCTTATGCAACTCGAATTTGTATGTAGGACAGTTATAAGTATTCCACTACTTTGCAAGAGGGAAAATAGTGAATTGTGAAGGTGGACGAATTTTGCTGAATTGAGTGATTCGGTACAAGAGTGCGACGCAAGTAAAGTCTCATAGTAGTAATTCCGTTCGGCTCAAAAAAATGCTATTCTTTTTTGCCTAAATGATCAGTTATAAAAAAGGTGTCACAATTATAAACTAACAATAAATGCTATAAATATGGATGCTGCTATTTTGGAAAAAGTAAATACATGGCTCAACGGAAATTATGACCAGGACACTAAAGATGAGATCAAACGTATTCAGGAGACTTCTTCTGATGAACTTGCGGAATCGTTTTACCGCAGTCTCGAGTTTGGTACCGGCGGATTGAGGGGAATTATGGGAGTAGGTACAAACCGCATGAATAAATATACGATCGGCATAGCCACCCAGGGCTTTGCCAATTACCTGAAAAAGGTATACGGAAATGCCGAAATAAAAGTGGCAATTGCACACGATTGCCGTAACAACAGCCGCTTTTTTGCCGAGACAACAGCCAATGTTTTTGCAGCTAACGACATAAAGGTGTACCTGTTCGAAGCATTGCGGCCAACACCTGAGCTGTCATTTACTATCCGCCATTTGGCTTGCCAGGCGGGGGTGGTTATCACTGCATCTCATAATCCCAAAGAGTATAACGGCTACAAAGCTTACTGGAACGACGGCGGCCAATTGGTGCCTCCGCACGATAAAAATGTAATAACAGAAGTGGAGGCTATAACCAGTGTCGACGAAGTGCAATGGAGCGGCGGAGAAGCCAACATCTCAATATTGGGAAAGGGGATGGACGATGCATTTATTGATATGGTAAAAAGCCTGAGCATTTATCCTGAGGTGATAGAAAAGCAAAAAGACCTGAAGATCGTTTATACCCCGATACACGGTACGGGCATTACTTTGATGCCGCAGGTTTTAGAGCGTTTTGGTTTTACGAATGTAACGATTGTAGAGGAGCAGGCTACGCCAGATGGAAATTTTCCCACTGTGATTTACCCCAATCCTGAGGAGAGCGAAGCCATGAGTATTGGCTTGCAAAAAGCTAAAGAGATAGATGCTGATATATTATTGGGAACTGATCCTGACAGTGATCGTGTGGGCATTGCCGTAAAAAATCCGAAAGGCGAGTGGGTGCTGATGAATGGCAACCAAACTGCTGTACTTGCTTTCAATTATATGATCGAAGCGAGGAAAGTAAAAGGACTTGCGCAGCCCAACGATATGGTGGTTAAGACAATCGTAACTACAAACCTGATCGACGACATCGCCGCTGCAAGCGGCGTTACCTGCTACAATGTGCTCACCGGTTTCAAGTGGATTGCAGAACTAATCACTGAAAAGTTAGGTAAAGAAAATTATATCATCGGCGGCGAGGAAAGTTATGGTTTGATGATTGGCGACCAGATTCGTGATAAAGACGCGATCTCGGCTGTCGCTTTGTTGTGCGAGATGGCCGCTTACGAAAAGAACCAGGGCCGCAGCCTCTTCGAAAAGCTGCTCGATCTGTATGTGCAGTACGGATATTATAAAGAAGGTCTTATTTCCATCACCAAAAAAGGTATGCGAGGAGCGGAGGAAATTGCAGAGATGATGCAGAGTTTCCGCGAAAATCCTCCCGCCGTTATCAATGGCTCCCCTGTTTTGCAGTTGTTGGATTATCAAACCCAGGTTGGCAAAAACCTGCAGTCAGGCAATGTGTGGGATATAGAATTGCCGAAGAGCAATGTACTGCAGTTTATTCTCGAAGACGGTTCTAAAATATCTGCCAGGCCCAGTGGAACAGAGCCTAAGATCAAATTTTACTTCAGTGTAAAAACAAAACTTGAAAGCGCTGAAAAATTTGAAGAGACAGAAAAACAATTAGACGATAAGATTAAAGCGATCATCAGCGATATGAAGTTGAAATAGATAAGTGCTCCAATCAAGATTAAAGCTGTCTTTTATAAAGGCAGCTTTTTTTATGTTTCTAAAGAGTGTTTGGTTGTGCGCTACCTTTCATGTTAATGAATAAAAAGTTCAAGTTTTCTGTTCAATCCCTGCTCAACAAGCTTGTACAATGTTGAGAGTTGAATATCCGCTTTTCCATTTTCAATTCTTGAGATGTAGCTTTTCTTTGTTCCGGTCTTTTCAGCTAATTCTGCTTGTGTCATTTGTGCTTTTGCTCTTTCGTCTTTAAGTAATTCTCCAAGAATGAATGTTTGCGATTTCATTTCAAATTCAGTTCTTGTTTCAGTACCTCGTTTTCCGTATTTCTTGTCTAAATGATCGTTCCAGGAAACGATTTTATTTTTTGACTTTTTTTCTGTTTGCATTTTTTGCATCAATTTGCTTATCTATGAAATATTGTTTTTTAAGTTTTTTGCCAAATCAATTTCTTTCTTTGGGGTCTTTTGTGTTTTCTTCTGAAATGAATTAATTAATATCACTAAGTGTCCTTCGTCGAAAAAACAAAATATCCGGTAAATGTTACTTTCAAACTCTACCCGAATTTCATAAATCCCTTCTGTATTCTCTATATGTTCAAAGAACCTTTTCGGAATAAACTCAACAGTCTTAATTAATTCAAATACCCAGTCAATTTTATCCTGTACCTTTTTATCTAACTTATCATAAAAACCCATAAAGTATTTTCCATAAGTAGATATACTTCTGTTCATTTTAAAGGTAACTAATTCGTTAACATTTAAAAATATTTTCTCTTATCACTGTTGAAATGCTGGTTCTGATTGTCGTTGTCAGGTTTTAATATTTAGCTTGTAACCTGTCAGCCGCATTCAGTAATTTAGCCGCAGAATGACAAACTATACTGATACATATCAACACAAAGGGTTAAGACGACAATTGGTAGCGCTGCTGCGGGAGAAAGGCATTACTGACGAAAACGTTTTAACAGCTATCAACAATATACCACGCCATTTCTTTCTTGATTCTGCTTTTGATAAAATAGCTTACGAAGACAGGGCTTTCCCCATTGGGGAAGATCAAACCATCTCTCAGCCATACACCGTTGCTTATCAAACGCAATTATTAGAAATAAAGCCAAACGATAAAGTGTTGGAGATCGGAACCGGAAGTGTGTACCAGGCTTCTGTGCTGGCCGAGATGGGGGCAAAGGTTTTCACCATCGAAAGGCAAAAAAAGCTGTACGAAAAAAACAAAAATTTCATCTTCAAAAGCAAATACCGGAACATCAAATTTTTCTACGGAGATGGCTTTATGGGGCTGCCCACGTACGCTCCTTTTGATAAGGTCATCATAACTGCCGCTGCTCCTTACGTGCCACCGAGGCTGATTGAGCAATTAAAAGTGGGTGGCTATATGGTTATTCCGGTTGATCTTGGGCCTTTTCAACAAATGCTTCGGTTAACAAAACTCGCCGACGGATCTTACTCAGAAGAACGTTTTGATAACTTTTCATTTGTGCCCATGCTCGAGGGAAGAAGCGGGAATTAGATAGCTATATTCGGCAACGAATAGAAAAGTGAATAGAAATTTTTTGAGCCAGACAGAATAACTACGATTAAGCAGCCGTTGCGTCGCACTCTTGTACTTTTTGTCTTTATTCAGCAAAATGCAAGAGCACTAATTATTCTCTTGCCTGTAGGTTATTTTATGGAAGAAAGAACTTTTTTCGCTCTCGATCTAAACG
>Ga0160473_100794_pt1 | contig 19054 bp, 12 predicted proteins | sample HID1975I_E11MG_FD_108217 | JGI IMG/M metagenome (GOLD analysis project Ga0160473, IMG submission 108217) | Enriched soil microbial communities from UW Madison campus, WI, USA - HID1975I_E11 MG | ecosystem: Environmental > Terrestrial > Soil > Unclassified | place: USA: Madison, Wisconsin... | reverse complement strand
GCGACGCAGGATGGCGAGCCGTGGATCGCCATTGCCGTCCGCGACACGGGCATCGGCATCGCGCCGGAGCGTCAGGGTTCGATCTTCGAAGAGTTCGTCCAGGCCGACCACTCGATCACGCGTCGTTATGGTGGAACCGGCCTCGGTCTCGCCATCAGCAATCGACTGGCAAAGTTGATGGGCGGACGGATCACCCTGGATAGCGTGGCCGACCACGGCACGACCGTGACGCTGCTGATACCGGCGGTTCTCGCCAGTGCTCCGGCAGTATCGGGATCGACCGCGCTCGATCCGGCCGGCACCGTCGCAGGAAAGCCCGCCCGCGTGCTTCTGGCCGAGGATCACGAGGTCAACCAACTGCTCGTGCGCGCCATGCTGACGCTCGGGGGGCACGACGTGACGCTCGTGGAGAATGGCCAAGAGGCCGTCGAGGCGGTGCGTACCAGCATTGCGGAGGGGGCTCCGTTCGACGTGATCCTCATGGACATGCAGATGCCGATCATGGACGGGCTCGCCGCCACCCGGGCGATCCGCACCATGGAGGAGGCTGGCGGCCGGCGAGTGCCGATCGTCGCGCTCACGGCCAATGCGTTCGCGTCCGACCTAGAGACGTGCCGCGAGGCCGGCATGGACGACCATGTGGCCAAGCCCGTCGCGATGAACGTGCTCCTGGCGGCCATCGACCGCTGGTCGCGTGGCTCGGCCATGGAGGTCGCGAAGGAACCCGTGTCCCGGCCCCGAGCCGCTTTCAAGCCCAGCGCCGCTGCACAGGCCAAATATGCCGAGCACCGTGCGCGCACCCTGGAGCATGTCGACGCGCTGATCCGGCGCGGCACCTTCACCGACCTCGAACTCGAGACGACCGCCGAATTGCTGCACAAGCTTGCCGGGACGGCAGGCATGTTCGGCCAGGCAGAACTGGGTGACCACGCGAGCGAGCTGGAGGAAGGACTGTTAGCCTGGCCGGAAGACGAGCGAGCGACGCGCATCGCCGCGACCGTCGCGCTCCTCCACAAGGCCGCCTGAACGGCCGGCAGTTCGTACTCTCGTAACGTCTTTGGTGATAGCTCCGGCTAATACGAACCAGAATAGGGTTGTTGCGCGTGGCACGGATCATCATTGCGGACGACGACGAGATCGTGGGCGAAATCGCCCGCGACGCGCTGGTGGCCAACGGTCATGGCGCGGGTCTCGTGCAGGACGGCGCCGAGGCCCTGCGGGTGGTCAAGGCCAAGAAGCCCGATCTACTCGTCCTGGATTGCAACATGCCGGGCATGTCCGGCGTGCTGGTGTTGCGCGAGCTGCGCCTTTCGCCTGCCCTCTGCGACCTGCCGGTGATGATGCTGACGGCGCGCCGGGGCGCGCAGGATGTCGAACTCGCCATGTTCGCGGGGGCGGACGACTACATGAAGAAGCCGTTCGATCCGGACGAGTTCGTGTTCCGCGTCGAGGAATTGCTGGCCAAGCGCCAGAGGGCAAATGCACGCCCGCGCCCCTGACCGGAACAACGGCCGCTTGTGGATCACATCGCGCTCGCGTTGACGGCGGCGGCGTGGCCGGTCATGTCCGTCCAAAGGACAGGAGCAGGACGTCATGAACAAGCCGGTGACCCGGTTCGGCCGCGAAGCCTATGTGCCGGTGCAGAGCTATCTCAATTCCACGGTCGCGCCTCTGCGCTTCGAGGCGGAGGTCTATGACTGCGAGGTGATCGGCGAGGTTCCGCGCGAGCTCAGCGGCAGCTTCTATCGCTGCGGCGGCGACACCGCTTATCCGACGCTGGAAAACGATAACCTCAACAATGGCGATGGCGTCATGGCCGCCTTCCACTTCGAAGACGGCAACGTCGACTTCATCCAGCGCTATGTGAAGACCGAGCGCTACCTGCTGGAGCGCAAGAACCGTCGGCGGCTCTACGGCCTCTATCGCAACGGCTACACCGATCAGCCGGAAACAGCGGGCACCGACCGGGACAACACCGGTAACACCACCGCCTTCGTCCACCATGGCAAACTGTTCGCGCTACGCGAGGATTCGATCCCGTACGAGCTCGATCCCGTCACCCTGGAGACCCTGGGCCTGCCGGACTTCCGCAGCCAGCTTCGCACCAAGACGATGACCGCCCACCCCAAGATTGATCCCGTCACGGGCGAGTGGTGGAGCTACGGCCAGTTCTCCGAAAAGCGTTTCGAGGGGGAGATGTCCCTGCACGTCCTCGACAAGGACGGGCGGGTGATCCGGGAGGAAGAATTCGAGATCCCCTACCCCGGCATGACCCACGACTGGGCCGTGACGCGGGACCACATCATCTTCCACGTGTGGCCGGTGACCGTGGACGTCGAGCGGTTGAAGGCGGGCGGCGACTTCTACGCCTTCGACAACGACCTGCAGCCCATGTTTGGGGTGATGCCGAGGAGTGGCACGACCCGCGACATCGAGTGGTTCAGCGTGCCGGAAGGTGCCGTCGCCCACTTCATGAACGCCTTCACCGAGGGGCGGAAGGTGCATGTCGACGGCACCGTCCACAGCGGCCACTTCTTCACCTTCTTCAAGGAGGCACATGGCCGGCCGGCTACGCAGTTCAGGCCCGGCCCCTTCTCGCGCATCACGTTCGATCTCGACACCGGCGAGGTTCAGCGGCGTGCCCTGAACAACGCACCGGGCGGCGGCATGCCGGAGGTGGACGACCGCTTCGCGATGCTGCCCTACCGCTACGGCTACGCTTCCTCGCGCACCGGCCTGGTGCGCTACGACACGCACACCGGCGGTGCGGTCGAGCATGTAACGGAAGGTGGCGCGCAGGAGCCGGTCTTTGTGCCCCGTGGGCCGGACGCGCCGGAAGGCGACGGCTTCCTGCTTGCGGTGGTCACCCGGCCGGACAACCGCGCCGACCTTCTGATCCTGGACGCCATGAACCTGGAGGCCGAGCCGCTCGCCACCGTGCGTCTGCCCTTCACCCAACCGTGGTTGTTCCACGGCTGCTGGCTGGAGGTGCCCGGCGGCGCCTCACTGCCGCGGTAAGACGAGCCCTTGACGATGCCCATCGGCTTCTATGCGCCGGTGAGGCATCGGCAACGTCGATAAACGGCGGCGGCACCCTGCCGCCTCACCTGTTACCTTCATGCGGCAAGCGGACGCCGCAGCTTGGCGACGGCATCCCGTACCTCGAAGGCTTCGGTACGCACCAGCCAGTCCGGGCTTATGTCGGCAAAGCGCACGGTGCGATCCGGATCGATCACGATCACCGCCGGTTGCGGCAATTCCCACGTGCCGGTGCCTGTGAGCGCGCCGATCCAGCTCCGGTCGTCGGCGGCAGCCGCTGGCTGATCCTCCGGCTCGAAGGCCAGCCCGAACCTCCGCGCCAGCGCATTGCCGCGGTCGGCGGCGACGAGCAGGTCGAGGTCGTGGCGGGCCCGGATCTCGTCCAGTCCGTTCTCGGGCAGATGCGGGCTGATGGCGACCACGGGGATGCCGGCTGCGGCCAGAGCAGGGCGCAGCTCGCGATCATAGTAAGGCAGAGCGAGGTTGCATGCCGGGCAACCGGCGAACCGGAAGAAGATCAGGACCACCGGGCCGTCGGCGACCAGCGCATCCAGCGTCACGGTTCCGCCCGTCGAAAGCTCCAGCGCGAACGGCGCGACCTCGTCGCCCGGGCGCACCACCGTGGAAGGATCGAATGCGGCGACGAGGGTGCGACGCTGGTCGACGTTGCGGCGCAGTCTTTCTGGATCCCAGTTTCGTTCGCGCTCGGCATGCAGAGCTTCGAACTGTGCGGTCAGGCTTTGCGCGCCGGTATCGGTCATGGCTGTCTCCTCGTCGCCGCGCCCAGCGGCACGTGGCGGGAGACTAGGTCGGGAGCGGCCGAACCGACCAACGAGTGTTTCGCCGAGCGCATTGAACCGCGCTCATAGCTCCGGCAGCGATCGCCGGTTGGCGGCAACGTCTGCCTGACGACGAGCAAGCTGACTGGCAGCATCATCAGCCAGGTCCGCTCGCTCTAACAGGCCTGCCAAGCTGCAAGCGAGGAACTCGCCTTGGCCGCGGTCGAACTCTAGCCTTCCGCCCGTTCAGTCAGACGCCCAGTTCGGACATCTCGACGACGCGGTGTTCACGGGCGCTGATCTCGGCGGCGACTCCGATCGCCACCGCCATCAGGCCGTCGCGCGCGGTCACCTCGACCGGCCCTTGGCCACGCACGGCTGCGTTGAAGCGCTCATGTTCGTAGAAGGTCGCGCCGTGGTGACTACCGGCGGCGAGCGCGACCGGATCGACCTCGACGACGGAGCGCGATGACTGCTTCGGGGCACGGAAGCCGACCCGCGGGCTGTGGATCAGCGCCCCTTCCGGGATGAGGACGTCGAGCCGGGCGAGATCGCCGACGGCGGTCATCTCCTCCTGGTTTTCGGCGCCATCGGCGAACATCGACAGATCGAGCATTGCCCGCACTCCGTTGGCGAAGTCGACGGTAGTGTAGCTGTTGTCGATAATGTCCGGCGCCCGCCCGTCATAGCTTTCGTCGCGGTGGTTCACGTCCATCGCTCCTGAGCAATAGACGCGCACCGGCTCCGATCGCACGATGTGCCGCATTAGATCGAAGAAGTGGCAGCATTTCTCGACCATCGTGCCGCCTGTATTCTGGGCAAACCGGTTCCAGTCACCGACCTTGTGCAGGAATGGAAAGCGATGTTCCCGGATCGACAGCATGCGCAGGCTGCCGACAGCACCGTTATGGATGCGGGCGATGAACTCTGCGGCGGGCGGCATGTAGCGATATTCCATCGCCGTCCAGAACACCCCCGGTGACCGATCGGCTTGGGCGACGATCCAGCGGGCATCGTCGATGGTCGTCGCGACCGGCTTCTCGCACAGGATGTGGAGCCCGGCGTTAAACAGCGGCTCCAGCACTGTGCGGTGCGTGAAATTGGGACTGGACACAACGACCGCATCGACCAGTCCGCTCGCGGCCAGGTCGGCGCCGTCGGCAAAGGCCCGCACCTCGCCGGCGCCGTCGCCCAGGGCGGCGCGCGCCCAGTCGAGCGACGTTTCGGTCGGATCGGCGATGGCGGTGATCCGCGCGCCCGGAATCAGCGCCAGGTTGCGGATATGCTCCAGGCCCATCATCCCGGTGCCGATCAGGCCGTAGCGTACTTGCTCAGTCACGTGTCGCGTTCCAAAAGGACGGCATGTCCGATCTGCTTATCTCTCGCGATCCGGTGCCGCTGGGCAAGAGCGGTATCGACGTAGCGCCCATCGCCTGGGGCATGTGGCGTTTCGCTGGCGCCGGCGTAGACGGCGGCCGGCGCCGGGTCGAGGCAGCGCTGGATGCCGGCGTGACGTTGTTCGATACGGCCGACATCTACGGCTTCGACGGCAGTGGCGGTTTCGGCGATGCGGAGGCGCTGCTCGGCCGCGTGTTCGCCGAAGCGCCCGGCCTGCGCGACCGCATGGTACTCGCCACGAAAGGCGGTATCACCCCACCCGCCCCTTACGATTCGAGCGCACGCTACCTGGCCGACGCACTCGATGCGTCGCTGCGGCGGCTGGGCGTGGAGCAGGTCGATCTCTACCAGATCCATCGGCACGACATCCTCGCCCACCCGCAGGAAGTGGCGCGGTCGCTGGAGACGATGGTTGCGAGCGGGAAGGTGCGCGCAGTCGGCGTGTCCAACTACACGGTCGCGCAGACCGACGCGCTTGCCGCCCTGCTGGACCTTCCCCTCGCCTCGTCACAGCCGGAATTTTCGGCCCTGCACCTGGATCCGATGACCAACGGCCTGTTCGACCGGGCGATGGCGGCGCCGTTCGCGATCCTGGCCTGGTCACCGCTGGGCGGCGGGCGGATCGCCGCGCCTGTCGACGATCGTTCGCGCGCCGTCGCCGCCGCTCTCGACGCCGCCGCCGGGAAGGCCGGTGTCGGCCGCAGTGCGGCCGCCTACAGCTGGATCATGGCCCACCCCGCCCGCCCGATCCCGATCGTCGGCACGCAGGATCCGGCGCGGATCGCGCGGATCGGCGACGCCTTTGCGGTACGCTGGACCCGCACGAGCTGGTATGAGGTGCTGGTCGCCGCCCGCGGGGAGAAGCTGCCGTGACCGGACCGTGCGAGATCAGCTGGTTCTCGGCGCTGTGCGACGACGATTACGAGTTCCTGGGCGTTCCCGACGACAAACTGCGATCGAGCTGGGAGCATTGCCGGGATATCGTGCTCCAGGCCGAGAGCGGCGGTTTCGACAATATCCTGCTGCCGTCCGGCTATGCACTCGGCATCGACACGACCAGCTTCGCCGCGGCGATCGCGCCGATGCTGCGGCGCATGGCACTGCTGATGGCGATCCGGGTGGGCGAATCCTGGCCGCCGCAACTCGCCCGCCAGATCGCCTCGATCGATCGCATGCTCGGCGGGCGGCTGACGATCAACATCATCTCGTCCGACATGCCCGGCGAAACCCTGGCCTCGGCACCGCGCTACCGCCGGACAGTCGAGGCGATGCGGATCCTCAAACCGTTGCTCGACGGGCAACCGCTCGATCATCAGGGCGAGTTCTGGACGCTGAAGCTGGATCCGCCGCGCATCGGCACCGTTTCGGGAAAGGCGCCGCTCTTCTACTTCGGCGGTCTATCGGAAGATGCCCGGGAAGCCGCCGCCGCAGGATGCGACGTCTTCCTGATGTGGCCCGACCGCAAGGAGACCGTCACCGCCATCGTGGCCGACATGAAAGCTCGCGCCGCGCGCCACGGCAGGACGCTGCGCTTCGGATACCGCGCCCATGTCGTCGTCCGCGATACGGAGGCCGAGGCGCGAGTTTATGCCGATCGGCTGCTGTCGAAGCTCGACGATGCGCAAGGGGCGGCGATCCGCGCCCGATCGCTCGATTCCGCATCGGCCGGGGTCGCGGCGCAGGCGGCGCTGCGGGAGAGCGCGGCGGACGATGGCTATGCCGAGGAGAACCTGTGGACCGGGATCGGTCGGGCGCGGTCGGGCTGCGGCGCGGCGATCGTCGGCGATCCGGATCAGGTGTTCGCCAAGCTGCAGATGTACCGGCAACTCGGCATCGACGCCTTCATCCTCTCCGGCTACCCGCATGCGGCGGAGGCGGATCTCTTCGCCCGCCACGTTTTGCCGCGCATCGACCATGCCCCCCTCACCCGCTGACACCACGGGCATGGAGTTCGCCGAGCAGCGCCGATCCTATGCGGAGGACGGCTATGCGGTCTTCGAACGGGCGCTCGCCGGACCCTTGCTGGAGATCCTGAGGCATGAATGCGCCGAGGTGATCGCGCGTGAGAATGCGCGCCTCGACGCGCTGGGTGTCGATGTCGACGGCATCAGCCACCGCGGCATGCGTTACTTTGCCGGCGAGTGCCAGCGGGATCGGCCCGCGCTGCGCAACGTCCTGTTCAGCGCGGTGATGGCCGACATCTGTCGCGCGACGCTCGGCGACGACGCCTATTTCTTCTACGACCAGTATGTCGTGAAGGGCGCGAGCCAGGGCATGGCGTTCAGCTGGCACCAGGATTCCGGCTACGTCGCCGGCAATGGCGGTCCGGTGGATCACGCGCCCTACCTCACCTGCTGGTGCGCGCTCGACGATACCAGCGTTGCCAACGGCACGGTGCGGGTGCTGCCATTCTCGCGGATGCCGGAGAGCCGTGACGGCATCGTCGAACATGTCCGCCAGCCCGGCAGCAACGACCTGGCCGTCGCCGCCGATGACGGCCTGAGCGTGACGCTAGAGGTGCCGGCAGGCAGCGTCGTCGCCTTTTCCAGCCGCACGCTTCACGCAACCGGCGCCAACACCACCGATCGCATGCGGCGCATCTACCTGGCCCAATATTCGCCGGAGCCGATCCTCAATCCGGGGTCGCGCCACCTGCGCCGCAACGCCATCGTCTTCCTTCGCGACGGCCGCCAGGTCACCTCCGGCTGAGCCGGGAACGCGCACCATTCGGCGATAGGACACCTTCGCGCCACCGCCAGCTTTTCTCGTTCGGATAAACTCTACCTGCTGAGTAGGGAACCGGCGAAACTGGGCGTGGGGGATCGTGGCAGAAGGGTTTACCATCGGGATCGACTCGGGCTGGGAAAAGCCGGGCGAGGGAGGATCCATGGAGGCGTTCCGGCTTGTTCGGGCGAAGTCACGGCCTGATCGGCCCGGGCCGCCATGACCCTGTCGGCCCGCCGCCGCTGGCTGCTGTTCGCGCTCGTCCTGACGGCAGGCATCCTTAACTATGTCGATCGCCAGATCATCTCCGTCCTGAAGCCGACGATCGCGGCCGAACTGGGCTGGACCGACGACGATTACGGCACACTCGCCGCGTGGTTCCAGGGGGCGGCGGCGGTCGCCTTCCTGTTCACCGGCGCGATCGTCGACAGGATCGGGGTAAAATGGTCCAACCCGCTGGGCGTCGCCGCCTGGAGCGTCGCGGCCATGCTGCACGGCCTGGCGACCAGCTTCACCCAGTTCATCGTCGTGCGGGTGGCGCTCGGCGCGACCGAGGCGATGGGCACGCCCAACCAGATCAAGACCGTGGCCACGATCTTCCCGCCGCGGCTGCGCTCGACGGGCTACGGCTTCGGCAATGCCGTCGGCAGTGTCGGCGCCATCGTCACCCCCCTGCTGATCCCTGCCTTTGCAGCTTTGTGGGGGTGGCGGGCGGCGTTCGTCGTGGCTGGCATCGCCGGGATCGTCTGGGCCGGGCTGTGGCTGCTGGCGACACGCGGCCTGCCGCTGAACGCCATTCCGGACGACGCCAAGGAGGTGCCCGACGATCCGGATCCCGCGCCCGATTACGGACCGATCCTGACCGACCGGCGGACCTGGGCAATCTCGGTCGCCAAGGTCCTGTCGGATTCGACATGGTGGCTGCTGCTGTTCTGGATGCCGGACTTCTTCCACCGGACGTTTGGGCTGACCGGCACGGGCCTAGGGCCGCCGCTCGCCATCGCTTATTCGGGCGCGGCGATCGGATCGCTCGTTTTCGGCGCCGGATCTTCGGCGCTGCTCGCCCGCGGTTGGAGCGTGAACCGCGTCCGCAAGAGCGTGATGCTGGTCTCGGCGCTGCTGGTACTGCCGATTTCCCTCGCCCTCCAGACGGACAGCTACCCGATCGTCGTCACCCTGCTCGCCGTCGCGCTGGCAGGCCATCAGGGCTTTTCGACCAGCCTGTTCGCGCTGATCGCGGACGTCACGCCCCATGAAAAGGTCGGACGGGTGACGGCGTTTGCGGCGTTCTGCGGCAACATGGGCGGTGTGGCGATCAGCAAGATCGCCGGGCTCGTGCTGGTCGCGGGGCTCGGCTACGGGCCGCTCTTCGCCTTCGCCAGCATCGCCTACCTGCTCTCGCTCGGCTGGATCCAGCTGCTGCTGCCGCGCCTGCGCGTCGTCGCCGGACCGCGCGCACCAGCGACGGCGGTACACTGACCATGCCTGCACAGAAGACAAACCAGAACCACATGGAGGACCTGACCATGACTGCTCTCATCCGCCGCGCAGGGGTTGCGGCACTCCTTGCCGGCACCGCGCTTGGATCGACGGCGCAGGCTCAGTCGGCCGAACCCGCGCCCACCGCCGCCACCGCTACCGCCGCCACGGAAGCCGCCCCGGCCTCCGGCGAGATCGTCGTCACCGCCCGCTTCCGGAACGAAAGCGTGCGCAACGTGCCGATCGCCATCACCGCCGTCGGCGGGGAATCTCTGGCTAACCGGCAGCTCAACAACCTCGAGACGATCAGCCGGTCGGTGCCGTCCGTCGAGTTCCGCAGTGGCGCTTCCAACAAGGATCGCACCATCTTCATCCGCGGCGTCGGCACGATCACGACGTCGCCGGGTGTCGAGCCGTCGGTCTCGACGGTACTCGACGGCGTGGTGCTCACCCGTCCCGGACAGTCGACGCTGGATCTGGGCGAGGTTGAGCGGATCGAGGTGCTGCGCGGGCCGCAGGGTACCCTGTTCGGCAAGAATGCGAGCGCCGGCGTGGTCAACATCGTCACCCGCAATCCGACTGACAAGTTCGCCGCGTTCGGCGAGGCCGGCATCACGACGGACGAGGAATATCGGCTGAAGGGCGGCGTCTCCGGGGCGATCGTCCCCGGCAAGATCCAGGCGCTGATCGGCGGCCTCTATACCAAGTGGGACGGCAACGCCCGCAACCTGACCACCGGCGACGAGGTCAACGGGTTCGAGCGTTATGGCGGCCGCGGCAAGATCCTGCTGCTGCCGACCGAGACCCTGCGCTTCACCCTGATCGGCGACTATCTCCATTCGCGCGACACGGTGCCGACGTCGATCTACAAGTCGACGGCACAGATCGCCTACCCGACCGGCGTCATCAACAACAATGCGACGCTGGCGGGCCTGCTCGCCGGCCTTGGCGTCACCGCATCGCCTGGTAACCGCAACGCCGCCGCCAACTTCAACTCCGACGTGCGCGACGAGAACTACGGCGCGTCGCTGACCGGTGAGCTTGAACTCGGCGGCTATGCGCTCACATCCATCACGGCTTATCGCGAGTGGAAGAACGACCAGCATCAGGATTTCGACGGCATTGCCACGCTCGCGCCGGGCTTTCCGCAAGGCGAGGATTTCGGCAGCGTCGATTCCAGCCAGTTCTCTCAGGAAGTACGCCTGACCTCGCCGAAGGGCGGGCTGATCGACTATGTGTTGGGCGCTTATTATCTCCACGCCAAGACCGACGAGCGTTACCAGCGCACAATCACCACCCTGCCCGGTCCGATCACGACGACGGGCGTCGCGAATTACGGCATCACCAACGACAATTATGCCCTGTTCGGTGAAGCGAACATCAACTTCACGGAGCGCTTCCGCGGCATTGCCGGCTACCGGTCGGTCTGGGACGACATCGACTTCTATCATGTCCGGACGTCGACCTTCGATCCGACCAATGCCGGAGAAATCAACCCGGCGCTCGTCCGCCCCGGCATCCGGCCCTATCACAATGCCACTGGAGACGTGAGCAAGCGCGGCGACAGCTACCGCCTGGGCCTGCAGCTCGATCTCGGCACGCGCGCACAGACCTACTTCACCTATTCGCGCGGCTATAAGGGGCCGGGCTACAACGTCTATTTCAACATGCGGTCATTGAACGCCAGCAACTCCGCGGCAGGACCGATCGTGCCGCTGGACGAGGTGCCGCTCAGCCCCGAGACGTCGCAATCGTACGAGGCCGGCATCAAGGGCACGACGGCTGATCGCAGCTTCAGCTACGCGCTCGCCGTCTACAACACCGACTTCAAGGGCTACCAGGCGAACTTCGCCGATACGGTCGGCGGACTTCAGGTCACGCGCCTCGTCAATGCCGGCTCGGTCCGTTCGCGTGGTGTCGAGGCCGACGTCACGCTGCGCCCAATGGAAGGGTTCACCGTCGACGTCTCCGCCGCCTATACCGACGCGCAGGTCAAGCACTTCAACTGCCCGGTCGGCGCCGCCGTCAGCTGCAACATCGACGGGCAGCCTTTGCCGTTCGCGCCGAAGTTCAAGCTTTATTCGAACGGCGCCTACCGCTTCGCTTTGGCCGGCGATCTCGGGCTGGAGGTGCAGAGCGACGTGACCTTCCGCACGAAGACGCAATATTCGCTTTCGGAAACGCCGAGCACCATCGAGCCGGCTTTCGCGATCTGGAACGCCAGCGTCGCCCTGCTCAACGATGCGGGGGGCTGGCAGGTGCGCGCCTACGTCAAGAACATCACCGACACGCATTATTCGACGTTCCTGGCGAACGGCAATGCGGCCGGCACGATCCGCTTCGTGCCGCGCGACGACCAACGTTACGGCGGGCTGCTGCTGCGCAAGACCTTCTGACCTCCGCCCGGCTGGCGCCTCAGCGCGCCAGCCACTTGAGAAGCTGCTCCGGGAAGGTCGCCAGTGGTGGTCCCTCGGCGTCGCGCAGGATGTTCCGCATGCCCGCATCCCGGGGCAGAGGCATCTCCGTGCCGCCGGTCTTCTCGAGCAGATCGAACAATTTGGCGTTCATCCGCTCGACGGTCCCTTCGTGGCCGGCCGAGAAGATGAGGTTGCGGCTCTCCGCCGGATCCTCGGCGAGGTCGTACAGTTCGTCGATGTCCCAAATGCCGTGATAGCGGACATATTTGTAGCGGTCCTCGCGCAGTGCGTGGACGGTCGGCGTCTGCGGGAAGTTGCGCTCCCAATAGTATTCGTAGAGCAGTTCGCGTCGCCACTCCGCGTCCGCTCGCCCCTCCATCAGCGGCAGCAGGCTGCGACCTTCCATCCAGGCTGGCGGTTCGAGCCCGGCGACCTCGAGCATCGTCGGCGCGATGTCGAGGTTGGCGACGACCTCCGGCACCGTGCGCCCGCCGCCGAACAGAGCGGGACAGCGCGCCACCATCGGAATGCGCATCGACTCCTCGTAGGCGCATCTCTTGTCGATCAGGCCATGCTCGCCGAACAAGAACCCGTTGTCGCTCATGTAGAGGATCAGCGTGTCGTCCAGTTCGCCGCGCGCCTCGAGATGATCGACGATCCGGCCGATCCCCTCGTCGACCGACAGGAAAGTTTCCATGTAGCGCTTGTAATATTCGCCGACGTCGAGCTTGGCGTGGTAGGCGAAGTCGACACCGTGCCAGCTGTTGCGCTGGTTCTCGACCCACATCGGCCGTCCCTCGGCACCCGCTTGCATCGTCTCCGGATAACGGAAGGCGCCGTCCGCATATCGGCCCTCGTGGCGCGGGGCGGGATAGAATTCGGCGTGAACCGCCTTGTGCGCCAGGAACAGCATGAACGGCTTCTCGCGGGTCCGCGTCTCCAGCCAGTCCAGCGCGAAATCGTTCAGCTGGTCGGTGAGATAACCGTCCTGCGGCATACGCTCGCCATCGACATTGAGGCCGTCGCCGTTCGGCCAGTAATCGCCCTGCCCCTTGAAGCTCACCCAGCGATCGAAGCCGGGCTGCGGATTGTCGCCCTCCAGGCCCATGTGCCACTTGCCGATGAAGGCCGTCTCATACCCCGCCGCCTGCAGATATTCGGGATAGAAGACCAGGCCGGGCGCGATCGGGTGATTGTTGTCCACCACCCGGTGCTGGTGCGCGTAGAGGCCGGTGAAGATCGTCGCCCGGCTCGGCGAACAGAGCGCGGTGGTGACGAAGGCGTTGGCGAAGTGGACGCCTTCCCGCGCCAGCCGGTCGATCACAGGCGTCTGGATGAAATCCTGCGATCCAAGGAAGCCCATCGCGTCGTAGCGATGATCGTCGGTCAGTACGACGACGATGTTGCGGGGACGATTGTGACGGCGCGGCAGCGACAGTCCGTCGCTCCTGGTCTCGAACATCGGCTCGGCCGGACTGCCGTCCGCCACTTGCGAAAACATCGCATATGGCCCGCCGGGCGCAGTTCCGCTCAGCAGCACACCCTGCCTGACCTCGTCCACGCCCACTCTCCAATCCGTTCGCGAGCCGTTTACCGGGGCGGCCAGCGCCGTAACAGTAGGCATGACGCGGGTGGGGCTCAGGCAAAGACACCGGATAAACGGCCAGCGCGCCTGCCATTTCAAGATTCAATTGATCAACTGCGACCGGTCGAAAGTCGCCTAGGCTTGGTTGAGCAGTTGCGAGGCCGTGTGCAAGCTTACCGCGCGAAAGCGACGGGCAGATCAGCTGCTGCAATCCGTAACGTTCCGATCAATTGAGTGGGAACCGCGCCTCCCGAGTCACCCAAGGCGACCGGGCGAGCCGTTCGGCAACGCAATGCTTGAACCTACCCCCCCCCAAGACAGCGATGAGGAACGTCCAGCCCGCACTAAGCATCCGGTTCTTCGTCTTCAGGCAGTGCAATAGCCTACCACGTGGCGTAGCTCACCTCCGCAACTTTCCTTGTCCCGACGCTTTGCCTACCCTTCTACGGCGATGATGAAGGGGGAGCGGCGGATGAGGCTTAGGGCGTACGCGATCATGCTGGCATCTGCGTGTGGCTTGCTGGGATGCGACCGCGAGCAGGAGGGTCAGGGCAACGCCGCCGCCTCCTCTGCGCCCACTGTCAGCGCCGCTGACGGTTCTTCCGATGTCGACGCTTACCTCGGCCGCTTCGTCGCGGGCGATCCCGATACCTGCTTCGGTGATGCCCCATTAGGCGGGGCGAGCTTCCGGAAGGGATCCGGGACAGCATCCGTGGCCGCGCCGACGCGCGTCGTTGTCGCCGTGGATGCATCCGGATCGATGGCGGGGCAGGTGTCCGGGCAAAGCAAGCTGGACCTCGCCCAGGCCGCCGCTCGAACATTCATCCAAGGCCTTCCGGCAGGCGCGGAGGTCGGCCTCCTCGTCTTCGGCCAAGCCGGTGACAATACGGCACGCGGCAAGGCGCCGTCGTGCGCCGCAGTCAGCTTGGCGGTGCCGCTCTCGCGCGACCGCGCCGCGCTGATGCGCGGTGTCGCGGCGGTCCGGGCGGTCGGCTGGACACCGCTCGCAGCCGCGTTGCGGCAGGCCGAGACGCTGCTCCTGAAGGACGGCAAGCCGGGCGAGCAGGTGATCTATGTCGTGTCCGACGGGCAGGAGACGTGCGGCGGCGATCCTGTCGCGGTTGCCCGCTCGATCAACGGCGGGCCCACCAAGGCGGTGGTCAACATCATTGGCTTCGAGGTGCCGAGCGGCGAAGCCGCGTCGCTGGCGGCCGTCGCTTCTGCCGGTGGAGGGAGCTTCGTCAACGTCGATGCCGATAACAAGGTCGGTGCGGTAGCCGCTCGCCTCCGCGAGAGCGGGCGGCAGGCCGCGAACACGCTGGCCGAGAGCGGGGCGACGGCGCGCAACACCCTTTCCGCATCCGGCGCCGAGGCCAAGGCACGCCTATGCATCAGCGGCATCATTGCGCGCGAACGGATCGCGATCGGCGCGGACATTGGCAAGAAGCGCATAGCGGGTCAGGACGTCACGTTGGAGGAACGCGCGGAGAAGGTCCTGGCCGAGCGGCACGCTGCGCTCGAGCAGCGCGCTGAGGCGTTCGAGCAGCAACTGAACGCGCGGCTCGACGCGGCGAATCGCGACGTGGCAGAGGATGCTGCGCGCGCCAAGTGACTGGGCGCGGACCGCGAGACGATCAGCTTTCGTCGGCCATACGGCTTTGTCGCTCGGCTCCTGCCGCAACAAGCAACCCGCCTTGGGCTCGGCAGGACCGGTATGAACGACTGCGCTCGGGATACCGTTCGGCAGCGCTTGATGTCGCAAAATCGGGCGGCGAGGCCAGGATCCGAACGGCTCGGAGAAGGTCTAGAGCTACCCTCGACGGGCGGAACGAGTAGCACCGTCTCGGCAGCAGTTGCGGTTCGCTCCCACCTGCGTAAGAGGCGCACCCCGCCTTGGCGGTCATTCGGTCCTGGGGGCATATCGTGGGCAACACTGAGGCTGCCGTCGCGCTCGGGCTCGACTTCGGTACCACCAACACGGTCGTGGCGCTTGCCGATGGTGCAGGGAGCTCGCGGCTGATCGAGTTCGCGGGTGCGGACGCGACCGGCCCCGTATTCCGCTCCGCGCTATGCTTCTGGGAGGAAGAACGCGGCTGGAACGGCGTGGCACACGAGGCCGGGCCCTGGGCCATCACCGAGTACCTCCAATCGCCGCTCGACAGTCGCTTCGTTCAGTCGTTCAAGACGGTCGCGGCGAGCCCGCTGTTCGAAAGGGCGCTAATCTTCAATCGGCCGCTCCGGTTCGAGGATCTGGGAAGGCTGTTCCTCCAGAAGCTGGTCGCTCATGCCGGCGGGCAGCTGGACGGTCGGCCCGCTCGCGTGATTGTGGGTCGCCCCGTCGAGTATGCGGGCGCCCGTCCCGATCCGGCGCTCGCCCGCCAGCGCTACGATCTCATGCTCCGCGAGTTCGGCACCGAGCTCATCTATGTTCACGAACCGCTGGGTGCCGCGTTCAGCTATGCCGCCCGCCTGACCGAGCCCGCGACGATCCTGGTCGCGGATTTCGGCGGCGGAACCACGGACTTCTCGCTGGTGCGCGTCGGGGCGCCGGGCGTGTCGCGACGTTGCTTGCCGCTCGCCTCGTCCGGTGTCGGCATCGCTGGCGACCGGTTCGACCGGCGCATCGTGGAACGACTTATTCTGCCGCTGCTGGGACAGGGCGGGCAGTATCGCTCCATGGGCAAGGTGCTGGACATCCCCGGCGGCTACTTCGCCGAGTTCGCGGACTGGTCGCGCCTCGCAATGATGCGCACCCGGCGCACCCTGGAGGAACTGCGCCGCCTTCAGCGGAACGCGCTCGAGCCCGAACTTATCGGCCGCATGATCGCGCTGATCGAGCATGAGCAGGGCTTCCCGCTCTACGACGCGGTGGGGCGGCTCAAGCGCGAGTTGTCGAACGCGGAGCAAGCCGAGTTCCGTTTCAGCGGCGAGGGCGTCGAGATCGCGGCCGAGGTGCGCCGGGCCGACTTCGAACAGTGGATTGCGGAAGACCTGCAGCGGATCGAGGCCACCCTCGACGCAGCACTCGCCCGCGGTAGCATCGCGGCCGATGATATCGACCGCGTCTTCCTGACTGGCGGGTCCTCGTTGATCCCCGCAATCCGCAGGATGTTCGAGCGAAGGTTCGGGGTCGACCGGCTCGCCACAGGCGGCGAACTGACCTCCATCGCGCACGGGCTCGCCCTGATCGGCGAGCAAGCCAACCCGGCGGAATGGGCGGCGTAAGCAGTGAATCATGCGCTGCTTAAGTAACCACTTCCGGCAAGCGCGCAGATGATCCTGAGTGACCGGCTATGGATCTGCTGCGACCTTAGCTCTCGTCGCTCCCGATCGGCATGCCTGGCGGGACAGCAACATCGTTGGCATCGTCCTTGAGTGCTGCGGCAAGTCTCTGGCTGTCGAGTAGCAGTCGAGAAGTGGTGAGCGCCCAGGCCCGGTCCTCCGGATCGACGAACCGCCTTCTCGACTGATCGATGGCCCAATCGTGCAGGATCTGATCGATGCTGGCCGCCGCGTACGTCCCGGTTGCCGGGGCCGCTGCCGCCTTCGCGAGGCTGAGCACGACACGCATGCCGATCGCCCGGCGAACGGCGGCAAGACGAGGATTGCCTGCCGGAGCGTCAACGAGCGCGAGCAACCGGCTGGCGACGAGGTCCGGGCCCGGCACCGCCGACGATCGGCGGTGCTGGTCTGCCAGTCGGGCCAGTCGGTCCGGGGCGAGCAGCGCGTCCAGCGTGATCTGGGCGGAGACTTGCGCCGCGACCAATGGGTCGAACACGGTGCCGCCAGCAGTGCGCATGACTTCGATGTCCGTCTGACGGTCGCTTTCGCCGGACCAGCCGGCCGAAAGCTGCGGTATCAGGTCCTCAGGGACATCGAGTGCCGCCGGTGCCAGGGTGGTGAGCAACGCGTCCAGCGCTCGCCGTTGCGCGGCGCTCTCGACCACGCTGGGCGTTGCGGCTTGGCCGCCAGCCACCGCGTAGGTCGAGTACACGCCGCCCAGCCACTTGGCCGCGGCTTCGACCTGATAGCGGTGCAGCAGCCAGATCGGCACGAACTTACGACGCAGGTCGGCGACGGCTTGCCCGGGCGCCAAGGCAGTCGGCCCGAAGCGGGCTATGGCAGCAGCGCGCACGCCCATGAGGCGGCCGAGCTCGGCGACGGGATCCGCGCCATCGTCCCACAGGCTACCCCAGGGCTGGGCGGTGGCAACGCTGCGCGCATTCTCGTCCGACACGAAGCGCAAACCTTGCCGCTCGGCCTCGGCCGCCTTGATGCGCGCCGCTGCGTCGGGATCGGCGCCGTTCGGGTCATTGTACAGCCAGTCGATCGCGTGGAGGTCCCACGGTCCTAGCCCGACACCATAAGCGTCGGACAGATCGGGCGCCCCGGCGACCAACCCGATGCGCGGCGCCGGATAGTCCATCACCGACGCACGCTGCTGTGTGCTGCCGGCGAAGTTGTGGACGAGCCCGAGCGCGTGGCCGACCTCGTGCGCGGCGAGTTGGCGGATGCGCGCCAACGCGACCACCGCGGGATCGTTGGGGCCGCCCGTCCCGGTCTTCGCCGCGCCGACCAGACCCTCGTAGATCAGGATGTCCTGGCGCACGCGCAGCGAGCCGAGCAGCACCGATCCTTTGAGGATCTCGCCGGTGCGCGGGTCGCTGACGGCATAGCCGTAGGACCAGCCGCGCGTGGCGCGATTGACCCAATTGACGACGTTGTAACGCACGTCGAGCGGGTCCGAACCTTCGGGCAGGATCTCGACTCGATAGGCGTCGATGTAGCCGGCCGCCTCGAACGCCGTCTTCCACCAGGACGCACCTTCCAGCAGCGCGGTCCGGATCGGCTCGGGCGCGGCATTGTCGATGTAGAAGACGATCGGCTTCTTGACGCGCGAGCGCGGTGCGGTGGGTTCGATCTTCTCCAGCCGAAAGCGGTTGGAGAGGTTCTGGACGATCTGACCGCCCAGCGGCGCGGCGAAGTTGAGCATCTGGGTGGCGAAACTGCCACCGCGCGGATCAAAGGCCCGGCTCACGTAGCCGTGTTCGGGCAGCGCCACGAAGCTGTGGCGGACGACCAGCGTCACCTGACGAGGATCGGGCGCGATGTTGCGCACCTCGGGGCCGGGCGTTTCGGTGGCGTAGGTTTGGCGCGCCTCGAATTCCAGATTGAGCGGAAAGGTGCGCACGCTGTCGACGTCGGCAGCGCTCAGCGCTTCGACCAGCTTCCAGCCCTTCTCGCCGCTGGTGTTCAGCTGCGTCGCGATGTCCTTGGTATCGCGCGCTAGGAACGGTGCGATATCGACCAGCAGCCGGCCGTCGGCACCATCGAGCGCATCGCCCATCCAGAGCGTCGACGTGGCGAACGCATCGGCCGCCGCAGCCTGCTCGACCGGGGACGCGCCGGTGGCACGGAAGCGCGGATTCTGCAGCTCGAACGCGACCTTCTTGCCGAGCCGGCGCATCACCAAGATTTGCGCCGGACCCGGCTGCGCGCGATCAAGGCCGATCGGTGCCGAGCCAAGCCCGGTTCGCAATGCGGTCGTATAGAGCAGCCGCGCCGCCACACCGTCACGGCCGGCGGCAGGCATCGACAGCAGGATGCGACCGCCCTTACGATCGACATACACT
>Ga0160473_100780_pt1 | contig 19205 bp, 17 predicted proteins | sample HID1975I_E11MG_FD_108217 | JGI IMG/M metagenome (GOLD analysis project Ga0160473, IMG submission 108217) | Enriched soil microbial communities from UW Madison campus, WI, USA - HID1975I_E11 MG | ecosystem: Environmental > Terrestrial > Soil > Unclassified | place: USA: Madison, Wisconsin... | reverse complement strand
GGCGGCCTCGGTGTTCGAGCGTGACGATCTGGACTACCAGACCTATCGCGCCACGGTGTCGATGAAATTCTGAGGCCGCCCGGCCTCTGAAAGCGAAGGCCCCGGCGGAGCGGTCCGCCGGGGCTTTTTCGTGCGACATCCTGCGATGACGGATCGCGTTCGGCACCCTATGTTCGCGCCCATGACCGACGCGACCGCCGCTGAACCGATCGACCGCCCCCAAGAGCGGCAGATGACCCAGGACGGGCCGCCGCTGCGGCTTTGGATGATCGACGCCTCGGCCTATATCTTCCGGGCCTATCACGCCCTGCCGCCCCTGACGCGCAAGTCGGACGGCCTGCCGGTCGGGGCGGTCCAGGGCTACTGCAACATGTTGTGGAAGCTGATCCGCGACATGAAGGGCGAGGACGGTCCGACCCATCTGGTCGCCATCTTCGACCATTCGGAAAAGACGTTCCGCAACGACCTCTACGATCAGTACAAGGCCCACCGGCCCCCGCCGCCCGAAGACCTGATCCCCCAGTTCCCCCTGGTGCGCGAGGCCACCGCCGCCTTTGGCGTCCACTGCGTCGAACTGCCCGGCTACGAAGCCGACGACCTGATCGCCACCTATGCCTGCAAGGCGCGCGACGCGGGCGGCGAGGCGGTGATCGTCAGCTCCGACAAGGACCTGATGCAGCTGATCGGGAACGGCGTCGTCATGTACGATCCGATGAAGGATCGCCGGCTGGAGGAAGAGGCCGTTTTCGAGAAGTTCGGCGTCACCCCGGACAAGGTGGTCGAGGTCCAGGCCCTGATCGGCGACAGCGTCGACAACGTGCCGGGGGCCCCCGGCATCGGCCCCAAGACGGCGGCCCAGCTGATCCTGGAATACGGCGACCTGGACACCCTGCTGGCCCGCGCCGGCGAGATCAAACAGCCCAAACGCCGCGAGACGCTGATCGAATACGCCGACCAGATCCGCCTGTCGCGCGAGCTGGTGACCCTGACCTGCGACGCCCCGGCGCCCGAGGCGATCGACGACTTCATCATCCGTGACCCGGACCCGGCGGCCCTGTCGGAGTTTCTGGAGCGGATGGAGTTCCGCTCCCTGTCGCGCCGCGTCGGCGACGGCAAGGCGCCGCAGAAGGAAGGCTCGGCCTTCGCCCGCCAGCCGACCGCGCCGGTGGCCAGTCCGCGCTATGCTCCAGCCGAGGTCGCCACGCTGGCCGAGGCGCACGACTTCGACCGCGACAAGTATGAATGCGTCCAGACGCTGGACGACCTGGACCGCTGGATCGCCCGGGCGCGCGAGGTCGGGATCATCGGCTTCGACACCGAGACGGACGCCCTGTCGGCCACCCATGCCGGCCTGTGCGGGGTGTCCATCGCCGTCGGGCCGAACGAGGCCTGCTACGTTCCTTTGACTCATGACCATGAGCCGACCGGGGACGGCGGTCTGGATTTCGGTCTGGATCTGAACGGCGGCGCGCCGCGCGAGCCCCTGACCCAGATCCACAAGCCCACCGCTCTTGAACGGCTGAAGACCCTGCTGGAGGATCCTTCGGTCCTGAAGGTCGGTCAGAACATCAAATACGACCTCGCCGTCATGGTCCGGCGCGGCATCCGCGTGGCGCCGATCGAGGACACGATGCTGATCAGCTATGTGCTGGAAGGCGGGCTGCACGGCCATGGCATGGACGAACTGGCGCGCCTGCACCTGGGCCACGAGCCGATCCCGTTCAAGACGGTGGCCGGGACCGGCAAGAGCCAGAAAAGCTTCAAGCACGTCGAGCTGAAGCCGGCGACCTGCTACGCGGCCGAGGACGCGGACGTGACGCTGCGCCTCTATCACATCCTGAAATCACGCCTGGCGGCCGAGGGTCTGTCGACCGTCTATGAGACCCTGGAGCGCGGCATGCCGCCGGTGCTGGCGGACATGGAGCTGGCGGGCGTGCGGGTTGACCCGGACCGGCTGCGGTCGCTGTCCTCGACCTTCGGCAAGCGGATGGCCGAGCTGGAGGAACAGGCGCACAAACTGGCCGGCCGCCCCTTCAACGTCGGCAGCCCGCGCCAGATCGGCGAAATCCTGTTCGGCGAGATGAGCCTGCCCGGCGGCAAGAAGACCGCGTCCGGCCAATGGGGCACCGAGGCCAGCGTGCTGGAAGACCTGGCCCTGGCCCACGACCTGCCGCGCGCCATCCTGGACTGGCGCCAGCTGTCCAAGCTGAAGGGCACCTATACGGACGCCCTGATCGCGGCCATGGACGACAGCACCAACCGGGTCCACACCAGCTATCAGCTGGCGGCGGCGACCACGGGGCGTCTGGCTTCGTCAGACCCCAACCTCCAGAACATCCCGATCCGCACCGAGACCGGCCGCCAGATCCGCCAGGCCTTCATCGCCAAACCCGGCCATGTGCTGATCAGCGCCGACTACAGCCAGATCGAGCTGCGCCTGCTGGCCCACATCGGCGACATCGCCGAACTGAAACGCGCCTTCAGGGCCGGCCACGACATCCACGCGGCCACCGCGTCCGAGATGTTCGGCGTGCCGATCGAGCAGATGGATCCCGAGACCCGCCGCCGGGCCAAGGCGATCAATTTCGGCATCGTCTACGGCATCTCGGCCTTCGGCCTGGCCAATCAGCTGGGCATCGATCAGGGCGAGGCCGGGGCCTATATCAAGACCTATTTCGAGCGCTTCCCCGGCATCCGCGACTATATGGATCGGACCAAGGCCGAGGTCCGGCAGGCGGGTTATGTCTCCACCCTCTTCGGCCGCAAGATCCATATTCCGGCGATCCATTCCAAGTCCGGCGCCGAGCGCCAGTTCGGCGAGCGCGCCGCCATCAACGCCCCGATCCAGGGCGCCGCCGCCGACATCATCCGCCGCGCCATGATGCGGATGCCAGGCGCGCTGAAGACAGCAGGCCTTGAGACCACCATGCTGCTGCAGGTCCACGACGAGCTGGTCTTCGAGGCGCCCGAGGCCGAAGCCGAAGCGGCCATCGCCGTGATCAGGCGCGTGATGGAAAAAGCCCCCGAACCCTTCGTGGCCCTGACCGCACCGCTGGTCGTGGACGCCAAGGCCGCCAGGAACTGGGACGAGGCGCACTGATGGAGACCGCGATGATCGACATCCATGACAATACCGAAGCCCGGCGATACGAGCTGACTATCGACGGCCAGACGGCGGTGGTGATCTACAATCCGGTCGAGGGCGGGCTGCTGATCACCGAGACGATCGTGCCTGTGCCGCTGGAAGGGCAGGGGATCGCCAGTCGGATGGCGAAACATGTGCTGGCGGACATTCGCCAGCGGGGTCTGGTGATCCTGCCGACCTGTCCGTTCTTCGCCGGCTATCTGAAGAAGCACCCGGAGCATGTCGATATCGTGCATTCGGGCTATCGGGCTGCCCTCGGTCTCTGAGGCCGGGTCTCTGATCTCGCTCCCAGGCCCGGCGCCTGCTAGGGCGGGACGATGAAGAGCGAACCTCTGGATGTCCTGATCGTCGGCGCCGGCGCGGCGGGGATGATGTGCGCCATCGAGGCGGGCAAGCGCGGCCGCCGGGTGCGGGTGATCGATCATGCCCGCGCGCCGGGCGAGAAGATCCGCATCTCTGGCGGGGGGCGGTGCAATTTCACCAATTTGGGAACCGGCCCGGCCAATTTCCTGGGCGAGAATCCGCGCTTCGCCACCTCGGCGCTGAAGCGGTTCTCGCAGCATGACTTCGTGAAAATGGTGCAGCGGCACGGCATCGCCTTCCACGAAAAGACGCTGGGCCAGCTGTTCTGCGATGACAGCGCCAAACAGATCATCCGCATGCTGACGGACGAGATGCGAGCGGCGGGCGCGACCCTGTCGCTGGGCGTCGGCGTGGATCGGATCGAGCGCGCGGGCGAGGGGTTCGAGGTCGCCCTGTCGGACGGCTCGCGCGTGAGGGCCGCCTCGCTGGTCGTGGCGACGGGCGGCAAATCGATCCCCAAGATGGGCGCGACCGGCTGGGGCTATGAGGTCGCGCGCCAGTTCAACCTGCGGGTGACCGAGACGCGGCCAGCGCTGGTCCCGCTGACCTTCGAGCCGGGGTTGCTGGAGCAGCTGAAGCCGCTGGCGGGGGTGTCGGTCGAGGCGGTGGTGAAGCACATGGCCTCAAGTAGCCCGAAGGGCGATAGGCCACATAAGGAAACCGAGTTCCGGGAGGGACTGCTGTTCACCCACCGGGGCCTGTCCGGCCCGTCGATCCTGCAGATAAGCTCCTACTGGCGCGAGGGCGAGGCGATCACCGTCTCGCTGGCGCCCGATCAGGACGTGGCGGCGCGCCTGCTGGCGGCCAAGGCCGAGAACGGCAAACAGGCGGTGCACACCGCGCTGGGTCATATCGTGCCGCGCCGCCTGGCCGAGGTCATGGTCGAGCGCGAGGGCGTGGCGGGCAAGCTGGCCGAGATCGGGGACAAGCGGCTGCGGGCGCTGGGCGCCGCCATCAATCAGTGGACGGTCAAGCCGGTCGGATCCGAAGGCTATCGCACCGCCGAGGTGACGCTGGGCGGCGTCGACACTCAGGCGCTGGACCAGCAGACGATGGCGGCCAAGGCGATTCCCGGCCTGTATTTCATCGGCGAGGTGGTGGACGTCACCGGCTGGCTGGGCGGCTATAATTTCCAGTGGGCCTGGTCGTCGGGCTGGGCCGCGGGCCAGCACTGTTGAACCCTGCGGCGCCGGCGCCCGTTGTGGCCGTCTGCGCCGCCTCCTAGATTTCAGGCGCGGGACCGGGCCCCTCTGGCGCGACCTTTCGGACGCGTGATGTCGGACCGCATCAAGACAGGACAGAGGACCGACATGCCCCTTTTGATGTGCCCCAACGACAATGCGGCCATGCAGACGCTGGATCGCAACGGCGTCCAGTTCGATATGTGTCCCACCTGCCGGGGCGTCTGGCTGGATCGCGGCGAGCTGGAGAAGCTGATGGCCAGCGCGACCGAGGAAGGCCGCGCCACCGCGCCGCCGGTCCAGCCCTATCCGCCGCAGCAGGCCCCACAGCAGCCTTGGGGCGGCCAGGGTTACAAGGACGACCGGCGTTACAAGGATGAGCGCTATCGTGACGACGACTATCGCTATCGCAAGAAGAAGCGCGACAGCATCTTCGACATCTTTGACTAGAAATCGGTTCAGATGCGATCGCATCCGAACCCGGATATTCGCTCCCTGATCTAGGCGGCGGCCAGCCCGGCCGCCTGCATCAGGGTCTTGAGCGCGCCCAGCGCCTGGGGCGTCTGCCCCAGGGCGGCGCGAGTGTCCGGCACGCGCAGCAGGCGCACGGCTTCGGCCTTGGCCCGGTCGGCGGCCGGTCCCAGCGGGGCCGTCTCGCCCGCCGCCAGGCGCAGCAGGGCGCTGAGTTTCTGCGGCGCGGGGGCCGGTGATCGGGCCAGCTGGGCGGTGATGCGGCCCTCGGCCTCGATCACGCCGCCGACGACGCCGATGGCGGCGGCGATCTGGCTTTCGTCGGTTTCGGACAGACCGGCGACGCGGGCCGACCGTTGCAAGGCGGCCAGGGTCAGCAGCTTTTGCGCGGCGCTGTGCGGCGACTGGCGCAGCTCGCTCTCGAACCGCAGGGAGCTGACGCAGGCCAGCATCCAGCGCGCGGCCGACCGTTTGCTGGCGGCGCCGGTGACGTTCTCGCACAGGCGGCTGAGCGCCTCGGCCTCGGCCAGGACGGTGGGGCAGTCGCGCACATAGGCGCCGACGAAATCGGCGGTGACCAGGCTCTTGGAGCGCTCGATGAAGGCGTTCTGGACCTCGTCCAAGGTCAGCAGGCGGCCTGCGGCGGCGGTCAGGCTGGTGGCCAGGGTGCGCAGGATGTCGATCTCGCCCCCGGCGTCGGTCGGCCGTAGGCGACGCGGACTCATCAACTCGCGCAGAACCATCCGGGCCAGGGCGGCCGCCAGAATGGGGAACTCGCCCGCCTGCAGGCGTTGGCCCAGTCGTTCGGCAGGGCCGTCGACCACGGGAATCTGGATCGCCAAGCGGGCGTCGTGGGCGATCAGGGCCGCGATTTCGCGCGGGGCGGCCATGCGGACCACGGCCGCCAGGCTGCCGCCCTGGTCCAGCGAGGGGCCCAGCACCTGGGCCAGGTTGGTGCGCGAGGCGAAGATTTCGCTGAGCAGCTGTTCGGCCGCGACCAGCACCATGGCGCGGGGCGGACCCTCGGCCGGGGCGCGGTCCAGCAGGTTCATCAGCGTCTCGACGCGCGCCCGGGCGCCGCGCACGCCCCTCAGCGCCTGGCTGATGGCGGCGCCGATGATGAAGGCGCGGTCGGACGACCCGGACAGCTTCTGGGCCACCTCGGCCAGGGATTTTTCCGCCAGGTCGGGGATCTTGCCCCGACGACCCATGGCCAGGACGCGCTCGATCGCCTGTTCCGACAGCTTCTGATAGTGGCGGATCAGTTCGTGCACCGGCTGGCCGGTCCCCTGGCTTTCGGGCACCGCCACCTTCTGGATGGCATGCTGCAGTTCGACGCCCGACGCCTCCAGCAATTCGGCCAGGTCGGGCCGGTGCAGCAGCTCGAACGCCGTGGCGCCCTGGCGCGCCAGCCAGTCCTCCAGCGCCCGGGCGATAAGCTCGCGGGCGTGGGGGGCATAGAAGTCCTGGGGTCCGGCGCAGGTCGGGCCGCGGCTTTCCTCGGACACCAGCCGCTTGCGCTGGACCTCGGGCGCGCCTCGCGTCAACACGGTGACGCTGGCGAACTCCATCGTGTCGGGGTCCAGCGTCTCCTTGGTGACGCGGACGGCGGCGGCGCGATCGTCGGCCAGCAGGTCCTCGGCCGTCTCGATCGCGTGCTTGCGGTCCTCGGTCGCCATCAGCAACGACCACGGAGCGGGCGCCGTCTTGCGGATATAGACTTCGTAGTGGACGACGCCGGCCATTGAGCGCTCACGCAGATACTGGGCGGCGACCCTGACTCATCGAGATTAAGGCGACGTTGCGCTCCACGGGTTGGCGACCCATCTGGAAAGGCCCTAATGTCACCGCGATCCCGTAGAACGGTTACGCTTGCCGCGCGTTGATGAGGCAGCGCGCCGCGCGGATCGCATTGAGGAGAAGCCCTTGGCCAACATCACCCTGGTCGATGACGACGAAAACATCGTCGCCTCCGTCTCGCTGGCGCTGGAAAGCCATGGCCACAAGGTCACCGCCTATCACGACGGCGCCGCGGGCCTGGAAGCGCTGGAAGCCAGCCCGCCCGACCTGGCGATCCTGGACGTGAAGATGCCCCGCATGGACGGCATGGAGGTGCTGCGCCGCCTGCGCCAGACCAGCCAGCTGCCGGTCATCATGCTGACGTCCAAGGACGAGGAGATCGACGAGATCCTGGGCTTCAACCTGGGCGCCGACGACTATATCCACAAGCCGTTCAGCCAGCGCCTGCTGATCGAGCGGGTCAAGGCGCTGCTGCGCCGGACCGGCGTCGAGGGCGCCGAGCCCGACGCCGCGGGCGGCGAAAACGCCGGCAAGGCGATCAAGCGCGGCAAGCTGTCGATGGACCCGGCGCGTCACGAAAGCACCTGGGACGGCAAGCCGGTGAAGCTGACGGTCACCGAATTCCTGCTGCTTCAGGCCCTGGCCCAGCGGCCCGGCTTCGTGAAGAGCCGGGACAATCTGATGGACGCGGCCTACGACGATCAGGTCTATGTCGATGACCGCACCATCGACAGCCACGTCAAGCGGATGCGAAAGAAGTTCCGGGTGGTCGATCCCGAGTTCGACGCGATCGAGACCCTGTATGGCGTCGGATACCGCTACCGCGAAAGCTGAACCCCGGCCGGGCGCCGTCCCGCATCGCCGCTGGCTGTCGTTCGGCGGCTCGCGGCTGGGCGCGCTGATCCTGGCGTTGAACCTGCTCAGCCTGCTGATCCTGTTCGGCGGCGCCCTGGCGCTGAACGAATGGCGGCGGGGGCTGGTCGAGGCGCGCCAGGAATCCCTGTCGGTCCAGGCCGAACTGCTGGCCAATGTGCTGGGCGAACTGGGCATCACCCGGGGCGAGCCCTATCCCATGCTGGATCCGGTCGCGGCCGCCCTGTGGCTGCGCGACAATTTCATTCCGACCGGCCAGCGCGCGCGCCTGTACGACATGGACGGCCTGCTGGTCACCGACAGCTACGCCGTGTCGGACGCCATTCCGGGCGGCGCCCTGCCGCCCGCCCGCCCGGCGGGCACGCCCGCGCCGATCGACCGCAACACGGCGCGCGACGCCGACCGGCTGGACAAGTCGCGCGGCGAACTGGCGGCCGAGGTCGAACGCGCCCTGGCCGGCGAGGTTCAGGCCAACGTCCGCCGATCCGAGACGGGCAATCGGGTCGTCTCGGTGTCCGTTCCCATTCGCCATGTCGAACAGGTTCTGGGCGTGCTGACGCTGGAGGCGGGCGACGTGGACGCCATCCTGGACGCCCAGCGCCGGGCCCTGGTGCCGTTCGCCCTGGTGGCGCTGGCGGTCAATCTGCTGGCCTCGCTGCTGCTGCACCTGTTCGTGGCGCGGCCAGTGCTGCGGCTGTCGGCGGCGGCGGACCAAGTGCGGATGCAGCGCGCCCGCGCCATCTCCCTGCCCGACCTGGAGGGCCGCAAGGACGAGATCGGCGACCTGGCCCGCTCGCTGGAGACCATGACCCGCGCCCTGTCCGAGCGGATGGACGCCATCGAACGGTTCGCCGCGGATGTCTCGCACGAGATCAAGAACCCGTTGACCTCGATCCGTTCGGCGCTGGAGACCCTGCCGCTGGTCAGGACCGAGGCCCAGCGGGACAAGCTGACCGGCCTGCTGCAACAGGACGTGCGGCGGCTGGACCGGCTGATCACCGACATCTCCAACGCCTCGCGGCTGGACGCCGAACTGTCGCGCGACCGGCCGCGCGCGATCGATCTGTCGACGCTGCTGGCCGACATCGTCGGGGTCTATGAGACGACCGGAAAGCCCAATGATCCGGTCGTGAAGCTGGCCCTGCCGGCCGATGATCCGGGGCGCGTCGTGGGGCGCGACGGGCCGCTGGGCCAGGTGTTCCGCAATCTGATCGACAACGCCCGCTCGTTCAGTCCGCCCGGCGGCGCGGTCCGGGTCGCGCTGGGCCACGACGACGACGCGGTCCATGTCCGCATCGAGGACGACGGACCCGGCATCCCCCCGGACAATCTGGAGACGGTGTTCGAGCGGTTCTACACCTCGCGTCCGCGCGGCACGGCCTTCGGCTCCAACTCGGGCCTGGGCCTGTCCATCGTGCGTCAGATCGTCGAGGCGCACGGCGGCGCCGTCTGGGCCGAAAATCGCCACGACGCGGAGGGCGACGCCGTCACCGGCGCCCGCTTCACCGTCCGCCTGCCGGCCGCCCCGGCGGTCACGGGGCGCAGCAAGGGATGAGCGGCGACCTGATCCACGCCAGCGTCGTGGCTCGACGCCAGAGCGGTGACGGCTGGCGCGGCGTACTGATCCGGGGTCCGTCCGGCGCGGGCAAGAGCGATCTGGCCCTGAGATTGATGGGGCGCGGGTGGCGGCTGGTCGCCGACGACTACGCCCATGTCTGGACCTCGGACGGTCGGGTCTGGGCCACGGCGCCGGACAGGATCACGGGGCGGATCGAGGCGCGGGGCGTGGGTATCCTGGCCGTTCCGACCTGTTCCCTGACCCAGGTCGCACTGGTGGTGGATGCGGTCGCGGGAACGCCCGAACGCCTGCCGGAGAGGCAGACGACCGACCTCGCCGGAACCGCGATTCCGCGCCTGGAACTTCGCCTGCTGGACGCATCGGCGGTCGATTTGGTCGCAACGGCCATCGACCGGCTTTAATCCCGCGTGGCTTTGGCCTATCTAGGCCGGCTTGCGGTCCGCCCGGCGCGGCGAAAACGACGTCGCGATGTTGGGGGGCGTGGTTCTGGTGATGCCTTCATGATCGGTCTGGTGATCGTCACCCACGGGGGACTGGCCACGGAATTCCTTTCGGCGATGGAGCACGTCGTGGGCCCGCAGCGCGGGGTCGCGGCCATCTGCATCGGGCCGGAAGACGATATGGAGCGCCGCCGGCGCGACATCCTCGACGCCGCGGGCGCGGTGGACGACGGCGACGGTGTGATCCTGCTGACCGACATGTTCGGCGGCACCCCGTCCAATCTGGCGATTTCGGTGATGGAGCAGACCAGGGCCGAGGTCATCGCCGGGCTGAACCTGCCGATGCTGATCAAGCTGGCCAGTGTGCGCGGTCGCGAACCGCTGGAGACCTGCGTCGCCCACGCCCAGGACGCGGGGCGCAAATATATCTCGGTCGCCTCGTGGGTGCTGGCGGGGGAAAAATGAGCGACACCATCCGCACCTCGGCCGACATCTGCAACGCGCGCGGCCTGCACGCCCGCGCCTCGGCCAAATTCGTCAAACTGGCGTCGGGCTTCGAATCCGAGATCCGCGTCACCCGCGACGGCGTCACGGTGGATGCCCGCTCGATCATGGGCCTGCTGATGCTGGGCGCCGGCATCGGCTGCTCGATCGACATCGAAGCCGAAGGCCCCGACGCCTCCGAAGCCATCGACGCCCTCAACGCCCTGATCGCCCGCCGCTTCGACGAAGACCAGTAGACGCGCGGGATCAGCGCTCGCACCGGTTGAATTTCCGGAAGAGACGCCTGGTGGAGCCGAGGGGAGTCGAACCCCTGACCTCGTCATTGCGAACGACGCGCTCTACCAACTGAGCTACGGCCCCGATCACAGGCAGCGCGGGACATAGGCGGGACGGCCGGGGGGTGTCAACGGGTCGCGCGTGAAAGGCGGTCTCAGGGGGCGCTGCGGCTTGGCTGCGCGGCGGCGAACGGTCTAGAAGCAAGCCTGTAATCTTCGGAGAGATCGCCCCATGGGCTACGCCCTCGTCCAGCTGGTCAACGCCGTGCTCAGCCTGTTGTCCTTCTTTATCATCGCCTCGGCGATCCTGAGCTGGCTGTTCGCCTTCGATGTGATCAACCACCGCAACCGGTTCGTCAGCCAGGTGGCCTATTTCCTGGACCGGGTGACGGGACCGCTGCTGGAGCCGGTGCGCCGGGTGATCCCGTCACTGGGCGGCATCGACATCTCGCCGATCATCGTGCTGCTGCTGATCCAGTTCGTGACGACGGTGTTCAACCGGATGGCGGCGCCGTCGCTGATCTACGCCCTGGGCTAGGCTGGATTGCGACACGGTCGGCGGGATTCCGCGGCGGCCGGGGTTTCGGCTCTTGCGCCGGGGGCGGACCCTCCTAAGGTGCCGGCGAGGGGCCGACAGGCCGCAACAGACGTTCTTGCATGATCACGATCCGGACAGTCGCCGTTGTCGGCGCGGGACAGATGGGCGCGGGTATCGCCCACGCCGTGGCCCTGGGCGGCTATGAGGTGCGGCTCTATGACGTGGCGCCCAGCCGCGTCGCCGAGGCGCAGGGCGCCATCGCGGCAAGCCTGGCCCGCCAGGTCGGGCGCGGCCTGATGGCGCAGTCGGCCGCCGATGCGGCGCTGGCGCGCATCCGCCCATCCGCCGACCTGGCCGAGGTCGGGTCCGCCGATCTGGTGATCGAGGCCGCCGTCGAGGACGAGGCGGTCAAGAAGGCCGTCTTTGTCGAACTGACCCCGTTCCTGGGGCCGGACACCCTGCTGTCGTCGAACACCTCGTCCATCTCGATCACCCGGCTGGCGTCGGTGACCGACCGGCCCGAGCGGTTCATCGGCCTGCATTTCATGAAGCCGGCGCCGGTGATGAAGCTGGTCGAGATCGTGCGCGGCATCGCCACCTCGGCCGAGACCTATGAAGCGGCGGTCGCCTTCGCCGAGAGCCTGGGCAAGACCACGACCGAGGCCGAGGATTTCCCCGCCTTCATCGTCAACCGCATCCTGGTGCCGATGATCAACGAGGCGATCTACACCCTGTATGAAGGGGTCGGGAACGTCGCCTCGATCGACAAGGCGCTGAAGCTGGGGGCCAACCATCCGATGGGGCCGCTGGAACTGGCTGATTTCATGGGCCTGGATGTGGTGCTGGCGATCATGAACGTGCTGTACGACGGGCTGGCCGACAGCAAATACCGGCCGTGCCCGTTGCTGGTGAAATACGTCGAGGCCGGCTGGCTGGGCCGCAAGTCGGGCCGCGGCTTCTATGACTATTCCGGCGAAACGCCGGTTCCCACCCGATGAGCGCGCGGTTCGAGACGGCGGCCAGCCTGCCCGGTCAGCAGCCTGTGGCGCCGCGCCGGTCGGGCGGGGCGCTGCCGCTGGCGGCGCTGGCGGGCGCCGCCTGGCCGCCACTGATCCTGACGTTGGCGGTCTGGCCGCCCAATCACTGGCTGCCGGGAACCGAGACGGATTGGCGGCTGCTGGTGCTGGTGGTCGGGCTGATCGCCGTGCCTGCGGGCCTGTGGCGCATCGGCCGCGAGCGCGAACAGACCGGGCGTCCGGGCACGCGACTGGGTGTGGTCTGGCGCTTCATGTTCTATGGCGGCCTGTTGGCGGCGGCCTTGCAGACGCTGATGGCGCTGATCGTCACCCTGCTGGCCATGATCCAGTCGGGCAGTCTGGTCCAGGCGCTGGGCGCGGCCGAGACGACGCTGCTGATCTATGGAGTCGGCGGCCTGCCGATCGCGATCATCGTCGGCGTCAGCTACGCCCTGTGGGCGGGCCTGTGCGCGGCCTTCATCGCCTTCGTTCCGCGGCCGCCCGTCAAGGATCGCCTGGGCCTGATGCGCGACGAGGCCTGAGGGCCCAACCGGGGCCGTAAAGGGTGCTTGACATCGGTCTGATTTCGGAGTCAAGTTCGCTTGACTCAGGAGGGGGCATGTCATGACGGCTGAGACGACGATCGACACATTGAATCCGGTGCGCGCCAAGGATCGCATCGCCACCCTGGACGTGCTGCGCGGGCTGGCGGTGCTGGGGATCCTGGCGGTGAACGCGGCGGCCTATGCCCTGCCGTTCGCGCTGCAGATGGCGCCGGAACAGACGCCCTTCGCCATGACCGGCGACAACGTCGTGGCGCATTGGGCGGCCGAGGTCTTCTTCCGCCAGAAATTCATCACCCTGTTCTCGATGCTGTTCGGCGTCTCGATCTTCCTGGTCGGGGGCGAGCGCGGCGACGAAGCGCGGGGCAAGTTGTTGCGCCGCCGCCTGTTCTGGCTGGCGGTGATCGCCGTCATCCACGGGCTGGCGCTGTGGTATGGCGACGTGCTGCTGCTTTACGCCTGGGCCGGGCTGTTCGTGATGCTGATTCGGTCGATGAAGGCGTCGACCCTGATCGCTGTCGGCCTGGGGGTGACGCTGCTGCTGGCGACGATGCAGGGCGCCATGGGCTGGCTGGGTGCGGCCGGACCCGAAGAGTTCGTGCGTCAGTATCAGGCCAACCAGCCCAAGCTGCCCCAGGGCGCGATCGCCGCGATCATCGCCGACTATCAGAGCGGCTGGGCCGGGGCGATGAGCCGGAATTTCAACGCATGGCTGATGTTGCAGGGCATGAGCCTGCTGGCTGTGGTCTTCTCGACCGTGCCGCTGATGATGCTGGGGCTGGGGCTGTTCAAGGCGGGGTTCCTGAGCGGGCGCGCGCCGATGTGGCTGTATGGCGTGTTGGTCGTGCTGGGCGGCGCGGTGCTGGCCTTGCACGGCGTGCTGCAATGGCGGGAAATCGCGGCGGGGCCGGGGATCGAGGCGACGAGGGGGCTGGCCGCCCTGGTCGCGGCCTATCCGATCTTTGTCACCCTGGGCTACGCCAGCCTTGTCATCGTGCTGGTCACGCGCGGGGCGGGCTGGCTGAAGGCGATCCTGGCGCCGGTGGGGCAGATGGCCTTCACCAACTATCTGGCCCAGACGATCATCATGACCTCGATCTTCTACATGCCGTGGGGGCCGCGTCTGTATGGCCAGCTAGACTATGTGCAGCTGTGGGGCGTGGTCGCGTTGGTGTGGACGATCCAGCTGATCTGGTCGCGGTTGTGGCTGTCGCGCTTCGCCATGGGGCCGCTGGAATGGGTGTGGCGCTGCCTGACCTATGGTCGCCGGGTGCCGCTGAGACGCGCTGCAGCCTGAGGCGAGCCGTTGCGGGGCGGCGGGGGATGGCTTAATCGCGCGCCATGACCTCCCCCGCCGACACCCCCGAACCCATCCGGCCCGACGCCCGCGCCCCGCGCGGCTTCGGCGACAAGCGCGGCCGCGACCTGACGGCCGAGCGCCGCATCGTGCGCCAGGTGTCCGAGGTCTATGAGCGCTGGGGGTTCGAGCCGCTGGAGACGCCGGCGTTCGAATACGCCGACGCCCTGGGCAAATTCCTGCCCGACGCCGATCGTCCGAACGAGGGCGTCTTCGCCATGCAGGACGACGACGAACAGTGGATGGCGCTGCGCTATGACCACACGGCGCCGCTGGCCCGGTTCGCGGCCCAGTCGTGGGAGACCCTGCCCAAGCCGTTCCGTCGTTATGCCTATGGACCGGTGTGGCGCAACGAGAAGCCGGGCCCCGGCCGCTTCCGCGAGTTCTGGCAATGCGACGCCGACACCGTCGGTTCGGACCGGCCCGAGGCCGACGCCGAGATCATCGCCATGGGCGTCGAGGGGCTGAAGGCGGCGGGTCTGGACCAAGGACAGGCGGTGATCCGCGTCTCGAACCGCAAGCTATTCGATGGATTGTTCGACGCCTCGGGCGTGACCGACGCCGGTCAGCGGCTGACCGCCCTGCGCGCGGTGGACAAGTTCGACCGGCTGGGCTGGGACGGCGTGGTCCAGCTGCTGGGCGAGGGACGCCTGGACGAGTCGGGCGACTATACCAAGGGCGCGGCCCTGCCGGCGGTCGCGATCGACGCCATCGGCGGCTTCCTGAACGCGGGCGAGGTTGCGGGCGGACGATCGGCGCGTCTGCAGGCCCTGGCCGCACTGGGCACGCTGGGCGAGCGCGGCGAGCAGGCGCTGAACGAGCTGGCGGCCATCGACCGGGCGCTGAACGCCATGGGCGTTCTCGAAGCCGAGGTGGCGTTCGACCCCACCATCGTGCGCGGGCTGGAATACTATACCGGCGTGGTGTTCGAGGCCGAGCTTCTGCTCAAGACCGTCGATGAGAAGGGCCGGCCGGTCCGCTTTGGCTCGATCGGCGGCGGCGGGCGCTATGACGATCTGGTGGCGCGGTTCACGGGCCAGCCGCTGCCGGCGACCGGCTTCTCGTTCGGGGTGTCGCGCCTGGCGTCGGCGCTGAAGGCGGCCGGGCGGGGCGAAGCCGATGTGACGCGCGGGCCGGTGGTGGTCATCGTCTTCTCGGATGAGGACATGCAGCACTATCTCGACGCGGTGCGCGAATTGCGCGCCGCCGGGATCGCGGCCGAACTGTATCTGGGCCGGGCCGGCATGAAGGCGCAGATGAAATACGCCGACCGGCGCGGCGCCCCGGCGGCCGTCATACTGGGCGGCGACGAGATCGCGGCCGGCGAGGTGACGATCAAGGATCTGGACGCCGGCAGGGCCCTGGCCGCAGGCGTGGCCGACAACGAGGCCTGGAAGACCGAACGTCCCGGCCAGCGCAAGGTCGCGCGTGCTGCCCTGGTCGCGACGGTGAAATCGATTATCGAAGGACCGTCGATAAAATAGATGACGTCATGGTGTGTTATCGACGTTCAGTCAGAAAAATTCCCGGTCTCGCCATGGGGTTGATTGACGCCGAGGGGGTGATCACGTCAATTGGTCTCACTCGAGAGACGGGCAGCTGGTGACGGCAGACGCTTCTCGAAGGCGTTTCGGGGAGGAAACGTCCGCTCCTTCAGAGAGCGAGAAGGCCCGCTGCGATGTATCCCCGCAGCGGGCTTTTTCATGTCTGCAGCCTTGCCGTATTGCGATTTCGTAACTGGCTGGTCCTGACGGGACCGCTAAGGTGCCGCGATGACCGAGGAGCCGCCGGCGGATCGCCGTTTCTCATTCCGTTCGTACGGTGGGCTGACCCAAGGCCCCCTGAGATTGGCGCTGGGATTGTGGGGCCTGGTCACGCTGGCGCACATCGCACTGCTGGCGGTAGTCGGCCTATCGCCCTTTCTGCTGGTTCTGCCGATCCTGTGGACGCTGCATGGCCTGATCCTGACCTGGCCCTTGCAGAAGCTGATCGAGGCGGCCGCGCGTCTGGGCGGGGTCGTGCGTTGGGGCGTCATCGCCGCGGCCGTGTTGACGCTGACGGTGCTGCAGACCCTGCTGGACATGGGCTCGACCCAGGTCGGCGCCCGGGTGATCTATTGGCTGTTCAGGCCCGACGATTTCGGCGCGGGCATCTATTTCTACAATGGCGTCGGCATGGAGAACGCCGGGCTCTATCTCAGCCTGATGATCTATTTCTGGGTCTTCGGCTGCTATGCCGTGGCGGCAAGCCTGCTGTTGTCCCAGGCGCGTCTGGCGGCCACGGAATCGGCGGCCAGCCGGGCCGAGCTGATGGCGCTGCGTTTCCAGCTGAATCCGCATTTCGTGTTCAATGCGCTGAACTCCGTCTCCAGCCTGATCGTGTCGGGCCAGGCCGACGAGGCGGATCGGGCTAATCTGGCCCTGGCGGGATTCCTGCGCCGGTCGCTGGAATCGGATCCGACGGCGCCGGTGACCCTGGACGACGAACTGGAGATGATCGACGCCTATCTGGATATCGAGCGGGTCCGCTTTCCCGATAATCTGGAGGTCGACTATCAGGCCACGCCCGACGCGCGGGCGACGACCCTGCCGCCCTATCTGCTTCAGCCGCTGGTGGAGAACGCGGTCAAGCATGGCGTCGCCGGCTCCGGCCGAACGCGCATCACCATCGAAGGCGAGGTTCTGGCCGGATGCCTGCGGATCGCCATAACCAATATCGGACCGACGACGCCGGGCGCCGGACGGCCCGGCTCCGGAACGGGCACGGGCCTGGCCAATATCCGGGCGCGGCTGGCGGCCATTCATGGCGATGCGGCGCGGCTGGAAACCGGCGCTGTGCCCGGCGGCTTCCGGGCCGTTCTCGAGTTGCCGACGGCCGCCTAGGCCCATGCAAAAAGGGGCCGGGACGTCGCCGCCCCGGCTCCCCGTTCTGCTGACCTCGCAGTCCTACCAGAGCCGGACGCGGTCCTCGGGCGCGACGTAGTAGGTCTGGCCCTCCTTGACCCCGAAGGCGTCGTACCAGGCGTCCAGGTTGCGCACCGGGCCGATGACGCGGAACTGGGCCGGCGAGTGGGGATCGGTGGCCACCTGCTGCTTCAGCGCGTCATCGCGGTATTTCGACGCCCACACCTGGGCCCAGCCATAGAAGACGCGCTGGTCGCCAGTCGTGCCGTCCAGCACCGGCGCAGGCTGGCCGTGCAGCGACAGGCGATAGGCCTCAAGGCCCAGGGTGATACCGGCCAGATCGCCGATGTTCTCGCCCATGGTCAGGCCGGGACGCACCTTGTAGCCCGGCAGTGGCTCGTATGTGGCGTACTGGGCTCCCAGGCGTTCGGCGCGCGCATCGAAATTGGCGGCGTCCTGGGCCGTCCACCAGTCGCGCAGAACGCCGTTCCCGTCGGACTTGCGGCCCTGGTCGTCGAAGCCGTGGCCGATCTCGTGACCGATCACGCCGCCGATGCCGCCGTAGTTGATCGCCGGATCGGCGTCCGGGTCGAAGAAGGGCGCCTGCAGGATGGCGGCCGGGAAGACGATCTCGTTCAGGGTCGAGTTGTAGTAAGCGTTCACCGTCTGGGGCGTCATACCCCATTCGTCGCGGTCGACCGGACCGTCCATGCGGTTGACGTCGAACTCCCAGTTGAAGCGGCCGATGCGTTCGTTGTTGCCGACCAGGTCGTCGGCGCGCACCTGCAGGGTGGAATAGTCGCGCCACTTGTCGGGATAGCCGATCTTGACCGTGAACTTGTCGAGCTTGTCCAGCGCGGCGACCTTGGTCTCGTCGCCCATCCAGTCCAGCTGTCGGATGCGGCCGGCCAGGGCGGTGCGCAGGTTGGCGACCAACTCCTCCATCTTGGCCTTGGATTCGGGCGGGAAATATTCGGCCACATAGATGCGGCCCAGGGCCTCGCCCAGCCCGCCCTCGGCGAAGCTGATGGCGCGCTTGTCGCGCGAGCGTTGGGCCGGCTGACCCGACAGGTCGCGGGCGCGGAACTCCCACTGCGCGTCCGAGAAACGCTGGGACAGATAGGGCGCGGCCTGGTCGGCGGTGTGGAAGGCCTCCCACGCCTGCAGGGTCGCCACCGGCGTGTCGGCGAAGATGGAAGCGATCTTGGGGAAGGCGGTATTCTGGCGCACCACGACACGCTGGACCCGGCTCAGGCCCATGCCGTCCAGATAGGCGGCCCAGTCGATGCCCGGCGCATAGGCGGTCAGTTCGGCCGGGGTCATGGCATTGTAGGTCGCGTCGCGGTTGCGGCTTTCCTCGGGCGTCCAGTGCGCCTCGGCGATGCGGGTCTCCAGCGCTAGGATCTCCGCTGCGGCCGCCGCCGGGTTATCCCAGCCGATCATTTCCAGCATCCGGCCGACATAGGTCTGATATTTCTCTTTCTTGTCGGCGTAGCTGGCCGACAAATAGTAGTCGCGCGTCGGCAGGCCCAGCCCGCCCTGGCTGAGATAGGTCACATAACGGTCCGGCGACTTGGCGTCGGCGTCGATGAAGGTTCCGGTGAAGCCCCGGCCAAAGCGGCCCTGGGTCGAACCCATATAGCGCGACAGGGCGGCATGGGTGTCAGCCGCGCGGATCGCGGCCAGGTAGGGTTGAAGCGGCTGGGCGTCGAGCGCTTCGATCCGGGCTTCGTCCATATAGCTGCGATACAGGTCGGCGACCTTGGCCTCGTCCGAGCCCGGCGTCAGGTCCGTGCGCGACGCCAGCCCCTCGATCGTCGCCTTGAGCCGGTTGTCCGACAGTTCGCGCAACAGGGAGAAGGAGCCGTAGTTGGTGCGGTCAGACGGAATCTCGATCGCATCGACCGCCTTGCCGTTGGCGTAACGGAAGAAGTTGTCGCCTGGCGCCACGGCGGTGTCGCGGCCGTCGAGGTTGAAGCCCCAGCTGCCGTATTTGGGCGCCTCCACCCCCTGCCAGCCCGAGCCGCCGGCGGGCGTCTGGAACAGCGAGGCGTCGAACAGCGCCTGAACCGTGCAGGTCTCATCGAGGCAGGCGTGGTCTTCATGCGCCAGAGCAGCGGCGGGGATCATCAGGGCGCTCAGGGCGGCGCCGACAAGCATCAACTTCATGGACATCCTCAATACCATACCGGCCTCG